>OHXG01000534.1_pt1 | contig 15164 bp, 15 predicted proteins | sample 1579971 | NCBI WGS metagenome assembly OHXG01 (sample SAMEA3882517, study PRJEB24775) | human gut metagenome | biome: human-associated habitat; feature: intestine environment; material: feces | place: Netherlands | collected 2009/2010
ACCCGGCCTGCAGTGGGCGTTTCCAGCCCCATGAGGATGCGCAGAAGGGTGGTCTTGCCCCAGCCGCTGGGGGCCCACAGCACCGCCGGGCCGTCCACCGTAAAGGTCAGGTCCCGGAACAGCACCGTGCTGCCGAAGCACTTTTCCAGATGGTCGATGGTCAGCATGCGGCATTCTCCTCTCCGCCAATCAACGCCCGGCTCACAGCATCCAGCGCCCGGAGGAACAGCTTTTCAAAGGCCGCACTGAGCAGGATGATGACAAAGGTCCAGGCGAACAGCTCCCCGGTGGAAAGGGTGATCTTGGCCCGGTAAAGGGCATCGCCGATGCTGCCGTTGGGCAGGCCGATGACCTCCGCCGCCACGCCGCTTTTCCAGCAGATGCCCAGCGCCACGCTGCACCCCTGCCGGAAAGCCGGAAGCACCGCCGGGAGCCACACGGCCCGCAGGCGGCGGCCCAGCGGCAGACGGAACACCTTTGCCATTTCCAGCAGCTGCGGGTCTGCCGCCCGGATGCCGGTGCGCACGGCCCCGTACAGCACCGGAAGCACCATCAGAAAACTGATGAGCACCGACAGCGAGGACCCCCGCACCCACACCAGCGCCAGAATGATGAAGCTGGCCACCGGCGTGGCCTTGACCAGCTGCAGCACCGGGGCGATCAAAATCTCGGAAGCGGGACAGATTTCAGCCGCTACGGCCAGCGCCGCACTGCACACCACGCCCAGCCCGAAGCCCAGCAGGATGCGCCCGGCGCTGAACCCCACCCGGTGCCAGAAATCCGCCTGCGGCAGCAGCCGCAGCAGGCAGCGCAGGGCCTGCACCGGCGACACCAGAAAGACCTCCTGTCCGATGGCCATGGCCGCAGCCTGCCACACTGCCAGCCAGAACAGCACCGCCCCGGCGCGCCGGAGCAGCGTTTTGTAGTCGTGCATGGTTCTCCCCTCATTTCGCTGCAGTTTTCTGCGTCCCAGTATACCACACTCTGCCCCATAGGCCAATGACCTGTGCATCACCTGCCCTGGGCGGCCTTGTTTTTAAAAGATACTTTTGTTCAACTTGGATATGCTTGACATGAATTTATCTTCAGAGTACACTGAAGATATCCGCTCCCTGTCCGGCAAGGGTGCACACAAGAGGGGGGAACTTTTTATGCAAAAGCTATCTGGCCGAAAGCTGCTGCTCATCGGCTTCACGCTGTTTTCCATGTTTTTCGGGGCTGGCAACCTGATCTTTCCGCCGGACCTGGGGGCCAAGGCAGGCATCCATTTCTGGCCTGCCTTTCTGGGGCTAGCCATCAGTGCCGTGGGGCTGCCCATTGCCGGGGTGGTGGCTGTGGCCCGGGCCCAGGGTCTGGAAAAGCTGGCAGGCCGGGTGCACCCGGTGTTTGCCCAGGTCTTTATGATCCTGATCTACCTGTCCATTGGCCCCTGCCTGGCCATCCCACGCACCGCCAGCACCTCCTTTGCCATGCTGGCCCCCCTGGTGGGCACCGGGGCCGGGCTGCAGGGGTCGGGCATCGGGGGCATCGTGGATGGGCACGGGGGTGTCCATGATCTCGGCAAAGCGCTCGATGCCGGTCATGCCGCGCTGGAACTGCTCGGCAAACTCCACGATGCGCCGGATGGTGGCGATGAGGGTGGTGACGTAGAGCATATAGGCCACAAGGTCGCCGGCGGTGATCTTACCGTATACCAGCGACAGACCGCCCGCCAGAATGACCACCAGATACATCAACCCGTCAAACAGGCGGGTGGAGGTGTTGAAGGCGCCCATGGCGTAGTAGCCAAGGGTCTTGATCTGCTCAAAGGCGCGGTTGCCCTTGGCGAATTTTTCCCGCTCCTCGTCCTCGGCGGCAAAGGCCTTGACCACGCCCTGTCCCAGCAGGCTGTCCTCGATGGTGGAGTTCAGCTCGCCGATCTGGACGCGCTGCTGGCGAAACCGCGCCCGCAGACGGCCGTTCAGGTACACCGACACCACGCCCATCAGCGGCACACAGGCAAACACTGCCAAGGTCAGCGGGATGCTGGCGCGGCACAAAATGACAAAGGACGCCACGATCTTGATGCCCGCGATGAAAAACTCCTCCGGGCAGTGGTGGGCGAACTCAGTCACATCAAACAGGTCGTTGGTGATGCGCCCCATGATAGTGCCCACCTTGGTGTTGTTGTAGTAGGTGTGATCCAGCTGCAACAGATGGTCAAAGGCATCCCGGCGCATATCCGTTTCAATATGCACGCCCATGATATGACCGATGCTGGACATATAGTAGCTGGCTGCGCCGTCGATGATGCGCAGCACAAAGTAGAGCGCCGCCAGCTTCAGCACGATGCCTGCCGTCAGGGTGATGCCCACCCCCATGGCAGAGTTGGTGATAATGCTCATGATCTTGGGCAGCACGATATCGCACAGAGTCGTCAGTGCTGCGCAGAACAGATCAAGGCACAGCACCATCTTATAGTTTGCCAGATACGGCAGAAAACGCCGGATCAGCGCACCGCTGCTTGCGTGGTGCGCCCCGGGGTCATTGGTCTTAGTTTTCGGCATGGTTCCTCCGTTTTTATCGTTACTTTTTACTGTAATCCCGCGCGCCGTAGATGGCGGTGCCGATGCGCACAAGGGTAGCGCCCTCGCGGATGGCGTTCTCAAAATCGCCGCTCATGCCCATGGAAAGGGTCTGCATCTCCACGTTGCGGTAGCCCCGCTCCCCTGCCCGGACGAACAGCTGATACACCTGCGCCAGATACCGGCGGTTCTGGGCATCGTCATCGTTCACGGGCGGGATTGCCATCAGACCCTTGACCCGGATATGCTGTTGTGCAGCGGCGGTATCCAGCAGCGGCCAGAGCAATTCCGGCGCGGCACCGGTCTTGCTCTCTTCCCCGCCGATGTTCACCTCCAGCAGGATATCCTGCACGATGCCGGCCTTGGCGGCTTCCTTCTCGATAGCCAGCAGCAGATGCTCGCTGTCCACGCTTTGGATCAGGCTTGCCCGCCCCAGCACCTTTTTGATCTTATTGGTCTGCAAGTGGCCGATAAAATGGCTGGGCTTGCCGCAGTAGGCACCGGCATCGTAGTTTGCGCACAGCTCCTGCACATGGTTTTCGCCAAACACATCAATGGGCAAAGCCGCACTGGCTGCAATGGTCTGCGCCGTGCGGGTCTTGCAGGCGGCGCACAGCTGCACAGCTGCCGGGTCGCGCCCGGCTTCCCGGGCGGCTGCGGCCATCTTTTCCCGGATCTCGGCCACGGCCTGCCGCATTTCTTCCAACGTTTTTTCTGCCATCTGGCTCAGTCCTCCTCGGTATAGCGGGCGCGCTCGCCGCCGATCAGTTTCGGGCGGGTGTAGGCACACAGAATGTTTGCTTCGCCGATCTTATTAAGGCTCAGCCGCACCGGCACTGCCACCCGCTTCAGATGCATCCCGATCAGGGTGCCGCCGATATCCATGCCCGCGTTGGCGCGGATCTCCTCCACCGCCACCGGGTCTTTGAAGTTTTTCCAGCAGGTAGTGGCCCAGCTGCCGCCCGCATGGGGACGGGGTACAACGCACACTTCCTCCCAGCCGTATTTTTCTGCGGCTTCCCGCTCAAGGATGATGGCGCGGTTCAGGTGCTCGCAGCACTGCGCTGCCAGCCAGATGCCTTTTTCCGCCAGCACCGGCGCAGCGCCCGCGTACAGCGCCCGGGCGGCTTCCAAGCTGGAATCCTTGCCGATGTGACCGCCCACCATCTCACTGGAAGAGCAGCCCACCACGAGCACATCTCCCTTTTTCAGCTTTGCCGCAGCCACCAGCTCGGTCATAGCCTGCCGCGCCTCGGTCTCGATTTGTTTTGCAAATGCTTCGGTCATACAAAAAACACCTCGCTTATCGGTTTGCAGCCAGCAGGCTGTCTGCCCCTGCTGCGCCGAAATATACTTTACTTTCCACCGGACACACCGCCGCGCAGCTGTCCTGTGCAAGGCCGGTAAAGGTCTGCTCCCAAGCCCCGGTGGCAAGGCTCACTGCTTCGGCGCAGGGGGCGTCTGCCGTGCGCCGGAACAGCCGCTCCTGCGTATTCTGCCCCGCCCGCAGGGCAATGCCCCGCAGCAGGGTGCTGTCTGCGTTCTTTTCCAGCCAGCTGCTGCGCGCCCAGCGGTAGCTGATGTACAGCGTGCCGTCCGTGTCTGCCGCCAGCGCTCCGGGGTAGCCCGGCAGACCGGCAAAGGCAGCGGTGCAGCCCCGTCCCCCGGCGGTCAGTTCCCGGGCAGCGGCATCCACCGCCCAGATGCAGCGGCTGCCGAGGTCGGAGACATACAGGGTGCTGCCGTCCGGGCTGAGCGCCAGACCCGCAGCGCCTGCTACCCCGCCCAGCACCTTTTCCACCGTGCGGGCGGCGGGGTCGTACACATACACGCAGCCGGTGGCGGTGTGCGCCAGCAGCTCGGTGCGCAGGGCGCTTTCCAGCCCGTTCTCCGCGCCTGCCGCCGCAGCCACAGCAAAGTATACCTTGCCCGCCGGGCTTACCTCCACGGCAGATACCGCCCCCAGCGGCGCACCGTCCAGCTGGGTGACCACCTGTTCCACCGCTGCGCCCCAACTGTCGTGCTTGGCGCGGCACAAGGTGCCCCCGGCGGTGGTCAGCTGGGTCAGCCACACATCCCCGGCGGCATCAAAGGCAAAGCCGGTCAGCTCGCCCTCCACGCTCAGGATGGCGGCAGCGTGGCCGCCATCGGTGCGCACAAGGTCGCTGGTGCGCTTTTTCAGGGCAGCACCGTTCCATGCGGCGGCATACAACAGGCCGTCCTTGGCGCGGATGCAGTCCACGCCCTGATACTCCCCCAGCTCCAGCCGGGTCTTGCGGTCGGTGGAAACTGCCGTCTGCATCGCGCCCGTCTCCTGCCGGAGGTCGGGGGCTTTATAGGTCTGCGGCGGGGTGTCGATGGGGCGGAAGCCCAGCGCGTACACCAGCACCAGCAGAATACCCACCCCGAACACGGTGCTGGCGGTGCGGAACCGCTTGAGCATGGCGTCCCGTTCTGCGGCCATCTGGGCGGCATACTCGGCCCGGCGGCGCGCCGCCATGGCGTTGGCGCGGTTGGCACGCCGCATCCACCGGTCCACGAACAAAGCCACCCGCGGCCCAACCGTGAGGGACGCAATGGCCAGTATGAGCAAAAATTCGATCAGTCCGATTCGCATAAGCGCTTTTCCTTATCTCCGAAAAACCTGCGGACAGCGCACTGTCCTTTATCGCTAAAGTATAGCATTCCTGCGCAAAAAGGGCAAGCGGGACAAAAAAGAACTGCCGCACAGCATCGTGCAGCAGCTCCTCTAAGAACAACGATTTCAAATGGCCTCCGCGTTGCTCTGGCCATGCGCAGCGGAATGATTTTTTTAAATTTGAGTGTTCATCGCGGCCTGCGGGCCGCGATGAACACATTTTTACGAGAAGGGGATTCTCATCTTATCTCGATTGGCCGGGTGGTCTGCTCCCCGCTGCGGGTCACGAGGGAACCGGCGGGCACTTTGCCCCGGATAACGCAGCCCGCGCCGATGACGCAGTTGTCCCCGATGTCCGTGCCCTTGAGCAGCACCACGTCCGAGGCGATCCAGCAGCTGCGCCCCACGGTGATGCAGCCCGCCGTGCATTCCCGGCTGACCCCTTCCTCCCGGTTGAAGCGGTGGTTGTTATCAAAGATCTTCACCCCGGGGCCGAAAAGGGTGTTTTCGCCGATGTCGATCTTTCCAAGGCAGCTGATGACCGCGCCATCGTTGAAGTAGACCCCGCTGCCGATGTTCAGCTGGCTGGAATAGCCGGTGGTGATGGACACCCGCCCGTCGCTCTCCACCCGGTCGCCCAGCGTCACCCGGGAGCCGCTGTTCAGCCGCAGCCGGAGTTCTCTGTCCAGCAGGATGCTGCTGCCAAATTGCAGTCCCCGGCAGCCGAACCATTTTTTCCATTGCAGGCGGCAGCGGTTATGCAGGCTGCGCCGTTTTTCCCGCAGCCAGCGGGGCGAACACTGCCGCAGCCACATACACCAGCGCCCGACTTTTGTGCACTTGAAGCGCTTGCACCAGCGGTTTACCTTGTTGCCGCTTTGCCAGCTGCCACTGTAATAGTGGATGCCGAAGGTGCGCGGGGTCCGGTGCATCCGCTCGGTCACATAATCAAAGGGGGAAAAACAGTCGGTAGGGAGCACCAGAAAGCCGTCCAGCTCCTGCTGCTCGTTTTTCTGCTGCAAACCGGCCTTGGTAAACAGCGGGGTATCCCGCTGGGTGCAGGTGCGCAGGTCCGGCTTGCCGGTCTCCTGAACAAAGGCGGCATTGCGGTAGGCCGCCAGCATTTTGCCGATCATCTCGCAGCCCGGCTCTGCGCCCACGCCGGAGCCGGTATTCACCAGCAGCGTGCGGCCGTAGGGCGAGGGCGCACTGTGCTCCATGCCGATAAAGCCCTTGTGCTCCAGCAGCTCATCCAGCGGGCGCACCAGTTCCACGTCCGTGTCCAGATAGATGCCGCCGTACCGGTACAGCACCGCCAGCCGCACATAGTCCGACACAAAGGCATATTTCTTTGCTTCGTAGGCCTGCTGCGCGTAGCGGTTTTGGCTGATCTCAAAGTTCTGCTCGTTCCATTCGATGATCTTGTAATCCGGGCAGTATTTTTTCCAGCTTTCGATACATTTCCGGCTCTCCGGGTTGATGGGCCCGCCGCCGAACCAGCAGTAGTGGATGATCTTGGGGATGCTCATGCCTGTTTCTCCTGTTTTGTCGCAAGTGCTCTGCTCTCTACGACCTTATTTTACAAAAGGCCCTGTTTTCTTGTCAAGTTTCCCCGGCGCATTTTGCCGCGTATTCCCGCAAAAAGATTGCCGCCCCGCCGCCCGGTGTGGTATACTGGGTGCAGACGGTTTTGTTTTTCCAAACCATTCACTTAAAATTCACAGCTTTTTCCAATTCTTGCTTTAGAATAGAGTTGTATATTGAACTATGATAGGAGGAGTCCTGTTTTATGGCAAAGATCCTGATCGTTGATGATGAGCCCCGCATCCGGGAGCTGATCCACGAGCATCTGCAATATGCCGGTTACATCTGCGAGGAAGCCGGGGACGGCTCTGCGGCGCTGGCACAGCTGTCCGGCGGCGGGTTTGATCTGGTGATCTTAGACCTGATGATGCCCTTTATGGACGGCATGACCTGCCTGCGGGAGATGCGCGCCCGCCACATCAACACCCCGGTCATCATCCTGACCGCCCGGGGCGAGGAATACGATAAGCTTGCCGGGCTGGAAAGCGGCGCGGACGACTATGTGGTAAAGCCCTTCTCCCCCCGGGAGCTTGTGGCGCGGGTGCGCGCAGTGCTGAACCGCACCATGCCCCGCCCCACCGAGGCCGCCGACACCATGACCTTTGGCGAATTGACCATCGACACTGCCAGCCATACCGTGCGGGTATCCGGCGAGGAAGTCGCCCTGACCCCCAAGGAGTTTGATCTGCTGGTATTTCTGGCCTCCAACAAGGGCATTGCCCTGAGCCGGGAAAAGATCCTGCAGAAGGTGTGGAACTACGACTACTTCGGCGAGGACCGCACCGTGGACACCCATGTGAAGATGCTGCGCGGCCATCTGGGCAAATGCCGCAGCTACATTGCTACGGTATGGGGCATCGGCTATAAGTTCGACCCCGATGCCGCCCGTTGACTGAAGGAGCGTGCGGAGCATGCGGCAAACCACCAAAGCACGGCATACCCTTGGCATCCGCGGACAGCTGATGTGGTTTTTGTGCTTCATCTGCCTGTTTCTGCTGGGGTTGTTCTGGCTGCTGTCCACCCAGCTGCTGGAGCCTTTGTACACCAAACACATCGAGACCCAGCTTACCAATCAGGCCGACAGCATCGTGGAGCGGCTGGACGATGCCATTGCCGAGGGCAAGGTGCTGTCCAGCTGGTCTTTTGGGCAGCTTGCGGTCAACAGTGATTTTTTTGATAAGCTCACGCTGGAACTGTACACCAAAGGTTCTTTGAACAGTTTCTGCGTGGATATCTCGGACACCACCCTGCACACCATTTATAAGATCGAGAACCAGTCCTTCTGCAACCTGCACGGCACCTATCTTTCAGACTCTGCCAACAACGATAAGATCATTGCCACTGCCCTTGCCATGCGCCGCAAGTGCCGCAGTGTGGGCAGCTTTGTGCAGACGCTCAACCCGCCCCGACTCTCCGGCTCGGCGCAGCTATTGGTAGGGCGCATTACCGCCGACGGCAGCTATACCGTGCTGGTGACCACCAGCCTTGTGCACGTTACCGAGGCCGGCAAGGTGCTCAGCACCCTGCTGCCGCTGGCGGCGGCGCTGATCTTCGGCTTTGCCATGTCGGCGGCGTGGCTGTTCAGCGAGTGGTTCACAAAGCCGCTGCGCCAGCTTTCCAGCGCCGCGCGGCAGATGGCGCTGGGCAACTACGCCGTGCAGGTGGACAACCGCCGCAACGACGAGCTGGGCGACCTTGCCCGGGACTTTAACCACATGGCCGAGGAGGTGCAGCACGCGGTGCAGATGCAGCGCGATCTGCTGGCCAACGTCTCCCACGACCTGCGCACCCCGCTGACCCTCATCAAGGGCTATGCCGAGACGGTGCGCGATCTGACCGGCGACGATAAAGCCCACCGGGACGAGCAGATGAACATCATCGTGGACGAGGCCGACCGCCTGACCGCGCTGGTCTCCAGCGTGATGGAGCTGAGCAAGGTGACCAGCGGCACCTATAAGTGTGAGCGGGTGCACTTTGACATGGGGCAGCTGTGCGACGAGGTGAGCGAGCGCTACGACGCCATCTGCGCCCAGAACGGCTGGCAGCTGCAGCTGGAACTGCCGGAGGAGGAACTGCCGGTCTACGCCGACCCGGACATGATGCAGCGCGCGCTGCACAATTTGCTGGGCAACGCCATGCACCACATCGGCCAGGACGGCATTTTTATCCTGCGCGCCTTCCGCTGCTCTGAGGGCGTGCGGGTAGAGGTGGAGGATCATGGCCCGGGCATTGCCGCCGCCGACCTGCCCTATATCTTTGACCGGTACTACCGCTCCCGCTCGGACGCGGGCAAGCAGGGCACCGGTCTGGGGCTTTCCATCACCAAAGCCATCTTCCAGCAGCACAGCTTCCGCTTTGGCGTACAAAGCACCGTAGGCAAGGGCACCACCTTCTGGTTCGTCATGAGTGACCTGCCCTATGTGGACGACTTTGAGGGCAAGTGAACGCCCCCTGTAACACAGAAAAAGCACCGGCAGTTTTCCAACTCTTCCAATCGGGAAACTGCCGGTGCTTTATTATGTTCCGCTCTCTGCTGTATGGTAGATGCCAAAGGTGTTGTCCGGGGCGGGCATCTCCACCCGGGAGGCGCGGTCGTTCACCGCCCACATCATAGCGCCCATGGCGCCCAGCACCACCAGAATGATGAGCCATTTCACTGCATTGGGTAATTTTTTCATTCCGTTATCCTTTCCGTAGTCTCCATGCGGCACTTCTGCCGGGCAGCGCGCAGCAGCGCAGCGGCTTCAGCAGCTGAAAGCGCCTGCACCCACCCGGGGCGCTCCCCTGCGCCTGCGCCGGTGCTGCCTGCCTCAGCAAAGCCGGCCAGCGCCGTGTCGGTGCGGTCGTTCCAGCCGGCAAAACCCTCCGGCGCAATGTGCGCCCCAAGGCGGCAGTCCAGCACCGCCGTCTTGCCGGTAGGACGCCACGGTCTGCCCAGATACACGCTGCCCGCCGGGCAGTCCGAGACAAAATCGCAGTCCCAGAACACAAAGCCCAGCCCCTGTGCCGCACCGGAGGGTGCGGTGACCCAGCTGTGCGCAAGGCCGTTGTCCACCGTGCGCAGGGTGCAGTGCTCAAACAGGGCGTCTGCCCCGCCAAAGATAAAATCAATGTCTCCGGCAATTTCGCAGGCGTGGTAATACTGCGCGCTTGCCCGGCGGGGTGCCAGCCCGCGCGGGCCCAGAAAACCGTCCTTCTCCCGCTCTTTCTCCGGCAGAGGGGCGCAGAACAAAGTATCCTGATTGCCCAGCAGCCGCACGCGGTCAAACGCCGCCCGGGCGCTGTCCACATAGGCTGCGACCGCCTGCCCGGCCTTTGCGCCGGGGCCTGCGTCGTTCTCGATGGTCATATCCTCCACCCGCAGCTTTTCGCCGCTGAAAAAGGCGGTATAGCTGCGGAAGGTGTGGGTGGGACGCCCGTCCGGGTGCGGCAGCTTGCCGCCATCGTTCCATACCAGCCGGGTGGCATCCATGCCCGCGCCCGCAAGGGTGATATCCTTTTTCTCACAAACCAGCTTTTCCCGGTAAATGCCCGGCGCGATGCGGATGACCGCAGGGCAGTCGTAGGGCACCGCCAGCACCGCCTCGGAAATGGTGGTAAACTGTCCGCTGCCGTCGGGTGCAACCTTGATGGTAAGCATAAGCCGCCTCCTGCGCCCGGCACTGCCGGGCAAAAAAATATGCTTCCAGTATACCCCTCCTTCCCGCAAATTGCAACGGAAGCCTTTCGTTATGCCACAAACTTTCCCGCCAGCACAAAAGCCTTCACCCCTTGGGGACAGATTTTCCCCGACCGGGGGAAGCCTTTAAGCGGAGAATTGCTCATGATATGCAACGCCTGTTATCCGCTCTTTTCCAGCCGGAGCACGGCGGCGGTGATATCATCCGGGCGGCCGGTCTTTTGCGCGCGGATGCGGGCGGTCTGTACCAGCGTCTCCGCCAGCTTTTCCGGTGCGTCTCCTGCCGCCGCCGAAAGCTCCACCTGTTTTGCCACCCAGCCCGCGCCATCCACCAGTAAGCCGTCCGATACCAGCACTGCGTAATCCCCGGCGGTCAGGTGCACCACCCGGCTCTGTCCGTTCACCCCGCCCAGCACCCCCATGGGCAAAGTGGCTTCGCCCACAGCCCGCACCCGCCCGCCGTGCACCAGAAACCCCGGGGCGGCTCCGGCCTTGAACAGCCGCGCCGTGCCGGTGTATAAGTCCACGCTGATGAGATCCAGCGTTGCGCCGCTCTCGTCCTCGCTTTTCAGCGCCAGCGCCACGTTCACCAGCCGCGCCGCCAGCTCGGCGGTAAAGCCCGCCTTGAGCAGCCGGGCGGTCAGCTCTGCCGCCAGATTGCCATCCACCGCCGCCGGGCGTCCGGTGCCCATACCGTCACATAAAATCATCTGCGCCGCCGTAGGGCTGCAAAATTGCTGCACTGCATCGCCGGAAACCTCGCCCCGGGCGGCAGCGCTTGCCGCACCGAACACCGCCCGCAGCGCCGGTCTTTCGCTGAACAGCAGGGTGGTCATGCCCTTGCAGGAGAGCACCTGCGGCACCTCCAGCGTGCGGCGGCAGATATGCCCCACCTCCCCCGCCAGCGCTGCCAGCTCCTGCGGGGTGAACCGGGTGCGCGGCAGGGTGACGGCGGCATGGGTGCGGCCAAGGTCGTCCAGCGTGACGGCGCACTCCTGCGGCGGCGCACCCAGCCCGGTGAAGAACTCCGCCACCCGGCTGGATTTATAGGGCTCCGGGTCGCCGGGGCGTCCCAGCTGCTCGCTGAGCACCCCAAGTGCTTCGGCTACGGCGCTGTACTGCTCGGTCAGGGCGGTGCGCATGGCTTCGGAATGGATGCGCGCTTCCTTGCGGCTGCGGTACAGCGCAAAGCTGCGCCCCGCCGCCGCGCACAGCGCCGCCGGATGGATGCAGCGGGACAATTCCCCGGGCAACTGCGCGGTCTCCACGCTGCCATTCTGTTCCAGCAGCGGACGCAGCGCTTCCATGCCCGCCATGGTGGCAGTATATTCCTGCTTCCAGCAGGTCTCCCGCCGCCCGCAGTTAAAACAAAGAGTATCATGTACATTGTCTATGACCCAGCGGAAACCCTCCCGCCGCCGGGGCAGCCCCTCGTAGACCGCGTTCACCGTCTCCGCCAATGAGGAAAGGCTCTGTGCCACGGCTTCCAGCCGGGTGGAGGCCGCCGCACTGCGGGCGGGCGCGGGAGCGTTTTCCCCGCTCTGCGGGGTGTCTGCTGCCGGGGCAAGCCAGCCGCCGGGCAGCAGACAGACCACCGCCATACCGCCGCAGGCGCTGAACAGCAGCCCAAAGGCGTTTCCGGGCGGCTGCACGCAGAGCACCCCGGATACGCAGCCGCCCGCGTAGGCGGCAAGGGTCTCCACCCGCCGTCCGGGTGCCAGCACCGCCGCCGCTGCCGTGGCACAGCCAAGCCCCGCTGCCGCCGGGGCAAGGGCGGGGTCTGCGGCGCAAAGAGCTGCCCCCAGCACCGCGCTGCCGCTCAGGGCGGCAAACTTCTGTGCCCGGCAGCACAGCGCCAGCTCTGCGGCGGCACACGCCAGCACCCCGGGCGAAAACCACCCCCACCGCACACTGCCCAGCGCCGCCGCCACAGCTGCGCCCACCAGCAGCGTGCCCATGCCCGGGCGCTCCGGGGCAAATCTACGCAGCCCAAAGCCGATGCCCGCCGCAAGCAGGGCGTCTGCCGCACTGTACAATAAAAGGTCTGCCCCGCCGCTGCTGCCCAGCGCAAAGCACAGCGCCATGCCGGTCAATGTGCCGCAGCCCGCCAGCGCGGCGGGTACAAACTTTTGCGGCAGCAGCCAGCGGGCTGCCACGGCAGCGCCCAGCGCACACAGCTGACACAGGCTGCGCAGCGAGAGCGCACCCAGCCCGTGGAGCAGCAGCCCCAGCGCCGCCCCTGCCGCGCAGGGCGCAAAACAATCCTCTGCCAGCCCAAGGGTCAGCCCCAGCCCAAAGGGCATCAGCGCCCCGTACAGCACTGCCCAGCCGCCTGCAAAGCCGATGCCCACCGCTGCCAGCCGCCGCGCCGCCGGGCGCAGCATCGCCCGTGCCGCTAAGGGCGAAGGCTGCAAGCACCGCCCGTCCGAAGATAAAACACCCATCCGCTCTGTCATAAAAATCCCCCGCTTTCCGGCGGGGATTTTTGTTCTGTTCCCCGCACTGTCTGCATATACTGTAACGCGGGGCAGCGGCGCTTTTTGGCGCGGTGCATAGAACCGCCCCAAACCCGCCCAAAGACGCAAAAAAGCCCTGCGGCCGTCATTTTGCCGCAGGGCTTTGGGGGTATTTTCAACTGTTCAGCAGAAATAGCGGATCTCGCCAAAAAAGGCTGTCCATTTTTCGATCACTTCCCCGCTGCGCGCTTCAATAACTGCCATAATGTTGCGCAGCACCCGGGGCGGGATCTGAGAGTTATTATTGCACAGGTAGCAGCCACCCGCCTTGGTGATCCAGATCTTGGTGGCGTTGCTGTTGGGTGCCCCCTGTGCAACGTGCACATGGATTGGCTCCAGCGGTTCGTTCTCATTGGCCCAGAAGTAGACCCAGTAGGAGCCAACCTTAAAAACCTGCGGCATTTTCCACGCCTCCTTCTTGGGAGAACTGCAAGATCAGATGCGCGGTGGACTCCACGATTTTCTGATACCGCGCGATCTCCTCCGGCGTGAAACCGTGCACCTCCTGCCAGTCATAGCCCGGCAGCCAGCACACTGCTGAGTGGAAACAATCTTCTGCATCCGGTTTTTCAAGGTACACCTTCACCCGGCCATCGGGCTTCATCTCGGAATGCACGATTTCGGTATCGTCGTCCAATGTCATAAACGGGTACATCATAGGTTCCACCTCCCAGATCACTGTACTTATATCACTTAACCGTTCAGCTTTGCAATGGCATCCTGCACGCGCTGCAGGGTCTTTTCGCGGCCCATCATGCAGGCAAGGTCGGTGCCGCCGCCGGGGGTGCGCTGCTTGCCGGAAAGGGCAATGCCCAGCGGGTAGAGCAGCCAGCCGTTCTTTTTGCCCAGCTCCTCTGCCTTGGCCTTGCAGGCATCGAACACGGCATCGCGGTTTGCAAAATCCAGAGCCTCGTCGCTCAGCACCGGCAGCAGGGCTTCCAGTGCTTCTTTTGCAGTCTCCGGGGTGGTCTTTTGCTTTTTGTTGGCGTACAGGCTCACGTCGTACTCCGGCATGGCGTCAAAGAAATCCAGCTGCTCGGGGATCTCGCCCAGCACCTCGCACCGGGGCTGCAGGTTTGCGCACAGCAGCTTTTTGTCGATGGCGCTGTGCACGGCGCTGTCGATCCACGGCTCGGCCTTTTTCTGGAATTCCTCGGGGCTGAGGCGGCGGATATACTCCGCATTGATGGCGCGCAGCTTGAGGGGGTCGAAGATGGCGGGAGACTTGGAGATGCCCTCCGGGGACCAGATCTTGACCAGCTCCGGCAGGGAGAAGATCTCCTGCTCGGCGTACTCGCCGCGGGGGCTCCAGCCCAGCAGGCAGATATAGTTCAGCACCGCCTCGGTCAGGTAGCCCTTTGCCACCAGATCCTGATAGCTGGCATCGCCGTTGCGCTTGGACAGCTTGTTCTGGGCGTCCTTCATCACCGGCGGGCAGTGGATATAGGTGGGGATGTCCCAGCCAAAGGCCTGATACAGCAGGTTATACTTGGGGGTGGAGGACAGGTACTCGCTGCCGCGGATGACGTGGGTAATGCCCATCAGGTGGTCGTCCACAACGTTGGCAAAGTTGTAGGTGGGCATCCCGTCGGTCTTGATGAGGATCTGGTCGTCCATCTCGCTGTTGTTCACCTCGATGTGGCCGTACACCACATCGTCAAAGCCGGTCACGCCCTCGCGGGGGATCTTCTGGCGGATGACGTAAGGCTCGCCTGCGGCAAGGCGCTTTTCCACTTCCTCCTTGGGCAGCTCTCGGCAGCAGCCGTCGTAGTGGGTCATCTCACCGGCAGCGCGCTGCTCGGCGTGCAGAGCCTCCAGCCGCTCCTCGGTGCAGAAGCAGTAATAGGCTTTGCCCTCTGCCACCAGCTGCTCGGCATACTGCTTGAACATGCCCATGCGCTCGCTCTGCACATAGGGGCCCACGGGGCCGCCGATATCCGGGCCCTCGTCCCACAGAAGGCCGGTCTCCCGCAGGGTGTTGTAGATGACATCCACAGCGCCCTCCACATAGCGGCCCTGATCGGTATCCTCAATGCGCAGGATGAAGGTGCCATCCTCGTGCTTGGCCATCAGGTAGGTGTACAGGGCAGTACGCAGGTTGCCAACGTGCATATAACCCGTGGGCGAGGGTGCAAAACGGGTGCGGACTTTATTGCTCGGCATAGAAAAACGCTCCTTTTATA
>OHXG01000540.1_pt1 | contig 14990 bp, 9 predicted proteins | sample 1579971 | NCBI WGS metagenome assembly OHXG01 (sample SAMEA3882517, study PRJEB24775) | human gut metagenome | biome: human-associated habitat; feature: intestine environment; material: feces | place: Netherlands | collected 2009/2010
CCGAAGCCCGCCATATCGCGCAGGGCTGCACCGGCCCGTCCATCCCGCTGTACAAGGATCTGAAGAAGGCTCCGATCGAGGCTTCCAAGGCCGAGTTCGCTGTCCGCTTCGTGATTCACGACAATCCGGGCGTGCTCGCCGCGATCGCAGCCAAGTTCGCCGACCATGGCGTGTCCATCAACGGCGTGAACCAGGATCTGAAGCCGACGCTGAAGGATCCGGGCTATGACGGCGAGCTGCAGCAGCTGCGTCTGGTCACCCACATGACCGACGAGCTCACCCTGCGCGAAACCGTCAAGGACGTGTGCGAGCTGGATTGCGTGTGCGGAGAGCCGTCGATCCTGCGCGTGCTGAACTGATATCGGATGCGATTCGGGCCCATGATGCGATTGACATGCAAGCCATGCCAAGCCGCCGTCATGGGCCCGAATACGATGCACGGGTGCGGTTCCCCCTGAAATTTGACTCTGGCACTGCCACGGTATACGGTGCTTGATTTGTAATGAAGATGTGACGAAGGACGACGAGAGATGACTCCAGTTACCCGCAAGGTGCGTGTGAAGGTTCCGGCCACCAGCGCCAATCTTGGCTCCGGTTTCGATACGGTCGGTTTGGCCTTGGACTATCATGACGAGCTTGAATTCACGCTGAGCGCCGACCCGGTGAACACCGCGGCGCAGGTGATGATTGAAGGCGAGGGCGAGGACACCCTGCCGCGTGACGAGACGCACCTGGTGGTCTCCACGTTCCGCCGCGCATGCCAGACCTTCGGCCTGGGACGCGTCGGATTCATCCTGCAGGCGCACAACAACATCCCGCAGGCGCGAGGCATGGGCTCCTCCGCCGAGGCCATCGTCGCCGGCATCGCCGCCGCGGCAGCCTTCGCGCAGGACGACGACCTCAACCGCGACGCCGTGTTCGAGCTGGCCGCCGCCATCGAAGGCCATCCGGACAACGTGGCCCCGGCCGTGTACGGCGGCCTGACCATGTCCTGGGACATGGAGACCGCGGAAGGTGTCGGATCCGTGCCGATTCCAGGCGGCGAGCCGATGCACAACGGCTTCCATACCATCAATTACCGCGTGGCGGACGATCTGACCGCGGCCGTGTTCGTGCCGGACTACGAGCTGTCCACCGAAAAGGCCCGTCAGGCGTTGCCGACTGAGATTCCGTTCAAGGACGCCGTGCACAACGTCTCCCGTGTGAGCCTACTGCCGGCCGCCATGAACCCCGCGATGCTGGCCTCCGGCTCGCGTCAGAACGCCAACGCACTGCTGTTCGCGGCCACGCAGGACCGCCTGCATCAGCCGTACCGCGCCTCGCTGATGGAGCCGTCCTGGGCGCTGATCGAGAAGATGCGCTCCCACGGCTTCGCCTCCACCGTGTCCGGCGCCGGCCCATGCGTGCTTGTGCTGCACCATGGCGACGCCCACGAGGAACTCGAACGGATCGCCGCCGAAGAGCTGGCATCCGGCCATTGGCGTGTGCTGCATCTCGCGGTCGACACCAAGGGTGTGCAGGTGGAACGCGCATGAGCATCCCGCTGATTCTCGCCTCCCAGTCCCGTCCACGCCGTGACGTGCTGTTCTCCGCCGGCATCTGCCCGACCATCCGTGTCTCGCACGTCGACGAGCCTGCCGCGCTTGAACGCGAGGCGGCCGCGCTTGGCGTCACCGTGAACGACCTGAGCGTCGAACAGCGTGTGATGATTCTCGCCACGGCGAAGGCCGAGGCCGTGCACCAGGCGTATCGCAACATCGCCGATACCGCGGCGCACGCGCGCGGGGAGCGCGTGGTCGGCTTCCCGCTCCGGGCAGCAGACGATCGCGACGCATCCTCGGCGGGCACAGCCGCACGCACGGACAGCGCGCAGTCCGCCGACGAGACGAAGACCCGCGATTTCTCCGGCATCGCCATTCCCGCCGTCGCCGAGCCGATCGCCGATTTCGTGGATGGCCGTCCAAGCCTGACCCGTTCGAAGGCCGGCCCGCTGATTCTCGGCTGCGATTCCATGTTCCTGCTGGACGGCGAATGCTACGGCAAGCCGCATAGCGAAGAGGTAGCGCGCGAACGGCTGCGTGCCATGCGCGGTGCCACCGGCGAGCTGTGGACCGGCCATTGCCTCATCGACTTCGCGTCGGGCCGCATGGTGCGCGGCGCCAGCAAAGCGACCCTGCACTTCTGCGAATATTCCGACCTGGATATCGAACGCTACATCGCCACCGGCGAGCCGCTGGAAGTGGCCGGATCGTTCACTTTGGAAGGTTTCGGCGGCGCGTTCATCGACTCGATCGAAGGCGATCCGCACGGCATCATCGGCCTGAGCCTGCCGTTGGCGCGCCGTCTGGCGGCGCAATTGGGCGTCGAATGGACCGATCTGTGGAACGTCACGCGCTCAGACCTCGCGCCGGACGCCGAATATGATGCGAAAACGGGTGCCGCGAAGCCGCTGCCGCCCAAGGAGAACGTGCACCAGCCGGGAGACGGCTGGGTCGACTGCGCCTGCGGCCGCAAGCATTGGGGTACGAACGGCGCGTCCGGCGTGCTCTTGGCCCGCCGCAGCGAGACGACCGGTGAGGTGACGCACGTCGTCATGCAGCACCGCGCGGTATGGAGCGCGGAAGGCGGCACGTGGGGCATTCCCGGCGGTGCCACCGCCGACGGCGAAAGCCCGATCGAGGGCGCACTGCGCGAATCGTACGAGGAAGCCAACATCACGCCGGAGGACATCGACGTGGTCGGCTCATACTGCGAGGACCACGGCCCATGGTCGTATACCACGGTGTTCGCCTTCGAAAAGCCGGGGCATCGTGTCGAGCCCAAGGCCAACGACGACGAAAGCATGGAGATCGAATGGGTGCCGGTCGATGACGTGCCCAACCGCAAGCTGCTGACCGCCATGCGCACCGATTGGCCCAACTTCGCGGCGCGTCTGCGTGCTTTGGCGGCCGTGCGGTAGCCTGCGCGCAGTGTGCCGCATCCTTGGAGCATGAGGGTTGTTAGCGCTAACTGAAGTTGCGTGTACAATAGGCGAACGTACCAACAGTTGTGTGCGAAAGGCGACGGGGCATGGCAGGCAAACGCAATGCGGGCAATAAGCGTCCTTCGATGTTCGAAGTGGCGAAACTGGCTGGTGTGAGCCACCAGACGGTCTCGCGCGTCATCAACCATTCGCCGGACGTCTCCGACGCCACCCGCGAGAAGGTGCAGAAGGCCATCGACCAGCTCGGATACCGTCCCAGCAACTCCGCCCGCGCGCTCGCCTCGCACCGGTCCCGCACCATCGGCCTGATCGCCGGCGGCCAGCATTTCTATGGCCCGATTTCCACGATTTCCGCGATTGAGACGATGGCCCGCCAGCATGGCCTGTTCGTGACGGTGAGCATGGTGCATGAGGCGCTGTGCTCGCAGGAGGAATTCGACGACCTGTGCCGCACCTTCGACGAGATGAACGTCGATGCGTTCATCTTCCTCACGCCCACCGATGTCATGTTTTCCGCGGCATGCCGGACGCGGATCGCGCAGCCTCGTGTGATCGTCACATCCACGCACGGTGGCATCGGCGTGCAGGACGGCCTGCGGCTGATGAAGTCCGCCGACCGCCGCCGCGTATCCGTCGTCGGCATGGACCAATGGTCCGCGATGGCCGACGTGATGCATCTAGTCGTGGAATACGGGCACCGTTCGGTGCTGTATTTCGCCGGTCCCAAGGAGTGGCGCGACGCGGCGACGCGCCTGCTGGCATGGAACAAGCTATGCGCGGCCAATGCGGTCAATTCCGTGACGGTGCAGTGTGAGACCTGGGAATCCTCTGAAGCGTACGGCAAGATGAACCACATCCTCGACAACATCGGCCGCACCGGCGGCAATCTGCCGACATGCATGGTCTGCGCCAACGACAGCCAGGCCGTGGGTGTGGCCCGCGCGCTGCATGAGCATGGCGTGCGCATTCCGCAGGATGTGAGCCTGGTGGGTTTCGACGACATGCCTGCCATGGACAATATGTTCCCGCCGCTGACCACGGTCCGCCCCGGCTTTGAGCAGCTGGGTGTCGCCGCCATGCGCGAGACGCTGTACCTGCTGGGCGCGGGGGAGGAGAACTCCTTCGGATCATCGCAGCATGGCGTCGGACTGGTGTCGGCGCAGATGGTCAACCGCAGCTCCCTGGGTCCTGTCCGCCGTCGCTAAGGCGCTGCTTCTTCTCGATTTGTTTATATATTCATTGCTCCGATGACACGTCGGATTTGGTGCGTCACGGGTTTGTGCCTACAATAGTGAGCGTTAACAGTGAGCGCTAACATTCAGTTGACAGAGTGGTTGCGAGGCGCTCGGACGCAAGGAGTTCGTGAACTATGACGCAAGAGCAGGTCGCAGTGACCGCCGAGAAGATCCGCGCAGGCAAGACGAGCCTGGGCATCGAGTTCGGCTCCACCCGCATCAAGGCGGTGCTCATCGATGACGCCTACCACACCATCGCGGCGGGCGACTATGAGTGGGCCAGCCATCTCGAGGACGGGCTGTGGAGCTACACCCAGGAGGAAATCTGGAAGGGTTTGCAGACCGCATACGCCCGGATGGCCGGCGACGTCGAAACCGCCTACGGCGAACGGCTGACCCACGTGGGGCACATCGGCTTCTCCGCCATGATGCACGGCTACCTCGCCTTCGACAAGTCCGGCGAACTGCTCGTGCCGTTCCGCACCTGGCAGAACACCAACACCCACGAAGCCCATGAGAAGCTTTCCGAGCTGTTCCAGTACAACATTCCGGAACGCTGGTCCGTGGCACACCTCTACCAGGCAGTGCTCAACCACGAGGAGCACGTCTCCAAGGTGGACTACATCACCACACTCGCCGGCTACGTGCACTGGAAGCTCACCGGCGAGAAGGTGCTCGGCGTGGGCGACGCCTCCGGCATGTTCCCGATCGATCCGACCACCCACGCCTACGAAACCGAATTCATCGAGAAATTCAACGCGCTGCCGGAAGTCGCCGCCCAGCCGTGGAAGCTCGCCGACCTGTTGCCGAAGCCGCTCGTGGCGGGCACCCCGGCCGGCACGCTCACCGCCGAAGGCGCCAAACTGCTCGACCCGACCGGCAGCCGGGCGTCGTCCTCGCCCCGCCGGAAGGCGACGCGGGCACCGGCATGGTCGCCACCAACTCCGTGCGCGTGCGCACCGGCAACGTCTCCGCCGGCACTTCGATTTTCGCCATGGTCGTGCTCGAGCACAAGCTGGCGCGCCTGCATCCGGAAGTCGACCTCGTCACCACCCCAGCCGGCGACCTGGCCGGCATGAGCCACGCCAACAACTTCACTTCCGATCTCAACGCCTGGGTCGGCCTGTTCGGACAGTTCGCCGCCGCGATCGGCCAGCCGGTCGATGCCGGCACGCTGTACGGCACGCTGTTCCGCGCCGCGATCGCGGACGATGTCGACGCCGACTGCGGTGGTCTGCTCAACTATCCGTTCCGCTCCGGCGAATTCCTGGCTGGCCTGCCGGAAGGCCGACCGCTGTTCGCCCGCAGCCCGGAGGCGCGCATGAGCCTCGGCAACTTCATGAGAACCCAGCTGTTTAGCGCCTTCTCGCCGGTCAAGATCGGCATGGATGTGATGACCAAGGACGAAGGCGTCGCCGTCGACTCGCTCGTCGGCCACGGTGGCATCTTCACCACGCCGAAGGTCGCGCAGAAGATTCTCGCCGCCGCATTCGACACCCCGATCAAGGTCATGTCCACCGCCGCCGAAGGCGGAGCGTGGGGTATGGCCGTGCTCGCCGACTATCTGTGGCACGCCGACCAGCCGCTCGCCGACTACCTCGACACCCGCGTCTTCGCCGACGCGGCCTCCACCACGGAAGCGCCGGACGCCAACGACGTGGCCGGCTTCGAAGCCTTCTTCGACCGCTTCCGCAAGGGGCTGCCGATCGAGCATGCCGCCATCGAAAGCATCCCGCTGGAAACCAAATAACCGTCCATCGTAACAACAGCAAGCCTGACGAAAGGAACATAATATGGCAACGTTGGCTGATTACGGCCCGGAAGTACGAGCTGAAGTCAAGCAGGTGCGCGAAGTGGTCGCCACCCTGCACGAGCAGCTCATCAAGTGGAATCTGGTGGTGTGGACCGCAGGCAACGTCTCGCAGCGCCTGCACACCGCCGACCTGATGGTCATCAAGCCGTCCGGACTGCGCTACGAGTACCTCACCCCGAGCTCGATGGTCGTGTGCGACCTCGACGGCAACGTGGTCGACGGTGCCGAAGCGCCGAGCTCCGACACCGCGTCCCACGCGTACATCTACCGCCACATGCCCGACGTGTACGGCGTGGTGCATACCCACTCCACCTACGCCACCGCATGGGCGGCCACCGGCCAGAACATTCCGTGCGGCCTGACTATGATGGGCGACGAGTTCGGCGGCCCGGTGCCGGTCGGACCGTTCCGCCTCATCGGCTCCGAAGCCATCGGCGAAGGCGTGGTCGAAACCCTGAAGAAGTATCCGAAGTCCCCGGCCGTGCTCATGCAGAACCATGGTCCGTTCACCATCGGCAAGGACGCGGAAGCCGCCGTCAAGGCCGCCGCCATGACCGAAGAGGTGGCGCACACCATGTGGGCCGCCAAGCAGCTCGGAGACATCATCCCGATCTCCCAGGAAGACATCGATAGCCTTAACGACCGCTACACCAACGTCTACGGCCAGCACTGACGCGACGGAAACTGAAACGACAAACCCAACAACGAAGTAAGGAATAATCCAACATGGCAATGGAAAACCCATTTGAAGGCAAGGAAATCTGGTTCGGCGTCGGATCGCAGGACCTCTACGGCGAGGAGGCGCTGCGCCAGGTGGCCCAGCAGACCGGCGAGATGGTCGACTTCCTCAACGCGACCGGCAAGATCCCGGCCAAGATCGTGCTCAAGCCGACCCTGAAGTCCTCCGACGGCGTCAAGGCCTTCATGACCGAAGCCTCCGCCAACTCGAACGTCATCGGCGTGATCACCTGGTGCCACACCTTCTCCCCGGCCAAGATGTGGATCCGCGGCCTCGAAGTGCTGACCAAGCCGCTGCTGCAGCTGGCCACCCAGCACCACAAGGAAATCCCGTGGGAGACCATCGACATGGACTTCATGAACCTGAACCAGGCCGCCCACGGCGACCGTGAGTTCGGCTACATCGTGTCCCGTCTGGGCATTCCGCGCAAGATCGTCGTCGGCCACTACACCGATCCGGAAGTCGCCGAAAAGGTCGGCACCTGGGCTCGCGCCTGCGCCGGCTGGGATGCCTCCCAGAACATGAAGGTCATGCGTTGGGGCGACAACATGCGCAACGTGGCCGTCACCGAAGGCGACAAGACCGAAGCCGAACGCGTGTTCGGCGCTTCGATCAACACCTGGGCCGTCAACGACCTCGTCGCCGCCTACGAGAAGGTCAAGGACAGCCAGGTCAAGGACCTCATCGAAGACTACAAGGCCAAGTACGACGTGGCCCCCGAGCTGCTTGATTCCCGCTACGATGAGCTGTTCATCGCAGCCAAGGAAGAGGCCGCCATGGTCAACATGATGCGTGAGAACGGTTGCACCGCCGGCGTCGACAACTTCGAGGACCTCGGCGCTCTGCCGCAGCTGCCGGGCGTTGGCCCGCAGCGCTTCCCGTCCGAGTACGGCTGGGGCTTCTCCGCCGAAGGCGATTGGAAGACCTCCGTGCTGGTGCGCATCGGCGCCGTGATGGGCTACGGCCTTGAGGGTGGCGCCTCCCTGATGGAGGACTACTCCTACAACTTCGTGCCGGGCAACGAGTTCGACATGGGCTCCCACATGCTGGAAGTCTCCCCGTCCATCGGCACCATCGCCAAGCCGAAGCTGGCCATCTACCCGCTGGGCATCGGCGGCAAGTCCGACCCGGTCCGTCTGGTGTTCTCCGGCAAGCCGGCCGACGCCGTCGTGGTCTCCATGGCCGACGAGCGCGAACGCTTCCGCCTGCTCATGGACGAGGTCACCATCGTCGAACCGCAGGGCTCCCTGAAGAACCTGCCGTGCGCCCGCGCCGTGTGGAAGCCGAAGCCGGACCTGAAGACCGCCGTGCAGTGCTGGATCACCGCCGGTGGCTCCCACCACACCTGCATGACCACGTCCGTCGGTCGTGAGGCTTGGGAGGACTTCGCCCGCATCGCCGGCGTCGAACTCGCCGTCATCGACGAGAACACCAACGCCCGCCAGTTCGAGAAGGAGCTGGAGCTGAGCGAAATGTACCACCGCCTCAACAACCGTCACTGAAATAACGGAGCGTTAACAGCACGGCAGGAAACTTGACGTACCTTCGTACGCCGGCGTTTCCTGCCGCACTGTTACCGCACGCGTTATCTCAGCGATACGGGGTGCGCTTAAAAAACAGCACGGCGGGGAAGTTGACGTACTTTTGTACGCAGCGTTCCCCGCCGTGCTGTTTTTGTTTACCTATGTGCGGCTCAGCGCTTGCCGGCGTACAGCTGCTGGTCGATCACGTCGGCGAACACGCGGTTCACTGCCGGACGCACCACCTTCAGCGACGGCGTCAGGCACTTGTTCTCCTGCGTGAACTGCGCATCCAGCACCACGAACTTACGCACGGATTCGGCGCGCGAAACCGTCGCGTTCGCCTTGTCCACATACTTCTGAATCTCGTCATGAACGGCGGCGGTAGCCGCCACGCGGTCAAGCGGCGTATCCGCGGACAGGCCCACGGACGGCAGCCAGGCCGCCAATCCTTCCGGATCGAGCGTGACCAGCGCGCCGATGAACGGACGATTATCGCCCACCACCACGGCATGCTCCACAATCGGACACTTCGCAATCTCCTGCTCCATCGGAATCGGCGACACGTTCTTGCCGCCGGCGGTGATGATGATGTCCTTCTTGCGGCCCGTAATCGTAATACGACCCTCATCGTCGATCGACGCAAGATCGCCGGTGCGCAGCCAACCGTCCTCGGTGAACACCTCGGCCGTTTTCTCCGGCAGATTGTGGTAACCCATGAACACGTTCGGTCCCTTGACCTGCAGCTCGCCATCGTCGGAAATACGCACGGACGATCCCGGCGCAGGCTGGCCGACGGTACCGATCACATTGTCCGTGACGCGGGTCGCGGCAAACGGCGCCGCGGTTTCCGTCATACCGTAGCCCTGGATCATCGGCAGGCCGATGCCATTGAAGAAATGCGCCAGCGACACGTCCAGTGGAGCGCCACCGCACGCCACATAACGGATACGCGGGCCCAACGCGCCACGCACGGTGTGGTATACGGACGCCTCATACGACAGGTGTTCGGCGGTCTGCTTCATGGTCGGTTTCTCGCCAGCCTGCTGCATGCGCGACCAGTCGCGCGCGGATTCGGCGGCCTTGAGGAACAGGCGGCCCTTCCAACCCATGCCGGCCTTGCGGGAAGCCGCGTTGTACACCTTCTCGAACACGCGCGGCACGCCCAGCAGGTACGTCGGCTCGAACGAACGCACATCCGGCAGCAGCGTCTTGGTGTCCGGCAGATAACCGACCACGCCGTCATCGGAAGCGATCGACGCGTACTGGATGAAGCGCGCGAAGCAGTGGGCGAGCGGCAGGAACAGCAGCAGACGCGGATGGTCTTCAAGAATCATCTCGTGCAGCGCAAGGCTGCCGGCACGCGTGATCGACACGAAATTGCGATGCGACAGCTCGGCACCCTTCGGTGCCCCCGTGGAACCGGACGTGTACACGATGGTGGCCAGATCGTCGGCACGCACCGACGTGATACGCTCGTCCAGCTCTTCGTCGGACACGGTGACGCCCAATCCCTCCAGCGCGCCCATGGCATTGGCGTCGAGCATCAGAATATGCTTCAGAGACGGGCAGCGGCCAATCACGGAATCAAGACGGTCGAAGCGTTCGCGATCGTCGGCGATGGCGAGCTTCACGTTGGAATCGTTGAGAATGCGTTCGGCCTGCGCCGCGGAATCGGTGTCATAGATCGGCACATTGACCGCGCCGATTGCGGCCAGTGCGAAATCAAGCACGCCCCACTCGTAACGGGTGGTGGAGAAGAGGGTGACGGCATCCCCCTTGCCGATGCCGAACGCGATCAGGCCTTTGGCCGCGGAGAGCACGTTCTTGTGGAATTCGCCGGTCGTCACCTTGGTCCACTGGCCCGGAGCGGTTTTGCGTTCCGCGATCACGGTGTCTTCGCCGGTGCGCTTGATGCGTTCGGTAAGCAGGGAGTAGATGGATTCGTCGTCGCGTACTTCGACGGATGCGCCCGGGGTCGTGTACTCGGTGAGCATGAAGTGTTCTCTTTTCTTGCGTTTCCGCGGTTTTCGTGGGTTTTGCGATATATGCGATCGCTGCGATTGCGGTGATCGGTGACGTGCTTTTCGCGTCCTGTGTCGCGCCTCGCATATCGTAAGTTACGGTGACGTAAGTCCGCATTGTAAGAAACAACAAGAAATATGGCGACGGGTTTGTTTGAACTGACAAAGTGGCACGAAACGTCAACGGAACGGGGGATTGGTACACGGATGCATCATCTCGAAAAAAGGTTTGACGCGTTCGATCGCAGGGTGTCCAACGGGTTGCGCGACGGGTTCGAGAGGGGTGGCCCTTACGGGCGAAAACGGTGGAAAATGCGGCAAAACTGGGCGGAGTGACGTTGCGAACCACAACATGTTCCGTGTACACTCAAGTTTGGCGCAACTACCCCTTGCGCCTAGGCTGTTTGCTCAACGGCGAACATTCAGCCGCCTCACTTTTCGCCGTTCCCTTGGTTTTCTGTGGTTTTGCTGTTGTGCATTTGCTTGCGAGTTCTGATGGTTTTCTAGATTTTTCCGACGATTTTCTGCGATTGCCGTTCCGTCATTGCCTTTCGTCGGTATGCCCGATACGCTTGGAGCGGATGGCGGGATTGCAAACGATTGGAAAAGGGGCATGATGTTCGACAAGCGGCTGTTTTCCTTGGCTGACGGCGTCGGTCGATTGATCGCGGCGAAAGTCGCCTGCCAATGGCTGGGCCTCGTGGCCAACATCGCCTTCGTCGTGGCTGTGGTGCGTATGCTGCAACCGCTGTTCGCGCCCGTACCGTCCGCCACCGCGCCCTGCATCGCCATTATTCTTATTGCCGCGGTCGTGCGATTCGTCACCATTCGCGCCGCCGCACGTTTCGGTAGCGAGGCCGCCGAACGCGTCAAACTCGCGCTGCGTGAGAAACTGTTCAATAAGATGCTCGCGCTCGGCCCGTCCTACGCGCAGCGCGTGCGCACCGCCGGCGTGGTGCAGTCCGCGGGCGAAGGCATCGAACAAATCCAAAGCTTCTTCGAACTGTTCCTGCCGCAACTGTGCTACGCCGTGCTCGCCCCCATCACGCTGTTCGCCGTGCTTGCGCCGATCGACCTGCCCACCGCCGCGACGCTGCTCGCCTGCGCGCCGCTCATCGTGCTCATCGTCGGCATGGTGGCGATGCGTGCCGCCCGCGTATTCAAGAAATACTGGGGCAAATACACGGATATGGGGGCGTCGTTCCTCGATAATCTGCAGGGACTTGAGACACTGAAAACCTTCGATGCGGACGAGCGCGCCGCACGAGTCATGGACGAGAAGGCCGAACAGTTCCGCGTGATGACCATGAACGTGCTGCAAATCCAACTGCGTTCGCTCACGGCGATGGATGCCGTGGCATACGGTGGCGCGGCCGCCGGCATCGGCGTTGCGGTATGGCGATTCGTATCCGGCTCACTCTCGCCGTCTGGCGTTTTCGCGCTGTCCGGCGTGCTGCCGCTTGGTTTGACGCCGATCGCCGCGGTATTGCTGACGATTCTGCTAGCCGCCGATTTCTTCATTCCGCTGCGACAGCTCGGCTCGTATTTCCACGTTGCGATGAACGGCATGACGTCCACGAAACGTATTTTCGCGCTGCTCGACGCGCCCGAACCGGAGCATGGCGGCAAGGAACTGCCGGAATTCGGGGCTTCCGGGCGTGGTGTCGGCGTGGAGTTTCGTGGTGTTTCGTACCGGTATGCGGACGCGGATGTGGATGCTGGGAGTGCTGCTGGTGCGGGGCCTGACGCTGCCGGGTCTGCGGGTGCCGGTGTTGCGAGTCCCCGTCGTATATCGTCCACATCGCATTCCGATATGCGGAACGCGGATGTGGACAGCGTTGATGAGGGCGGCGGCGCGGGTGACGCGCGCGAAACGCGCTACGCCTTGCGCAACGTGGCCCTCCGTGCGCTGCCCGGCGAAGTCACTGCGATCGTCGGGCCATCCGGTTCCGGCAAGTCCACAGCCGTCCAGCTGCTTGCCGGCACGCTTGTCGGATATGAAGGCGATGTGCTGCTGTCCGAAATGCCATCCGGAATGCAGGACGAAGTGCTGGGCGCTATGTTAAGCAGTGCGGCGCCGGATGACAGTGAAACCCTGAAATCGCACCAAATCCGCGACCTCACCGCAGCATCGCTCACCCGCGAAATCTCCATCGTCTCCGCGCACAGCCACCTGTTCGCCGGCACCCTGCGCGACAACCTGCTCATGGCCCAGGCCGACGCCACCGACAACGAGCTGTGGCAGACGCTGGAAGCTGCGCATATCGACGATTTCGTGCGCGCGCAATCGCGAGGACTCGATATGCCGATCACGCAGGACGGCGCGAATCTGTCCGGCGGGCAGAAACAGCGCATTGCGATCGCCCGTGTACTGTTGCGCAGGTCGGCCGTCTATATTTTCGACGAGGCGACCAGCAGCGTCGACGCGGACAGCGAAACGTTGATTTTGCAAACGATTCGCGCGCTCGCCGACGCCGGCGCAACCGTGCTGATGGTCACGCACCGCATGGCGAACGCGGCCGACGCGGACCATGTCGTAGTGTTTGATGGGGGTGTCGTCGTCGAGCAGGGCGCGCATGACGATCTCATGGCCGCGGACGGCACGTATGCCAAGCTGTTCCGGGCGCAGGAAAGCGTGGAACGGGTGGGATTGTCTGGTCGCGTCGCGCCGCGCGTATCGCGTATGACTCATGCGTCTGGTGCGTTTGCCGTGTCTCGGATGTCTGGTTCCGCCGAATCGAACGCCAGTGGCGCCAAATCGGACATGCCAACAACCCAAGTCATCGCCCGCTTGCTGCGCGAAGTCGGCCCACTGCGCAAACCCATGGCCATCGCCTGCGCGTGCGGCATCCTCGGCCACCTCGCCGCCACGTTCCTGCCGGTTTTCGGCGTCGCCGCGCTGTTCGCCGCAGCTGGCGCAAAAGTCTGGAATCTCAGCCTTCCCGCGGCAATCGCAGCCATGATTATCTGCGCACTGATCCGCGGCGGCATGCGCTACGCCGAGCAATACATGAACCACAATGTCGCCTTCCGCCTGCTCGCGCTGTTCCGGTCGAAAACGTTTGCCGCGCTGCGTCGCCTCGCGCCCGCCAAACTGTCCGGCAAAGGCAAAGGCGACCTGATCGCGCTGGTCACCACCGACGTCGAACTGCTGGAAATCTTCTTCGCGCACACCATTTCGCCGGTTGTCATCGCCATCGCGACCACCGTGCTTTACGCGGTCGCATTGCTTACGCTGAGTCCTGCGATCGCTGTCACGCTGGTCATCGCGCACCTGACCGTCGGCATCGTGCTGCCGAAACTCTTCGCCACGGCGGTAGGCGGTCTCGGTGGGGATATTCGCCGCGAATCCGCCCAACTTGATGACGAAATGCTCGACGATATGCGCGGTCTCGACGAAATCATCCGATTCGGCCAAGGCCATGCGCGGCTTGCCGGCATCGCGTCACGCACGCGCTCGCTCTGGAGCCGCCGCGCCCGGCTGAGTGCCAAGAATGGCGATTTCGCAGGCTTCGGCGCGGTGCTGGTCGTACTGTTCACTGCCATCGCGGCATTGCTGGCGATGGTCACGTCCGGTACGACGATGCCGATCGCTTCCGCCGCTTCCGCTGCAGCTGCGACCATCCAGACCGTCCTTTCCGCGCCCGCCGCCCGCCTGACCGCCGCTTTCGTGCTGCTGGCCAGCTCGTTCGGTCCGACGCTCGCGTTGAGCGCGCTGCCGGCCAATCTCACGCAAACGTTTGCAGCCGCCCGCCGCCTGTTCGCGCTGATGGACGAAACCCCCGCAGTGGAGGAGCGGGGCGATTTCCTGCCGCGCTACCATGGCATGTCCATGCACGACGTCACGTTCGGCTACGGCAATTCGAGCGAGGCTCCAACTTCCGGAAGCGATGCGGATGCCCCCGAGTCGTCCGCCGAGCCAATCCTCAACCACGTCTCGCTCGACGTTCCGCAACACGGCATCCTCGGCGTCCAAGGCCCGTCCGGCCGCGGCAAATCGACCCTGCTGAAGCTGCTCATGCGTTACTGGGACCCGCAATCCGGCTTGGTCGCCCTGTCCGAGGTGCCACTGCCGCAGATCGACGCGCATCATCGCCGTCGCGTGCAAACGATGATGGGGCAGGAAACCTACCTGTTCGACGGCACTATCCGTGAAAACCTGCTTATGGCCTGCGACAGGGGCGATGCGGATAGGGCTGGTAATGCTGGCGATCCGGACGATTCCGCGACTTCCGGCAGAGCGCTCCTTACCCCGCCCGCTCCTCCCGTTTCGTGGAATGCCGCTGATTCCGCGCTTTCCACCCGGTCGACCCCTTCTGTCGGTGATGACGTGCTGCGCGCCGCGCTTGCCAAGGCTTCCGCGCTTGAACTGGTCGACTCGCTCCCGCAGGGCCTTGATACCCCCGTCGGCGAGTTGGGCGGGCGGCTTTCAGAGGGTGAATGGCAACGCATCGGCCTGGCTCGCGTCTTCCTGCGCAACGCGTCGCTGGTGTTGTTCGACGAGCCGACGAGTCGCCTCGACGCCTACAACGAATCCGTGATTCTGCAATCGATTGACGCGTTGGCGCAGCAGGGGAGCGCGGTGCTGCTCGTCTCGCACCGCGATTCCACCATGCGCATCGCGGACCGCATCGTGCGCATGTGAGCTGGCGCGTGCGGATTGCGAACTGATGCGG
>OHXG01000597.1_pt1 | contig 13872 bp, 9 predicted proteins | sample 1579971 | NCBI WGS metagenome assembly OHXG01 (sample SAMEA3882517, study PRJEB24775) | human gut metagenome | biome: human-associated habitat; feature: intestine environment; material: feces | place: Netherlands | collected 2009/2010
TTCAGAGCGATAGCGCTATATTGTTTCTGCATTTTATCGAGTAACTCGCATTGTTCATCATCAAGCAAGCCCGAATCTACGACCTGAGCACGAACTTCCTCGTAATCAGATTTATTGAAATAAATACCAAGCGCTTTCTTTTCATCGCTGGTACGTTCTTCAGATGGGAAAATCTTCGCTAAATCAAGTTTATTTCCCTCTAGACCAGCAAAAATAGCCTTAATGACATTGATTTGTTCTTTTGGCAGTTCACACGACTCACAAATAACAGCAAGCGCATTTTCAACACGCATACTGCGAGAACCCTTTGTCGTGCACAACGTATCAGCAAGACGCTTTTTGTCGATTCCTGCCGTCCATGATCCATCCAGCTGCTCATCAAATACACACAGAATGATTTCACCGATAAGATTTAAAAGATTCTTTGAGTCGAATACACTCGAAGAATCCAAATCACCTTCAACAAGGAAATTACCTCGGTACTTCAACAGGTGATGGACAGCGAAATACACTTCTCGAATATCATGTTGCTTGTCATCTTCCATCAAAGTTTTGCGCAGATGATAAATTGTCGGATATTGTTTATAGAAACGTTTATCCTGATTCTTCGAATCGAATAAGACACCGCCATACCAATAATCCGCATTGTTCTCATCAGCAGGATGAACCCAGGAGTACTTCCTCCGCGCAAGGAATGACGGATCCACCTCTGCCAGGGGAGCATCAAAAATAGCATCAAGCATATGCAAACGCCAACGTCTACGAGAGTAGCGCCTACGAGTAGTACGAGCCATACGACGAGCTTCAGCAGTCTGCGCAGGCTCGAATAGCCTTACACCAATTAACTCACGCCCTTTAGCTCTCATCAACCGATAATCAGGAGTAAACGCGGCCCATCCAACGGAAGCATTACCGATATCCAAAGAAATTGCATAATTCGGAACTATTTTTTTGCGGCTCATAAGACCCCCGTTGGCTTAAAAACAATTAGCTATAGATTACACCTGATAACCCCTTTATCCGCATGGGACACGCTCGGCAATAACCCAAAATCTTTTTTTAAATTCAGACTAACCAAGATGAAAAAGCCGGGAACGGATGCGACGTTTAAATTACGACGAACCCAACTCCCGGCATCGCGACTGCTTCTCAAAGATGTGTGCTTGACTCACATGGATGGTACTGAGAACCATTCGCTTGCGATCTGTTTCCGCCGCGCATCCAACGCAACTCGACGCAGGCATGCGGCAGACACAAATCAAGTCTGTATCAATCTTCCAGCCGGCACAGAAGCCAGCCGAAAAGCCACAAACTACTTTAGTCACACGATTGAATAATCACAAATCGGTCACAAAAACCATGAAGCGGTATACACATCCGCATTATGTCATCCAAAGCTGCCATAATCACATACTCCTTACTTATAGGCGATGAATCGACTCTGATAATTACAAAAGTCAGTTGTTGCTATTATTTTTTTGAGAAATCTCTTGCGCTTTATGCTTAGATGATATGGCCTGATTTTTGTTCCGCCCTTATAGTGGGGCGGCTTGCGCCGCTTGGTTTGCATAATACTCGGTTTCGGTCCGTTCCGGTGTCCCGTAGCCCAAGGACCGGCGCAGACGCTTCGAGTTCCACCACGAGACCCACCGGAACGTCGCCAATTCCAGGTCCCTCAAATCCCGGAAGGGCTTGCGTCGCCAGACGAGCCCGGTCTTGTACGCGCCGTCGGCGCTCTCGGCCATGGCGTTGTCGTACGAGTCGCCGACCGTGCCGGCCGAGGGAAGCATGCCGAACTCCCCGACCCTGGTGGTGCACACGAGGCCGATGTACCGCGCGCCATGGTCGGAATGGTGCACGAGACCGTCCGTGCCGCCATGCGAGGCGGCCCATGACATCGCCTGTTCCAGCGCCTGCAGCGGCAGCTCCCCGGTGTCCATGGTGGTGGTGCACGCCCATCCGACGATCCTGCGGGCGAACACGTCGGTGACGAACGCCGTGTAGCCGAACGAGCCGTTGGCCATGCGCACGTAGGTGATGTCGGCCACGTGCAGCCGGTTCGGCGCCTCCGCCTCGAACCCGCGTTCCACGAGGTCGGGCCCGCCGCCCGCGCCCTTCGCCTGTTTGGTGGTGACGGGCGTCCTGCCGCGGCGCACGCCGCGGATTCCCGATTCCCGCATGACGTTCATCACCTGGTCGCGGCCGATCTCGGCCGGATCCCAGCCCCGCGCCAACAACTGGGCGCGCGTCTTGCGGTACCCGTACACGGCCATGAAGAAATCGGCATGGATCTCGAGGATGTCGCGGGCCAGCGCCTCGTGCCTGGCGGCCATGCGGCTGACGGGCCTGGATCTGAACATGCGGTAGCCGCGCGGCGTGATGAACCCGCAGTCCAGCGAAGCGGCCAGCACCCTGCAGATCGGCCCGCCCCTGAAACGGTCCTTGAATTCGTCGATGTAAGCGACCATCAACGCCGTGTCGGGTCGAGCCGTGCCGCGAAAAAAGCCGACGCCGTCGTCAATATCTCGTTCGCCCGCCTCAATCGCGCGACCTCGGCCCGCAAACTCCTCAACTCCGCCATCGCGTCTTCGGCCGACTGCTTGGTCTCCGCCGCGACCGTGGCGTCCGTCTTGTCGCGCCGACGGCGCAGCGTCTCCGGCGCGACCCCCAGATCCTTGGCGACCTGTTCGATCGCCTTGGTCTCCGACGAATACGAGCCGCGCGACTCGGTCAACAGCCTGACGGCCTTCGCCTTGAACTCCGGCGTGTATCTCGTTCCTTTTGCCATGGTTCCATCATCTCCCATCGAGTTAGGGGAAATGCGGAACAAAAATCAGTTCATATCAAGATGCTCTCCGCTGACATGAATATCCCAGAAGAAACATTGGCGAAAGCGCCTTATTATCTTCAAAATCCCCTTCCTTAAACAAAGCCATAACATCGTCGACTTCATTACAGAACCAGGAACCACCGTTTGCCGATTTAAGGTATGGCGTAAGCTGCTTCCACAATGTGCCCCACGTCGTATAGGGCTTCGCCGTGAAATTGCTCATCAATTTGATTGCATTGGTTGGACGGTCCTTGACTCCCTGCTTACGCAAGACGCTTTCCTCGAAATTGTCGGCAAGCGCCAACAACCTTCCATACAGGTAATCACGATCATCTCGATTCGGTTCAAGATACATGGTTATTACATCCTCCTGTCTATGCTGTTTTCTTGTTTCATCGATATAGTGTTTTTTCCATAGGCTGCAAGCGATTTCAAAATCACGACGCCAGACCCTGATATTGTCGTATCCCATAGGCCTGGTGACCTTATGGCATGCGGCATTCAAAATCGACATGGGAAATTGCGCTCCGCCAGAAAACTCCAAAATCCTCATTTGCTAACGAGATTGCATGCTTCCTGGCCAAACTTGGACGTCCTACACCGGCTTATGGAGCAGCATCATGGGACCGGTCGGTGACGCCGAATTCGTCACCAACTATGAAACCTACATGCGCTACGACGGACGAAGCAAGGCCAAGACGGTTCAACAGCTGATAGACAAGAGCAAAGACCTGGCTGACACGAATACTCCTGTCAATCCTGCTCGAATCAAAGGCTACGAGACGAACGTGAAGAGCGCCGGCAAGTTTAAGAGCGACGAAGTCCAATCGATTATCTACGAGAAGATGCCGGCACTCACCAACACTGTCGAACAAACCATGATCAAGAACGGCGTCGATGCTCTCATCTACCCGACCATGAGCTGTGTCGCCAGCGTCCGCCATGACGCCAAGGACAGCACCTACAAGTGCGACAGCGACGACCCATACGCCGCCTCCTATCTGGCTAGCAGCGCGCACCTGCCGGAAATCAGCGTCCCCGCCGGTCGTGACAGTCAGAACATGCCAATCGGACTCTCCTTCGCCGGCGCACAAGACAGCGAGCGAATACTACTAGGCCTCGCTGCCGCCTATGAGAAGATAAGTCCGTACAAGAACGGCGACGGTCTGGAGCTCGACTGATTTGAAAGAACAAAGTGGGTTTGCCTCACCATTGGAGCAAGCCCACTTTCGTTATTCACATTAATGGGATGAATCAATCAGTTTGACTTCTTCAGCGTGCTCTCCGTAGGTGAGCATCGTTGTCGAGCAACCATTGTCGGTTATGGCAATCGAATTGCCGATGCAGGTCCAACCAGTCCATGCTCCATCAACAACTGGACCGATATTACTAACTGAGAATACATCCACCCCGAATTTTGATGAGAGATGGTGGAAAGGCATCTTCCACTCCTCTCCATATGCTTCTCCTAATCGTTCAGGAGGTACAGCCCATGACGATGGTGCGAGAATCATCTTGGCGCCCATTTTCGCCATGGCTTCGCCAATCATGATCGATTCCATGTGGTTGTCGGCGCATATGTCGATGCCGATTCGACCATACTTAGTATCGAACACGTTGACCGATGTTCCGGAAGTATACATGTCTTCGACATCGGGAACGAGGTTGATTTTCCTATGCTTGCCTAACAGTTCCCCGGTATTTGAGATGAATACCGCGGAGTTATATATATGGTCGCCTTCACGTTCCGTGATTCCGGCGATGATACCGATATCGAAGTCGACCGCCATATCTCTTATTCTCTGATATGTACTCCCCTCTGGGATAGGTTCCGCCTGCTCGGGGGCCGAGTCAGCTGCCCATCCGAGGTCGCAGCATTCTGGGAACAGGGCGACATCGGCGTCCCCGACTAGGGACAGCAGCTCCCTCATATGCCACAGATTCCGGTTGAGCTCGTTGGGTTGCACACGCATTTGCATCATTGCGATGGTGGTCACAGTTAACTCCTCGTTGATCCTAAAAAATTGAGAAGGGTGGCCCGATGCAGTCGAAACATCAGGCCACGCCAACTCCTGAACGATTCCAAGCCGAAAGAGAAAGGGGATGGGAGCCTGGAACCCTTCAGAAGGCCTATCAGTGGGTGCCCTCGTATTCGCTGGCCCAACCGTCAACGTATGCGGTCTTCACCGCATCCCATTTTCCGGTGCCCTGCGCGTATTCGAGCATCGCACTGCCGACGCCGTCTTTCCACTGTTGGGAGGGCATGAACATAATGCCGGCCCAAGACACATCCTGCTTACCGGCGTCAGCCATCTCCTGATCGGCTTGGACAATCGGGTTCGACGACTTCATGTCACTGAACGACTTGAATGGCGTGACGAAGCCCATGTCATCGGTCATGGCCTTCTTACCCTTGTCACTGGTGATGACCCATTTGAGGAAGTCCTTGGTGGCTTGCTGGTCGGCTTCGGACACCTTGTTGTTGATGGCCCAGTAGTTGTCGCCAGAACCGGTCGCCAGACCCTTTTCCTCTTCGCCGGGCAGACCCATGTAGATTGGGATGGCGCCAACCATGTCGGCCTTGACGCCTTCCTTCTGCAGGTCACTCCACGCCCAGGTTCCGTTCTGGTAGAAAACACCCTCACCGAGAGCGAACTCAGAGGTCGCATCATTACCGGTCTTGGCGCTCAGTTCAGTCGGAGAGACGGTGGAATCCTTCAAATACAGGTCGAACGTCTGCTTGAACTCCGGAAGATAAGTGCCCTTGATGGTCGCAGGCTGTTCAGTCACACCGTCCAGCTCGTACGACAATGGGATGGCGGCCAACTGTTCCTTGAAACGCCAGTCGGAACTGGAGTCGAATCCGGCTGAGGTGAACGCGCCTTTGACGCCAAGATCATCCTTATGCTCTTGAATCTCATCAGCGACGGTCTTCAACGCTTTGAACCCGACCAAATCGTCGATGCTCTTGATGGTCGACCAGTCCGCCTGGAAATACTTATTGAGCAGATCCTTGTTGTAGATCAACCCGTAGGATTCGATGACGAACGGGACGCCAAGGATTTCACCGTTATCGCCTTTCAGTGCAGTGCTCTGGTCTCGCAGCTGCTTATAGGGTTCGCTGTCTGACATGTCGGCTGTGTACTTCTTCCAGCGGGCCAAGCCCACATTGCCGGACACCTGGAACAATGTCGGTGCATTGTCTTTCGCGATTTCGGATTTCAACGTCTGCTCATACGTGCCGGAGGCCGCGGTCTGCACGGTGGTTTTGATTCCGGTCTCCTTCTGATATTCTTCGGCCAACGCCTTCCACTTGTCGGAGGCTTCCGGCTTCAGATTCAGGTAATAGACACGACCCTTGTCGCTGTCACCACCTGTATCGGAGCCGCAGGCGGACACGCCGGCAATCATCATCAAGGCAGCCGTTGCTGTGGCGATTATCTTGATTGTCTTGTTCATCATTGAACCTTCCTTTTGTTTTCCTTTTCATTGAGACAAAAAGCTCTTACATGACCTCATACGTGAAGGTCTTCAATCGGTCGAGCACGTATTCGCTTTCCTCCAGCCACGGCAAACCGACCGGGAATATGTGTCCCAGTGCTTCGCCTTTTGCTGGTCGGATATCATGTAGCTCAAAATCGACATGGTTACGCGCCAATGCGTCAGCCAGTGCAAGTGACTCATATTGGATAAAGTCATCGCTACTGGTTGTCAGGAACAATGGCGGCAGCTTGCCGGTCAGATTCCTGAGCGAATAGATTTTCGAACACTCGGCTGCATCGATGAACCGGCCGAACAACGGTTTGGCGAGGATGCGAAGCAGATCCGGCTCATTATCGTCAGTGATCGGAGTATCATCCACATACTCACTGAGATCGAATTTGCCGGACACCAAGGCACCGAACCTAAGATTTGTCTGCTTGAATCCCAGTTTTTCCCGATCCAGCAATTCTGGGTCGGATTGGATTGCAAGCGTGTACAGGGATAGACAGCCTCCGGCGGAATCCCCGGTGATACCCATACGATTCGGGTCGATCGGGTACTCATCCGCATGATTCTGCAACCAGCCAATGGCCGCATTCACGTCCTGCAATTGTCCGAGGAAATCGGCTTGTGGGTAAACGCGATAGCTGATGGAGATAACCGCGAATCCGCGTCGGGCCAATGCGATGCAGAAGTTGCGGTTGAGCTCCTTGTAGCCGTAGACAAATCCGCCTCCGTGCACGTCGATGTAGACAGGCAAATTGCGAGCGGCGCACATTATCGCGTCGTGTGGAATGTAGATGTCGAGTTGGTGGGCTCGGGTCCCATCGTCGATGTACGGGATGTCGGTAAATTCGTCGATATCATCGACTGCACCGTAGTAAGGCATGCGGTTGCGGTCAGTTGTGCTGCAGTCGACGCGCATTTGCAGGATGACGTCGTAAATGTTCTTGGGAAGACCTTCCAAGTCTTCCTCAACCGGCGTCCATGCCTGATATTCCTGCCGATTTTTCGGCAGAGATTTCGCACTCATTGTCGTCCTCCTTGTTGCGTTTGCTTCGTTGCTTGCGCTTTGAATTGCTGACAGTTTATATCCAGCGGAGTTTCTTTGCAAACGAAAGCAATGTTCGGGCGTGGCGCATTTTCGTTGTAATTTAAGGGGGTTTGCTCAGTTTCGTTGCTGTTCTATCGATTTATTCATGTCTTATTTTGCAATCGTTTGTTTTCTGATGCCGACGACTCTTTCCAAAATGAATAGTTCTCCATAATCTGTAAAGTGAGCTGCTTACCCATTGCGATATCCGGCAGATACCTTTCCATGCTGTCTTCATCTTTCAATGGATAGACATACACATTCTTTGGTTCTACCGATTCACCATTCCTATTACAGCGCCCAGCGGCCTGCATAATACTGTCCAGACCAGCCATCGCCCTGACCACGCAAGCAAACGAAATGTCAACACCTGCCTCAATAAGCTGTGTACTCACACAAATCACAGGTTTCGGATTACCTGGATCAAGTAGCGCACCGATTCTGTTCAGACAATCCGTTCTATGCCTTCCACACATGGCAGTACTGAGACGAATCAGCTCAAACTCATGATTCACATCAAGTCGTTCCAAGCATTGGAAAATCTCACGCGCTTCCTTTTTCAGGTTGACGATTGCTAAGCAATTGCCGTTCTTCCGCGCCTGCTGATAAATAATCTGCCCTAGTTCATCGCAGCTTTTATTTTCAGCTGAAGCAACAATTCTTGTACGTCGAAGCTTGTCTTCATAGCTTTCCGTTTCAGCAATAAGATCAGGCTTTTCCGAAAGAAGCAGATTCTCTCGTTTGGTTTTTTCAAGTAACGGCTGCGTCGCAGAGCACAAAAGAATCGTTGAATTGGTAATCTTCGATAGGAAGCTGACGATCTCATTGAACAGATTGATTGTGTTCATCGGCAACGACTGTATTTCATCAAAAATGATGACACTGTCGGCCATATTATGGAATTTCCGGAGTTTGGTTCCGCGAGCAGACATGACAGTCTCAAGGAATTCCACCATAGTGGTAACAATTATCGGATTGTCCCAACGCTCTGCCGCCAACTTGCGCTGATGCTCCCCGGCATCCTCAAACTCACTCGACGCATTATCCGCTACATCAGCGGAACGTTGCATACCTGCAGTGGAGTAATGCTCCAATAGAACATCGCTATCAGAGTTCAGACCAAGTACATCTCGGAAAGTCTTTGCCGTCTGAGTTGTGATAGACAAATATGGAATCACGTAAATGATCCGGCGCTTTCCTGTCTTCAGCGCATGATGCAACGCAAAATTTAGCGACGCCAACGTTTTACCGCCGCCAGTCGGAATCGACAAACGATAAATCCCGGTTTCCCGCGCCCCCGCCAAACAACACTGTTCATTAATCTGATGTCTTATCCTGTTTATTTCCGAACTCGAATCAAAAGATCTCATGTTTTTATCGAGTCGACTAATCAGATTCTGCCAATCAACCGCATTAGGCCGATACTGTTTTCGGGTCTCGAAACAAGCAGCATCCGTCCTATCCGCATCCACCAGTCGCGAATAAATCAGTTTAACGAGCAAACCTAGATAGAAGTATATGCTATCTTTCGACAGCCTCAGCGATTTAATTTTCTTCAGGAAACAAGCGATATCTTCCGCTGAACCTCGGAAATTCGATTGCAGATCGAGCGCCAAACCGTTAAGCCCCCGCTTGATTTCTTGATACGCATACTTCTCGTTGCTTTTGTCCGACTCCGTGAACCCAAGAAGAAAAGCTCTATTCCCGGACTCGTCAATGCAATCAGGAAGACCTCCGTGATGTTTAGAAATGGCAAGCTCAAGAATTTCCTTTGCTATCTCTTCAATTTCCCCTTTCGACTCGAAAAAATCATTGACGACAAACGCCCCTTGACGGGCATGCTGCACATCTCCCCTATGCCCATCATCCGATAACAGATATGTTTGGAACTGCTGAGCAACCTTCCCGACATCATGCAAGACGGCTGCCGTACGTGAAATATCAGCGAATTCATCCTCGAAACCACTAGCCAATCTTCCTGCACCATGAAGATGGTCATACAAAGCCTGAGTATTGCCTTCCTCATCTTTACGAGCTAATAGAACCATAACCTGCTCCTTTACAGATACCCCCCTGAATAGTCTTTACTCTACCGCATTCCAGCAAAAGATAAAAACGAAATGATTGATTCGAAGATTATCGTCGCCAAATACCTGTGCATACGTAGTACGCCCCAACACAAATAGTAGTAGGGGGTGTGTTTCTCCTGCCAAACTCGACAGGAGAAACACACCCCCACATACTATCGTCAGTCAGCCACCCAGCCAACCACCTCAGACCTTAGCAACCTCCACGCCCAGCTCGGCGCCGGCTTCGACGCTTACACTGTCGGACGAGGTGTCATGCGCCACGAGGTCCTTGAACTGTTCGACCTTGGCCACATCGTCCGCGGGCACGGTCACCTTCAGCGTGATGCGGTCGGAAATTTCCAGGCCAGCGGCCTTACGGGCCTCCTGCACGGCGCGGATCACGTCGCGGGCGTAGCCTTCGGCCAGCAGGTCGTCGTTCAGTTCGGTGTCGAGGATCACGAAGCCACCGGTCGGCAGCGCGGCGGACACGGAGTTCGCAGCCTCCTGCGCGTTCTCCTCCTCCACACGGTTGATCAGCTCGTATTCGCCTTCCTCAAGCGCAATCTCGCCGTTCGGAGTCTCACACACAGGCACGCCGGCGGCGTCCACATGCCAGGCACCGCTCTTGGACGCCTTGATGGCGAACTGCACGTCCTTACGCAGGCGCTTGCCGGCCACACGCGCGTTCACGCGCAGCTCGTTCACGATCTTCAGACCATGGGAGCCGGCGTCCTCCAGCGTGCAGAACTCGATATCCTTCACGTTGAGCTCGCCCTTCAACACGTCGCTGTAGGCGGCGACCGCATCCGGGTTCTCGACCACCACGGTCAGCTTGGCGAGCGGCTGGCGCACGCGAATCTGCTTGGCCTTACGCATGGAAAGCGTGCCGGAGACAACCTCACGCACCTTCTCCATCGCAGCCACCAGCGCGGCGTCATCCTGCAGCACAGCACCCAATTCGGTGGTTTCGCCGGTCAGCTTATCCTTCAGGAACGGCCAGTCGGCCAGATGCACGGATTCGCCACCGGTCAGGCCGCGCCACACGGCTTCGGCTTCCATCGGAGCCAGCGGGGCCAGCACGCGCATGAAGGTTTCGAGCACGGTGTACAGCGTGTTGAACGCGTTCTCATCGCCCGCACCGAAACGTTCGCGGTTGTTGCGGATGTACCAGTTGGTCAGCACGTCGATGAAGTCGCTCGCCGCATCGCACGCGTCGGAAATGTAGAAGTTGTCCAGCGCATGCTGGGTCTTCTCCACTAGGCGGCGCAGACGGGCCAGCAGGTAGCGGTCCATCTCCGGCAGGCCGGCGACCTCGTCCGCGCGCAGCTGGCGGGCGTCGAATCCGGCGCCGCCGTTGGCCGCGTTGGCGTACAGGGTGAAGAAGTAGTAGGAGCTCCACACCGGCAGCATGACCTGGCGCACGGTGTCGCGGATGCCATCGGCGGTGACGATCAGGTTGCCGCCACGCAGGATCGGCGAGCTCATCAGGAACCAGCGCATGGCGTCGGAGCCGAAGTCGTTGAACACGCCGTTCACGTCCGGATAGTTGCGCAGATGCTTCGACATCTTCTGTCCGTCGGAGCCGAGCACTATGCCGTGGCAGATCACGTTCTTGAACGCCGGCCTGTCGAACAGGGCGGTGGCCATGACGTGCTGCACGTAGAACCAGCCACGGGTCTGGCCGATGTATTCCACGATGTAGTCGCACGGGAAGTGCTGTTCGAAGGTTTCCTTGTTTTCGAACGGATAGTGGTACTGGGCGAAGCTCATGGAACCGGATTCGAACCAGCAGTCCATCACGTCGCTGATGCGGTGCATGTGGCTCTTGCCGGTCGGATCGTCCGGGTTGACGCGGGTCAGCTCGTCGATGTACGGGCGGTGCATGTTGATGTTGCCCTCATGATCGCGCGGATAATCGCCGAAGTCGGCCTTGAGCTCTTCGAGAGAACCGTAAACGTCCACACGCGGGTACTTCGGATCGTCCGAAACCCATACCGGGATCGGAGAGCCCCAGAAACGGTTGCGGGAGATCGACCAATCGCGTGCGTTCGCCAGCCACTTGCCGAACTGGCCGTCCTTCACGTTGTTCGGAATCCAGTTGATCTGCTGGTTGAGTTCGAGCAGGCGGTCCTTGATCTTGGTGACGGCCACGAACCAGGAGCTCACCGGCTTGTAGATCAGCGGGGTGGCGCAACGCCAGCAGTGCGGGTAGGAGTGCACGTAGCTCTTCTCCTGGAAGAGGATGGCGCGCTGCTCTTCGGGGATGCGGGCCAGCGGGCCGTCACCGGCGCGCAGGTTGCGCAGGATCGGCTTGTTGGCGTCGAACACGTACATGCCCTCGTAATCCGGGCACAGCGACGTGAACTTGCAGCCCGCGTCGAGCACGTCCACGCTCTTGATGCCCTTGGCGTTGAGCGTGTTCATATCGTCCTCGCCGTAGGGGGCCTGATGGACCAGGCCGGTACCTTCAACGGTGTCGACGTAGTCGGCGGTGAAGATCTGGTAGCCTTCCGGCCCCGGCACCTTGCCCTCGGCGGCGTTCTCGTCGCCTGCGAAGTACGGGAAGACCGGGTAGTAGCGCCAACCTTCCATTTCGGCGCCCTTAAGCTCGCGCACGATCTCGTAGTTCTCGCCAAGTTCCTTCTCGTAGGAGCCAAGCAGCGGCTTGCCGAGGTAGAACTTCTTGCCAGCGAACTTGCCTTCGGTCGGACGCACCTCGACGTAGTCGATGTCGGCGCCGACCACGATGGCGAAGTTGGTCGGAACGGTCCACGGAGTGGTGGTCCAGAAGACGGCGTAGGCATCCTCCTCGTCGCGCAGCTTCACGGCCACGGACACGGTGGTGTCCTGACGGTCCTGATACACGTCGGCGTCCATGCGCAGCTCGTGCGCGGACAGCGGCGTCTGGTCCTTCGGGCAGTACGGCAGCACGCGGTAGCCCTGGTAGGCCAGACCCTTATCGTACAGCTGCTTGAAGGCCCACATCACGGATTCCATGTACGGGATGTTCAGGGTCTTGTAGCCGTGCTCGAAATCGACCCAACGGGCCTGACGGTGCACGTAGTCCTTCCACTCGTTCGTGTACTTGAGCACGGACGCGCGGCAGGCGTCGTTGAACTTGTCGATGCCCAGTTCCTTGATCTGGTCGACGGAGTCGATGCCCAGTTCCTTCTGGGCTTCAAGCTCGGCCGGCAGACCGTGCGTGTCCCAGCCGAACACGCGGTTGACGCGGTGGCCCTTCATGGTCTGGTAACGCGGGATGACGTCCTTCGCGTAACCGGTCAGCAGGTGGCCATAGTGCGGCAGGCCGTTGGCGAACGGCGGACCGTCGAAGAAGACGAATTCGTTCTGGCTGTGATCGCCGGAAGGACGGCGTTCGATGGACTTCTGGAAGGTGCCGTCCTTGTCCCAGTAGTCAAGCACGGACTCCTCAAGCTTGGGGAAGCTGGGGTTCGGCGCGACGTGCGCGGTCTCGCCGCCCTCGCTCGCCTTGGGATATACGTTTTCGCTCACCGTAAATCTCCTGTTAGTACTGTGCACTGGTCCTACAGGAGCGTCATTGATGGCGATTGCCGGGCGCCGACATGTGCCGGCTGGGTTCACGAATGTCACGTACCGAACCGTGGGGCCGATCGCGTCAATCGCCTCGCAGCCGGAACTGACTGTGTTCCGCCCGGAACAGCCCTGTCTGCCGTTCCTGCCTACGAGGACGATGACGGGCGCTGGTATGCGCTCCGCACCGCGGTACCACCTCGCTTGCCGCACTCCCCTGTTTTCTTACGCAGGCTTCCCTGCACAGGTTTCATACGACCGCTTGACGTTCGGCTGTTCGGGCCGATCCCGCCGGTTCTACTGAGCCTGCGATCGCACCGCGCGATTTACGCGCGACGACCGCCGCCGTTCTTCCGGAAGCTCCCCGCTGATGACGGATCGTTGCTTTGCTTTTCAGTCGACAGCGTAGCACGCACTACGAACGTAGGTAAACGAAAGAGCCGCATGGCATCCACCATGCGGCTCTTCCTGCGCGACGACCGCGGTTCAATCGCAAATCAATCGCGCCAATCGCTTTCCGAGAGCGAATCAGCCTTCGTTAAGCTGCTCTTCCAGCTGCTTGACGATGTCGGCGTGCATCTTCTCGCTGATCTTCACCTTGAGCAGGAACACAACACCGCTCAGGATGATGACAGCCAGCGGCACATAGAAGGCGCAGACCTTGAAAGTGTGGATGTTCGCGGCGGTCATGTCGGCGGCGGTGGCGGAGCCGATCATGCCGGCGGCGATGGCGACGGCACCGACGATACCGTTGGAGCAGGCGCCTGCGATCTTGTCGAGCATCGGACGCACGGACAGGGTGACGGCCTCGTTGCGCTTGCCGTTCTTCAGCTGGCCGTATTCGA
>OHXG01000601.1_pt1 | contig 13840 bp, 11 predicted proteins | sample 1579971 | NCBI WGS metagenome assembly OHXG01 (sample SAMEA3882517, study PRJEB24775) | human gut metagenome | biome: human-associated habitat; feature: intestine environment; material: feces | place: Netherlands | collected 2009/2010
CGAAACAGCGGCAGTTTTCTTTGGTTCTTTCTTTTGCTGCCAAAAGAAAGAACAACCTCCCGGTAGGCAGCCGTTCCCGGTCTTGCCACCCGCCCCTATAGGGTGTATAATAGGACTATATCTGCCAGACTCAGGAAAGGAGCCGCTGTTATGTCGCGCAAAGAAGGCCAGAAACGCAAACTGCTTGTTCTTTTGGAGATCCTCGCCCGGGAAACCGACGAGAAGCACCCCTTGAGTGTTCCCCAGCTGGTGGAAAAATTGCAGGAGCACGGCGTCGTCGCCGAGCGCAAAAGCGTCTACGATGACCTGAATACCTTAAACAACCTGCCCGACACCAAATATGAGATCGTGCAGCAGCGCGGGCGCGGCGGCGGCTACTATATGACCGAGGCTCCGTTTGAGCTTGCCGAGCTCAAGCTGCTTGTCGATGCCGTCTACGCCAGCAAATTCATCACGGCGCGCAAATCCAAAATCCTGATCGACAAGCTCGGCCAGTTCACCTCCACATACCGGCAGGAGGAGCTGGACCGTAAGGTACTGGTCAGCGGGCGTATCAAGAGCACCGACGAGAAAATCCTGTACACCGTCGATGCGCTGCACGCCGCCATCACGGCAGGGGAGCAGGTCACCTTCAAATACTGCGACTGGAACCTGCAAAAGCGGATGGCCCCGCGCCACGACGGCCAGCTCTACCGCGTCAGCCCGTGGGTGCTTGTGTGGGAGAACGGCAACTATTATTTGATTGCCTACACCGAGGGGCGGCTCAAGCACTACCGCGTCGACAAGATGCAGAACGTCCACCAGCTGCCCGACACGACCCGCGAGGGTACCGGGGAATACGCCAATTTCGACGTCAATACGTATATGCAGCAGATGTTCGGCATGTTCAACGGCCCGCTCAAGCGGGTAACGCTGCAATGCGAGAACCGCTTTGCCGGGGCGATGATCGACCGGTTCGGCACCGCGCCGATCCTGACGCCCTGCGCCGACGGCGAGCACTTTACGATGACCGCCGAGATTCAGGTCAGCCCGCAGTTCTTCGGCTGGGTGGCCGGGTTCGGCACCGGCGTCGTCGTCTCCGGCCCGCCGGAGGTCCGCGCCGAAATGAAGAAAACGCTGGATCAGCTGCAGGAACTTTACCGCTGATTTGCAATACCGGCGTAAATATGGTAAAATAGATTGTTTAAATCTATCACCGTAGGGAGGGCATCACCTCTTGCTGGAAAAGAACCAACGCTTCAAAAGCCTTTTGTATGTGCTGGCGGACGCGGCACTGCTTTTCATCGGCTTTTTGCTTGCCAACTATATCCGTTTCAATTACGTCCGCTACTTTGAGCCGGGCGGCGCAGGGCCTGCGCTGGCCGTGGCCCGGGACCCGCGCAACATCATTGCCGGGCTGGCCACGTCGCTGGTGCTCGTGCTCATCTACTGGGTCGCCGGTATCTACAGCACCACGCGGCTGCGCGGCCTGGCCGAGCGCTGCACCAAGATTGCCGTCATCAACGCGGCGGGACTGCTGATCTTCATTGGTGCTTTGTATCTGATGCACCTGGACGACTACTCCCGTATCGTACTGGCGCTGTTCTACATCCTCGGCACGGCAGGCGTCGTGATCGAGCGTATGATCCTGCGCTGGGTAGACCGCGCCCGCCGACGCAAAGGGCTGGGTCTGCGCCATATCCTGCTGGTGGGCGGCGGTAAATCCGCCGCGCTCTATCTGCGCGCGCTCGAGCACAACCCCTACTACGGCTTTGTCGTGGACGGCTATTTGGCCGGAACCGAAGAACCGGGTCTTGGTGTGCGCTACATGGGCAGCTATGATGCGCTGTCCGCCCGGCTCGACGAGGTTGCCGTCGATGAGGTCGTCGTAGCGCTGGAGGCTGACGAGATCGAATTGCTGCCCCACGTTTTTGCCGCCTGCGACAAAAACGGCGTGCGCATCACGATGGTACCGTTCTACAGCGACTATCTGCCCGCCCGGCCCACCATTGACGTGCTGGACGAGTGCAAGCTCATCAATGTGCGGCAGACGCCGTTTGACAATCTGCTCAACGCCGCTGTCAAGCGCGGGCTTGATATTATCGGCAGCCTGATCCTGATCATTCTGACCAGCCCGGTCATGCTGGTCACGGCCATCGGCGTCAAGCTGTCCAGCCCCGGGCCGGTCATCTTCAGGCAGGAGCGCATCGGCCTGAACAAAAAGCCCTTCATGATGTACAAGTTCCGCTCGATGCGGGTCAATGTGCAGCAGGAGACAGGCTGGTCCACCGACTGCGACCCGCGCAAGACCCACTTCGGCAGCTTTATCCGCAAGTTCAGCCTGGACGAGCTGCCCCAGTTCTTCAACGTGCTGAAAGGGGATATGTCCCTCGTCGGGCCGCGGCCCGAGGTGCCCTACCATGTGGAGCATTTTAAAGAGGAGATCCCGCGCTACCTTGTGCGCCAGCAGGTCCGCCCCGGCTGCACGGGCTGGGCGCAGATCCACGGCCTGCGCGGCGACACCGACATTGCCGAGCGCATCCGCTACGACATCTGGTACATCGAAAACTGGACCGTGGCGCTGGACATCAAGATCATCTTCCGCACCGTGTTCGGCGGCAAGATGGTCAACGACGAAAAACTACAATAACGCCCTGTGCGTTACCGGACGGGAGTGTCTGTAATGAGCAAAAAGGAGCCCAAGGTCGCCATCGTTCACGACTGGCTTGTCGGCTACGCCGGCGGGGACCGCGTTGTGGACGCCATGAAGCGCGTTTTCCCCGATGCCGTCATCTACACCCTTGTGTACGACCCCAAAAACATGCCCGAGCACTTTAAAAGCTATGACATCCGCACAAGCTGGTTCCAGAAGGTGCCCTTCTCCAACAGGCTGTACAAGGCCATGTTGCCGCTGATGCCCCGCGCGTTTGAGGCGTTCGACCTGACCGAGTACGATCTGGTGCTGTCGTCGTCGTCCTCCTGTTCCAAAGGCGTCATCACCCGCCCGGATGCCGTACACATCTGCTACTGCCACACGCCGATCCGTTATGTGTGGGATTTTTACTACACCTACCGCGACAACGCCAACTGGCTGGCGAAGCTCGTCATGCCCGGCCAGATGCACAAAATGCGCATCTGGGACAAGTGCGCCGCGGACCGCGTGGATTATTTCATCGCCAACTCGCATTATATCGCCCAGCGCATCAAAAAATATTACCGGCGTGACAGCGATGTCATTTACCCCTGCTGCCACATCAACGAGTCGCCTTTTGTCGAAAAGGAGGACTTCTACCTGACCGTGGGCCGTCTGACCTGGTACAAGCGCGTGGATCTGGCCGTGCAGGCCTGCACGCGCCTTAACAAGCGCCTCGTCGTCATCGGCGGCGGGGGAGAGCTGGACAAGCTCAGGGCCATGGCCGGGCCGACCATCGAGTTCAAGGGCGGCGGTCTGTCCGACGAAGAAGTGCGCAGCTACTACCTGCGCGCGAAGGGCTTCCTTTTCCCGGGTGAAGAGGACTTTGGCATCACCCCCGTCGAGGCCCAGAGCGCGGGCACGCCGGTGCTGGCCTATGGCCGCGGCGGCGCGTGCGAGAGCGTGCTGCCCGGCAAGACCGGCTACTGGTTTAAAGAGCAGACCGTCGAGAGCCTGGCCGACTGCATCGAGCGGTTTGAGCGCGACGGCGTGGCCTGTTCCAAAGAGGAAATCCGTGAGCACAGCCGCTCCTTCAGCGAGGAACGCTTTGAGCGCGAGCTGAAGGAATACTGCCTGCGCCGCATGGCCGACTGGCAGCAGGAGCTGCTCGACTGCTCCCACTGGGAGAAGGAGGAACTGGATTGAACCCTATCGTCATCAACGGCACGGTACTGTGTGACAATATCACCGGCATCCCGCGCTATGTCTATGAGAATGTCGTCCGGCTGGACAAGCTGATCGAGGGCACCGGCCTGGACGTCCGCATTGCCTACCGCGACGACGGGCGGCCCATCCATCTGCCGGAGCTGAAAAACATCCGGCTGGTGCCGCTCAAGTCCATCCCGTATTTTTACAATCTGGTCGTGCTGCCCGCCTACCTGCGCCGCACCCATGCGTTTTACGTGGGCCTTGCCAGCGATATGCTGCTGACCCGCCGCAGCGTCGTGGTGCTGCACGACATCCGCCCGCTGGTCATGGATACCGACAAGGGCTTTTTCCGCTTCAAGTTCTGGGTACACTGCCTGTCCACCAAATGGTTCGCCCAGCGGGTGTTCACGGTCAGCGACAACCAGCGGCACCTCATCAGCGAGAAGCTCGGCATCCCGCTGGACAAGATCGGCATCACCTACAACGGCTGGGAGCACATGAAGAACGTCACCCCCGACGAGAGCATTTTTGACAAGATGCCCGGCGTCAAAAAAGGGGAGTACTTCTACGCCCTCGGCAGTTTGGCAAAGCATAAAAACTTCAAGTGGATCCGAGAGGTCGCCCGCCGCAGCCCCGACAAGACGTTTGTCGTCGCGGGCGGCAAGGACCTGCGTGCCTTTGGCGACGATGCCGAGGCGAAGGACACCCACAATGTGTTCTACCCGGGCTATGTGTCCGATGCCGAGAACGCCGCGCTGATGAAGCACTGCAAGCTGTTTCTGCACCCCGCCGTGTTCGAGGGCTTTGGCATCCCGCCGCTGGAGGCGCTGGCCCTGGGCGCGCCGGTCGCGCTGGCCAACGCCACCTGCCTGCCCGAGCTGTACGGCGATACGGCGCGGTATTTTGACCCGTATGATTATGATGTGGATCTTGACGCGCTGGCCGCCCAGCCCGTGGCCGCGCCCGACGAGGTCCTGAAAAAGTACAGCTGGGACAAGACCGCCGAGTTCTGGCTGCACGAGATGGAGAAGTATGCAAAGCAGTGAAGCGGCAGCTCCCGCAGGGTAAGGCCCCTCAGGCCTCGCAAACTCAGCCAGCTCCCCACCCTGTGGGGCGCCTTTCACGGGCGTACGCCCGAAAAAAGCCTCCCTTTTCAGGGGAGGTGGTCGAGCGCCAGCGATGACCGGAAGGGCTCTGGCCATTTCCCGCTGCCACATCACCTATCCCACAAAAGGAGGAGCATTATTCTTATGTTTATTATAATCACCCTGCTCCTCACCGTGCTCGTCTCCGGCATCTTCGGTGCGGTTCCTGCGGTAGTATCCCACCGCAGGGTTTCCCGCCGCGACGCTGCCTGGGCCGCCGGGCTCTGGCTGGCCGTCTGGGTGTTCGCTCTGTGCGCCTACCACCGCCCCGGGCTGACCGTCGGCTTCCACGCGTTCCGGCTCGTCGCCCTCACCGCCATGACCGGCTGGGCGGGGCTTGTCACCGCCGGGCTGCGCAGCCTCGGGCGCAAAGGGTTAAAGGCCGTCGTCCCGCTGCTGGCCGTCACGGCGCTGGGGCTGGAGGTGTTCGTCGGCAATGTGGCCTACTTCAACACCCACAGCTACACGCCGTTTCAGCTCGTCGATTACCTTGACGACAACATCAACGTCGGGCGCGGCGTCGGCACGATCTCGCTCGACGAGGGCCGCACCTATCTGCGGTTCCTCGACATTGACCAGCCCATCTACAACCTGCGGTTTGACGGTCTGGTCAGTGACGACACAGACCCGCTCCACGCGGACAGCGCCGTCACTTTCACCATTGAGGGCACCGACGCCGCCAACACCGAGCTGACCCGCTTCGGCAGCTGGCAGGTGGGGCTGCAGGCCCCGCGCACCCAGGTCATCAGCCTGGATCTGACCGGCTCCGTCGGGATGCTGACGCTGACCGCTGCCGGGTACAGCTCCACCTACGCGCAGTTCCCGGTGGCGCTGACCTTCCGCGGCATCACGGCCAACGCGCCGCGCGCGCTGGATTTCTCGATTTTGCGCTTCTGCGCGGTATTTCTGGCGCTGCTGGCCGTCTACGGCCTGCGCCCGGCCAGCGGGCTGTGGCACCGCCGCTGGCTGGCGGGCAACGTCTGTGACCGTGCCGCAGCCGCCGTGCTGGGTCTTGTGCTGGCTGCCTTCGTCGTGGTCATCCCGTTCTGGGAGCCGAGCAACACCGGCCTTGCCACAAAAGATTACAACACCGCGTTCTGGGACGGGGAGAGCACGGTCAGCTTCGTCTACCAGCAGTACGGCGCGCTGGCGCACAGCCTGCTGAACGGGCGCCTTGACCTGGAGGCCGACCCGCCCGCCGAGCTGCTGGCGCTGGACAACCCCTACGATGCCGGGGCGCGCGACGCCGCGCAAATCAACGACATCCACTGGGACCACGCCTTTTACAATGGGCGCTACTACGTCTATTTTGGCATTGTACCGTGTCTTTTGTTCCAGCTGCCGTTTGAGGCACTGACCGGCATCCAGAACCTGGCCTATGCGCCCTGCATGGTCCTGCTGGGGCTGATCTTCCTCGCCGCCTGCTTCGGCGTCGTCGGGCAGGCCGTGCGCCGGTGGTTCCCACAGGCGTCCGCCGCAGCGTACCTACTGGCCGTGGCCGCCGTAGCGCTGGGCAGTCAGTTCTACTATCTGTTGCTGCGCCCCTACATTTATGAATATGCCATCCTCTGCGGTGCGGCGCTGCTGATGCTGGGGCTTTGGCTCTGGCTCTCCGCCGCCAGCACGCCGGTGGAAAAGCGCGGTGCGCTGGTCGTCAAGCTCGTCTTCGGCAGCCTCTGCGTGGCGCTCGTCGCCGGGTGCCGCCCCCAGATGGAGCTGTTTGCGTTTTTGGCCGTGCCCATCTTCTGGCCGCGGTACATCGGGCAGAAGCGGCTGCGCAGCCGCGCCGGGGCAGGGGAGGCCGCCGCGTTCCTGCTGCCGGTGGTGCTGGTCGCTGCCGGGCTCATGTGGTACAACGCTGCGCGGTTCGGCTCGCCCTTTGACTTTGGCGCCAACTACAACCTGACCGGCAACGATATGACCCAGCGCGGTTTCAACGCCGTGCGCATCGGCCCGGCTGTGTTCACGAGTCTGTTCGAGCTGTCCAGCTGGCAGGGTGTTTTCCCGTTCCTGCGGGAGACCGACGTCCAGACGAACGCCGTCATCCGCACGATCAGCGAGAAGTTCACGGGCGGCATTCTGGCCGCCACGCCGTACCTGTGGGTGCTGGCGCTGCCGCTGCTTCCCGCGTTCCGCCACTGTCTGCACCGCCGCCGTGTCACCGCCTGTGTGGTCTACGGCAGCCTGGCCGCCATGGTCGTCATGACCGTCGTTGACTGCGAGATGGCCGGGGTGCTCTACCGCTATTTGATGGATTACAGTCCCGTGTTGCTGCTTGGCGCGGCGCTGTGCTGGTTCTGCGCCGAGGGTGCGCTCTCCCGCCGCGCAGCGCTGGGGGAGGGCACTGCCGCTGCGGCGCTGCCCGCACTGCACACCGTCATGGCCGCCGCTGTGGCATATACCGCCGTCTACCGCTTCTGCACGCTCTTTGCCATGGAGCCGTGGCTGCAGGGCATGAATCCTTCCCTTTACTACACCGTCAGCCGCCTTGTTCAATTCTGGATGTAAAATCCGCCCGGAGGTCCTGTTATTATGGATAAAATCGCCGTTCTGATCCCCTGCTACAACGAGTCCAAGACTGTCGAGAAGGTCGTCTCGGATTTCCGCCGCGTCCTGCCCGACGCCACCGTCTACGTCTACGACAACAATTCCACCGACGGCACGGCCGAGCTGGCCGCCGGAGCCGGGGCCGTTGTCCGCCACGAGTACCAGCAGGGCAAGGGCAATGTCATGCGCCGCATGTTCCGCGAGATCGACGCTGAGGCGTACATTCTTGTGGACGGCGACGACACCTACCCCGCGGAGGCCGCGCCCGAGATGGTCGCCGCTGTGACCGAGCGTCAGGCAGATATGGTCGTGGGTGACCGCCTGTCCAGCACCTACTACACCCAGAACAAGCGCCCGTTCCACAACTTCGGCAACGATCTGGTGCGGTTCTTCACAAATCATCTGTTTGGCGGCAAGATCAAGGACATTATGACCGGCTACCGTGCGTTCAGCTACCAGTTCGTCAAGACCTATCCCGTGCTGTCCCGCGGGTTTGAGATCGAGACCGAGATGACGATCCACGCCCTGCAGCGCAACATGCAGGTCGAGAACGTTATCATTGACTATCGTGACCGTCCGGAAGGGTCGGAGAGCAAGCTGAACACCTACTCCGACGGCTTTAAGGTATTGGGCACGATTGCGCGGCTGTTCAAGAACTACCGCCCGTTCAGCTTTTTCGGCATTCTGGCCGCGATCCTGGCCGTGTTCGGCATCGGCTTTATGATCCCGGTGCTGGGCGAGTATTTCCGGACCGGCCTTGTGCCGCGCTTCCCGACTTTGATCGTCTGCTGCTTTGTGCTGGTGGCGGCGCTGCTGCTGTTTATCTCGGGCATCATCCTCTCGAGCCAGCTTGCCAAGGATGCCCGCGACTTTGAGTTCCAGCTGCAGACCGTGCATCATTGGCACAGTGAAAAGAAATAAGCCTTCCCCCTCGGGGGAAGGTGGCCGAGGCCCCGCCCGAGGCCGGATGAGGGGCAAGCCTGCGGCAGCCGCCCGTTTACGGGCTTTCTCCGTAAGCTCTCCCCTCATCCGTCACCTGCGGTGACAGCTTCCCCCTCGGGGGAAGCCCTTTTGCCCCAGCCCGCAAACCGGGACACCCGGTCTGCGGGCTTCTTGCTTTTTGGGGCGCAATGGGCTATAATAGTTTTATATGTGCGCACTGCACATACTACGTACAACAAAGAGGAACTATCAAGGGAGTATATACATTATGACGAAAATTGCCGCATCGATCCTGTCGGCTGATTTTGCCAACCTGAAACATGACTGCACCCGCCTGTTGGAGGCCGGTGTCGACCTGATGCACTTTGACGTGATGGATGGGCACTTTGTACCCAATATCAGCTACGGCGCGCCGGTGCTGAAATGCCTGCATGCCGCTATGCCCGACGTCTACTACGACGTCCACCTGATGATCAGTGACCCGGCCCGCTACGCCGCCGACTTTGCCAGGGCAGGGGCCAGCCTCATCACCTTCCACCTCGAAGCTGTGCCGGACACGGCAGAGGAGGTCATCGCCGCTATCCGCGCTGCGGGCTGCCAGGTCGGCATCAGCATCCGCCCCGGCACGCCGGTGGAAGCTGTTTTCCCGTATCTGGGCGTTGTCGATCTGATCCTGGTCATGAGCGTGGAGCCCGGTTTCGGCGGGCAGAAGTTCCTCCCCACCACCCCCACGCGCATTGCCGCCATCTGTGCCGAGCGCACCCGCCGCGGCTGTGATACACTGATCGAGGTGGACGGCGGCATCAACACCGAGACCGGCCCCCTGTGCATCGCTGCCGGGGTCGACTGGCTCGTGGCCGGAAGCTCGCTGTTCCATGCCATGGATCCTGCCGCTGTGGTAAACGTCCTGCACAGCAAGTAAAGGAGCTTTTTCCCTATGCCCAATCGTAAAAAAGTTGAACGCAGCGCGAACTACAGCTACTACAGTGACCTGCTGTGGTGCACAGTCCCGCTGATCGGTATGTCGTGGTATTACTACGGTGCGCGCCCGGTGCTTTTGCTGCTGGCCGCACTGCTGACCGCCTACCTGTGCGACTGTGCCTTGGCCCCGCTGCACGGCACGGGCTACCAGTCCCATGAGCCGTCCAGTGAGTGCTTTGCCGCGCTCATCGTGCTGCTGATGCCTGCCAGCATCTCGTATCCCATCGTCATTTCCGCCGTCATCGTCGCCGTGCTCGTCAAGGAGGCGTTCGGCGGCGAGGGCCACTATCCGTTCCATCCCGCCGCCGTCGGCGTCGTCGTGGCCGGTATCTCGTGGCCGCAGGACGTCTTTTCGTACCCCATTCCCGGCACGCAGCTGCCGCTGTTCGGCAGCGTGAACACCACTCTCGTCGAGGGCATGAACGCCACTCTGCGGGATGGCGGTCTGCCCAGTGCCAGCACGATGAACCTGCTGACCGGCAACGTCTCCGCCGCCATGGGCACCAGCGCAGCGCTGGTCGTGATGGCCTGCGGGCTGTTCCTGCTTGTGCGCGGGCACATCAAGCTTTCTGTCGTTATTCCGTTCTTTATCTTTGTCATCGGTCTGCCGTGGTTCTTCCCGAATCTGAACGAGCTGCCGACCTTCAGCCTGCCGTGGGAATATATCCGCCAGCGCTTCTATCTGGAAAAATATGTCGTCCTGTCCGGCACGGCACTGTTCACCGGCCTGTTCCTGGTCTGTGAGCCGGTCACGATGCCGGACCGCCGCATGAGCCGCATCATCTACGGCGCGGCGCTGGGCATCATGACCTATGTGTTCCGCACCTTCAGCCCGTATGAGTGCGCCGTCTGCTGCGCCCTGCTGATCGCAGGCGCCATTCCCGAGTGGCTGGACCTCATCAGCCACCGTACCGAGCGCATCCGCTTTATGAGAGAGGAGGAGCAGCGCCTTGCCAATTCAACAAAACCCGAATAAGCGCCGGGGCGAGGAGCGCTCCGAGACCTTAATTATCCCGCACATCACCAGGGAGATGCTCGAGGTCGCCCGCGCCATGGCGGAGAGGGGCGCCTCCCGCGCCGAGATCGAGGCCGCCCTTGCCGCCATGCAGACCGGCAAGGCGCCCGCCGCCCCGGCGGCCCCTGCACCGGAAAAGCAGCCCGGCGCACCGCAGCAGCCCGCGCCCGGGCGCAGTGATGCCGCCCACAGCGGCGGCATCATCCCGACGAGCCGCCCGCGGTACACCGCCGCGGAGCGCCGCGCCATGCTGGAGGAGGTCCAGCGCCGCCAGGCTGAGCGCGAAGCCGCCCGCCAGGCGGAAGCCCAGGCCGAGGAGGATCGGTTCCGCAGCTACCGGGACCGGGAGTACGGCAGGAGTCCCGCGGTCACACCGTCCGCAGCACCCCAGCCCACTCCCGCTGCCCGCAGCAACCAGACGCCCGCAGCAGCTGACGAGACCCGCACGATCTCGATCCCGAAGCGCAGAACTGCCGAGCCTGTCGCCCATGCCGTGCAGCCCCCTGCACCCGCGGCACAGCCCGCCCAGCAGCCCACGCAGGTCATGCCGCCGGTACAAAAGGCGGCTCCTGCGGCACCGGCTGCGCCCGCCCCGGCAGAGCACACTGCCCACCCGGAGCCGACCCCTGCGCCGAAGTCCAAAAAAGCCAGCGCCTCGCGTTCCTACGCCGCGGCGGAGGCTGCCCTGAACGAGCGCATCCGCGCCGACCACATCTGGCTGTCCAACCCCGTGCTTGTGCGCGGCCTCGGCATGGCCCCGGTCATCGGTGCTGCGCTGGACGGCCGGCGGGCGCTCATGCTCTGTATCGCCTCGCTGATTTTGGTCACCTTCACCCGTGTGCTGGCCGTGGCCATCTGCCATCTGACAAAGAACCGCTTCCGCCCCGTGGTGTACTGCTACTCTGCGGCGCTTCTCTACATCCCTACGTATGTTTTGCTCTACGCACTGTTCGGCTCTGACCTGACGCTGCTGGGCATCTACCTGCCGATCATGGTCGTGGAGCCCGCCATCGTCAAGCGCATGGAGTTCTCCGACCTTGAACCCGTGAGGGATGCGTTCCGCCACGGCTTCAACAACGCACTCGGTATGTGTGTTGTGCTGCTCATCGTGGGCTGCCTGCGTGAGCTGCTGGCCACGGGCGCGGTCTTTGGCAACGTCATCCTGCACAATGCGCTGCTGCCGCTGGCTGCACTGCCCGCGGGCGGCTTTGTCATCGTGGGTATCCTGGCCGCCATCTGGTGCGCCGCTGCCAACCTGTACACCGATTATAAACATGAGGAGGTGCGCCGCCTGTATGCTGACCGTAAGCACTGAGCTGCAGCCGATTTTAAACGGTATTGTGCAGTTTATCAGCTATATGGTGCTGGCCGTCTTTGCGGAGAATGTCATCCTGGCCCGCGCGCTGGGCGTCACCCGCCTGATGAAGCTCGTGCCCGACCACCGCGCGCAGGTGTGGGATTTCTGCCTGCCGCTGCTGCTGGTCATCACGCTGTCCGCACCTGCCGGCTGGGCCGCACACGACCTGTTTTTCCCGTGGCTGCGTGATTATCTGCCCGCATGGCTTCCCATTTCGGCCCTGCGTCCCATCGTCTACCTGACCTGCGGCATCGCGGCCATGGCCGTGGCCTGGCTGCTGCTGGGCGTGCTGCCCCGCAAGCTGCGCGCCAGCTGCCGCAGCCAACTCAGCCTTGCCACCTGCAGCACCGCCGTGCTGGGCACGATGCTCATCTGCGCGAACCAGAACTATACGATTTTGCAAAGCGTCGCGTTCGCTCTGGGCAGCGGGCTGGGCTATGTCTTTGCCGTCTTTATCGTTCGGGAGGGCCGCCGCCGTCTGCGCAGCAAGGCCATCTCCTCGATCTTCCAGGGTCTGCCCAGCTCGATGATCTACGTCGGCGTGCTGTCGCTGGCGATCTACGCCCTGGTTGGCCACACCGTTGTTCTGTAACTGTTAGGGGGTCGTTGTTATGTCCGAAGCCTGCTTTACTGCAGCCGATATTTTACTGCCCGCCGCCGGGGTCCCACTGGACCCGTGGGCCTGCATCGCCGTTGACCAGTTCACCTCCCAGCCGGAGTACTGGCAGCGCGCCGAGCACCTGGCCGACGGCAAGCCCAGCACCCTGCACATCGTTTTGCCGGAGGCGTACTTAGGCACCCCGCAGGAGGCCGAGCGCTTAGAGAGCATCCGCCGCATGATGGAGGAGTACCGCAAGTCCGTTCTGACCCGGAAAGTACATGGCTACGTTTATGTTGAGCGTACCCAGATGGACGGCACGGTCCGGCAGGGCCTTGTCGGCGCTGTCGATCTTGATGCCTACGACTACGCGAAGGGCTCCAAGCCCGCTATCCGCCCGAGCGAGAGCACCGTCGTGGAGCGCATCCCGCCGCGCCTCAAGGTCCGCCGCGGGGCGACGCTGGAAACGCCCCACGTCATGATGCTGGCCGACGACGCCGACTGCACGCTGATCGAGCCCATCGGACTGATGAAGAACCAGCTGCCGCCGCTCTACGACGGTGAGCTGATGCTGGGCGGCGGGCATCTGCGCGGCTGGGCCGTCGAGGACCCCGCGCTGATCGCCGGGATCGACGCCGCGCTGGCGGCGCTGGCCGACCCCGCCGCCTTTGCCCGCCGCTGGCCCGCTGCCAAAGGGCAGCAGCCGATGGTACTGGCCGTCGGTGACGGCAATCACAGCCTGGCCACCGCCAAGGCCTACTGGGAGGAGCTGAAGCCCACCCTGAGCGAGGAGCAGCGCAGGACCCATCCGGCGCGCTGGTGCCTGGCCGAGGTCTGCAACGTCCACAGCCCCGCCATTGAGATCGAGCCGATCCACCGCGTCGTGTTCGGCGTCGGTGCCAAGGAGCTGTATGCCGCGCTCGACGCCTGGGACCAGCAGCAGGGGAGCAGTACGACGATGTCTGACCAGCGTCTGCGCCTGGCCGATGCCCACGGCGAGAGTGCCGTCGCGCTGGCCAACCCGCCCGCGCCGCTGACCGTCGGCAGTGTGGAGGCATTTCTGGCGGACTTCCTGCCCGCCCATCCCGGCGTGACCGTGGACTACATCCACGGCGAAAGCACAGCGCTGGCGCTGGCCTCCGACCCGGCCAAACCAGCCACGGCCATTCTGCTGCCCGACTTTGCGAAGGCTGACCTGTTCAAGGGCGTTGTGCTGGGCGGCGTGCTGCCCCGCAAGACCTTCAGCATGGGCCATGCCGAGGAAAAACGATACTACAACGAATGCCGTGTCATCGGCTTATAAGGATCAGGTGAATTATGGAAAAGCCCGCCCAGACCCCGAACGGTGCCCCGCACCGTCGCCGCCGCCGTCGCCCTGCCGGGAACGGCAGCGCCCCGCAGCCCCAGCGTGAGGGCAAGGCACCCGCTGCCCGCA
>OHXG01000623.1_pt1 | contig 13514 bp, 10 predicted proteins | sample 1579971 | NCBI WGS metagenome assembly OHXG01 (sample SAMEA3882517, study PRJEB24775) | human gut metagenome | biome: human-associated habitat; feature: intestine environment; material: feces | place: Netherlands | collected 2009/2010
CGGGGACACAAGGATTTTCAGTCCTTTGCTCTACCAACTGAGCTATGGCACCATTTTTATCTCTTTTGCGGTTGCAAAGGTAGTGAAAGTTTTGGACTATGCAAGAGGTTAGGAAATAAAAAACGCTGATAATTCTCTATATGGTTAATTATCAGCGTATATTTTTTTTAGAGGAGTATGGAATAAATCCGTTATTTATGCCTTCTTCTTTTATTTTATTCTTGAGGTTTTGTCATTTTCGGATTTCTATTTGATATCCTCTTTTCCCCGGTTTTGGGGCATTTTGTCTATTCAACCTCTTCCTGCTGAGCGGCAGATTCCTCTTTAAGCGGATTCCAGCCTTGTGCCTTCAGTTCAAATTCCTGTCCGTCGCGGCTGATGAGGGCGCATCCCAGTTCCGGTTTAGTGATATGACCTATCAACTTGATGCCTTCCATTTCGGAAACCTTTTCATGGTCGGCGATGGGCACGGTGAACAGCAGTTCGTAATCCTCGCCGCCGTTGAGGGCGCAAGTCGTCAGGTTCATGTTGAACTCCTCTGCCATGACGGCCGTTTGGTAGTCGATGGGAATATGCTCCTCATAGATGCGGCAACCGACCTTGCTTTGCGTGCAGATATGCAGTAATTCCGAGGATAGGCCGTCGGAAACATCCATCATGGAAGTAGGCTGAATACCTTCTTTAGCCAACTTCTGAATAATGTCGCGGCGGGCTTCCGGTTTCAGTTGCCGTTCCAGCAGATACTCTTTGCCTGCGAAATCAGGTTGTAAATCTTTGTCACCCCCTTTAAGGACGCTCTTCTCACGTTCCAGCAGTTGCAAGCCCATATAGGCTGCACCTAAATCGCCGGAAACACAGATAAGGTCAGTCTCTTTGGCGCCGTTGCGATAAACGACCTTTCCTTTTTCACCTTCACCGATACAAGTGATGCTGATTGTGAGTCCCGTATAGGAAGAAGAGGTGTCACCGCCTACAATATCCACTCCATATTCCTCACAGGCAAGGCGGATGCCGGCATACAACTCTTCCATATCCTCTACGCTGAAACGTTTGGAAAGTCCCAGCGAAACGGTGATTTGCCGGGGTGTACCGTTCATGGCATATATATCGGAAAAATTTACTACGGCCGATTTATATCCCAAATGTTTCAAAGGTACATACGTCAAATCGAAATGTACGCCTTCCAGTAACAAATCGGTGGTTACCAGCACTTCTTTGTCCGCCGGGTAGGAGAGGACGGCGGCATCATCCCCGATGCCGTACCGGCTTGATTCGTTTTTTAATTCGATACTCCCGGTCAGGTGGCGGATGAGGCCGAACTCACCGAGAGTTGCTATTTCTGTTCTCATCTTAATTAGTTGAAAGGCTAAAGTTGATAGTTAAAAGCGAATAGTTACCGCGTACTTACACTGCATGGCAACTTTCAACTCCCGACTATCAACTTTCAACCATTTATTTACTTACGCTCTGTTAATCAACTCCCTCATAATCTCCGTCATCTTCGGCTGTGCGGCATCCGCAGCTTTCTGCACTTCTTCGTGGGAAACCTCTACAATCTTGCCTTCCACGCCTAAGTCCGTGATAACCGATACGCCGAACACTTTGATACCGCAGTGGTTCGCTACGATTACTTCGGGAACGGTAGACATACCTACCGCATCCGCACCCAGGATACGGAACATCTTGTATTCCGCCGGAGTTTCAAACGTAGGCCCTTGCGTGCCGATGTACACACCGTGCTGCACCTTGATACCCTTTTCTGCTGCAATTGCATCCGCCTTGCGGATAAGCTCTTTATCGTACGCCTCGCTCATGTCCGGGAAGCGCGGGCCATACGGAATATTCCTGCCGTGCAGCGGATGTTCGGGGAAGAAATTGATGTGATCGGTGATAATCATCAGGTCGCCGATTTCAAAATCGGGATTCGTACCGCCACTGGCATTAGAAACAAACAAGGTCTTGATACCCAGTTCCCGCATTACACGTACCGGGAAGGTCACTTCCTTCATGGAATATCCCTCATAGAAGTGGAAGCGTCCTTGCATGGCCATAATATCCTTATTACCCAGCTTGCCGAAAATCAGTTTGCCGCTGTGTCCCTCTACCGTAGAAACGGGGAAGTTGGGAATATCCTCATACTTTATTTCATACTTCTCGGTAATCTCACCTGCAAGGCTGCCAAGTCCGGTTCCGAGGATAATTGCTGTCTCAGGATGCGTGTGCATCTTACCTTTCAGATAAGCTGCGGTTTCTTGAATACGTTCTAACATAGCCAATAATGTTTTGGTTAAATATATATTGTTGATTTTGTAAAAACTCTATTTCGATGGGAAGCACATAAATGTACGGCTTCAGCGTTTCGTTCAGGTTGGGATGGTTCTTCAGTCGGGTAGCATCTTTCTCTGTCGTGATAATCAGCCTTTTGTTTCCCTTCAACAGGTTAAAATGTTTCTCGATGACCTGCAAGTCTTTCTCGCCGAAGTCATGGTGGTCGCCGAACTCCAGCAGATTGACGCTGGGGGTGTAGGATTTCACTTCTTCCACCAGTGGGGCGGGAGAGGCGATGCCCGTAACGAGTAGCACCTGTTCGTCTCCGGTGCAAGTAATTCTGCCTTTTGCCTTTTCGGGAAACAGTGGCATCAGCGAGCCATAGCGGAACCTGGAGAAATACAATTGCTGGTACGGATACAGATTCAACCTCTTGGTGATGATGTTGAAATCTATCGGCTTGATATCATCCGGACACTTCGTTACAATAACTATCTGGGCGCGGTTTTTCCCGCAGGCGGGTTCGCGCAGTCTTCCGGCAGGCAACAGGGCGTCGTCACACAGCAACCGGTGGTAGTCGGTCAGCAGGATATTCATTCCTGCCTTTACATGGCGATGCTGGAAGGCATCGTCCAGTAACACTGCATCCACGGCGGGACTCTTCAATGTAAGCAACTGCTCGATGCCGTGACAGCGGTTTTCATCTACCGCTACCCGTATATCCGGAAACTTGCTCTTTATCTGATAGGGTTCATCGCCGATTTTCTGTACGCTGCTTTCGGCGGTTGCCAGTATGTAACCTTTGCTCTTCCGTTTGTATCCGCGGCTCAGTGTGGCTACGTTTATGCCCTCATTCTGCAATAACTTTATCAGATACTCCGTATGCGGCGTCTTGCCCGTTCCACCTACGGCGATGTTGCCTACACATATCACAGGAACGTCAAAACTCCTTGACCGGAGCCAGCCCCAGTCAAAGAGTTTGTTTCGCAAGCACACCCCTGCCCCGTAGAGCCAGGACAAGGGATATAGCCAATGATGTATTTTTACGGATGCATCTTTCATTTAAATTTATTGTATGTTCAGTTCAAACGGTACGCGTGCCTGTATGCGGTCTATCTTGTCGAAGTTCTCGATGATGCTGAACTGACGGTACATATCGCTCATTTTGCCGTTCAGCATGCGCCCCTTGATATAATTTCCGGGATTCGTATTCATCAGGCTTTCCAGGAAACCCTCTTTCTTCGGATAACTCATTACGGTGTAAGCGTCTACACCTGCTTTTGCAATGGCAATCTCCAACGCCTTGTCCAGGCCGCCCAATTCGTCCACCAGTCCCAGTTCTTTGGCGGTGCTTCCGGTCCATACACGGCCTTGCGCTATCTTGTCCAGTTCTTCCATACTGATGCCGCGTCCGTCGGAGCAGCGGGTCAGGAAGAGTTCGTAGCCGTTGTTGACGTACATCTGCATCAATCCCTTTTCACCGTCGTTCATGGGGCGGGTCAGGTTGCCGAAGTCGGCATACGGGTTGGTCTTTACTACGTCGAAGTTTACACCCAGTTTCTCCGTCAGCCCTTTGGCGTTGGGCATCATTCCGAAGATACCGATAGAGCCGGTCAGTGTGGTAGGTTCGGCAACGATGGTATCGGCATTGCAGGAGATGTAGTAACCGCCCGATGCGGCATAATCGCCCATGGATACGATTACCGGTTTCTCCTTTTTCAGTTGGTTTACGGCGTACCATATCTGTTCGGAACCGTATGCGCTGCCGCCCGGAGAGTTCACACGCAGCACTACGGCTTTTACATTTTCATTATCTTTCAGCTTACGCAGGTCTTTGATAACCTTTTCGGAGTTGATACCCTCGTCGGTAGAGGCGGACGAACCGCCGTCAATCTCACCATACGCATAATATACGGCAATTACGTTTCCGCTCTTGTCTCTGGGCACGTTCTTTTTCACGTTTATCATGTCCTGAATGCCCAGCACCGGCATGTTGTCGTCCTTGTCGATGCCTGCCAGGTTTTTCAGGTAGTCGCGTACATCATTCTTATATATTAAGGTGTCCACCAGTCCGTTCTTCACGCTTTCCTCTGCGGGGTAAAACATCAGCATGCGGTCGGCTTCCTTGTTCAATGCCTCTACGGACAGGTTGCGCGATTCGGCAACGGCGCTCGTAATCTGTCCCCAGATAGAAGACAGGTATACATTTATCTGCTCGCGGTTGGCTGCACTCATTTCGGTGGAGATAAACGGTTCTACTGCCGATTTGTATGTACCCACCTTAAACACCTGCATCTCCACGCCCACTTTCTCCAATAAATCCTTGAAGAACATAGGAGTAGCTGCCAGTCCCCGCCATTCGAGCATACCTTGCGGGTTCAGCAGGACTTTATCGGCCACGCTGGACAGGTAGTATAACCCCTGCGTATAGGCATCACCGTAGGCTACGACAAACTTACCCGATTCCTTGAAGTCTTTCAGAGCATTGCGAATCTCTTCCAGCGAGGCGAACCCCGCTCCCAGTGAAGTAGCCTGAATATAAATACCTTTGATATCCTCGTTCTCTTTCGCTTTCTTAATGGAAGAGAGAATATCGTCCAGACCGTATGTCTTGTAATCATCCTGCATAATAAGGTCCAGTGGGTTTTCCTGGCTGCGTTCGGCCAGTGTACCGTTCAAGTCCAGCATCATGACGGAGTTCTTACGTACTTGCGTTTCCGATTCCGAGGATGAAACCATACTGAAAACTACGAGAATACTGATGAAAAACAACACAACGCTCGATATAACAATACCGGTTACGGTGGCGAGTGTAAATTTCAAGAAATCTTTCATTGTCTTATTGTTTTTGGGTATGCTAACTTTTCAAGCTAACAAAGATAAATAATTAGGTTGATATTTTCCCTATCTGTCGCATGAATTTTCAGTTTGTCACATGGGGGGCTTTTATTCTGCATTAAAACAATCCCCCCTCTCATTTGTTGCTAAAACAATTTTTTTATTCATTATTTTAGTAACAAGTTCTGTGTTTAGGTGCAAAATGTGTACTTTTACGCAGGCAGTAATGCTTAATTGGTAAATGAACTTACAAAACAAGAAGAAAAAGTTGAGTATTCGTGTTGTCATACATCCTTGTAAAGCGAGCGCAGCGGGAGTTTACTCCCTTGCGATTCGCGTGCTGTACTGCCGTAAGAAGAAAGAATACTCTTTGGGGTGGCGGGTCCACGAGTCGAATTACCGGCGGGATGCCGACCGGGTGGTTTATTCGTCCGAGGGTATCCTCACCCGTAGGGAAGTGAGCCTCGTCAACCGTCTTATCAGGAACGAGAAAGAAGACCTTGTCAGGAACTACCGTCTGCTGGAGAGAACCGATCCCGGCTTTACGCTGGAGCGCCTCATGCTGAAACACCGGAAGGAGCAGTACGACCAGAGTGTGGATAAATTCATCCTGCAATACATCGATACCCTGCTCGAAGAGGGGAAGCAAAGCACTGCCGCTTCCTACACAAGCGGGCTGTACTCGCTGTTGCGCTTTTGCAGTTTGAGGAAAATCAACTTCAAAGACATCGACTATGTGTTCGTTACGGACTATATACACTACCTGCGCATGCGCGGCATTTCGGAGAACAGCATCCACATGTACCTCAGCAATTTCCGGGCGGTGTACAATAAGGCACGCAAGCAAGGCATCAGGGTATGTGGCGAAAATCCCTTTGCCGGGCTGAACGTGCGCAGGCAGGAAACGGTGAAACGGGCGTTGAGCAAGGAAGAGATAGCGCTCATCGCTTCGGCCGACCTGCGGCGGTATCCCCAGTTGGAAGCGGCGCGCGACCTGTTCATGTTCAGTTTCTACTGCCGGGGCATGTCCTTCGTCGATGTAATCCACCTCAAGCACGACGGCATTGTGCGCGACACGATATTCTACACCCGCAGCAAAACCGGGCAACGGTTGCAGATAGGACTGCTGCCCGCCATGAAGGAGATTATTGAAAAATACAGGACATCCGGCCCGTACATTTTTCCTTATATCCACGGGCAGTCACCGCGAGATGCCTACACGCAATACCGCTACTCTTTGGGCACGGTCAACCGTTACCTCAAACGCTTGGGCACATTGCTCAACATAGGCATTCCGCTCACCACTTATGTGGCGCGGCACTCGTGGGCCACCATAGCCAAGAATGAAGGTATCCCGATATCCTTAATCAGTGAGGGACTGGGACATACGTCCGAAAAGACAACCCAAATCTACCTGAATTCCTTTGCGGTCGATACCCTGAACAAGGTCAATGAAAACGTGGCGGATGCCGTATCGGATTGTATTAAAAATGCAGGTGAAAAATTCATCTGTCTACATAACACAGATAAAAACTAAGAAACGACTCAAATAAACCGGACTTTTCTACTTGCTTTCGCTATATATACTTTATCCCTGTGCTTTGATACTGCAAAGGTAGAGGATATTTTTGGATATTGCGTTATCCGAATCCGTCAATCAGTTATCCAAATTAACCAATCTGTTATCCAAAATTGCAAAACGCTGAATATCAATGCCTATTTTTGCTGCTTTTTTTTGATTTCCTGCCTTAATTCGCTGGGCGAGCAACCGAAATTGTTCTTGCAATACTTGTTGAAACCGGCTGCGGAGCCGAAGCCCAACTCGTATGCCACCTCTTTTATAGAGATGAAATCGTAATTGAGCCGGGATAGTATTTCCTTGTTTTTTTGTTTCTGAAGCCAGGATTGAACGGTTTCTCCAAACTCTTGCGTGAACTTGCGGTGAAGCTCGGAACCACTCATGCCCAACAATTCTGCCAGCTCTTGTTTGCTGCGCACCCGGTCTTTGTGTTTGAGAACGGCTGCCTTGAAGTCTACCTCGATTCCCATTATAGGGTAGAGGAGTTGGATTATTTCGCTCTTTGTGTAGGCTGTGCGGAAGATGATGAACAACTCGCGCTCTTTGAGTTCGTGCAGGTGCTTGCAGTTGACGCCCGCCTGGAGATAGGACTCCAGCAGATGCAGGAACATGTCCAGAGGGGCACGCACGGAAAGCGGTTCGAAGCATAGGGGTGTGTGCTGGGCTTTGTCTAAATAGCTGCTAAGCATGTGCTTGTCGCACAGCGAGATTGTATCGTGAAAGAATGACAGACTGATGTATGTGCCCGGCTGGATAACCGTGCCCGTGTAATGGGATGAAAGGGGAATGAAGATGAATTCGCCCGCGCGGACTCTTGTTTCTTCCTTGCTGTCTTTGGTGATGCTGACTTCGCCTGACAAAATAAATATCAGGTGGTTGGCCTTAATCTCTTGTTGCCGGTTGTCGAAATGTTCTCCCAAAGCAGCTTCTTTCAGTGCGAAACCGGCGTCTTCCTCGGTCTTGTAGTTCACGCATGAGGTGTGTTCTTTAATGTAGTTCAGCTCCATTTTATGTACTCGATTTAAAGTTAATAATTTCGTTGTTTTATCACCATGTTTCATTTTTTGTTTCAGAAAAACGGATGTATCGAAGCAAAGGCTTGATTGTCATTTTGTCATTTATAACGGTATGTTGAGTTTCTTTTGTTGGTGTTTAAAGGGGGAAACTCTTCATTACTGCGTCTATTTTAAGGACAGAATGGTATCAGACCGAAGTCCCGATACATCCTTGTTTTTCTTTTTGTTTCAGGAAAATCGTTCATGCCGGATAGCATTGAAACGGTTTCCCCTTTTTAATTACTTGATTACTAATGAAATGCACATTAATAATCTGTTTTATGTAAACAGATGAAATTTCTAAAAGCAGCAAAAGGAAAATTAACCTCTATAAACAAGTAAAAGATTACGAATAAAACGAAAGAGAATATGCGAAAGAATTTTACGATTTTTATGATTACCCTATTTATTGCGCTTCTGTCCGGAACGGCTTCGGCGCAACGTTTTGCAGTGAAAAGTAATTTGTTGTACGACATCACCTCTACCATTAATCTCGGAGTAGAGTATAAGGTAGCTCCCCGTTGGACGCTCGAAATGTCTGCCAACTACAATCCGTGGAGCTTCTCGGACAATAAGAAGATGAAACTCTGGATGCTCCAGCCCGAAGCACGCTATTGGCTGTGCAGCGGTTTCTCCGGTCACTTCTTCGGAGCGCACCTGCTGGGCGGAGAGTTCAACTACGGCGGTATGCTTCCCTTCGGCATCACCCCTTCATCATCCGGGTTGGGCAGCAAGCGCTACCAGGGTTGGATGGCGGGAGCCGGAATAGGCTACGGATACAACTGGGCGCTGGGCAAGCGCTGGAACCTGGAAGCCACGTTAGGAGTGGGGTACATCCATTTCGGATACGACCGCTTCGAGTGCAAGACCTGCGGCGACGAGCTGGGCAGCGGCAGCAAGAACTACCTGGGCCCCACCAAGGCAGGCATCTCCCTTATCTATATAATAAAGTAACGGACCGCGAAGCGGAAGATTATGAAATATTGTGTGCTATTATGTGGACTGCTGCTGATGCAGGCAGTCGGTTTATCGGCTAAGGAACGGGCACGGTTGCAGGCAGATGGCGTGAACATCAGCCGTAGCGGCGACAGCGTGCACGTATCCTTCAGGCTGAGGGTAGAAAGATTGACTAAGGATTACATTTTGAGAGTTACCCCGTTGCTGTATGGGAAAGACGGGCAGCATGCCGTGCTTCCGCCATTGGAGTACGGCAGCCGCATGGCACAGATTGTTGAGTGGAGAGAAAAAAGAGTGAAAGAAAAGCGGAAATCTGTCTCTGCGTACCACAAGGCGGGAGAAACGGTTGCCTATACCTTCGCCCTTCCCTACGGGGAATGGATGAATGGCGCTTCCCTGCGTTTGGATGCAAAGAGCAAAGGGTGTTGCAGCGAAGAAATGCTGCCGCCCGTGCTCTTGGCAGCGGATGTGGCGCTCATTGCTCCCGTCGAACAGCCCGTGCCCGTAATGCCCGAATTGGTTCCGGCTCCCATTGTAGAGACTGTTGCCGAGCAGTTGGCGCAGGAGAACACCTTCCTCGAAGAGTGGACGGGAAGCACCAGGAGCGATGAGGCTTCCGTTGCCGACGATACGGAAACGGCGTTGGCCATTCATTTCCCGATAGGAAAGTGGGAGGTTCTGCCCGATTACGAAAACAACCATATTGCTTTGGATCATCTCGTGTCCGTCCTCAACAAGATTGCCGGAGCGAAGGACTCACGCATTGCCAGAATTCTTGTGGTGGGAGCGGCTTCGCCCGACGGCTCTGCAAAGCAGAATGAATACCTTGCCGGTAAGCGTGCGCAGGCATTGACCGATTATATTACGAGCCACACCGCCCTTTCTCCCTCTCTGTTCGAGATAAGCAATATCGGCGTGGCATGGAATGCCCTGCGCGCTCTGATTGCCGACAGCGATATGGCGGGCAGGCAGCAGGTACTAAACATTATCGATACCGTTCCGGTATGGGATGCCACCAGGAACACCGGCCGTTTGGGGCTTATCATGCAACTGAATCAAGGCAAGACCTATGAGTATATGAAACGGCACTTCTTTCCGAAGCTTCGTAATGCAGGATATATAAAGGTGTTTTATGAAGCGCAACCGTAGATTGAAAACTTGAAACGACAGTAAACATACCAATTTTATTAATATTTATTTAAAACAACTAAGAAAATGAAGAAGATTAATTTATTAGCAGTGGCTCTTGCAGCCTTTACCATGTTTTCATGCTCCAACGAGGAGATTGCCGATTTGGGCAGCAATGCTCCGGGCGAAAAGGCTACTCTCACCATTAAGGTGGAAGGAGAAGGTAATAATGTAGCGCAGTCAAGAGCTATAGGCACTACTACAACCGATGTTACGATTAACAACTACATCGTATTCCTTTTCCGTGAGGGCGGTGCTTTGGACTGTCCGCCTTTTTATAGTTCTTCCAGTGCGGCGGCTACGATCACTAACGGTTCAACTGCTGCCAAGACTGCTTATGTAGTGGCAAATGTCGGTAGATTGGCCAGCAGCCCTTTTGCTAATGTAACAACGGAAGCTGAACTTAAGGCCGTTGCCGGTGACTTGATGGCCAGTAACAACACGGCCAGCCAGACCAGAACTAACCTTTGGATGTCCGGTACAAGCAATGTCACCTTCTCCGGTACAAGCGGTTCGGTTACTGTACCATTAAGTTTCGTTGCAGCCAAGATTGAACTTATTGTTAAGGACAACCGTTCCAATCTCAGCGGTAGTGGTAGTATTACGATTGCAGACGAAAAGGTTGTATTGCTGTATGCAGGTAAAAGCGGAAAATTCTTTGGAACAACAGCCGAAAAGGTTGCTCAAACCGCTTTCTATTCGGGTGATGCTTCTTATCCGGGTTTTAATTCAAACATTGTCACAACATCTACTGCCTTGGCAGATAATGTAAGTTTCTCAGCTAACACAGCTGGCGTTGTATTCAATCATTTCTATACTTTCGGAAACAACGGTGCGACTCAACCGACAATTCTTGCCATTCAGTCTAAAAAAACGGTAAACGGCGTTGCTGAAACCATTTACTACCCCATTCAGTTCTCGACAGGCGATGCAGGATACACCATCGAGCCGGGTAAGCATTACACTGTAACCCTTACTTTGAGAGGTGACGTAAATGCCGGTGAAGGCGGTGGTACTACCGATCCTGAACAGCCGTTGGTTAATTCATCAATAAGAATTACTGTAACGGCAGCCTCATGGAGTCCCGTAACCGTAAACAAAACGTTTAATTAATTTGATTGCAGACGTTCATCTTATTCTTTAAAGCTGCACCGAAAGGCGGGTATGTTTCCCGTGCCCGCCTTTCATTTCACTCATGCCATTGATAAAATTCAATAACTAAAAACAATACTAACCATCAATTAAAAAAAACAATTCATGCAGAATAACAAATTCCATTATTGCCTGCACATACTGCCTATCTTGTTCTTTATGGCATTTGTATCTGCAAGCTGCATCAAGGACGACCAAGGCGATTGTCCTGATCCCGGTACTCCCAGTACTCCCGGCTTTTCCTTGGAGGTAAAGGCTTTCGATGCCGATGGCGGAAGCCTTGGCGATGAGACTATAAAAGACCTGACGCTCTATATATTCGATGCCGATAAAGCATTGCTCGACACCCGCAACGTTCTCCTTTCGGAAACCGTGACCCTGGACTATCCCGGACACGACAACCTGACACTGGTGGCGTGGGGCAATGGTAAACAAGGCGCTCAGTCGATGCCCGCATTGAAAGAGGGCGACCACTTAGAGACGGCATTCGTGTCGCTCATCCAAACCCGGACAACCTTACCCGTGGCAGGCTCGCCCGACGACCTGTTCTATGGCACTATAGATATAACCTCCGCTGCCGGTGCTTCTGCCAAGGAATTCCCCTTGCGTCGCAAAGTCTCCGGGGTAGCCATTACGGCGCGCCACCTCAGAGAGTATGTAGGCAGCACCGAAGGCGAGTACTACTACATCGTGCGCAAAACCACCGATAAGCTCGATTTCTACGGCAAGCCCAACGGCACGGAAGTAAGCTACCGCCCCCAGGCGGCATTCAATGACAACGGCGAATTCGTATCCCCTGCTTTCAATATATTCCCCACCGAAGCGGACATTAAGATAGACATCTACCACCGCGACGTGCTGAAAACCACCGTAATTGCCGACAGCAACGGTAATCCCCTGCGTGTGGCGGAAGGCAGGCTGCTCAATGTACTGGTAGACTTTCAGGGAGCTGTAAACGTAGACATCAGCGTCACCGACTGGGGCAAGCAGGATATATGGAAAGAAATTTGATAGCTATATAATGATGTAGCAACCGGATAAAATTAAAAATAAAAGTTGATTTAGATGAAAAAGATAATAATTCTGTATTTTCTCGGTGCACTGCTCCTTTCGGGGTGTATGCGCGATGAGTTCGATACTACACGTGTGGAAGAAGGCATTGCTGCACGTGTCAGTCTGAGAGTGCTGCTGCCCGATATGGACGGCGCAGTCAGTGCGGGCAATACCCGCACCTCTGCCAACACCCGCGCTGTCGATGCCGATGTGGAGAATCGGCTGGACAGCCTGCGCGTACTGGTATTCAACAGCAGCGGCAAGATAGTAACCAACCGCAAATACACGGCACAGTCCGACGGATCGCTTTCGTCTCTCCAGATAGACACCTGGTCGGGCAATAACCTTACATTCTGCTTTGTGGCTAACAGTAGGGACGATCTGGACAACCGGCTGGCTGTCGTCACTTCCTACAACGATCTGCGTGAATTCATGGTAACGGCTTCCAGCTTGAACTTCGGTCTGAGCGACACCGGGGCTCTTATTATGACTGCCATTGTGGAGAACGTAAACGTACAGCCGGGTTCCGATACTATTAGTGACCCGATACGGCTTCAATTCCTTGCGGCAAAACTCACGCTCACGGTTACCGACGCGACCCCTGACGGACATACTGTCACCATTCTTGGATGGGACGTACAGGATGTTCCGGCACGCAGCTTTCTTTTTCCCGATAGTCAAGATGCCAATCCCGCTCCGGAAGGAGGTGCTGATAAAGAAGAATACTGGCTGACAACCGCGTCGGATTATCCTTTCGAGGTCGAGCAGAATAAAAGCGCTTCTCAAACGCTCTACCTCTTCGAGAACCGCAGGGGCGGACGTGTGGCAAGGTCACTGCCTGGTACCGACGAGCGATATCCGAATATGGCTCTGGACGATACCGACCACCGCGGCAAGGCATGGTTCAAACCCCGACGCGCCACTGCCGTTGTCATTAATGCCATACACAGGGCCGGCACCCAATCCGAACTGATAAAGGCATACATCTATCTGGGCCATGACAACCACAGCGATTACAATGTTCTTCGCGGGAGTCACTATACATTCAACATCACGGTGTATGGAATCAACGATATCAAGATAGATACAAACGTGGATTCCAAGGCAGGCGATTTCTTCGTAGATTACAGTGAAAACCTGCGAATGGACGCGCACCCCGACTTCCGCGTCATGCGTATGCATGCTGCCGGTGGCACGGGAACGATGGAGATAATCGACTCGGAAGGCAGAACCTATGACGATCCGTCATTTAGTGCTACCTGGCTCAAAATCTCTCCGTTGAACCTGATGTATCACCAGGTGAAGCAGCCGTCGTCGCCCGCCAATGACTGGCAGCAGGATTCGGAACCTGATAGCAAATTCGTGCGTCCCAAGTACATTCCGCACAAGAGTGACCGGGCGAAGCTGGCTCAACAAGGCATAGG
>OHXG01000625.1_pt1 | contig 13477 bp, 8 predicted proteins | sample 1579971 | NCBI WGS metagenome assembly OHXG01 (sample SAMEA3882517, study PRJEB24775) | human gut metagenome | biome: human-associated habitat; feature: intestine environment; material: feces | place: Netherlands | collected 2009/2010
GGATTGTCATCAATCCTATGCAAATCGGCATCAAGCTGGAACGGATGGGCAACAGCCGACCGCAGACGATTGACCACCTTGCCCCAAAAATCGTACAAGTTGCCCGACCACGTGCCATCATCCGACGTGAATCGGTCGTTCCACCGCTCCTGGTCGTCCATGACCTCGCGATAGTCCAGGAAATAGTAGGGGAATTCGGACGTGATTCGCCACGCCTCACCGAACATCAGCAATCCGGCTCGTGTGGGACGCACCTGAGAACCATCAAGCCGCAACGCTTCGATGCGAAGCAGGAAATCCTCATCAGACAATCCGACCCATGGATGGCCGGGCCGTCTGTTCTTGAACTGCCGACGATATGATGCGACGCTATCCGCGTTGAGCGCGTCAGCACCCATGCCTTCAACAATCGTTCTGTCCAGGGGAAGCAGGTCACTGTCCCGAAGCATGGCACGAACCGTTTCCTCATCGCACAGATAATCGCCATCGCCATTACGCCGGTATGAGCCCGTCATCGGATTCTGGCCCACGTACACGGGAATACAGTCCCTCGCCGCACGAGGAATGTCGATGGAAATAACATCTCCCTGCGAGGTATGGCGAATCACCACGTCGTTGTCGCTCAGCACAACGGCACTGACCTTCGATGGATCATGCACCATGTTCCAAAAATCCTGCGCCATGTTCCGCGCATCATCTACTCCGGTGATATACAAAGAATGATCTTCATGCTCGGACACGCCCAGCAGAATCAGCCCACCTTCGGTATTGGCGAAGGAGCTGTACGTCTCCCATAAACTGTGGGGCAGGCCGCCCTTGGCACGTTTCGCTTCCAAACGGTTGCCTTCACGCATCCGAGGAACCTCCCGGGACCACCAGGCATCATCGTGCTCGCTACCGTCCATTGGCCATCACCGCCTTACCTACCACGCGTTTTACGCTCGCTTTGCCGCCACTTTGCCGTCGTATTATGATTTTACCACCGCTTTGCGCGCGCTTTGCCACCGCTTTGTGGAATTTGCTGTTGGCGGAAAGGTGATGGAAGGTAAACAAAAAGCCCGGCTTGGGTGCCGGGCTTGGGAAAAGTTAGATGTGGTTGCGGTCAGCCAATGATGAAATGGGCTACCGTCGCGATCAGCCAACGGGCCTATCTGCAATTACGGACTGCGCTGCGCGCAGGCTCATTGCTGCCCTCATTTCGGACTCGGGCAAGGCCCTGTCGGCAGTGCACTGCACTGCCGACCAGCCATCGCGTCAGATGATGCCGCGATCGGCCAACGGGCCTTGCCAATCAGGGTATTCGCCTTCGCGGGCGGAGGCAATCGGCTGTTCCGGCTCGCGCTTGACCGGCAGGGTCTTCGGCTTGAACGGGAACTTTTCGGCGCGCATCTTCTCGTATGCGATGATGTCGTCTTCGTGCTGCAGCGTCAGGTCGATGTCGTCGTAGCCGTTCATCAGACGCCAGCGGGTGTAGTCGTTCACTTCGAACGGCAACGTCACATCGCCGCAGGTGACGGTACGGTCTTCCAGGCTGACGGTCATTTCGCGGCCCGGCTCCTCGTCCAGCAGCTTCCACAGCAGCTCAATGGATTCCTGCGGCATAATCGCGGCCAGCACGCCGTTCTTGGCGGTGTTGCCGTAGAAAATGTCGGCGAAACGGGAGGAAATCACCACGCGGAAACCGTAATCGTGCAGCGCCCACACGGCGTGCTCGCGGGAGGAACCAATGCCGAAATCCGGGCCGGCCACAAGGATCTTGCCCTGCTTGTATTCCGGCTTGTTCAGCACGAATTCCGGGTCGCGGCGCCACGCGTAGAACAGGGCGTCGTCGAAGCCGCTTTTCTTCACGCGCTTCAGGAACACGGCCGGAATGATCTGGTCGGTATCAACGTTGGAACGGCGAAGCGGCACGGCCACGCCGGTAAGGGTAGTCAGTTTTTCCATGTCAACAAATCCTTCGATTGCCTATCGATATTCGATTTCGATATTTCGATTACTTACGATTGCGTTCGCAGCTTCCGCTCGCAGCAGGCTCACAGGTCGGCCGGCGAGCAGATGGTGCCGCGGATGGCGGTCGCGGCGGCAACGGCCGGCGACGCCAGATGCGTGCGCGAACCCTTGCCCTGACGGCCTTCGAAGTTGCGGTTCGAGGTGGAGATGGAACGTTCGCGGGCCACCATCTTGTCCGGGTTCATGCCCAGGCACATGGAGCAGCCGGCGTTACGCCATTCGGCGCCGAAGTCCTTGAAGATCTTGTCGAGGCCTTCCTTTTCCGCCTGCAGACGCACGCGGGAGGATGCCGGCACCACGAGCACGCGGTGGATGTTGTCGGCCTTGTGGTGGCCCTTCATGATGGAGGCGGCCACGCGCAGGTCCTCAAGACGGCCGTTGGTGCAGGAGCCGATGAACACGGTGTCCACGGCGATGTCCTTGATGCGCATGCCCGGCTTCAGTCCCATGTAGGCGATGGCACGCTCGGCGGCGGAACGCTCGGTCTCGTCGTTGAAGGAGGCCGGATCCGGCACCACGCCGGAGATCTTCACGCCCTGGCCCGGGTTGGTGCCCCACGTGACGTACGGCTCGAGGTCTTCGGCGTTGATGGTCACTTCCTTGTCGAACACGGCATCGTCATCGGTCTTCAGCGTCTTCCAATATTCGACGGCCTTGTCCCACATCTCACCTTCCGGCGCGTGCGGACGGCCCTTCAGGTATTCGAAAGTCACCTCGTCCGGGGCGATCATGCCTGCGCGGGCGCCGGCTTCGATGGACATGTTGCAGATGGTCATGCGGGCGTCCATCGACAGCTTCTTGATGGCTTCGCCACGGTATTCGATGACGTGGCCCTGGCCGCCGCCGGTGCCGATCTTCGCGATGATGGCCAGAATAATATCCTTGGCGGTGACGCCCTTCGGCAGGTCGCCCTCGATGTTCACGGCCATGGTCTTGAACGGCTTCAGGCTCAGGGTCTGCGTGGCCATGACGTGCTCCACTTCGGAGGTGCCGATGCCGATGGCCATAGCGCCGAACGCGCCGTGGGTGGAGGTATGCGAATCGCCGCACACGATGGTCATGCCCGGCTGGGTCAGGCCCAGCACCGGAGCGAACGCGTGGACCACGCCCTGGTCAGCGTCGCCGAGCGGGCACAGACGCACGCCGAAATCCTTGCAGTTCTTTTCCAGCGTGCTCAGCTGGAGCGCCGAGGTCTCGTCCGGATTCGGACGGTCGATGTCGACGGTCGGCGTGTTGTGGTCTTCCGTGGCAATCAGCTGGTCGACGTGACGCGGCTTGCGTCCTGCCAGACGCAGACCTTCGAACGCCTGCGGGCTGGTCACTTCGTGCATGAGCATCAGGTCGATGTACAGCAGGTCGGGAGCCCCATCGCTACCCTTGCGTACCAAATGATCGGCCCAGACCTTCTCGGCCAATGTCGTTCCCATTGTGGGACCTCCTCAGATTTTTTCCTCACTAATTTCCTCGCGGCTATTGCCTTGCCGCATTCTTCGTGCTATAAGCCTATGGGCTTGAAACGGGCTCGAGGTCCTTCATGCCGGTATATGAGATATGAATGAGGGACGAGCTCGGCAAACGCGAAAAAGTTACTTCCCGTCTTCTTACGGCATATGCGCAATCGTTGAAATTTCAGCATTTTCCCAGCTTCGCTAGCTGGTGGAAGCAAGGTAAATATTCTGCTTTACCCCAGTCGCGAACCACATACATTTTGCATTTCAATATGTGAGATGGCATAATTCAGCGTATGACTTCTTCTTCGAATACGAGCAACGCCATGCCCAAAACGCAGGCCATGAACGCCACGAACGAGGCAAACGGCAATTACGCAGCCACCCCGCAAAGCAACGAAATTCATTCCGGGGTCGGCGTGCTCGACAAGACAGTCAAGATTCTCGACGCTCTTGAATCCGGTCCGGCCACGCTCGGACAGCTGGTTTCCGCGACCGGTCTGGCTCGTCCGACCGCGCATCGTCTTGCGATCGCGCTGGAACGTCACCGTTTCGTTTTGCGCGACCAGCACGGTCGTTTCGTGCTCGGATCGCGATTCGCGGAACTTGCGGCCGCAGCCGGCGAGGACCGCCTGTTGACCGCCGCCGCGCCGATTCTGCAGACCCTGCTCGACCGCACCGGCGAATCCGCGCAGATCTACCGCCGTCAGGGCGACCAGCGCGTCTGCATCGCAGCCGTCGAGCGCGCGTCCGGCCTGCGAGATTCCATTCCGGTTGGTGCGATGCTGTCCATGGAAGCCGGTTCCGCAGCCCAGATTCTGCTGGCTTGGGAGGATTCCGAACGTCTGCATCAGGGTCTTCGCCACGCCAAGTTCACTGCGGCCAAGCTCACCGCCGTCCGCAAGCGCGGCTGGGCCGAGTCAATCAATGAACGCGATGAGGGCGTGTGTTCGATTTCCGCGCCGATTCGCAACGCGTCCGGCCAGGTGATCGCCGCTATTTCAATTTCCGGCCCGAATGGCCGTATGGGCGCCAACCCCGGCCGCCGTTACGCGCCGCTGGTCATGGCCGCCGGCAAGTATCTGACCGACGCGCTGATCAAGGCGTCTTCCGGCCGCTGACAGGTCCGCGACCAGTCGCATACGTAACGTAAAAGCTGACGATGGAAAGTTCCCATCGTCAGCTTTTTTGTATTCATTTCAAAGCTAAAAGTCGGGAAAAGGAATAGTCACCGCCGGAAAGGCTACCGGCGGAACGACTAGTCAACAAACAGCTACCGGCGAAACAGCGAGACCAGCTTGTTCCACGTCTTGCTCCACCACGTCGGCCTGTGGAGCAGGTCCATGCCTTCCGAATCGGGCTTCGATTCGCTGGTCATGCCGTAGGCGTAGGCCTTGCCCGCGCTGGGTTTGCCCACCAGCTCGTCGTATTCCAACAGCTGCGTGCGCGGCTCGTACGGGTGGCGGATGTCGAATTCGAACAGTCGAGCGGCACGCTTGGCCGGCACCGGGCCGTATGAGCCAAAACCGCTGGTCGGCGAGGCGACCATCATCATCTGCCGGTCACCGTCGGTTCCGACCGGCACGGAACCGACGAAGGCGTTGCGGTGGTCGTGCCCGGCGGAAATCGCAAAATATCCCGCCTTGTCAAGGATTGCGAATTCGCCGCTGTCGGCATCCGGGCAGCTGACGCCCTCCCCCAGATAGCTTCCGGGCTGCGTTTTGTCTTCGTTGAGCACGAAATGCCGCCCCGCGAAGTTGCGGTATCCTTCAATCGCGCGCGCAGCGGTGGCCGCGACCGGCTTGAGCAAGCGGTAATACTGTTCGATCGGGAAATGCTGGAACACCATGCATGGCAGCGTGGACGGCGTCTTGCGCGGTTCGCGCGGCGAGTCCTGTTCATCTTGCCGGTCTTGTTGCAGCTGCTGCGATTGCGCCGCCATCAGCCCCGGCGCATCCGCCAGGAAGCGCAGCGCGGCTTCCGACGGGCTTCCGTAGCCGCCGGAACGCGCGTAATCGCCCGAATCCAGCAGGACCAAGCCCAACACGTCATACGTGCGATCGACGTCCGTCACCGACAACGCGAATGTGCCGGGCGCGCACGCGATCACGGGCTGTTCCGGCAATCCGAAGTCCTGTTCCATATCACCGACATCATGTTTCACACCATGTTTCACGGCGATGCCCGTCGTGCCGTCGGCAGCGCGTTCCGGATTGATACACCCTGGGAATTCGCGGCAGATGCTTTCGATCTCGGCATTGTCGAGCCCGCACTGGAAGTCATGGTTGCCGAACGTCACAGCCCACGGCACGCCGCGGTCGGCAAGCGGGTGGACCAGTTGTTCGATGGTGGCTCGCACCAATTCGCGGGTGTGTTCCAATGCGGCCGCATAGCGTTCCCCGGACGCTTCGGACGATGCGGATGCCGGACGCGCGTCCCAGCGACGCTTGCGGAAGGTCAGCGCGTATGCGGAATCATATCCGGCGATCTGGTTGCCGTTGAAAATAACAAGATCGGGGCGTGTGGCGTCAAGCGAGGCCTCGATGAGGCTGATGGTGTCTTTGCTGACTTTCGGCCCGTCTTGGATGTCGGCGAATTGCAATACGCGGAATTTGCCGGACTGGTGGAATTGCAGGCGGCCGAGCCGTGCGGATACGGAAAGCGGTCGACGGTCCCCCTCTTCCGCTGGTTGGATGCGCGGGCGCGTGGCTTTGGCGGCATGCTGCAATTCGGTCATACTTCTAGGGTAATGCAACATTGGGCGATTACATGTGCGATTCACGCAGGGCGTCAGCAGATTGCGCTGCCACATCGCATCCGGCAAAATCCATCAACCCACCGCCCAAAGCGACGTGAACAGACAGGTGCGAAAAACAAAAAACCCTCGCATCTGCGAGGGCTCATTGGCTGGGATGCCTGGACTCGAACCAAGAATGGCTGAACCAGAATCAGCTGTGTTGCCAATTACACCACATCCCAATTTGGCAGGCGTGGCAACTTCGAAAAGTTGTCCGTCGTACCCCCGACCGGATTTGAACCGGTGTTGGCGCCGTGAGAGGGCGTAGTCCTAGACCGCTAGACGACGGGGGCTTGAGTTATCGTTGTGATTCCCAGCTAGGCTGTGAACCGCAACGAGTGATAAATATACGCGAAACAGCACAGTCGCGCAACTTACGGCGTGTCGCGCTATTTTCCGCCATTCCGCACCAGCCTTCCGCATAAACGAAAACCCGCCGAATCACTCCGGCGGGTTTCCATCATTCAGCTAACAGTCAGCAGCTCAACGGCTCACAGGTGCTCGCGCAGGCCCTTGAGTCGAGCCATGGCAACGTCCTTGCCGACGATTTCCATGGATTCGAACAGCGGCGGGGACACGCGGCGGCCGCTCATGGCCACGCGCACCGGGCCGAAAGCCAGACGCGGCTTGTAGCCGCCGTCTTCGACCAGCGCCTTGTTCAGCGTCTCGTGCAGGAAGTCGGTCTTCCAATCACCCTCAGCAACGGCGTCCAGCGCCGCGATCGCAGCGTCGAGCACGGCCGGAGCGGAATCCTTCAGCTGCTTCTTGGCGTCGGCGTCCGGCTCGATGTAGCCTTCGGTGGACAGCAGGGAGCCGACCATGCCGGCCACTTCGCCCAGCAGGCGCACGCGCGGCTGGACCAGCGGAGCGGCGGCGGTGAGCACCTCACGCTCACGGTCGGTCAGCGCATCCCAGGAATCGGCGGAGACCACGCCGTCACGCTTGAGGTACGGCACGGAACGGTTCAGGAAGTCCTGCGGTTCGAGCATGCGGATGTGCTCGGCGTTGATGGAGATGGCCTTGTCGATGTCGAAGCGGGCCGGGTTGGCCTTGACGTCACGCACGTCGAACTTCTCGATCATCTCGTCCATGGAGAACACGTCGCGGTCGGGGGCGATGGACCAGCCCAGCAGCGCCAGGTAGTTCAGCAGGCCCTCACGGATGAAGCCGTTGTCACGGTGCAGGAACAGGTTGGATTCCGGATCGCGCTTGGACAGCTTCTTGTTGCCCTGGCCCATCACGTACGGCATGTGGCCGAACAGCGGCATTTCCTTGGCCACGCCCAGCTCGATCAGGTAACGGTACAGCACGATCTGACGCGGGGTGGAGCTCAGAAGATCCTCGCCGCGCAGCACCACGTTGATGCGCATCATGGCGTCGTCGACCGGGTTGGTCAGCGTGTACAGCGGGTCGCCGTTCGGACGCACGATCACGTAATCCGGCACGGAACCGGCCTTGAATTCGATGCGACCGCGGATAAGGTCGTCGAAAGCGACGTCCTCGTCGGGCATGCGGATACGCAGGGCCGGCTTGCGGCCTTCCGCGCGGAACGCGGCCTTCTGCTCTTCGGTGAGGTTGCGATCGTAGCCATCATAGCCGAAAGCCTTCGGACGGCCGGCGGCCACGTTGCGGGCCTCGATCTCCTCAGGAGTGGAGAAGGACTCGTAGGCGTAGCCGGCTTCGAGCAGCTTGGCTGCGACGTCTTTATAGATGTCGCCACGCTCGGACTGGCGGTACGGGCCGTCCGGGCCACCCACGTTGATGCCTTCATCCCAGTCGATGCCCAGCCAATTCAGGGCCTCGATGATCTGGTTGTAGCTTTCCTCGGAGTCGCGCTGCGCGTCCGTATCCTCGATACGGAACACGAACGTGCCCTTGGTGTGGCGGGCCTCAGCCCAGTTGAACAGTGCGGTGCGAACCATGCCGACGTGCGGAATGCCGGTCGGGGACGGGCAGAAACGCACACGAACGTTTTCAGGAAGTTCCGGTTTGGTATTTTCAACTTCAGTCATAGGCTCCATTGTGCCGCGCAAACCGGACGTGCCACGACCCAATCGCCGTTTTTCTTCCGCAGCGTTCCATACTGCAATATTTTTCCCTATCTTCACATCGGCAAAGGAGTAATGTATGAAGCGACTTTCTTTATTCTTTAGTCACCGTTTTGTGAAAGGGCACTCTAATGACGGACCCCAACCAATACAATCCGCAGGTGCCGCAGCCGGCAGCGCAGTATGGTCAGGCTCCTGCCCCCGACTACGGCCAGACGGCACCGCAGTACGGCACGCCGGATTACGGGCAGGCGCAGGCGCCCCAGTACGCCGCCCCGAACTACAACCAGGCACCTCAGTATGGTCAGGCTCCGCAGTACGGCCAAGCACCGCAACCGCAATACAACCAGGCTCCGCAGTACGCTCAGGCCCCTCAATATGGACAGGCCCCTCAGTACGGCCAGGCTCCAGCCGCGAATTACAGGCAGCCGGCACCGCAACCGCAGTCGGGCAATAGCTTCTTCGCATTGACCGCGCCGCTTGACATGCCCGCATATGGCTGCAACCTGGGCGAGGCGATCGTCCGTTTCTTCAAGAAGTACGCGGTGTTCAAGGGCCGCGCCTCGCGTAGCGAGTTCTGGTGGTGGTTCCTCACCTATACCGTCGTCACTTTCGTGTTGAGACTCGTGTTCCGCACGTTGAGGAACCTCACCGATTCCGGCGTGATCGCCACCGTCGGAGACTCGTTCTCCTCCATTTGGGGACTCGTCGTGCTTGTGCCGACCATCGCGCTTGGCGTACGTCGTCTGCATGACATCAACATGCGTGGCACCGTGCTGGCCATCATCTACGCGGTACAGGCGGCCGCCGGAATCTTCTTCGCCATCGGTCTGATCCTCATCATCGGCAGCAGTCTTTCGTTCAGGTCGTTGGAGGCGGACAACAGCGTCAGCATCGGCGGCGTTGTCCTGCTGATCCTCGGCGTGCTGGCCTTCATTGCCAGCGGTGTGTTCTACTTTGTGCTGATGGCCCGCGATTCCAATCCGGAAGGCGCGCGTTTCGACGCTCCTACGGCTTCCAACGCATGGGCTCCCGCCACGGGCGAGGCTCCGGCAGACCCGTATGCGGCGCAGGCCACCTCGTACGGCAACGTCCCGCTGCCGACCAATCCGGCGGCTGCGGCACCGGCCGCGCCGTACACGGCACCAGCACCGCAGTATGACGCCGCGCAGCAGCACGCCACGCCGCAATACGCCGCACCTCAGCAGAATCCGCTGGCGGAGGCTCCGTCCGTACCGTCTATGCCTCCGATGCCGGCTGTTCCGACCATGCCTCCGACACCGTCCATTCCACCAATGCCGGAAGTGCCGGCCCAGTTCCAGCATCCGCACGAGCAGCCGAATACCGACGCTCCGGCGGATTCGGACGCTCCGGCAGTACCGAATGATCCGGCGAACGGCACCGATCAGCAGCTCTGATTCCGCTCTGATCCCCGCCTTATCGCCACACAAAACGTGGCACACCATAACGAATAACGAATAATCCCGGTATCCTGTGCAATCGCAGGATACCGGGATTATTCGTTTCAGATCATTCGTTACGGGTAGTGACGTCGTTGCGGATGTAACGCGTGGGATAGGCGACGGCCACGCGCAATTCGAGCGCAAGCACAAGCGCGCGCAACGCAAGTACACGCAAAGCCTTCACCGTCAGACGTCACACGACCGCCCGCAACACTTATTCCTCGGTCGGCTCCGAACCGGCCTCTTCCGACGAGTCCGAATCCTCAGACAAATTCGAGTCTGCAGACGAATCCAAATCCGCGTCGGAAGCCGCGTTATCGCCATCGCTCGTCAAATTGTATTTCTTTGCGAGCGCTTCCCTGCTTTTGCGCTCGTCCTCGTCTTTGGCGTCCTGTTCGGCCTGCTTCGGGTCCCACTCCAGGAACCTCATATGCCGCAGCCATTCCTGCCCCGCGAAGAAAGCGAGGTACTTGACGGTGGTGGAGAACGTCAGCGGGTTGAACGAGCTGTCGAACACCGACTGGGGCCGTCCGAACTGGCGGGCGGTGTCACGCAGACCAAACAGGTTGATGAGCTGTTCGGCGTTGATGAAAGTGGGCGGAATCGACAGCTGGTTGCGCATGGCGTTGACGAACAGCAGCACCGGCAGCACGCGGATGGCCTGCTCCTGCGAATCGTCGGTGCCATAGCACATGAGGTTTATCAGCGCGTCGAGAACCGTCATCGAGGCGAGGTAGCGTCTTGCGAATTCGTTGCGGTCCACCGTGGCCGACTGGCAGATGCCGACGTTTTCCGCCACGTCATCGTCGACTTCGAATCCGGAGGCGCTGCGCATAGTGCGTGAGAGGTTCTCCATGAGGTCTTGGATTTCCTTTTCGATTCGGGTCTCCACGTCGATGCCGAGTATTCTGGCGGTTTCCATGAACAGTTCGATGCCGTCGACCCCGTGGTAGGAGGCCATCACGTCATAGGCGTGGTTGGCATCCATCAGCGTGCGGATGATTTCCGGATCGACGCCGGGAAGCACATTCATGCCTTCGTATACGGCTTCCGCAACCGACTGGTCGACTTCTTCGGAGCGTTTCAGCAGCACCTGCGTCATCATGCCGGAGAACATCACCTGCAGGTTCTCCGCATATTTGACGTCGTTTTCCAGTTCCTGGTTCGTTTGCAACGGCCACATCTTGACCAGATCGACACCGTAGTCAACTGCCATGGAGACCACGTGCGAGCCGTACATCGAGTCGACGACCTTCTGGTCGTATACAAAAGACATACTTTCTCCTTGTATATCGTGCGGCCGGCCCGAACCGCAGTCATCCCCGACCGCGATTGAGCCACCGCATGTTTTGGTTCACATTATTCGACGTCCGCCGCCGGATCGGCGTACGTAATGGACATTATTTTCCCGGTACTGCAATCGTAAGTGATGGAGGTGATAGAAGCGAGCGCGGTGTGGCGCAACAGCATGTTGTGTTCGGGGTGCCCCGTTTCCAGCATGTGCCGGTAGCTCCAAATCGGCGATTCGTGGCTGACCACCACGATCTGTTTGCCGGGATATTCCGCCACTTTCTCCAGGGCGAAGTCCTGCATGCGATGCGCGATCGACTGGTAGCTTTCGCCCCAGCTCGGCTTCCACAGGTTGCGTACCAGCTTCCAGTTGCCGTTCTTCCACAGCGCGCCTTCGCCGAAGCCGATACGCTTGCCGCGAAATTCGTTGCGCGCTTCGATGAGGCGTTCGTCCGTCTGCAGCTCCAGCGGTTCCTCGCCGCGCAGTCCACGTACCGAATTCAGCGATTCGAGGATCTCCCCCGCCGTTTCGCGCGTGCGTTCCAGCGGCGACGAGTAGACGGCGGATACGGTGTTCAGCTGCGGGCTGACCGCGATGTAATGCGCGGTGGCCTGCGCCATGCGCACGCCCACGTCGGACAGGTGGAAACCGGGCAGCCGCTCGTACAGCAGGTGCCCGGGGTTCTCCACTTTGCCGTGGCGCACGAAATGGATGGTTGTCGCCGGCATATTGGCCGCCTTTCTTGCGTTTCGGACCTGCCGGCCACGTGCTGGCTCAGCACGTTTCGCCGGTCGCCGGCCCTGTGAAAAAATTCGTCGATTCGAATATTGGTTCCTGCCCTAATGTACCGCGTGTCACGACGGTACCTGCGCATAAAGTTGCCTTGGTCAACAAAGACACACAAACAACACGCACCATCCCACCTTTCTCCCCGTGTGCGGCATGTCAAACATGTCAATCGATTGACGTGTTCGGACGACTGGGGCAGCAAGCTGGTATCGGAAGCGGTTAACCAATAATTCAGGGGAACCACCACCATCAGTCCGCACGCGACGCAAAGCTGCGGACGTCACGAGCGAAACCGTGAGCGGAAAGGAGCGGCAAGCATGACCAACAATGTCCTCGTCGGCGTCAAAGACATCGGCCAACGTCTTTTCGGAGGGTATGCGGAGCTGCTTCGCATACCACATACCGCACGATTCTCCGTCGGATCGGTAATCGCCTGCATGCCGTTCCCAATGGTCGGCATGACGATCACGATTTCCGTGCAGCACTACTACGGCAATTATTCGCTTGCCGGCGCGCTGACGGCCGTGCAGGCGATCGCGCTGGCCGTGGCGAGCCCGGTGCTCGGCAAGCTGGTCGACAAGTTTGGTCAGCGTCAGGTTTCGATTCCGACGATCATTGTATGGATAATCGCCGCGATTTCGCTGGTATCCTGCATTACCGCCCGCGTACCGTCATGGATCCTGTTCTGCATCGTGCCGTTCATGGCGGCGATTCCGCCGTGGGGCGCGATGAGCCGTCAACGTTGGACCACATTGCTCAAAGGGGATGCGGAAAAAACGAACCGCGCGCTGTCCCTATCAGGCGTATTCGACGAATGCATGTGGGTGATCGGCAATCCACTGGCATCCACCTTGGCCGTAATTTCAGGTCTGCTGGCGTTCTCATTCACCGGCATGTGCGTGGTGATTGGCGCGCTGATGTTCCTGACGGAGCTTACGACCGAGCCGAAGTCGCAGACCCAGCTGGCCCGCGAGGCGGGCATGACCCGCAAGGAGTACCGCGAGCGCGAGGCCGCCCGGTCCAAGGCGCTGCAGGCCGAGGCCGCGGTGGAGTACGCGCGCAACAAGGCGCGTGCGGAAGGCAAGACGGCGGCCGAGGTGCAGGCTGCGATGGAGAAGGCCGAGGCGGAGGTGAAGGCCGGACGCAAGGAGTCGATCTGGGGTCCGGGCCTGATCGCGGTGTGCGTGACGTGGTTCGGCCTGGGCGCGTTCCAGTCGGCCGCCGGCATTTCGATCGTGGCATTCGCCACAGAGGCGCATATGAAGCAGTTCACCGGTTTCGTATTCGCCTGCTTCTCGTTCAGCTCTCTGATCGGCGCGCTCGTGTATGGTGCGAAAAATTGGACGATTCCACTGTGGAAGCGTTTCTACTTCTGTCTTGCGGTGGTGAATCTTGGAATCGGTTCGTTCATGTTCGCCAAGCATCTGTGGGTGATCATGATCATCTACCTGTGCATCGGCGTCTGCCAGGCTCCGACGTGGGTGAACGGCAACCAGCTGATGCTGCACCTGGTTCCGCCCACACGATTTACAGAAGGCATGGCTTGGATGGGCGCGATGAATTCGATCGGCGGTTCGATCGGTTCCGCGATCGCCGGACAGTTCATCGACCGCATGGGCTCGCATGGCGGC
>OHXG01000632.1_pt1 | contig 13316 bp, 7 predicted proteins | sample 1579971 | NCBI WGS metagenome assembly OHXG01 (sample SAMEA3882517, study PRJEB24775) | human gut metagenome | biome: human-associated habitat; feature: intestine environment; material: feces | place: Netherlands | collected 2009/2010
TTTGTTCTTTTCTCTGAAAAAGATTGTTTTCTGTTTCTTCCCCTCCCTTAAATCAAAAAATCCGCAATTTATTTTGTAATATCATTGAAACCCTATACATTTGCATCGTTGTTTATGCAATTATTGTTGCTTCATAAAACAATATTCCCACAACATTTACAATGTATAGATACAATGAAAAAGTTCTTCTGTTTCATCTACTTGACCTGCCTGATGCTGCCAACGAGCGCGCAGGGCATCCTGAGCCTGGATAGTTGCCGTGCACTGGCCGTAGCCAACAATAAGGAGCTGCTGATAAGCCGCGAGAAAATCAATGCGGCGCACTACCGTAAAAAAGAAGCATTTACAAACTATCTGCCCAAGATTTCCGCTACCGGCGGATATATGCGCAACCAGAAAGAGTTTTCCTTATTGAACGATGCACAGAAAAGTGCGCTCGGCAGTGTAGGAACGCAGGTAAGCGGTGCGCTGCAAAACGGAATCCAGGGAATGATGACCCAATACCCGCAACTGGCACAGAACCCGCAATTCATGGCACTTGTGCAATCATTGGGCAATATAGACATTGCCACCCCGCTCAACGGATTGGGACAATCGCTCGTAGATGCTTTCCGCACCGACACACGCAATATGTATGCCGGAGCGCTGACGCTGACCCAACCTCTCTATATGGGCGGTAAGATACGCGCCTACAACAAAATAACCAGATATGCCGAAGAACTGGCACGCCAGCAGCACAACAGCGGAATGCAGGAAGTAATTCTGAGCACCGACCAGGCATACTGGCAAGTGGTGTCTCTCGCCAACAAGAAGAAACTGGCGGAAGGCTATCTCGAACTCCTGCAAAAACTGGAAAGCGACATAGACAAGATGATTGCCGAAGGAGTAGCGACCAAAGCGGACGGACTGTCGGTAAAAGTCAAAGTGAACGAAGCCGAAATGACACTGACAAAAGTAAACGACGGTTTAAGCCTTTCCAGAATGTTGCTATGCCAACTATGCGGATTAGACCTTTCCACTCCCGTCACTCTGGCAGACGAGCAGGAAGACGACCTGCTCCCCACCCCGGCCGACAACGGCAGCATCGATATGAACAGTGTATATGCCACACGGCCGGAAGTGCGCAGCCTGGAACTCGCCGCACAAATCTATAAGCAGAAAGTGAACGTGACCCGTTCGGAATTCCTGCCGTCCGTAGCGCTCATCGGAAACTATATGGCAACCAATCCGTCCGTATTCAACAGCTTCGAAAACAAGTTCAAGGGCATGTGGAACGTAGGCGTCATGGTCAGCATACCTGTCTGGCACTGGGGAGAAGGCATCTACAAGGTAAAAGCCGCCAAGTCCGAAGCACGCATCAGCCGGTACCAACTGGACGATGCCAAAGAAAAGATAGAACTGCAGGTCAGCCAATCGGTTTTCAAGGTAAACGAAGCGGCCAAGAAACTTATCATGGCGGAGAAGAACCTGGAAAAGGCTGATGAGAACCTGCGCTATGCCACTCTCGGATTCGAGGAAGGGGTTATCCCGGCAAGCAATGTATTGGAAGCCCACACCGCCTGGTTGTCCGCCCAATCGGAAAAGATAGATGCACAGATAGACGTGAAGCTGACGGAAATCTATCTGAAGAAAGCAACGGGCAGTCTGAATATCGAGAATTAAAAACTGAAATCATAAATTACAATAATGGATACAAAATCACAAAACAGTAACATGTTGCTGGCATTCCTCACCCTGACGGGAGTAATCGCCATCGTTGCCCTCGTAGGTTTCTTCATGCTGCGTAAAGGGCCGGAAATCATACAAGGGCAGGCCGAAGTAACAGAGTATCGCGTATCGAGCAAAGTACCGGGACGTATCCTGGAGTTCCGGGTGAAAGAAGGACAGAGCGTGCAGGCAGGAGATACGCTTGCCATTCTCGAAGCTCCGGATGTACAGGCAAAACTGGAACAGGCCCGTGCTGCCGAAGCCGCCGCACAAGCCCAAAACGAAAAAGCCTTGAAAGGCGCCCGCCAGGAACAGATACAGGCAGCCTACGAAATATGGCAAAAAGCCCGGGCAGGACTTGCCATTGCCGAAAAATCGTACAAACGCGTAAAGAACCTGCACGACCAGGGAGTGATGTCCGCCCAGAAACTGGACGAAGTTACCGCCCAGCGCGATGCCGCACAAGCCACTGAAAAAGCCGCACAAGCCCAGTACACTATGGCGAAGAACGGCGCGGAACGCGAGGACAAGGCTGCCGCAGCCGCCCTGGTAGAGCGTGCGAAAGGCGCTGTTGCCGAAGTGGAATCATACATCAGGGAAACCTGCCTGATAGCGCAGACTGCCGGAGAGGTTTCCGAAATATTCCCCAAAACAGGCGAACTGGTAGGCACAGGCGCCCCCATCATGAACATTGCCGTTATGGACGATATGTGGGTCACTTTCAACGTGCGCGAGGATTTATTGCAGGGACTGGGCATGGGAACCGAATTTGAAGCTTTCATCCCCGCCCTCGACAGGAACATCCGTCTGAAAGTATACTACCTGAAAGACCTCGGCACATACGCCGCCTGGAAAGCTACCAAAACAACCGGACAGTTCGACTTAAAGACATTTGAAGTCAAGGCATCTCCACTGGAGAAGACAGAAGGCCTGCGTCCGGGTATGAGCGTGATATTGAATAAGTGACAAGATTGCATAAGGTTGTAAAACAATAAGGTGACAGAGTGATAATGGAGAAGAACAACAAATACACGGCCCTGCTGAATGTGATGAAACGCGAGTTGCTACGGCTCGTTTCGCGCCCGCTATACCTGTTCTGCATGGTCATAGCACCTCTGTTCTGCTATATATTCTTCACAACGCTAATGGATTCCGGCTTGCCTACCGACATGCCCGTCGGCGTGGTGGACCGGGACATGACCGCCACTTCACGCCAATTGGTGCGCAACCTGGATGCTTTTGAGCAAACCGCCGTCGTAGCCCGCTATCCCGATATTTCCGATGCACGCATCGCCATGCAGAAAGGAGAGATTTACGGCTTCTACTACATCCCCGAAGGAACAGCCGCCAAAGCACAGGCACAACGGCAGCCTAAAGTATCTTTCTACACCAACAATACGTTGCTCATAGCCGGTTCACTGCTCTTTAAAGACATGAAGATGATGAGCGAACTGGCATCGGGAGCCGCCGCACGCACCGCACTATACGCCAAAGGCGCAACGGAAGAGCAGGCAATGGCATTCCTGCAACCGATTGTCATCGACACCCATCCGCTGAACAACCCGTGGCTGAATTACTCCGTATACCTGTGCAACACTTTTGCTCCGGGCGTACTGATGCTGCTTATCTTTATGATAACCGTCTACTCCATCGGGGTGGAAATCAAGGACCGTACCGCCCGCGAATGGTTGCGCACGGGCAACGGTTCCATCTGGATATCCCTTGCCGGAAAGCTGCTGCCGCATACAGCCGTATTCTTCCTTATGGGAATCTTATACAACACATACCTGTACGGTTTCCTGCATTTCCCCTGCAACAGCGGAATACTGCCGATGCTGCTCGCCACGCTCTGCCTGGTGCTGGCATCGCAAGGCATGGGCATACTGATGATAGGTACTCTGCCCACCTTGCGTCTGGGACTCAGCTTTGCTTCCCTATGGGGCGTACTGTCGTTCTCCATGTGCGGACTGTCATTTCCCGCCATGGCGATGCATCCCGTACTGCAAGGCCTGGCAAACCTGTTTCCCCTGCGCCATTACTTCCTTATCTACGCAGACCAGGCCCTGAACGGCTATCCCATGATTTACTCGTGGATGAACTATGTGGCACTGCTTGTTTTCATGATGCTTCCTTTCCTTGTGGCCCGCAGGCTGAAAGAAGCATTGATACACTATAAATACCTACCCTGATGAAACAGATTACCTTCAAACAGAAAGTAGTACAAGGCATATACGACCTGTTCTATGTATGGAAGCAGGAATTACGCAACCTCTTTCGCGACCAGGGTGTGCTGATATTCTTTGTACTCGTTCCGTTGACATATCCTTTGATATACTCGTTCATCTATACCAACGAAACAGTCCGTGAAGTGCCTGCCGTGGTAGTGGACAACTCGCGCAGTTCCCTGAGCCGGGAATATCTGAGGAAAGTGGATGCCAGTCCCGAAACAAGCATCGTGGCGCATTGCGCCGATATGGAAGAAGCCAGACTCATGCTGAAAGAGCGCAAGGCATACGGCATCATCTACATACCCTCCGGTTTCAGCGATGACATAGTCCGGGGCAAGCAGACGCAAGTCAGCATCTTCTGCGACATGAGCGGACTGCTCTATTACAAGGCATTGCTCACTGCCAACACCAACGTGTCGCTCGCCATGAATGCGGATATTAAAATGGAACGTGCCGGCAATACTACCGCCCGCCAGGATGAAATAACAGCCTACCCCATCGAGTATGAGGACATAGCCATCTTCAACCCCACCAACGGGTTTGCCGCCTTCCTGATACCTGCCGTACTCATACTGATTATACAGCAGACATTGCTGTTAGGTATCGGTCTGGCAGCCGGAACAGCCCGCGAGCAAAACCGGTTCAAAGAACTGATTCCTGACGACCCTCATTACAACGGAACACTCCGTATCGTCATGGGAAAAGGATTGAGTTATTTTATGGTCTACTCGCTGGTAGCCGTGTACATACTATGTGTAGTACCGCGCCTTTTCAGCCTCAACCAGATAGCAATTCCCAGTGTGCTGGCTCTGTTTGCCCTGCCCTACCTGACAGCCTGCGTCTTCTTTGCAATGACAGCATCCATTGCCATACGCAACCGGGAAACCTGTATGTTATTGTTTGTGTTCACTTCCGTACCGCTGTTATTCCTCTCCGGCATCTCCTGGCCAGGCGCCGCAATGCCCGAATTCTGGAGGTATTTTTCCTATATCTTCCCTTCCACTTTCGGAATCAACGGCTATGTACGTATCAACAGCATGGGAGCCACCCTCAACGAAGTAGCTTTCGAGTATCAGGCCCTATGGATACAAACCGGAATTTACTTCCTCACCACCTGCCTCGTCTACCAGAGAAAGAGAGGTTAGCGATTAGTGTTATCACTAATCCCTAACCGCTAACCTATAGCATACCGGCACTGTGCTGTTGCCTACGCGATAGATGCCGAACTTGAAGTAGTAGCCGTCGTCGTCGTTGCGTCCTATCAGGATTTCTTCGTTATTCACGATATGCTCTTTAACGGTTTTCTTTTTGTCGGCATACTCCATCTGCACATCCAGCTTACCCGGTTTCACGATGGTTTCGGCTTCCTTGCCGTAGGTGGTCCAGTCGATATGAATGCGGAAAGTCACCCAGCAATCTTTGGGGAAGTCGGCAAAAGGCATTTTATAGGCTATCGTAGAAGCCTTGTATTCGGAAGTAACGGGCTTCATTATCGGAGTTTTTTCCGGATTGGCATTGCAACGGTCGTCTTTGTCGGTCAGCCAGCGGCGGTCCGAATTGGCCTTGATGTAGAACCAGCCGCCGGAAAATCCGAAAGCCAGCGGCGGATAACCGCCCTGCTCTACCAGCCAGCCGTTTTTCTTTCCTGCCTTATAAACAGGGTTTCCCTTTTTATCTTTCACCGGATTTCCCTGCTTATCCAACTTCGCCACCTTTTCATATCCGGTATTCTTCTTGAAGATAGTAGTCTTATCCAGCTCTATGAACTCGTCAACGGTCAGCTTCTTCACCTCACCCTCAGGAGTCTGCACAAGCGTGCGGTCGGGCATGCCGTGCCATTGGGCAAAAATGGTGGATACATTGCTGTCCAAATCAGACGGGATATATACGGAAAACTCATAGTCGCGCGAAGCCCCTTGCGGACAAATGCCTTTTCCGTGATGATATACGGTTTTCGTAATTTGCGCTTTCCGGTAAGCATCCGCCGGCAGTCCGTTAAAATCCGCCGAAGTGGCATAACAATAAGAAAGCTCGGCGCGGCCTTTGGTTTCTCCCTTGCCGTATCCCTCCAATGTATTGTCCTCCCGACGCAGTTCGAAACGGTAAGAAGGCTTGCCGTTGAACAGACATGTAAAATCCCGCTGAATCGCGTGTTTCTTCTTTGCACCGACAGCCACCCAGCGACCGTCTATAATCTGGTCGATACGTGCAGAGTCTGCCTGAACATTCACCCGTTCGGTCAGGGGAACCAATGTTTCAGCGCCTTTGGTTTGTGCGGTCAGCGTTGCCATGCACCCCGCTGCCGTCACCATGCAGATAGCAAAAATGTTTTTCTTCATCCTTATTTGATATTAAACTTAAAAACGATGCGGCAAAAGTACGAAAGCTGCGCCTCACACCTATCCCCTATTTGTTTCGGAAAACCCTATATTTGTGCAAATACTCCACAAGATATAGAAATTCTGAAAGATATTAGTATCTTTGGTCCATCATAAATTTTACGGTTCAATAATGAGTATCCTGAAAAAGATAACAACCATCCTGTTTATTTTATGTATAACGGGAGTCTCTAACGCTTATCCGGAAGCTTGGGGACAGATAAACTTTTCTTATATATCCATTAACGACGGTCTGTCACAAAGCACGGTCTTCTCCATAGCGCAGGACAAGCTCGGCAATATGTGGTTCGCCACCTACGACGGCGTCAACAAGTACGACGGATACACATTTACCGTATATCAGCACGATGAAAACGACCCCAACAGCATCGCCAACGACATCTCCCGCATTGTTATGACCGACAGCAAGGGGCGTGTATGGATCGGCACCCGCGACGGTCTGTCGTATTATGACGAGGAAAAAGACAAGTTCCAGAACTTCTTCCTCGAAAAGAACGGCAAGCATCTGCAAGTCAACGGCATTGTGGAACTTTCGCCGGAGCGGCTGCTTATCAGCACGCTCGAAGGGCTGACTATGTTCGACATCCCCGCATCCCGTTTTGTAGACGACATATTCGGCACGACCATGCACAAAATGGTTGCATCCGCCCTGTACAGGCATGACGACCAAATCTATATAGGCACACCGTCGGACGGTCTGTACTGCTATTCCATTCCGAAGAATACACTCGAAAAACTCGCTTACATTCCAGGCAGCAAGCAAATCCAAAGCATCCTGCAGCAATCTCCTACCCGTATATGGGTAGCCACGGAAGGTTCCGGCCTTCTCCTTGTCAACCCCAAGACCCGGGAAGTCAAAACATACAGGCATTCCCCTTCCGACCCGCAATCCATCAGCTCCAACTATATCCGCTCACTGGCACTGGATTCACAAAACCGCTTGTGGATAGGAACTTTCAACGACCTCAACATTTACCATGAAGGCAACGACTCGTTCATGTCCTACAGCAGCAATCCCGTAGAAAGCGGCAGCCTGTCGCAACGCTCCGTACGCAGTATCTTCATGGACTCGCAAGGCGGCATGTGGCTGGGAACGTATTTCGGCGGACTGAATTATTACCACCCCATCCGCAACCGCTTCAAGAACATAGAGCACATCCCGTTCAAGAACTCGCTGAGCGACAATGTTGCAAGCTGTATCGTCGAGGACAAGCAGAAGAACCTTTGGATAGGAACCAACGACGGCGGCTTGAACCTCTACGTCCCCGGCGCTCAGAAGTTCATCCACTACGCATTGCAGGAAAGCCAGCGCGAAGACGGCTTAGGCTCCAACAACATCAAATCCGTATACGTGGACGAACCGAGAGGACTGGTATACATCGGCGCACATGCCGGCGGCCTGAGCATCCTGCATCGCAACAGCGGACGCATGGAAAACTTCAACCAGCTCAACAGCCCGTTAATCAATGAGAACGTATATGCCATCCTTCCCGACGGAGAGAACAATTTCCTTTTAGGAACATTAAGCGCTCTGGTACACTTCAACCCGGAAAAACGGAGTTTTACCACCATCACTCAGGAAAATGACGGAACGCCAATCAACGTCCAGAAGATTACTACCCTATTCCGGGATTCCAAAAAGCGTCTCTGGATAGGCGGTGAGGAAGGCGTGTCCGTATTCAACCAGCATGGAACCTCCATACAGAAAGCGGACATTTTACCCGAATCCACTGCTACGAAAGCATTCACCAATTACATCTACGAGGCAAACAACGGTTTGGTCTGGATAGGTACACGCGAAGGATTCTATTGTTTCGACGAGAAAGCCAAGCAGATTAAACGGTATACCAAAGCCGACGGACTGCCCAACAACGTGGTTTACGGCATTCTTGAAGACTCTTACGGCCGCCTGTGGATGAGTACCAACCGGGGTATCTCATGCTTCAATCCGGAAACGGAGAAATTCCGCAACTTCACCGAAGCGGACGGATTGCAGAGCAATCAGTTCAACACCTCTTCCTGCTACCGCACTTCCGATGGCGAGATGTACTTCGGAGGCATAAACGGCCTTACCACATTCCGTCCGGAACTGTTGCAGGACAATCCCTATACCCCGCCGGTAGTAATCACCAAGCTACAGCTTTTCAACAAGACCGTCCGTCCCGACGATGAAACCGGCATTCTGAGCAAGAATATCAGCGACACGGAAAGCATCACGCTGAAATCCTGGCAGACAGCATTCTCCCTGGAGTTTGTCGTATCGAACTACATCTCCGGACAGCATAATACATTCGCCTACAAATTAGACGGTTACGATAAAGAGTGGTACTACCTCACGGACAGGCATCCGGTGTCCTACTCCAACCTGCCGCAAGGTACTTATCACTTCATGGTGAAAGCTGCCAATAACGACGGCAAATGGAACACCACGCCTACCGTACTGGAAATCGTTATTCTGCCCGTGTGGTACAAGACCTGGTGGGCTGTCATACTGTTCCTTGCCACTTTTGCCGGCTTTGTCACATTCGTATTCCGCTTCTTCTGGATGCGCAAGAAAATGGAAGCAGAGCTTGAAATCGAACGCCGCGACAAGGAACACCGCGAAGAAATCAACCAGATGAAGATGCGCTTCTTCATCAACATTTCGCATGAACTCCGTACACCGCTTACCTTAATCCTGGCACCGCTTCAAGAGGTCATCAGTAAAATCAACGACCGCTGGACCCGCAACCAACTGGAATACATCCAGCGGAATGCCAACCGCCTGCTGCATCTTGTCAACCAGCTTATGGACTACCGCCGGGCGGAACTCGGAGTTTTCGAGCTGAAAATAAAGAAAGGCAATGCCTATCGCCTGATACGCGAGAACTTCCTGTATTATGACAAGCTGGCACGCCACAAAGAGATACACTACGCTTTCCACTCCGATTTGGAAGAAAAAGAGGAACTTTTCGACCCTAACTATCTGGAACTGATTGTCAACAATCTTTTGTCCAATGCTTTCAAATATACGGACAACGGAAAGAGTATCACCGTTACCCTGAAAGAGGAAAACAACTGGCTGATACTGCAAGTGAGCGACACCGGTGCCGGCATTCCTATCAATAAGCAGGGTAAAGTGTTCGAACGCTTCTATCAGATAGAAAGCCAGCATATAGGAAGCGGCATCGGACTGTCACTGGTACAGCGTCTGGTCGATTTGCACCACGGACGCATCGAACTGGAGAGCGAAGAGGGCAAGGGAAGTACATTCTCCGTCTATCTGCCGCAAGACCTGGCCGTTTATAAGGCCACCGAGCTGGCAGGCTCCAACACTTCCAAGGAAGAAGAGCAGGTGTACTCCACCAACTCCAAAGAAATGTATTTCATCGATACGGAGAAAATGGAGAATGAAGCCATAGAGACGGGCGACAAGAAACGCGGAACCATCCTTATTGTGGAAGACAATCAGGAGATTCGCCATTATCTCAGCAGCGGTTTGGCTGCATTGTTCAACATACTGGAAGCCGGAAACGGTGAAGAAGCATTGGAAAAACTGAAGAACCATGAGGCGGACATTATTATCACCGATGTCATGATGCCTGTAATGGACGGTATCAAACTATGTAAGAATATCAAACAGAATATTCGTACCTGCCACATTCCGGTTATCATCCTGTCTGCCAAAACCGACATAAAAGACCAGTTGGAAGGCCTGCAAGTAGGTGCGGATGATTATATCTCCAAGCCTTTCTCCATTGCCGTCCTCACTTCCAAGATACAGAACATGATGCGTACCCGCCGCCACATGCTCGAGAAGTACGCCAAATCATTGGAAGTGGAACCGGAGAAGATTACTTTCAATGCCATGGATGAAGAGTTGCTGAAACGCGCTGTAAGCATCGTAGAAGAAAACATTGATAATTTTGAGTTCTCTACCGATGAATTTGCGCAAAAGATGAATATGAGCCGCTCCAACCTGCATTTGAAACTGAAAGCAATCACCGGAGAGTCAGCCATCGACTTTATCCGTAAAGTACGGTTCAAAAGGGCTACCGAACTGCTGAAAAGCGGACGTTATACGGTAACCGAAGTCAGCAGCATGGTGGGATTTAATTCATCTTCTTATTTTGCAACTTGCTTTAAGAAGTATATAGGCTGTTTGCCGACGGAGTACATTAAAAAAGTAAAAGGATAGGCCTTATCCCGCAAGGCAATTTTGCTTTTCAAAACACCGCATGTTAGCGTCCGAAACACCGCGTCTTTGCGAGTGAAATGCCGCGCTATAACAGATAAAATCCCTGAGGTTTGCCAAGCAAATGCCTGCACTTTCGGGTGGTAAGGTGTGGAGTTTTAGATGCAACTGTGTAGCATTGCCAATGAAGCTCTACAACCGGGCTTCACCCGCTATCCCGCATGAATAAAGAGTTGTGAAGGGTGAAGGAGGTACAGGCTAACATTTTTTCTGATAAGATACTGATAGAATGCACATAAGAAAGGATGGTTCCTATTCATCCGAACACCCCTCTCAGAATACCCCATGCAGGCTTTTTAAACAAATACGATATTTCATTCAACAAATTTGATAATAAAATTCAGATTTCAAAGAAAGCATAAACAAGACAGATTAGCTCTTAGAAATCAATGTAATATATTTGCGGCAAAGAAAATTGAAACTTTTACTAATAAAAAACAACTTAAGTATGAAGAACACTCTCTTTATCTGTTTGTTCGCAATGTTTGCACTCTCCGGATGTGTTGACGACGAAGAAGAATTCGCCACAGGCGGAAATATCAGTCCGGAACTGATTCCTGAGAACAAAGAAAACGCAGTATTGAACACTGCTGTTTTTGACCAACTCAACCTCGACTATCCCGGCTTGGAAAAAGTAAAGCAATATCATGAAGCAGGTGAGGATTATCTTGCTGCCAGCGCACTCTTGGAGTATTACCGCATGAGAGCCAATGCAGAAAACCCGGCGTTGTCATTAGTCAACATCACTCTCAACAAAGGAAATGCAAGTAACAACTTCAATGATGGTGACCAAAATATCGCAGACTTCGCATTAGAATATCGCTTTTTTGTTAAAGGCTTCTATGAAGGCAGCGATAAAAAGCCCTACTCTTTGGGTAAAGCCGGCAGTATTGACTGGAACAAAAATGCGAGTGTTGGTGAAGAATATCTGAAACAATTACATCGTCATCAATGGTTCATCCCACAAGCCAAAGTTTATCGTGTAAGTGGTGATGAAAAATATATCAAATCCTGGATAGAGGTCTACAGCGATTGGATTACTCAAAATCCACAACCGGCAGAAGGGCCTAATACCACTTCATGGTGGCAACTCCAAGTAGCAACCCGTCTTATCGATCAGGTACAACTGTTGGAATACTTCAAACACTCCGACAATTTTACGCCCGAATGGCTCACTACATTCTTGACTTCATTTGCCGAACAGGCAGATTTTCTTGTAAAATACCCTTATGCAGAAAGCGGTAACATTTTAGTTACACAAGGACAAGCATTGATTGCTGCCGGTGTTCTGATGCCGGAATTGAAGAATGCTCAAAATTGGTTGGATAAAGGATGCAGCATTGCAAATGCAGAAGTAAAGAATCAATTCATGGCTGATGGCTGGCATAAAGAAATGTCACTTCATTACCATATTTCCGCTGTAGCTGATTTTTACGAAACAATCAGATTGATTCAGGCTAATAAACTGACAAGCAAGTTAGACCCTGAATTCAATGAATATCTCCGTAGCGCAGCAGAAGTCTTAATCCATTTCACCTATCCCAATTATTTTGAAAAAGGTGCAGATTATATTGTACCCGGTTTTAATGATTCTTGGAAATCAAACTGGAGTCGTTCCACAATATCCAAAAACTTCATAAAGTACACAGAACTATTTAAGTATATGGCAACAGCCGTCAACGGTGGAAATGCCCAGGGGAAAACACCCGGAAACGACATAAAAGTATTTGGAGACGCCGGTTATTATGTGATGCGCAACGGTTGGGAGCCTTCATCTACTGTAATGATTTTCAGTAACAACAAGAGCAATGATATATCTACCGACTTGGAACGGTGGAGCCACAACCAACCCGATAACGGAACATTTGAATTATACATCAACAAGCGTAATTTCTTCCCTGACTCCGGTGTATATAGTTACGAATACAACACTAATACCGATTCAGGAAAAGCACGTTTATGGTTCCGCAACAGTGAAAACCATAACACGCTGACTCTAGGAAAAGTTACTGAAGGAAACAGATATGCCTCGGATTTCAAATACGCAGCAGGCAAACTTTTAAAAGCAGATGCGGATGTATTGGTATTCGAAAATCAAGGTTACGACAACTTAAAGCATCGTCGTACTGTATTCTACGTGGATAAATCATACTTCGTATTAGTAGACGAAGGTATCGGTGAAGCAACAGGGGATCTACATTTGAACTTCAATTTATGCGAGAATAAAGATAATGTAGTTTTAGATGCCGAACAAAAAGGAGCACATACCTCTTTCGCTGATAATAACAATATTGTCATCCGTACATTTGCCGAAGATAATAATTCTATAACCTGCCAGGAAAAAGAGGGACGTTTTTCATTCTCAAGTTCTGCAAATGATGGTTATAAAGAACGTATTGCTTACTCTATAGATATGAATAAAGCGGATAATAAAACAGCCCGATTTGCCACCGTTATTCTTCCTATAGAAAAATATACGGAGGAGAAAGAAATTTCAGTAACATTCGGTGAATGCACCAATAACAGTATTTCCGTGAACGTAACAGTAGCAGGAGAAACCAAGACTTTATCATACACTTTATAACAAATCAATAATTTTCAGAATATGAAATCTAAATTGCTAAGCACATTCAGCATGCTACGTTTCTTTATAGTAGCTGCATTAACTGTGTTTTGTGTCTCTTGCGATAAAACAGAGACCACAGACTCTACAGGATTTATTCTCCATTACTTAGGAGTAACGGATAT
>OHXG01000641.1_pt1 | contig 13156 bp, 10 predicted proteins | sample 1579971 | NCBI WGS metagenome assembly OHXG01 (sample SAMEA3882517, study PRJEB24775) | human gut metagenome | biome: human-associated habitat; feature: intestine environment; material: feces | place: Netherlands | collected 2009/2010
GCGGGGCCAGCTCGCGTTTGCTATGTCTAACCGTCATTTCTGTGGTCACCGAACGCCAAAAATCGCCCGATTCGTCCATTTTTGGTGCAAAATTGCAGGGTTTGTACCAGTTTTTGCGGTTTGCCCTTGACGCAAAGAAATTGTTGGAATATAATAAGCACCGTTAATCCTAGAGTTTTTATAGGATATGAAAATAACAAAGGTGCCCGGCACACCGCCGCCTGCCTGCTTTGCGCTGCAAACGGATGGCTGCACCGGACGCCGAACCAAGCTGCGGGTTTGCCTGCGGCTTTTTGAAATACAAACGCTCACCTTATTATAAAGCGAGCAGGAGGCAGTTTTTATGGCAGAGCAAGTTTTGAACGTAACCGGTCTGGCCGCACGCGTGGAAGACAAACAGCTGTTGCACGGCGTGGATCTTACCATCAACAAGGGTGAAACCCATGTGCTGATGGGGCCCAACGGCGCAGGCAAATCCACCCTGGGCTATGTTTTGATGGGTGCCCCCAAATATACCGTGACCGGTGGCCAGATCCTGTTCAAGGGCGAGGATATCACCCATGAATCCACCGATAAGCGCGCCAAGGCTGGCATGTTCCTTTCTTTCCAGGAGCCGCTGGAAGTTCCCGGCCTGACGCTGGAAGGCTTTATCCGCAGCGCATTGCAGCAGAAGGTCGGCCATGTGCGTTACTATGACTTCAAGAAAGAGCTGGCCCGCTGCATGGACATTTTGCAGATGGATGCTTCTTACGCAGAGCGCAGCCTGAACGTTGGTTTTTCCGGCGGCGAAAAGAAAAAGGCCGAGATTTTGCAGCTGATGATGCTTAAGCCCTCCCTCGCCATTCTGGACGAGACGGACTCCGGCCTGGACGTTGACGCAGTGCGCCTGGTTTCCAAAGGCGTGGAAGAATACCAGAAAGACCACAACGGCGCTTTGCTGATCATCACCCACAGCACCCGCATTCTGGATGCGCTGTCTGTTGATTACACCCACGTGCTGGTCAACGGCAAGATTGCTGCAAACGGCGATGGCAGCCTGGTGGAAGAGATCAATGTGAACGGCTACGAGCGCTTTGAAAAGATGGCGGAGGCCTGAGAAATATATGGCAGAAGTAAACGAAGCAAAACGCGAAAAATCGCAGGTTGAGGACATTAACCGCAGCCTGTATGATTTCCGCTATGAGGAAAAAGACGCCTACAAGGTAGACGCTGGCCTGACCCCCGCCATTGTAGAGCAGATTTCCCGTGAGAAGAACGACCCCGACTGGATGTTGGAGCTGCGCTTGAAATCGCTGGAGATCTATAATAAGACCGGTATCCCGGAGTGGGGCCCGCCGATTGATGAGCTGAACATGGATGATATCATCACCTATGTGCGCCCCAACACCAAAATGAGCGCCAAGTGGAGCGAAGTTCCCACCGACATCAAGGATACCTTTGAAAAGCTGGGTATCCCCCAGGCCGAGCGCGACAGCCTGGCCGGTGTCGGCGCACAGTATGACTCCGAGCTGGTATATCACAACGTGAAAAAAGAGGTTGCGGAGCAGGGTGTTATTTACACCGACCTGGAAAGTGCCATGCACGGCCCTTATGCCGAGATGATCCGTACCCATTTCATGCACCTGGTTCCCCCCACGGATCACAAATTTGCCGCCCTGCACGGCGCGGTATGGTCTGGCGGTTCTTTTGTGTATGTTCCGCCGCATGTGCATGTGGAGATTCCCCTGCAGTCCTATTTCCGCCTGAACGCCCCCGGCGCTGGCCAGTTTGAGCACACGCTGATTATTGTGGACGAGGGTGCTTCGCTGCATTTCATCGAGGGCTGCTCTGCCCCCAAGTACAATGTGGCCAACCTGCACGCCGGCTGCGTGGAGCTGTTTGTGGGCAAGAACGCCAAGCTGCGGTATTCCACCATTGAGAACTGGTCCAAGAACATGTACAACCTGAACACCAAGCGCGCCATTGTGGAAGAGGGCGGCGTGATGGAATGGGTTTCCGGTTCTTTTGGCTCCCACACCTCTTACCTGTACCCCATGACCATCCTGAAGGGCAAGGGCTCCCGCATGGAGTTCACCGGCATAACCTTCGCCGGTCATGGCCAGAACCTGGATACCGGCGCCAAGGTTGTTCACACCGGCGCGGATACTTCCAGCTATATCAACACCAAGTCCATCTCCAAGGACGGCGGTATCAGCACCTTCCGCAGTGCGGTAGTCATTAACAAGGATGCCAAGAACAGCAAGGCTGCGGTTTCCTGCCAGTCTTTGATGCTGGATACCATCTCCCGTTCGGACACGATCCCCGCAATGGATGTGCGCACCCCCGATGCTGACGTGGGCCACGAAGCCCGCATTGGCCGCATCAGTGATGACGCCGTGTTCTACCTGATGAGCCGCGGCATCCCCGAAGAGGAAGCCCGCGCCATGATCGTGAGCGGCTTTGCGGATAATGTTTCCAAGGAACTGCCGCTGGAATACGCAATGGAAATGAACAACCTGATCCGCCTTGAGATGAAGGGCAGCATTGGGTGAGCAAAGGAGTTGGGAGTATGGCAAATGAAACAATGACCGTCAACCGGCTTCCCGCTCTGACGTGGAACTGGCTGAAAATGAATGCAGCCCGGCTGGAAGCAAACGCCCGCGCCGTGGGTGCCGCCCCCAGCTTTGTGCAGACCGCACAGCTGGCCCGCAGCAGCGCTGCACAGGACTGGGCCATGGAGACCGGCATGGGCACCGACGTTGACCGTTTTCTGGCCAACAGCCCAGCAGAGTACCTGACCCTGGGCGAAAACGAAGTGATGGATGCCCCCGCGGTTATCACCTATACCTACCAGCCCGGCATCCCCGCCGGGGACCGGCTGTACCTGGAAGCCAAGGCTGGCAGCACCATGCAGGTGGCTGTGATCCTGCGCAATGAGACCGCTGGCGAAGGCCTGGCCGCTTTGCAGATCAAGATCAAGGCCGAGGCTGGCGCTGTGGTCAAGCTTTCGATGGTGCAGGTACTGGATAATGGCTTTACCTGCCTGAGTGATATCGGCACCACCTGCGCAGACGGCGCAAGCTTTGAGCTGACCAGGCTGGAACTGGGTTCCGGCAAGCTGTATGCCGGTGCTGCCGCCGATCTGATCGGCAAAGGCAGCAACTTTACCGCCAGGATCGGCTACCTGGGCCAGGGCGAACAGCGCCTGGACATGAACTATGTAGCCCGCCACCGCGGCAAAAAGACCACCTGCGAGATGGATTCCACCGGCGTACTGGCCGGTAAGGCATTCAAGCTGTTCCGCGGCAGCATTGACCTGCTGCCCGGCGGTTCCGGCGCCAAGGGCCAGGAGCAGGAGAACGTTCTGCTGCTGGGCGACGGCGTGGTCAACCAGACCATTCCGCTGATTTTGTGCGGCGAAGAGGATGTGGAAGGCAACCACGGCGCAACCATCGGCCGCCTGGACGAAAAGATGCTGTTCTACCTCGCCAGCCGCGGCATTCCTGAAGAAGCTGCCCGCAGCCTGCTGGCCCGCGCCCGCATTGAGGCCGTAGTTGATCTGCTGCCGGAGGCACTGGCGGAAGAAGCACACAAATTCATGGAGGCGCACACCGATGAGCTTTGATTTTGTGGATTATAAAAAGGACTTTCCCCTGCTGATGCAGCAGGACGTCGCCTATCTGGACAGCGCCGCCACCGCGCAGCGCCCGGCCAGCGTTTTGCAGGCAGAGAAAGAATTTTACGAGCAGGCCAACGCCAACCCCCTGCGCGGCCTGTATGAACTGGGCGTGGAGGCGACTGACCGTTACGAGGCCGCCCGCGAGCGGGTACGCAAGTTCCTGAATGCACGCAGTGATGCCGAGATCATCTTTACCCGCAACACCACCGAAAGCATCAATCTGGTTGCTTACAGCTATGCGCTGAACAACATCCATGCCGGGGATGAGATCGTCATCACCATCATGGAGCACCACAGCAACATGCTGCCGTGGCAGATGGTTGCCCGCCAGACCGGTGCCAAGCTGGTTTACCTGGAATGTGAAAAAGACGGCAGCCTGCCGGATGAAAAGCTGGAAGCCGTCATCGGCCCCAAGGTAAAGCTGGCCGCCATTGGCCATGTTTCCAACGTGCTGGGCTGCGTAAACCCGGTAGAGAAAGTGATCGAGCTGGTACACCGCAACGGCGGTGTTGTGCTGGTCGATGCCGCCCAGAGTGCCCCCCACATGAAAGTGGATGTGCAGGCACTGGATGCTGACTTTGTCGCATTCTCCGGCCACAAGCTGATGGCTCCCATGGGTATTGGCGTTTTGTATGGCAAGGAGAAGCTGCTGGATGCCATGCCGCCGTTTTTGACCGGCGGCGAGATGATTGATTCCGTCACCCGCGATGGCGCTGTGTATGCTGAGCTGCCCCACAAATTTGAGGCCGGCACCGTGAATGCAGGCGGCGCGGTTGCGCTGGCTGCGGCCATTGATTATCTGGAATCCGTTGGGCTGGAAAATGTCCACGCCCAGGAGCAGGCCCTGACCCGCTATGCTTATGAGGGCATGAAGAAGATCCCCGGTGTGAATATTCTGGGCAGCGATGACCCGGACAAGCACTGCGGCATTTTGAGCTTTACGGTGGACGGTGTGCACCCGCACGACATTGCCACCATTCTGGACAGCTGCCATGTGGACGTGCGTGCCGGGCACCACTGTGCACAGCCGCTGCTGGCTTATCTGGGTGTGCGTTCCTGCGCACGCGCCAGCCTTGCATTTTATAACACCACCGCTGACATTGACCGCTTTCTAGCGGCGCTGGGCGGCGTAAGAAAGGAAATGGGTTATGCCGAGTAGTACGTTTTATAATGAGGTGCTGACCGACCACAACCTCTACCCCGCCCATAAAAAGCCGCTGCCCGGCGCCAACATGACGCTGGAGGGTGTGAACCCCAGCTGCGGCGATGACATTATTTTGCAGCTGAAAGTAGAAAACGGCAAGATTGAGGACGGCAGCTTTGTTGGTGACGGCTGCGCGATCTCCCAGGCTTCGGCAGATATCATGCTGGACATGATCATTGGCCGCAGCGTGGATGAAGCCAAAGACCTGGCCGAGACCTTTTTGAAGATGATTAAGGGCGAAGCTACCGATGCCGACATTGAAAAGTTGGAAGAAGCCGGTGCGCTGCAGGATATCTCCCACATGCCGGCCCGCGTAAAGTGCGCAGTGCTGGGCTGGCACACCATGGAAAAGCTGCTGGATCACAAGGACGAGCAGTGATTCCTGGTGGAGGGCTGATTCTTTCACGTTGGCCCTGAAAGTGATTTTATAAAATAAAGCCAGGCGTGTTTTGCAAAGTCGATTGCTTTGCAGGGCACGCCTGGTTTATTTTTTTGCTCTCTTATTTGTTTTATTGCGGTTGGATAAACGCATCTGCGAACGCTTTATCCACGGCGGGAAAAGAGAGCCGGGAGCGTTTTGTACCAGATGTTTGCAATGCCGTTCAGGATGGCACACACCGGGGCGCTGGCGCACAGGGCCACCACCGCGGGGATGATAAAGCACAGCCAGGTAATAACGGCAGGCAGACCGTGGGAAGCACAGGCTTCGTAACAGCCAAGTTGAACCAGAAGCGCGTACAGCGGCATGTGCAGGATGTAGATGGGCAGGGTTCGCTGGCCCAGGCTGGCAAGCGGCTTGATGAGCCCCAGAATGGGGGTGATAGCCAGCACGGTGCCAAAGCCCAGCAGGTAGAACACTGCGCGATCCTGCATCAGGTAGCCGCCCACCGCATAGGCGTCGGACTGGAAGATGCGGGCTCCTTCATACACCGGGGTTTCGGCGGTGACGATGCGCTGGACGGTTACGGTATAAAACACCACGATGGCCGCCGCCAGCGGGCCCCAGGCATACCAGCGCTTTTGCCAGCTGCGGAACGGCTCTGCAAACAGCACACCGAACGCAAAGAACGGGAAAAAGGAAAACACACGGCCCAGATCAAACGGCCAGTTGACACAGCCGCCCAACAGGCCTATGGCAATGGCCGCGGCCATCCCTACGGTGCTGGCCAGCAGGCCGCGCCGCTGGATGGCGCGCAGCAAAGGCACGGTGAGCATCCAGAACATGAGGGCGTACAGATACCACATGTGCCGCCATGGCAGCAGTACATTTTGCAGCCAGCCGCCCTGATCCACAATGTTATCTTTCAGGGCAGCCGCACGGAACGCCGTGATGCCCGCCTGGCTGATAAGGTAGAGCCATAGCTGCTGCGTGACCAGCTTGCGCAGGCTGAACTTAGCCACCAGGCCGCTGGCTGTGCAAAAAATTGCCATATGGAACAGGTAAATGCAGGTAAACAGCGCGTTGATGCCCGGCGCGGTACCACGGTGATACTCGATAAAATGGCCAATGACAACGCACAGGATGCCAAAGCCTTTCATAGCGTCCACATAGGGTTGGCGCTGGGCGGCAGTTTTCTTGTTTGGCAAAGGTCGGCTCCTTTCTTGAAACGGCGCTGGCGTGGTTTATGGGTTCCAGTATTCATACACCAGCTGGCCAAGGGTCTGCATGGCCTGGGTGGGTTCTTCGGGGAAGTCTACATTTTCATCTCCCTGGTCTGTCATGCAAACAATCCAGTAGGGATGCCTGGCATACACAATCGCAACATCGTGATATGCGTAATCCCAGCTGCCATACTTTTTGGCGGCAGGCACGCCATCCGGCACATACAAAATATCATGGTCGGCGGCCAGCATACAGGTTTTCAGGTAGGCTGCGGCGGCGCTGCCTGAATCCAGATAATCATACACCGCGGACACAATGTTGGCAAACTCGCCAGTGGAAGCCATACCGATAATGCCGGTTTGCGGGGTAAGGTCGCAGGTTGCGGCATAGGCAAAGCCGTAATCCGCCAGGAACTGCTGGAAGCCGCTGGATTCATTGGCTGGCCAGTGGGTGGTCAACAGGGTGACGGCGTTGTTATCGCTGTGGGCGATCATAGCACGCATGGCGGCTTTGGCCGGGATGGTCTCGGCATCGTTATAGGCTTGCAGCGCCGTATCAGACAAACGGCCGCGGAACTGGTTGGGCAGTTCATCTTCCAGGTCCAGTGTTCCGGCATCGGCCTGGCCGCACAGCCAGAACGCATAGGGCAGCTTGAGCAGGCTGGCGGGGTAATACAGGGCATCCGTGTTATAAGTATAGCTTTCCCCCGTTGCCGGATTTTGCAGGTAAAGCGAAAAGCTGCCCGGCTGCGCGGCGCAGAATTCATCCAGCAGCTCGTTCAAGTCTACGCTGGGGGCTGTTTCCCGCGTGGCGGCAAGGGCGGATTCCAGCTTTTGGGCTGTGGACCAGTATTCCAGCTCTTCCGCCGCAGTAGCATAAACGCTGCCATTGGGCACCCATTGCACGGCCATGGCGGTTTCGGCTGTGGCCTGTTCATTCAAATCCACCGTTGCGCCGCAGCCCGCCAGCAAAAGCGCGGCCAGTGCCGGGGCGATGCACGGTAAATACCAATGTTTTCTTTTCCCCATAGGATTGCTGTTATGTTTCCTTTCCCGATTGACCGCGGGCATGGGATTCTCCTTAATGCTACGGCCAAAATTCCGGTACTATTGTAACACATGTTCGGCAAATTGTGGCAAAAAATCCGAAATTTCTTCATTTCCGCATGGCTGGCTTTTTCGAAATTCCTGTGCTGCGTTCTGGAAGCATTCGGTTCGTCTCCCCTGTCACGCTGCTATGCTGCCGCACGGGCGTATCTATTCTTTCCGTTTTCCTTTTCACCGGACCAATCCCAATGAAACAAAAATCCCGCTGTATGTGGCTTTTCAGGCTGCACACAGCGGGATTTGATTTTAACTCATTAGGGAGCAGCTTCCCAAAGACTTACCAGAGGTTCACGACCTCATTGTACAGGCCCTCATAGCTCTTGGCGGAGTTGGACCAGCTGAAATCGCATTCCATGGCGCGCTTGACCAGCACGGGCCAGCCTTCCTTGTTCCAGTAGCCTTCCTTGGCACGCCAGCAGGCTTCGTACAGCTCGTGGGCGTTGTAATTGGCAAAGGTAAAGCCATTGCCATAGCCATCGCCGGAGTCGTGGATGGAGTCGCGCAGGCCGCCGGTCTCACGCACAACGGGGATGGTGCCATAACGGCAGGATACCATCTGGGCCAGGCCGCAGGGTTCGGAGCGGGACGGCATCAGGAAGATATCGGCACCGGCATAAATGCGCTGGGCCAGCTTGGCGTTAAAGCCAATGTACACGCCAACGCAGCCGGGGTTGCGGGCGCACAGCTCGTTGAAGAAGTTCTCGTACTGGGCTTCGCCGGAGCCGAGGATCACCAGCTCAATGCCCTGCTGCAGCAGACCTTCGGCAATGCTGCGCACCAGGTCAACGCCCTTGTGACCAACCAGGCGGGTAACCATGGCCATGACCGGGCTGCCATCCTTGTTCAGGCCGAACTCATCCTGCAAAGCTGCTTTGCAGACGGGCTTGCCCTGCTGAACCGTGTTGGCATCATAGTTCTGCGGGATATCCGGGTCGGTGGCGGGGTTGAAAACATCCACGTCAATACCGTTCAGGATACCACACAGCTTATACTGCTTCTGGCGCAGCAGGCCATCCAGACCATGGCTGAACCACGGGTCCAGGATCTCCTGTGCATAGGTAGGGCTGACGGTGGTGACCTTATCAGCAGTCTCGATTGCGCCCTTCATAAAGTTGGCGCAGCCATCATACTCCACAATGTGGGCATCGCGTGCGCCAATGCCGCAGGTATCCTCCAGGATATCCATACCATACTTGCCCTGGTAGGCAATGTTATGGATGGTGAATACCGTCTTGATGTGGTTGAACTTATCCAGGTGGCGGTAATACAGGTTGAGGTAAACCGGGGTAAGGGCGGTCTGCCAGTCGTTGCAGTTGATGATATCCGGCTCAAAGTCGGTATAGAACAGGGTTTCCAGAATGGCGCGGGAGAAGAAAGCAAAACGCTCGCCGTCATCATAGAAGCCATACAGGCCGCTGCGCTTAAAGTAATATTCGTTGTCGATAAAGTAGAACGTCACGCCGTCATGCTCGGCCTTGAACAGGCCGCAGTACTGGCTGCGCCAGCCCACGGGCACGCTGAAATTGGTAACATAGGTTAGCGTATCCTTGAACTTGAGATCGCCGTACAGGGGCATGATAACGCGGCAGTCAATACCGTCACGAACCAGAGCTTTGGGCAGTGCACCGGCAACATCGGCCAGACCACCGGATTTTGCATACGGTGCAGCCTCGCTGGCTGCATAGAGAATTTTCATGGGTACCTCCTTGCAGAGCCGCTGGAGCGGCTGTTTGCAACGCCTGCCGGGCAGGCTGTTATGATAAAATAAGGAAAGAGCGGAGAAGCGTGTTCACTCCCCCGCCCTTTCCTGCAAACTACCCGCCGGGGAGAGTTGGCGGGAAAGTTCAGGGCGTAATCAGGTTACACCGTGTGCCTTTTGGCAACAAACACCGGGAAAGAATCCGTGCCGATCAGCTTTTTATCTGCCGTGATGTGGACATTCTTGTCGGTAACCACATACTCAACGGAGCTGTTCTCCTCCACAACGGTATCCTGCATCAGCACACAGTTGCGCACAACAGCCCCCTTCTTGATCTGGCAGCCACGGAACAGCACGCTGTTTTCAACGGTGCCTTCCACCACACAGCCGTCAGCCAGCAGGCTGTTCTTGACCTTGCTGCCTTCCAGGTAACGGGTGGGGTTGTCGTCACGAATCTTGGTGTAGATGGGGTTGCCTTCGTTAAAGAGCTTATCGACATTGCCAGCCTGCAGCAGGCGCATGTTCTCGTCAAAGTAGCTCTTCATATCGCTGATGCGGGCCACATAGCCGTCAAACTCATAAGCCTGAACATTCAGCAGGCTCAGGTTGCGGGCCAGGATATCGCGCTCAAAATAGACCAGACCGCGCACAGATGCATCGCGGACAAGCTGGATCAGGCTTTCGCGCTCGATGATGTACAGGTTCATGGACAGATTCTGGACGCCGGGACGATAATCGTTGGAAAGCAGCTCAGCCACACGGCCATTATCAATGCGGATGGTGTAGTTATCGCTGCGGGCACCCTCAGGGATGGGGGCGCGGTTGTATACCATGGTAACGTCTGCGCCGGACTTGACATGAGCTTCGATCAGCTTGTTAAAGTCGAAGTTCATGGCAATGTTGCTGTCAGACAGGATCACATAGCGCTCTTTCTGGTCCCTCAGCCAGTTCAGAACGCTGGCCAGTGCATCCACACGGCCGCTGTACAGCTTGATGCTGCGCTCTGCAAAAGGCGGAACAATGTTCAGGCCTCCGCGCTTGCGGGTCAGGTCCCATTCGCGGCCTGCGCCCAGGTGGTCCATCAGGGAATGATAGTTTTTACGGACGATGACCGAAACATTATCCACACCGGCGTTTGCCATGTTGGACAGAACAAAGTCGATCATGCGGTAACGCCCTGCGAACGGGATGGAGGCCATTGTGCGCTCCGCTACCAGTTCGGGGACAAGGTTATCATAAGAGTTTGCAAAAATGACGCCCAGTGCGTTTGCGTTGCTGCTTACCATTGTTCCTCACCATCCTTTACATCATTGGAAATCATTGCCTTGGGGCCAACCGTTGCGCCCTTGCCGATCTTGACACCGGAGCCAACCGTTGCAACATCGCCGGGTTCGGTAATATTCAGGCCGCTTTCCGGCATTTTGCCCACGGTAGCACCCTCTTCGATGGTGACATTTTCGGCCACGATGCAGTGTTCAACCTTTGCGCCAGCCTTGATGACAGTGCCGCCCATAACAACGGCTGCTTCAACAGTAGCGCCCTTTTCGACCACAACGCCGGGGAACAGGATGGAGTTTTTAACGGTGCCGTCAACCTGGCAGCCTTCGGTGATCATCGAGTTCACGATGTCAGCGTCCGTACCAATGCGCTGGCAGGGGCGGCCGGAGTTGCGGGAGTAGATCTTCCAGTTTTCATCAAACAGGTTGATGCCGGAATGGGTCGGATCCAGAACCTCCATGTTGGCCTGCCACAGGCTGGAGATGGTTCCGACATCCTTCCAATAGCCGCTGAAACGGTAAGCGTACATGCGGCGGTTATCACGCAACAGTGCGGGAATGACATTCTTGCCGAAGTCGTTCTCACTGTTGGGATCGTTTTCGTCCTCGGTGAGGTACTTTTTCAGGATATCCCAGTTGAAGATATAAATGCCCATGGAAGCCAGGTTGCTCTTGGGGTTCTTCGGCTTTTCCTGGAATTCGCTGATGCGGTCATTCTCGTCCGTAACCATCAGACCAAAGCGCGGGGCTTCGCTCCAAGGCACTTCCATAACGGCAACCGAGAACTCGGCGTTCTTCTCTTTGTGGAAGCGCAGGAAATCAGCGTAATCCTGCTTGCAGATCTGGTCGCCGGACAGGATGATGACGTACTGCGGGTCATAACGGTCAATGAAGGAAATGTTCTGGTAAATTGCGTTGGCAGTGCCCTTGTACCAGTCAGAGCCGGTGGCCTGCTGGTAGGGCGGCAGCACATGGACGCCGCCATGCAGGCGGTCAAGGTCCCACGGCTGGCCGTTGCCGATGTATTCATTCAGGACCAGCGGCTGATACTGGGTCAGGATGCCAACGGTGTCAATATCAGAGTTGACACAGTTGGACAGCGGAAAGTCGATGATACGGTACTTACCGCCGAACGGAACCGCCGGCTTAGCCAGCTTCTGGGTCAGCGCGTAGAGGCGCGAACCCTGGCCGCCAGCCAGGATCATTGCGATCATTTCTTTTGCCATAATTGTTCTCCCCTTAAACTTGTTTATCTCCACGGGCCGCACCGGCTGCGGGTTGCCGCCGGTACCGCCCTTACACACCAGACGTTTACGATTCCGTTACCGGTGTTTTGGGCTTGGTTGTTTTTGCCGCTCTGGGCTTTTTAGCAGCCGGTTTTGTTGCCACGGGTTTGGCTGTGCGCTTTTTGGGGGCGGCAGTTTTGGTGGCCGCAGGCTTGGCTGCCTTTTCGGGTTTGGCTGCTTCGGCAGTTTCTGCCTTGGCGGGCTTTCCTGCCTTTTTGCGGGCAGCGGGAACGCTGAAATAGATGGTGGACAGCGGCGGCAGGGTTACCTCAATATGCTGGTCAAAGCCGTGCATCGGGCCCTTGACGCTCTTTACGCTGCCATTTTTGACACCGGTACCGCCATACTTGACGTCATCCGAGTTGATCAGCTCTTTGTATGTACCGGGGTTGGGCACGCCCATCGAGTAGCTTTCGCGCAGGACAGGGTTAAAGTTGCAGACAACCAGGAGCATCTTGCCCTTGGCGTCCCGGCGCAGGAACGCGATCACGCTCTGTTTGTTATCATCCGGCACGATCCACTGGAACCCTTCCCAGCTGTAATCGACCTGCCAGAGAGAGGCGGTCTCACGGTAGAAGTGGTTCAGATCCTTGACGTAGGTTTGCAGTTCATGGTGCTTATCATAGCCAAGAAGCATCCAATCCAGCTGCTTTTTCTCGTCCCATTCAATGAACTGGCCGAATTCCTGGCCCATGAACAGCAGTTTTTTGCCCGGATGAGCCATCATATAGCCATAGAAGGTGCGCAGGTTGGCGAACTTTGCTTCGTAATCACCGGGCATCTTATTGATCAGGCTGCACTTGCCGTGCACAACTTCATCGTGGCTGATGGGCAGAACAAAATTTTCACTGAACGCATAGAAGAAGCTGAACGTAACTTTGTTATGGTTGCCGGCACGGAACAGCGGGTCAGTCTTCATGTAGCTGAGCATATCGTTCATCCAGCCCATGTTCCATTTGAAGTTGAAGCCAAGGCCGCCATCGGCTGCCGGTTTGGTAACCAGCGGCCATGCGGTGGATTCTTCGGCAATCATCATTTTATGCGGGTGGCGGCCCAGGATAGCCGTATTGCACTTTTGCAGGAACGTAATGGCTTCCAGGTTTTCCTTGCCGCCCTTTACATTTTGTTCCCACTCGCCATCGCGGCGGTTGTAATCGAGATACAGCATGCTGGCCACTGCATCCACACGCAGGCCGTCCACATGGTACTGCTCGATCCAGAACAGCGCACTGGATACCAGGAAGCTTTCCACTTCCGGCATACCAAAGTTGAACACCATGGTGCCCCACTCTTTATGCTCACCGCGGCGGGGGTTGGGGTCCT
>OHXG01000652.1_pt1 | contig 12989 bp, 6 predicted proteins | sample 1579971 | NCBI WGS metagenome assembly OHXG01 (sample SAMEA3882517, study PRJEB24775) | human gut metagenome | biome: human-associated habitat; feature: intestine environment; material: feces | place: Netherlands | collected 2009/2010
ATTCTTCTCCTTTTTACACATCTTCTCTAAACGGGACAAATTACGATAATAACGTTTTACATTCTGTTTGGCAACTGCATGTTTTCGCTTATAAAAACTATTTGCGCAAACCCCATATATAACCAAAAGAACTATATAGCCTGCAATTGCTGCAATCAAGAGAACGAATAGTTTTAAAATTGTCAGATCAGCAGATAAACTATCACTTGAATAAATGCAGAAACTAACGAACAAAATTGCATAACCTATTGTTACCCAGATCAATGTAATCCACGTCTTAAGACTTGCATAATCTTTTCTGTAATAATCGGCAATTTTAAAATCATCTTTGTGATTCTTCTCATATATCGACATTTTTGTCATTAAACGAATCCTGTCTTTATCTAACGGTGGTTTGCTCTTTCTCAACCTCTGTCCTTTCATCCTGCTTCTCCTCCAATGTCTGCTCAAATTCATTTATGAGCTGGTTCGTGTTTCTCTCTCCGGTTGTACACCAGAAAAAAGGGACTGCCATAATGGCAATCCCTGCTGTAATCAGTAGTCCTGCGACCACTTTCCTTATACTCATAGAGTTTCACTCCTATCTTTTCCTGTTTCTGTCTGGCATATAGATTCCCTTATCCTCTGCAACAATACCCGCATTTTCTATTCTGTCCTCAGACTTTTCTTCGTCCGGTCCGCCAAGATCTGCATCCATAGCCTTTGCGTTCTCAAGGTCAAGCTGGGCATTTAATTCATACTGCCTTGCAAGTTTTTCTTCCAGTTCTGCACTATATGCAAACGGCTTGTCATACTCCGCCTTTGAAGCCTCAAGATCATTTTGGTACTGTTCAATCTTCTTTTCCAGAAAATCAACATTTTCGTGAAGTCCGTTGAACAGGTTCTCCAGCTTTACCATACTTCCCACCGGACTTGTGGAAAGTTCCGCCTTGTATTCCGTCTTTCCACGAAGCACCATATAGTTGATACTGAGGAAATTCTTTTCCACCAGAAGCTCAAAGCCGTGGAACTTACCGACTGGAGTGGTTTCGCCTGTCTTACATTTGCTGATTGCTTCAAGCATTACGGTTCCACCATCCACTCGCTCTGTATAAGTTGCATTGCCTATGGTAATGGCAAAATCCGGGTTATCAATCAATTCCTTATCCCTTGCCTTTATATCCTCCCTGACATTGGCAAGTTTCTCTGTCGCAGTTTTGATGAGTTTTGGATATTTGATCATAAAATTATCCTGCAATCCGTATCTCTGATTATCATACGACGCTTTTAAGAGCTTTAATCTCTGGACATCATTGTCAACCTCCATCTTTTCCCTGATTAAAGGGTTGCCTGTCGCAACCGCCTTAATCTCCGCATAAGAAAGTGTTGCCTCATCAATGTCCTCACAGCTTCGGCTCACTGCCTTGCTTGTCATAACCTGACTGATGAAACGCTGCTTGTTTTCCACAAGTGACCAGTTGTATGCATCAAAGGTTTGTTTTGTAACATATCGGTAGATTGCCACCTCATCGTTTTTATTTCCCTGTCGGATACCTCTGCCTTCCCTCTGTTCAATGGAAGAAGGCTTCCACGGGCAATCGACATGGTGCATTGCAACAAGGTGTGTCTGTACATTAACTCCGGTTCCGCACTTATCTGTCGAACCGATAAGGACTTTTTTCTTACCTGTCCTCATTTCCTTAAAGAGTGCATCCCTCTGTGCGTCTGTTTTTGCATCGTGAATAAATGCTATCTCCTCCGCAGGGATACCATATTGGATAAGTGACTCCTTCAGATAATCATAAATCGTAAAGTCCTTGTCCGGTCCCGGTGTTCCAATATCCGAAAAAATAAGCTGACAGCCTATATGACCATCAGCATTTCCTTTTACATATTCTTTCCAGACATTTTCCGCTACCTTATTGAGCTTTCCGTCCGGGTTGTTCGGTGCGTCCTTATCAATCAGTCTTGCGTCTGTTCCAAGAAGTCTTGCTTCGTGCGTAATCTTTAAGAAGTTGTCAACACTTGGATCAACACCCCCGCCCCTTATCCTTTCTGCCCTTACAACAAATTCTTCCATTACCTGCTTCACATACCAGTCCGGCTCCGACTCCACGATGATAGGCTTGCCGCCACGCAGAGCTGGCACATCAAGGTCAAGCATATCCGCTGTCTGCACATCGGCAACCTCACGGAAGATGTTCATAAGCTCCGGCAGATTGGTAAACTTATTGAACCTGCTCTTGAAACGGAAACCACTGCCCTCAACCGTAAGCTCCAGTGCCGTTGTTACTTCTCCAAAGTTAGCCGCCCACGAGTCGAAATGATGAATTCCCATCTCCTCAAGTGCCGATTTCTGCAAATAAAGCTGCATAACATACATCTCACACATTGTGTTGCTTATCGGTGTACCTGTTGCAAATACAATTCCCCTGCCATCATTTATCTCTGATAAATACTGGCATTTAAGCTGCATATCCGTTGACTTTTTAGCCCCACTACTGCTGATTCCCGACACATTATTCATCTTTGAAAATGTGGCGAGGTTCTTAAAATTGTGTGCTTCGTCTACCATAATAGAGTCAACACCCAGCTCCTCAAAGGTAATGAGGTCATCTTTCCTGCTCTCATCGGTCAGGGATTTAAGCTGTTCCTCCAGCTTTTTCTTCTGGCTTTCCATCTGCTTTACGGTCCAGCGTTCCCCGTTCCGCTCCTTCATATCATCAATCGCATAGGTGATCTCATTTATCTGTTCATTAAGCATTCGCTCCTTTCTCTCTGCCGAAATTGGAATTTTTTCAAATTGCGAGTGCGACATAATGATGCAGTCATAATCGCCTGTCGCAATCCTTGACACAAACTGCTTTCTTCGGCTCTTTTCAAAATCACGCTCCGTTGCAACCAAGATGTTTGCTGACGGGTAAAGCCTTAAAAATTCACTTGCCGTCTGCCCGATAAGCGGCTTTGGCACTACCATAATTGTCTTATTGGAAAGTCCGAGTCTTTTCTGTTCCATACACGCAGCCATCATTTCAAACGACTTTCCGGCTCCGACGCAGTGGGCAAGCAGGGTATTTCCTCCCATAAGGATTCGTGCCACCGCATTTTTCTGGTGCGGTTTTAATTCAATCTCAGGGTTCATTCCTGGAAATTGCAAATGGCTTCCGTCATACTCACGCAGGCGGATATTATTGAAGGTTTCATTATAATATTCCACATACTTCTGTCGGCGTTCCGGTTCTGCAAACAGCCATTCCTTGAACTTCTCCTTGATCATATTCTGCTTTTCCCTTGCAAGCATTGTCTCATTCTTATTGACTTCATAATGGTACTTGCCATCACCGTCATCAATCCTGTCCCTGACAGTGACTGTTTTTAAGTTCAGGGTATCCTCAAAAATAGAATAAGCGTCCATTCTGCTTGTACCATAAGTTTTCGTTGCAGCCACGGAATGTTTATCCATACTTTTATTTTCAATGAACCATTCCATACTCATTTTATTCAAGTGTACCTGAATACCGGAATTATAATACTCTGTTCTGATTGCCCTTGCCCTCTTTGGTGTATTAAGCAGCTCATAGATAAACTGCTCATAATCAAGCGGCTCAATCCAAGTTGTACCAATCTTTACATCAATATCCGAGGCTTCAATCCATTCCGGCTGAACTTCCTCTAGGGCTGCGGCATTGGCGGCAAATCTTTCTGCCTGCGGATTATCGGTATCCGCCGCCATTGCCTTTGCAACACGCAGCTTATCCCTTACATTTCCCGACAGATATTCGTCTGCTGTCTCCCAGCCTGCGTCCGGGTTATTTTCATTGTAACGGTCAGGATTAAGAAATATAATTCCATCAAGTTCCTTTATGAGAGTATCCCTGTCTGCTTCATAAATGGAGAGCATATAAGGGATATTTACATATCCAAACTCATTGACCGATACATTAAGAGCCTCTACCGCAGTTTCTACCCTGTCCACCACGGACTTTGCCTTAATCGTCTGCTTATAAAACATATCAGCCTTCTTCACCTCCCCGTCCTCATTTACTTCTTCAAGACTGCAAAGAAGCGGATAATCGCTGTCATCCCTGAACGCTGTACGGTTTGCTTTGGAAGTGATTGCTCCATACTTTCCAACGAATTTATCATATTTTACATTCAAAAGCTGCTGTTTGTCTGCAAGCTCCTCATCACTACAGCCCTCCATCTGGATATCAATCAGCTCTCTTGTTATCTGTCTGATTTCATCAAGGCTCTTGATACGCTCCTCTGCTGTCGGTGATACTTTCTGCCTTACCATCTCTGAATTTTCCCTGTAATAAAGTTTTCCTTCAAAGAATGTGTAAGTATAATTTCTGACATCCGGATCAGCGGGAATGACTTCCTCTGTCTGTTCCTCATTATCTGCCAGTCTCTCAAAATCTGTCATCTGTGCTCTGATGTTACAGATTGCCTTATTGAGTGCTTCATACAGATTGAAGTTCTCATCATTATTCACACAGACGGTATATCTGCTGTCCTGTCCGAACATCCTTGTGTCATACTGCATTGTACCAAGCATCATCTCCGGGTGCTCTGCAAAATAGGAATTGACTGCTATGCCATCACCTGTGACACCAAGATGTACCCAGTCAGGCTCTATATCAATTTTTCGCTCTCTTTTCTGTAAAAAAAGAATGTCCGCAGTCACCTCAGTTCCTGCATTATCCTTAAATGCAGTATTCGGAAGTCGGATTGCTCCCACAAGTTCTGCCCTCTCAGCCAGATACTTTCGTATAGTCGGATTGCTCTTATCCAGTGTTCCCTTTGTGGTAATCACTGCAACCATGCCGCCCGGTCTTGCCTGATCGAGTGCTTTTGCCAGAAAATAATCGTGAATACGGAAGTTATACTTGTTGTACTTTGGATCGAATATCTTATAATCTCCAAATGGCACATTTCCCATAACAACATCAAAAAAGTTATCCGGATATGTGGTGTTTTCAAATCCCGTAATACTGATATTGGCATTCTGGTAAAGCTGTTTTGCAATCCTTCCTGATATGCTGTCCAGCTCCACTCCATACAGCTTACTTTGCTGCATTGGTGCTGGCATACTTCCGAAGAAATTGCCGATACCCATAGAAGGCTCCAAGACATTGCCGCCTTTAAAGCCAAACTGCACAAGTGCTGAGTTAATACACATTGCAATCTCAGGTGAAGTATAAAAGGCATTATTTACGGTTGCTCTTGCGGCACTGTATTCCTCATCGGAAAGAAGTTCTTTCAGTTCTGCATATTCTCTGGTCCACCCTGCATTATTCTCATCAAATGCCTGTGACAACCCGCCCCAGCCGACAAACTTTGATAAAACCGTCTGCTCCTCCTGTGTTGCAAGTCTGTTTTCTGCTTCAATCTGCTTTAGTGTACAGATTGCATCAATGTTCCACTGGTATCTGGTCTTTACACCGCCCTTTTCTGTTTCCCACAGGTTATAATGGAAATTGAGTTTTGTCTGGTCTTGTGTTTTTTCTTTTCCACGCAGACCTTCCGCTGGCGGTAATACTTCCTGTGCAGGTGTTTCAGGGGCAGCCTCCTGTGGTTCGGTATCATTCTGCGAAATATCTGCCGATACATTCTTATCCTCATCAGAAATTATACGACCATCCGTGTCAATCTTGGTATTCAAGCCATATGCAATCGCCCGTTCTCTGGTTTTAAGACGGCTTTCTCTCACACTGTCCTCAATATCAAAGAACTTGCGGTAAACAGGATTCATCTTTTCCCTGTCAATCTTATTTTTTATGGTCTGATAGATTGCCTTCTGGTCCTCTCCACAGTAAAATGGCTGTTTTACCATATAGGATAAGATTTCATATACCTCACGCCACGATACGGTATCCCCTGCCCTCTCTCCATTTCTGTTTTTGTAGCTTACTTTCACATCTGCACTGCTTAAAGTGTATTCTGTGAGTCCATACTGATTATTGCAATATGCCTTTCTCTCACCCTGAACATTTCCCATCGCTATCTCACAGATCAGTTCCAGCTTATTCGGCATAAATGCAAAATCCGATTGCACCACATCCATAAGGAAAGCACGGAATGGTGTGTAACAGCTACATTCTGACACAAGTATCTCAATGGCATCTCTTAAATCTTCATCCATTGCAGCTACACGGTCAGCATAATCAATCGGCTTGATATACCGTAACTCAGCCGCCTTTCTGTTTACAGCATAACTGTCAGGCTCATCAGGAATAGCATAATCATCAATTTCTGATTTTTCCTCCTGCGTATCAACTTCACGGTACTCTGCGTCAATGACTTCATCATCTTCACGAAGTCCGTCCATTGCAAGCTCATCAATACGAGGTGTCTCCGACTGGTATTCTCCGGTAAGGATAAGTACACCGATTTCCTTTTCGACATTCTTCCACGAAACATATCCTTCTACTTCTCCATCTTGATCTTTCCATTGGATACGAAGTCCCGAACCGTGAAATGTGTCATACCCGTGCAAGCCCAGACCGTCAAGCGGCCAGCTTGCACCACCCTGACCATATTCTGCCTTGATACGCTTTGCTCTGGTTCCAGCATCTATCTCTGTGCGGTAAATTTCACACACTCTGCCTTTTCCACCGACAAAGCCAGTCCCTCTCATAAGTATTTGTTTTACATACTCACTTGGTACACTTTCTGCCTTTTTCGGATTGAGATAGTTATATTTTCCTGCAAGGGCAGTCTTTCTGTCCTCCTCATACTGACGCATAAATTCATTGTGTCTGGTTTTCTCTGACTGCTTCACACCAAAACTAGCCTGCCCGTTTTGGTCGAAAAAAAAGGAAGCCTGTGTATATTCGGCTTCCTTACTGACACCCAATGAGTTAATCTCATCAAGCTCTCTATTTAATTCTTCCTGTATTTCTAATGAAACTTCATCACGATCTGGTGGAGCACTACTTCCTCTGCCTGCATCTTCGCCTGCTCTCTTATCTTCCACATCTCCATTGTCGATGATGGATTCTGTGGCTTGTGCTTCATTAGATACTGTTCCTCCAACTGGTCGTAAAGCTGGTTTGCTTCCTCCTCTACTGCCGACATCTTCTCGTACATCTTCCCGAATCTCATCAGTGTCTTGTACCTTGCCGGTTCGTTCTCCAGAAGATACTTCATTGCCATTCTCCCGTATCTGCCCAGCTTCGTTAAATCCTCTGTCTCGTCCGGCATTGTCAGCTCCGGATACAGCAGTCCGTCCACTTCCTTGTAAGTCATTGCTTCTAACATATGATATTCTCCTTTCGCTCTCAATCGTTTGTAAATTCCTACTAAATTCTCTAAGAACACTACAGGAGACATCGCATACAAGGGAACCAAGACGGTAAACTATCTCCTCATCTTTGATGTTTACAATCTGACTGAAATCCTGTTCTTGCACAGATAAGTCAAATCCACATCTCGTCCCTACAGCATACATAACACTGGAATATACTAACTGCTCCATATCGCTATCCTGCTGTAAGCCCTTGCGTTTTTCGTTGAATTCCTTTATCACACTACCTGATAGCTGCATAAGTTCGGACATTCTATCTCCGAACTCCTCTTTTATTATATCCCAAACATTTGTTCCTGTAAACTGTTTTAGCGTATTTTTTAGTGATTCCCTGTCATCGCTTTTATACCGCTCCATCTGTCCTTCCGATACCAGAAAGTCTGCATAACTTTTCAGGTTTTCCCCCTCCAGATCCCATGTCAGCTTCACATTCTTTCCGCCTGTATCACTGATATCGAAAATATATCTCATACGGGGATTAAGTGCCCTTGAGGGGAAGATAGCACAGCCCTTTGCTCCACGCTTTACATATCTTCCCACTTTCTTCCAAGTGTCATAATCTGCCATAAGGGTACTTTTCTCCGGTGATCTCTGAGCTGTTACCATAACGATATTATCAAATTCATAGCGATATAACTGACCTGCAACCTTTAATACATCTTTCCAGTTCTTTTCAGAACGGGTGATGTTGCTGATTTCTGAATCATATATCGCTTTGACCTTCATATCAACACTCATGTGTCACCCTCCTTTTACTTCAGTAATTCTGCAAACATTTCCTTAAAGAGCTTTGACTCCTCCCCGTCAAGCTCAATCACAAATTCTGCATCAACCGCCTGTCTATCACATTTGCCCTTTCCTTTTACAATCTTTCGCATAATCCTGAGAAGCACATAACACTGCTTTGACTTGGCTATGCTCTGCTTAAAGGCAAGTCCGTCGCTGTCAGCCGACTGCTGTGTCTCATAGACAATCACATTCAGCTTTCTGCTGATTTCCTCAACTTTCTCATATGGAATACTGACAGACGATTTTACCTCTCCCGGTCTTTCCCATTCCTTATGAAGTTCGTTTAATAAAAATTCCATATCCTTAATAACTGCTGTCTGCTCATTTTTCATCGTGTCTTTCCTCCATTTTCCTTTAATGAAGAAGGGAGCTGTTCTTCGCTGTATGGCGAAAAATCAACTCCCTTCATATCCTCCGCATCAAGGACTATCTGTTCTGAATAATACATATCCATTGCCTTGTTTATGGCATCGTCAAGTGACTCTGCCTTTACTGTCTCTACCCTTGAGAGAACTTCTTTTATCTCAATATCAAATTCTTTTTCCATTCGATATCAGCCTCCAATTCCATTTTTCCTCATCGGCTCTTTTTTTCTTTTACCTGTCTTTCCTTAAAACCTTCATCATACTTTCCATCTTCAAGCCTGTCATAAAAATATTCCTCCTCTATCGTTCCAAATTCCTTATACATCTGGTGCAGGAAATCATTCTGCATATTTTTTGGAATATCATCATCCTTTGACAAATCCTGATAAAAATAAAACTTCTGCTTGAGTTTCGCCCTGTAATCATAAACATCTTTTATCTTTTCAGGTGTCCCGTATTCTCTTTTATATGCCTTAAAGTTGGTCTGCGAAAGTGTGGACCCAAGATAAATCCCGTGCTCCCACGATACCCCAATCGTTGTGTTATCCTTTGTTGGCTCCTCGTCTTTCGGATATCGCTTATACTCTGTTGCTCCGAGAGCAATCGTGAGAGAGCCGCTTTTCATATCCATTACCACAAGATTGCGTGGAGATAATGCTTCAAGTACCATATAATCGTGGTCATTAAAATTATGAAATGTCTGCCCTCTTTCAAATGTCCTGTCGCATTTTTCATAATGCAGGATAAAGTCATCTATCCAGCCTCTATCCGTCATTCCAATCTCATCCATCTTTGTAATACACTCTGGGGAACTTGTTGCCTTATCAAAGTAAAATTTCTTTGAATCATTATAATATCCTTGCAAAAAGCGTCCCAGTTCCACATCATCTCTACAGAATTTTGCAAAAACTGTAACATTTGCTGCCCTGTAATACTCTGTAAAACCTTCCGCAAGCGTTCTTCCAAGAAGCAGCATCTGATCTGCAAGCTCTGACATATCATCAATGGCAACGAACTTCTTATAATCTTCCAAAGTCATAAGCATATTTCTTTCTGTTCCCTTATAATTCTCCATTACAAGAATCATATCTTTTAAATCCATTCTTACCTCCTGTTCCAGAGAGGACTTTCGCCCTCTCTGCCAATTTTCTATGGTCTGCCAATTACTACAATTTTTCCGACACTTGCCACATCACGGTAAACTACGCCAACTCTTTCATTCAGGGCTTCTACCACCTTGCCATTGCCGACATATACTGCCACATGGCTGATATTCTTATATCTTCCGTTGTTTGTGAAACTGTAAAAGATAAGATCACCAGGCTGCATTTCATCATAAGATACGGTCTTTCCTGCTTCATCAAGTCCCTGTGCTTCTGCCGCTGCTGTAGTTGCTCCTCCATGACTGATATTCACACCTGCATCCTTCCATGAATAATACGCAAGTGAACTGCAATCATAATAATTGCCACTATCTCTTAATTCCTGACTGTAAGGATAACCCACTCTGTGAAGGGCATAAGAGCAGACTGCTTTCTGCCTGCTATCTGTAATACCACTGAGGATTGCATTTATTTCATCCTCTGTCATGGAACTTACTCCGGGGCTTCCACCGCCTCCACCGCTTCCACTTCCGGCATATCCAAGCTGTCCCATAAACTCAGGACTCATGATCTGCTCAAGCATTTCTATCTGATCAGAATTAAATCCATAAACGGAAATCATATCTCTGTATGATTTGAGCGTAACATTTACATACAGTACCGACTTCGTAACAGTTGTTACATTGCCATCTGCGTCTGTTTCCTCCACATCTTTTGTTCCACTACTTGTAGTATAAGAACACATATCATTTACTACAGTCTGCAACCACCCCTTTGATATATCATTCATAATTGTTGCAGTATCGCCTACACCATACTTGACCATGTAGACCGCCATAATGTCGTAGTAGTTACTTGGATTTTCATCCATTCCCTCATAATCTACATACACCAGTTCGCCAAAGTCATATCCGGTATGTTCATTCACTTTGGTATTCACATCACGGTTAAATTCAGACACATAAGCACTTGTAACTGTCTGCACTGTATCTCCTGACTCCAGCGGCGGTAAAAATAAGGCAAATGGTGAATTATAAAGAATCGCTATCACAGCAATAACCGGAACTGCAACGATTACCACTAAAAGAACCAACAGCAAAAGTACAAGTCCGATAATCGGAGCTGCCGCCTTTATCCAGAGAACTGCCTTTTTTACAATCAGATCTTTTACCAGTTTTACAACACTGTCCGTCTGATTTTCCTGTTCTTTCATCTTATCCAGAAAAAATTTAATCTTTCTGCTACGGTTCGCTGCTTTCACATCCTTCGCCTCAATAGATACACCCGTGGCATAGCCTGCCGCCATGCCGACTGCTGTACCTGCTCCCGGTGCAACCGCTGTACCTGCCGCTGTGGTTGCCGCTTTTGCCGTAGTTTTGGCAGTTTCTTTTGCAGTGTTCTTGGCAGTTTCTTTCGCAGTTTCTTTCACAGTTTCTTTCGCTGCTGTCTTTGTCGTGTCACCGGCAACCTTTTTTGCCGTATCACTGGCAGCTTTCTTTCCCATCTTTTTTGCCAGCTTCTTTCCTGTTTCTACCTTCTTGATACGCCTCTTTGCTTCGGCTGCCGCTTTCTTTCTGAAAAGTGACGCTCCCCTTGAAGCAGTTCCCGTAACCGGACGGCTTGCTTCATATGCAAGATAAGCTGCCTGTGACACTTCCTGCCCGCCTTCCACCTGCTCTGTAACTGCTCCAGTCGCAAGTGCTCCCGTTCTTCCTGCTATATGAAGATTGGTATTCTTCGTCTTGATAGAAGTATTGGACTCCCGTATATTTCTCTTAAATTTTGAAGGTTCCTTTTCTTTCTTCTCTGCCTGATGAATGGTACTCTTACGATAAGACTTCTTTTTACCTGTATCATTTATCTTTGCACTGGCAATTTTCGGACCACGCTGTACAGTGTAAATGTTACTGCCCTTAATTTTAGCTTTCTTCGGTTCATGCATATGAATCTTAGCTTTTTTCTTAGTGTGAATGACCATAGGCTTGTCATCCACTTTTTTTATCTTCAATGTTCCCACCTTCTTTCTGTATCCTTAAAAAAGGTAAAAAGTAGCCATCCGGAACTTAGTCCAAATGGCTGATACATTGCAATTCTAATCAGCAAATTTTGCCTCCCTTTTCTTCTGCTCCGCAATCTTTTCGTGGATATTGGTGTTATACAGTCTGTAAAGGTCAGTGTCCTTGCTGATCTGGTTATCAAACGGAATTACCACGGAACCACACTTGATAAGTCCCATTCCCGATGCAGTATTGGTTACGAAACGAAGCTGTGCCTCTGATACACCGATAACCTCTGCCATCTTGGAACTGTCTGTATTCGCCTGCTTTAAGAGTGCAACAAACTCCGAGTTTGCAAGCATTGTAGTGGCGGTGTAGTTCTGTAAAAGATCCACGACGTTCTGAGTGATACCCGTGCACAGTCCACCTTGTTTCCTCACCTTCTTCCAGAGCTGCTGTAAATATTTTGCAGAATACTCCGAATTAAGCAGGACGTGGAACTCATCAATATAGAGCCAGGTTGCCTTGCCCTTCTGCCCGTTTTCTACAATTCTGTTCTGAATGGACTCCATCATAACAAGCATTGTGATAGGACTAAGTTCCGTGCCTAAGTCCCTGATACCATATACCGTGAATCGGTTATCTACATCAACATTTGTCTGATGGTTAAAGATATTGAGGGAACCATTTACAAAAAGTTCCAAAGACAATGCGATATCCTTTGCTTCGTCCTCCGGCTGTTCCATAAGGATATCGTAGAAGTCACTCATTACCGGAATATACTTTTCCCTGCCCCTTGCGATGTCGATATACATCTTTCTCACGCAGCGGTCAATGATTGATTTCTGTCTGGAATTTAAGCTGTCCCCGATACACTGCTCACAAAGACCAAGCATAAATTCCCCTTTTTCCCTTATCATTCCCTTTGAATCATTCGGATCAAGACTCCACACATCCATCTCAAGCGGATTTACATAGTTGTCCGTGTATGTGGACATATTTACCACGGTTCCGCCATAAGTCTGTGCAATATCAAAATATTCGTTCATCGGATCAATGACGATAATCTCATCATCCCCCGATAAAAATACGCTGCCCATTTCCATCTTACAGAAGAATGATTTGCCGGAACCCGGCACTCCGAATACAAAGCCATTTCCGTTGATGAGCTTCTTTCTGTTGCCAATATTCACATTCTTACTGATCTGGTTTATACCGTAATAATTACCTGTACTGTCATTCAGTTCCTGCACATTGAACGGCATAAGCACCGCAAGCGACTGGGTAAGAAGGGTACGCATTGTTTCCACCTGTCTTACACCAATCGGAAGTGCCGTGTTGAGTGCTTCCCTCTGCTTTAAGTAGTGTGTATCAATCGTACAACTGTTACGTTTTCCGATAGTCTCCACAGTCTCACATACACTCTCAAGCTCCTTCTTGCTTTCTG
>OHXG01000673.1_pt1 | contig 12797 bp, 8 predicted proteins | sample 1579971 | NCBI WGS metagenome assembly OHXG01 (sample SAMEA3882517, study PRJEB24775) | human gut metagenome | biome: human-associated habitat; feature: intestine environment; material: feces | place: Netherlands | collected 2009/2010
GCCAGATAGAGCGACAGTCCCAATGCACGGAGCATCAGGTTGGCGCTCAACGTGGTGTAGGTGACGATGTGGATGCGGGGGCCGAAGGTCCCGATCAGGATGCCGAGGATGATCGGGCCGCCTGCGAGTCCCAGTTTGACAGGGAGACTGATACCCGGTACCGCGAAAGGGATGCTTCCCAGCAGCAGGCCCAGGAGCAAACCGATGAAAACCGGAATCAGGTTGGGTTCGTCGAGCTGTTTGACGGCATTGCCGAGGATTTTTTCGACGCCTTCGATCGCCTGCGCTTCACCCACTACCGTCAGGCTGTCGCCCAGTTGCAGCGTGAGATCGGGCGTGGCGAGCAGTTGTACGCCCGAACGATGCACCCGGCTGATGTTGATGCCGTACAGGTTTCGCAGACGCAGCGAGCTGAGTTTGCGGCCGTTGATTTCGGGGCGGGTGACGATGATCGACCGGGAGATGAGCTGGCTGTCCAATGCGTTCCAGTCGATGTCGTGCGTATTCCAGTCTTTCTGTACCCGCTCGCCGAAGAGGAGTTCCAGTGCCTGCACGTCGTCCGGCGAGGTGATTACCAGTACCAGATCACCCGATTCGAGGGTCGAGTCCGAAGTCGGAATCGAAACCTGCCCGGCACGCCAAAGGCGGGAGATGACGAAATGGTGGTGGCTGTATGCCGCGACGTCGCGGATGCTTTTACCGACGACGCCGGGGTTGGAAATCTTGAATTCGACGATGAAGATATTCTTTTTATGTTCGGCGTCCGGTTGCGGAATGTCCGAGGGCCGGGCGAAGAGTTTGCGTACGGCGATGATGCCCAGAATCACGCCTACGACACCCAGCGGGTAGGTCAATGCACAGCCCAGCGTGGCGTTGTTGCTGTCCAACTGCATCTGCGAGAGCATCTGTTGTGCCGCACCGAGCGCCGGGGTGTTGGTCGTGGCGCCGCACAGGATGCCTGCCATGTCGCTCATGGGAACACGGGTCGCATAGCCGAGCCCTACGGCCAGTGCCGAACCTGTCAGGACGATGAGCGTGGCGAGCGAAACCAGCCGGATGCCGCCCGAGCGGAGCGAACTGAAGAAACCGGGGCCGACCTGCAATCCCAATGCATAGACGAAGAGTACGAGCCCGAAACTTTCGGCGAAAGCCAGCATCGAAGGATCGACCGAGAGTCCGAAATGGCCCGCTGCGATGCCGATGAAGAAAACGAACGTCACGCCGAGCGAAATTCCGAAAAAACGCACTTTGCCCAGCATCATGCCGAACACCGAGATCAGCGAGAGCACGACGACGGCTTGAATGGCCGAATGTTGGGTAAAAAGATCCGTAAACCAGTCCATTTTGTTTCGTTCCGGGATTGTTCCGGCTGCAAAAATAGCTGTTTTTTCCGAATGGAGATGTGCGGATGCCTCTTTTTGCCGGATCGCAGGAATGAACGGGCCGAATATCCTTATTGCTAGGGACGGGCGTATCCGTCGGATCATTTCCGGGGAGAGGGTGTATGGCGCCTTGTCGGGAAGCGCTCTCTTCGCATTTTCGGAGTAGGCCGGCCGGCGAGTTCGCGGAGCGTGTCGCCGTTGGCGCGGAGGATGGTCAGGATGCGCTCCTCGGAGAGAAAGAATTCCTCTTCGGAGAGGATTTTCAGGGTGTCGTCGAAGCGCAGACGCTGCGTTTCGGTCCAGTAGTGATAGCGGTGGCAGAGCATTTCGTCGCGTCGGGCGATCAGGGCTTTGTTGCGTCCTCGGGGCATGTCGTGTGTTTTTTAGTCGGATGAAACAGTGTCATTGCCGTCCGGAAGAGTCCGGCGACAGGCGGAAATCGAAAAAATAGAGAAAGGATGGGCGCCCGTTTCGGGAAACGGGAAGGGCGCGTCTGCAAATATACGCTGACGAAAAGGCGAAGTCAAGAGGTCGTCGTGTTTTTTTGAATTTTCGAATTAAATATTATTCGTATATTTGCACCCGCAAAAGGTATCCGTATGTTTTTTCGAAGCGTGCGGAGTAATAGGGAATCCGGTGCGAATCCGGAACAGTGCTCGCTGCTGTAAGTCCTGTTTCCTTTCGGGGAATAGTTCGATCGCTCTCTTTTGCCACTGGCCATGAAGCCGGGAAGGCGCGACGGACGGGATGAGTCAGAAGACCTGCCTTTGCACGAAGATTTTACACCTGCGGGTCACGGGATGGAATCACGAATGTCGGTTGCTCTGTTTGCTCGATTTCCCCATTCAGTCGATTTTTCCGGACCCGGTGTTGCCATGAGCCCCCGAAGCGTATGCTTTGCGGCGATCTTTCGTACAGGAGGAAACATACAATTTATTAAATAATAAAAGATTATGAAAAAAAGAGTATTTTTGGCTTTGCTGGCTGCGGCTGCGGTAACTTTCGTCGGATGTTCGAAGGACGACGACGGGCCGGACGAAGGACCCCAGACCTATACGATCACTTTCGAGGGCGACGACTGGTCGCCGCTGGTGGTGGCGAACTATAACGGCGGTAAGGCGATGTCCGTAGTTTACGAAGATAAGGCGTACACCTGGACCGATCAGACCACGCAGCTGACTTCGCCCTGTCCCGAAGGTTGGGGATACCCGTTTATGGTATCGTCCTACAACTCCAAGGATATCGAGAAGTTCAACTCCTACGAGCTTGACCTTTACCTGTACAATGCCCGGAACGAGGATGCTACTACGGGCGGCGGCCACGACGGATCGGATAATTTCCTTATCGGTTACGGCAACTACGACGAGGCGCACCCCGACTATGGCGACAGCCGTCCTATTTTCGCTTTCGCCGACGGTGTGGCGCGTACGATCCAGAGCTGCTATATCAATTCGACCTGTTATTTCCTGAGTGTGGCAGCCAAGGGCAATGCCCTTGCACCTGCGCTTGAGGAGGGCCAGGATGTACTGATTCATGCTACGGGCTACGATGCCGCAGGTAAGGAGACCGGCACCGTGACGATGACTTTCGCATCGAAGGACAAGCTGATTAAGGAGTGGACCAAATGGGACCTCTCTTCGCTGGGCAAGGTGGCGAAGGTGCGTTTCAATATGACGGGCGGCCCCGATAACGGTTATGGCTTCTCGATGCCGGCCTATTATGCTCTGGATGACATAACGATCGAGCTGTAATGTTTTTCCGGAGAGTTTCCGGACCGATTTCGGCGATCGTTTCCGACTTGCGGAAAAGTCCGTGACGGACTGCACCGGGCGGAGGCGACGGTTTTTGAAGATAAATCGTTTTTGTGTGCGTCGGCAGGGCGGGTTTCCGCTCTGCCGCGTGCCGTAAACGCGAATATATGTAACGTGCTATGTGGATTTTTTCGAAAAGACATTTCCTGTTTTGGATGGCGTTGGCTGCACTGTTGACGACCGCCTGCAACAAGGACGAAGTGATTTTGGACGACCGGGATCATGCTCCCGTCATTACGCTCGACAGCGAGTCGGGGGTTTATACCGTCAAGACGGGCCGGGAGCTGACCATCGCTCCGACGGTGGAGTATGCCGAGGGAGCTACCTACTCATGGATCGTCGATGGCAAGCTGGCAGGTTCCGAACCGACCTATACGGCCGTCTTTACCGAACTGGGGGAAGTGTATATCACTTTCCGTGTCGAAACGGCTGCCGGAAAAGCCGAAGCGGAGCTGCGGGTGGATGTGCTGGAGCTTACTCCGCCCGTCATTTCGCTCGCACTGCCTGCCGAGGGGCTCAAGGTTCTGCCGGGTGTCGAATATACCTTCGCTCCCGATATTCAGCATTCGGACCAGGAGGACTTCCGCTGCCGGTGGCTCTGTGCCGGCGAGGTCGTTTCTACGCAGATGAGCTATACCTTCCGGGAAGAGACGGTGGGGAGCTACCCGATCCGTATCGAGGCATCGAACGACGACGGAACTTCCGTCAAAGAATTTGTCGTGGAGGTCGTGGAGAAGATGCCTTCGGAGGTCCGCTTCGAAAAGCTCTCTCATTACTGTAAGACGACCGATCGGAGTACGTTCGTCGGCCGTGCGGTCTATCTTGCGCCGTCGTTGGCTTATGTCGCCGATCCGCAGTTCGCCTGGTCGGTCGATGGGGAACCGGTCGCTGCCGAAACGGGTGCCGTGTTTAAGTTTACACCCGACGGGCCGGGCGACTATACCGTTCGGGTCGATGTGACCGAAGGCGGCGATGCTTCCGAGCGTCTTACGCGAAACATCGTCCGAGGGGTTGTCACGCTGTCTGCCGAGATCGTCGTCCACGCCTTTGCGGACGAGGAGCAGCGCCGACGCCCGGCGAGTGCGGCCAGCAGTCGTTTCCAGAATGCGGTTTACGAATTTCTGCCCGCTCCCGGGCAGTTGGTCGGCGAAAAGACCGAAGCCGGATATACGGGCAACGAGCGTACTCATGAAGATGCCGTAGCTTATGCAGCCGGGAGGCTGGAGGCGCGGAGTTATGTTTCGCTCGGGGGATTCGGCGGTTATCTGATCGTCGGGTTCGATCACAGTATCGCCCGAATGGAAAGCGGCTACGATTTTTCCATTCAGGGGAATGCGTTCGACACCAGCTCGGAGCCGGGTGTGGTGTGGGTCATGCAGGACGTGAACGGCAACGGCGAGCCCGATGACGAGTGGTATGAGTTGCGGGGCAGCGAAACGGGCAAGGAAGGGACTGTCTCCGGTTATGCCGTGACTTATTACCGACCTGCCGGAAAGGGGATGGACGTACAGTGGACCGATTCGGAAGGTCACAGCGGCACGATCGAGTATAAGGGAGAATTTCACGACCAGGATTTCTATTATCCGGCTTGGGCCGCCGATACTTATACGTTGCGCGGTACGCTGCTCGAATCCCGGAATATGGTCGATGACAGGGGATTTTGGATCAACCGCCCTTACGACTGGGGCTATGCCGACAATTACGGAAGCGACTGTCTTGCGGGCGGCGATGCGGTGGACGGAAAGGGACAGAGCAACGGATTCCGAATCGCCAATGCCATGCAGCCCGACGGAACGCCTGTCGAGCTGAAGTACATCGACTTCGTCAAAGTACAGGTGGGGGTCAATGCCAAGAGCGGTCCGTTGGGCGAGGTTTCGACCGAAGTTTTCTCGTTCGCCGACCTTTCGATCGCGGAGTAAGGCTGCGGGACGAATCCGCCGGATTACCTCTCTTTTCCGCCTGGAGGGGGACTTCCGGAAATATCGGCAGAGAGAGATTTTATATGAAAAGAGAAGCTGTGGTCGGAGTCTTCGGGTTCCGCTTGCCGCTTAAAGTGTCAGGGGGAAACCCGCGTAGAAATCGAGGATCTTGGTACGGAATATGAATTCGTATTTGGCCTGGATCTGGTCGGATTCGGCCTTCTGCATGCGGGTCCTGGCGTCGTTGTAGTCGAAGGTCGTCGAGCGGCCCGCAGCGTATTTCTCGGCTTCGTACCTGAAGGCGACCTGTGCGGAATTGAGCGCTTTTTCCGCCGAACGGTATTTCAACAGGGCGGCATCGGCCTGGTAGTAGGCCGTTTCGATCTCTTTTTGCAGGGTTTGCTCGGCTTCGGTCAGGGCGAGCTGCTGGCTCCGCACGCCCAGTTTGGCCGTTCGCACGCTGTTGCGGGTCGCCATGCGGTTGAAGATGGGGATGTTGATCGCCACCCCTACGTATTCGGTGCTGTTGTTGCGGAACTGGCGCCCGAAAGCGGGATTCACCGCACCCGTAGCGAACGAGTGATAGACGTTGGTGCCGTATCCTCCTGTCAGTGTGATCTGGGGGTAGTAAGCCGCACGGGACATCCGTACTGCCCGGAGAGCCTGCTCGAGGCGGAAGCGCTCGGCCTGTATGCGGGGTCGGTTGTTCAGCGCGTAGGAGAGCACTTCGGGCAGGTGACGCATCGACTCTACGGTGAGGCTGTCGAAAGTCGGGGCGACTATGTCGAACCCTTCGGCACTCGTCCGGTTCAGGGCCTGGCTCAGGGCCAGCAGGGAGAGCGAGAGGTCGTTGCGGCTTTGGGTTAGTTTGTATTCGTCTGCCGCCAGCAGGGCTTCGTTTTCGTAAAGCACCGACTCGGCGACTTTGCCCGTTCGCACCTGTTCCCGGCTGCGTTCCACCTGTTGTGTGCTCAAGGCGAGCGCTTGCTCTGCGACGTCAACCAACTCCTTTGCGACCAGCACGTCGAGGTAATACGACATAATATTGACCGATACGTCTTCACGAATCCGGTCCAGGTCCTGGGCCGCGGCTTTCAGGCTCAGCTTGCCCGCTGCGATTTCGTGGTTGATGCGTCCGCCCATGAAGACCGGCAGCGAGGCCGAAACACCGAGCGAACCCGACACCTGGTTGTTGTCGGCGTAGGTGTTGTTGCTGATGAGGCTTCGTCCGAAGCTGAAGTTCGTACCGAGGTTGGCACCGAGGTCGGGCAGGCGGCTGTGGCGCGAGGTGTTGAGTTCGACGGAGCGCTGTTCGACTTGCAGCGCCTGTTGCTGGATCTGTATGTTATGTTCGTGGGCGTATCGGATGCAGTCATCCAGGCTCCAAGGGCCTGCTTCGGATGTCGGAGTCGGAATTTGGGCCTGCGCCGTGCTGCCCGCGAGCAGCAGTGCGATGAAAAGAGTTCCGAATTTCATGGTGGCAGGGATTTAGATGGACTGTTGTTGGAGGTTGCGGACTTTGTCCGTTTCGGTGACGCCGGATACGATTTCGATGTTCACGCCGTCCGACAGACCGAGCGTTACGTCCCGTTTCTCGAAGGTTTGTTCGGGGCTCTCCTCAGGACTGGTGAGGATATAGACGCAGGGCTTGCCCTCTTCGAACTGGATGGTGCTTTCGGGCAGTGTGAGAACACCTTCGCGGCTGTCGGTCACGATGCTGGCATTGGCGCTGTAACCTGCACGGACGAAGACCGATTCCGGGATCTTGGCGGCGGCCTTCACCTCGAACATGATGATCCCGTTCACATCGGCGGCTTTGGGCGAAATGTACTCCAGCGTGGCTTGGAGGACGGTACCCTGCATGGCACCGATGGTCAGCACGACGGGCATGCCGGCGTGCAGGCGGCCGATGTCGGTTTCATCGACATTGCCCCGGAAGAGCATGTCGCCCATGTCGGCGACCGTGGCGATCGTGGTGCCGTCGTTGAAGGTATTGGCCTGGATCACCGAGTTGCCGACCTTGATCGGTACGTCGAGGATCATACCCGTGATGGTGGAGCGTATCTGGGTGTTGCTTAAATCTTTGTATCGGTTGGTAATACCGGTTTTGACGATTTCCAAGTTGTCTTCGGCATTCTGGAACTCCTCTTCGGCCTGGCGCAGGGTGGTCTGCCCCTTCTCGAACTCCTCCTGCGATACCACGCCTTTGGCATAGAGGGCTTCGGTGCGTTCGAACTCCTTGCGGGTCTGGTCGAGCGAGAGCCGGGCCACCGTCACGCGGGATTCGGCGGCATTGAGGGTTCCCATTTCGGGAATGACCTTCACCGTAGCGATGACGTCGCCCTGTTTTACACGGTCGCCGGCCTTGCAGAGCACCTCGGAAATGATACCCGAGATCTGGGGCTTGATGAGCACCTCGTCGCGGGGTTCGACCTTGCCCGAGGCGATGACGTACTGACGGATCGTGTCATGCACGGGGGTTGCGAGGGTGTAAACCACCTTCACGGGGCGGGTTTTGTTCCAGAGGAAGACGAACGTGCCGACGAGCAGCGCGAGGAACAGGATGCCCAGGAAAATCTTCAGAAACTTTTTCATATTATGTCGGTTTTTTGCGTTTGTTGCGAGTTTCGGGGTTTATTCTTCGCGGATCGCGTCTACGGCTTTGATCCGCAGTGCCCGGGTCGCAGGGATGATGCCTGCCAGCAGGCTGCCCAGGACGAGGATCCCCAGCGCGAGCATTCCCATACCGAAGGAGATCTGCCATGAAATATCGGGCAGGTGTTGGTCCATCTGGGCGGCCCGCGCGTAGAAACTGTCGGCGATGGAGAGAACGCCTACGCCCGCACCGAAACCGAAGATGCCCGCGATAAAAGTGAGGATGAAGCTCTCGGAGAGGATTTGCGAAAGGATCGTCAGGGGCGAAGCGCCGATGGCGCGGCGGATGCCGATCTCCTGCGTGCGTTCGCGTACCAGCACCAGCATGATGTTGCTGATGCCCACGATGCCCGCGAGCAGCGTGCCCAGACCTACGATCCACGTAAGCAGGGAGATGCCTCGGAAGAGCCCCATGATCTTGCCGAAGACCTCGGAGGTATCCTGAAAATAGATCGCCTTCTTGTCGTCGGGAGCGATCAGGTGCCGTGCGGCGATGCTTTGCCGGCAGTCCTGGATCACCTCTTGGGTCGGTTCGTCCGCATATCCGGTGAGTGCCAGCATGTCGATCGTCCGTCCCAGTCCGTACATTTGCTGTACGAGCAGCGCCGGGATGACGACGGTCCGCTCCGGGTCGCTGAAGGCCATCATACCGCCCAGGGGTTTGGTAACGCCGACGACCGTGAAGTAGGAACTGCCGATCTGGATCGTTTTGCCTGTGGGATCTTCTCCGCCGGGGAAGAGGTCGCGCCAGACCTGAAGCCCGATTACGCAGACTTTGCGCTGGCGCAGTTCATCGACTTCGTTCAGGTAGCGCCCCATGAGAATCTGTTGGGGGGCGATCTGCTGCATGTCGGGCGAGTAGCCCATCAGTCCGAATTCGCCTTTGTGGTCTTGGTGGCTCATGTTGCGTTGGTTGCCCCAGCAAATGGCCGAGATGTATTCGATGCGGGGCAGTTTCCGGAGCGCTTCCAGGTCGTCCCAGTCCAGTTCCCAGCTACGGCCCGTAGGCATACCTTCGTATGGGACGGAGGTGCGGTCGGACATGATGAAAATGGCGTTGGTGGCCGTACCGCCCAGTTGGGCACGGAACATGCGGCCCAGCCCCGTGCCGGCACCCAGCAGGACGATCAGCATGAAGATACCCCAGAAGACACCCAGCGCCGTCATGATGCTGCGCCTGCGGTTGCGGGAGATCGTCTGCCAGATTTCGTTCCAGCGATCCGTATCGAAAAATCCTGTCATAGTCTGGTTCCTTATCTTGCTGTTATCTTTTTCGTATCTTCTTTTCTGTCGGTCGTAGTTGCGCGACAACGCGCGTATTGATTTTACCTACCTCTAAATCCCTTCCTCGGGAGGGGACTTTGGCCGTCCTTCGGAGTTCGGCTGCCTCCTTGTCTTGTTCCCGGTTTTTCGTTGCTCTTTTCGTTCCTTTTGGTTGTAGTTTCGCGGCAGAGCCGCGTGTTCCAATTTTATCCTTCCCTGAATCCCCTCCTCGGGAGGGAACTTTGGTCGTCCTTCTGACGCCGGGGTGGTTCCTTACCGGCGTTGCGGGCGTTTCCTTATCTTTTTCCCGGCTTGTCGTCCCCGGCCGTTGCGTTTTCTTCCGTTTCTCGCTTCCAGTTGTTGCGGCTCCTTTTATCTTTTGTCCCGGCCGCTGCGGTTTTCGTGTCGGTTATTTGTTGTGTCGAAGGGCATCGACGGTCTTCAGTCGGGCGGCCCGGCGGGAGGGGATGTAACCTGCGATAAGTCCGGCCAGCACCAGAACGATCGTCGCGCTTACCGCTACCGAGAGGTTCAACGTCGGATTGACGAAGATGTTGAACGTGTTCTCCTCACCGGGCGGAGTTTGTGTCATGAGCTTGTTCACTCCTTCCATGGCGAATACGCCGAGCACCATCCCGATATAGCCGAATGCGGCGGTAATCATCACCGATTCGGTCAGGATCAGCCGGATGATCGACGAGGGTTTGGCTCCGAGAGCCTTGCGAATGCCGAATTCGAAGGTGCGCTCCTGCACCGTTACCAGCATGATGTTGCTCACGCCCACGATGCCTGCGAGCAGCGTCCCCAGACCGATGATCCAGATGAAGAGGTTGATGCCGCCGAAGACGAGCATCATGTTCTTGTAACCTTCCATGCGGTTGTAGATCCAGACGGCGCTTTCGTCGTCGGGCGCGAAGGTATGTTCGGCAGCCAGACGATTGCGGAGCCGTTGTTCGAATTCGGCCATCTTCTGATCGGTGTCGATGTCTTTCACCGAAAGATAGGTCTGTCCTACGCTCGGATCGCTGTGGTTGAAGAGCAGTTGGGCGGTCGTCAGCGGGATGAAGGTGAATGTGTAGGAGCCGAACTGGTCCATCTCGAAAACACCGATGATGCTGTACGATGTTCCGTTGACCAGGAGGTGCTGTCCGACGGGACTTTGACCGTGAAACAGGACATCCCGCACGTTTTTATCCACGACGATCACCTTGCGCCGCTCCCGAAGGTCGGTATCGTTCAGGAAGCGTCCGTCGAGCACCCTGACATTCATGATTTCGCGGTATTCCGGGTCGCTGCCGACTACGGCCGCATTGTTCAGAAAGTCGCGTCCGTGGGAGAGGTTGTATTGTCCTGGTCCTTGTACGCGGGCGGAAACCTTATCTACTTCGGGAAATTCGGTGCGCAGGATCTCCAGGTCGCGGTTGGTGATGTTGATGCGCCGCCACTTGTCGTAGCCCTTGTAGGGTTGCGAGGTCCAGCCGCCGTTGATGATGACCGAATTGACGGCCATCGATCCGAAATTGGAGAGCGTGCCGTTTTTCAGTCCGTTGCCCGAGCCGAGCAGGATGACCAGCATGAAGATGCCCCATGCGACCGAGAAGCCCGTGAGGAACGTGCGCAGCTTGTTGCGGCGGATCGACGCCCAGATTTCCAACAGCAACTCTCTCATGGCCGGAGGTTTTGGATCGAACCGATCACGCCGTCCTTCAGGTGGATGATCTTGTCCGTCTGGTCGGCGATCGACTGTTCATGGGTTACGCAGATGATGGTCATGCCCGTCCCGTTTACCTGCCGCAGCAGGTCCATTACCTCCTGCGAGGTTTTGCTGTCCAGGGCGCCCGTAGGTTCGTCGGCGAGGATGATCTGGGGCTTGTTGATCAATGCCCGGGCGATGGCCACGCGCTGTTTCTGGCCGCCCGACATTTCGTTGGGCATGTGGTGGGCCCAGTCGCGGAGCCCCAGTCGGTCGAGGTATTCGAGGGCTTCGGCATTGCGTTTGCGGCGCGAAACGCCCTGGTAGTAGAGGGGAAGGGCGACGTTTTCGACCGCGTTCTTGTAGTTTATCAGGTTGAACGACTGGAAAATATAGCCGATCATGTTGTTGCGGGCGGCAGCGGCCTGCGTCTCGCTCAGGTGCTTGATCAGGCGCCCGTTCAGGAAATATTCGCCCGTGTCGTAGTCGTCCAGGATCCCGAGGATGTTCAGCAGGGTCGATTTGCCCGATCCCGAGGCCCCCATGATCGAAACCAGCTCGCCCTTTCCGATTTCGAGGTCGATGCCCTTGAGTACATGCAGCGGAGCGCCGTTGTGGTAGGTCTTGTTGATGTTTTCGAGTACAATCATATCGAGAGGGAGTGATCCCGTTTTTTTATGGTCGTTGATTTTGTTTCGGCGTATTTCCTGTTGATCCGTGAAGTGTTCCTGCCGGTCGAAACCGAAGGGTTCTGCGGGGTGTTTCCTGTGCCGGCGTCATGTAATTCCTCGACTTTGGGAAACGCTTGCAGGCACTGCGTCCGTTCTTATCGTTTGTTGCGATAAAGATAGAAAGTATATTTGTGAAAAACAAGAAAAATTTATCGAAAATCAATAAAATTTTACCCCCCCCCGATAGATCGGTCGAGAGGGGGATTTTGTGTGGAAAAAAGACCGTCCCATCCTCTGAAAAAGGAGGCGGGACGGTCTTTAGTTATTCCGCATACACGGTTATTCCGGTTTCGGCAGGAGTCCTTTTTGATATACTTTATAATATATGGATCTTGCGTGAAAATCATCTCTGCGCGGAGCGGACAGGTGCCCGCGAACGATTCCTGCACATGGAATCGAGGAATCTATTTGAGCCGCAGGAACGAATAGCCGAAGCGTTCGCAGGCGGCTTTTTCCAACTCCTCGCGGGCCGAGGGATGCGCAATGTCGATCAGGGCGCGGGCACGCTCGGCGAGTCCTTTACCCAGCAGGTAGGCCGCACCGTACTCCGTGACGACGTATTGTGTCTGGAAACGGGTGGTCACCACGCCGGCGCCGGGCGTCAGCAGGGCCTTGATCTTGGAGTGTCCCTTCGAGGTGGTCGAGGGGAGCGCGATGAAGGTTTTACCGCCTTCGGAGAGGGCGCCGCCGTACATGAAGTCGTGTTGTCCGCCTACGCTCGAGTAGATCATCGTGCCGATCGAGTCGGCGCAGATCTGGCCCGTCAGATCGACCTCCAGCGCCGAATTGATGGCCATGACCTTCGGATTCTCGCGGATGCGGAACGGGTCGTTCGTCCATGCCACGTCCTTCATGATCAGGTCTTCGTTGTAGTCCATGTATTCGTAAAGCCGCTTCGAGCCGAGAGCCAGCGACGCGAGGTTCTTGCCCGGAAGCACCTTCTTCTGCGAGTTGTCGATCACACCGCTCCGAATCAGGGGTACTACCCCGTCGGTGAGTGCTTCGGTGTGGAGTCCCAGGTGTTTATGATCGCCCAGGGCCGCGAGTACCGCGTTGGGGATGCCGCCCACGCCGATCTGGAGGGTCGCACCGTCGGGAATCAACTCGGCGATGTAGCCGCCGATCTTGCGGTCGATTTCGCTGGGCTGGGCGGTCGGAAGCTCCACCAGAGGTTCATCGACTTCGACGGCGGCCGTGAGTTTCGAGACGTGGATCAGCGCATCGCCGTAGGAGAACGGCACGTGGGGGTTGATCTGGGCGATAACGACCTTCGCACATTCGGCGGCCGAAACCGCGAGGTCGGCCGAGGTGCCGAAGCTGCAATAGCCGTCCGCATTGGGGCG
>OHXG01000675.1_pt1 | contig 12787 bp, 11 predicted proteins | sample 1579971 | NCBI WGS metagenome assembly OHXG01 (sample SAMEA3882517, study PRJEB24775) | human gut metagenome | biome: human-associated habitat; feature: intestine environment; material: feces | place: Netherlands | collected 2009/2010
TGCTCTCAAGAGTGAATCACTTCTGATTCATCCCAAAATCTTGACTCGAAAAAGTGAATCAACTCTGATTCACTTTGATATAATCTGCTTAGCGTGAGGAAAGAAGTGACGAATAAAAGCATATGTAAAAAATATATTGTCAATATAAAACAGTACTATAAATGTAATATATAAAACTTTCCTCACAAAACAGCATCGCCCTCACTGTTGGATTCCAACAGCGGGGGCGACGTTATATGAAGGGAAAATAACACCACTGAAAAGTGTCAACAGAATCAGAGGTTTTCCAGTTCCTCTACGCGGCAGCAACTTACATAGTGACCGGGCAGGACCTCGCGAAGCTCCTGAGGCTGGCTGCATGCTTCACAGGCGTAGGGGCAACGGGTCGCAAAGCGGCAGCCGGGTTTGGGATCAATGGGAGAGACAAGCTCGCCTTTCAGGATAATGCGCTCTTTCTTGTGGTGGATATCCGTGGAGGGAATCGCCGAGAGAAGCGCTTTTGTGTACGGGTGCAGCGGTTTGGAGAACAGCTCCTTGGTCGGACTTGTCTCGACGAGCTGGCCTAGATACATGACGCAGATGTTGTGCGAAATATGACGGACAACCGACATATTATGCGTGATAAACATATAGGTGATGCCCAGCTCATCCTGCAGATCCATCAACAGGTTGAGAATCTGCGCTTGAATGGAGACGTCCAGTGCAGATACAGGCTCATCACAGACGATGAACTTGGGATTCAGTGCCAGTGCGCGGGCAATGCCGACACGCTGACGGCGGCCGCCGTCCATCTCATGCGGGTAGGAAAGGCGCAGCCGACGGTCCAGACCGACAAGGTCCATCAGACGCTCGGTTTCCTTATCAATCTCCGTTTTGCTGAAGCAGCGCGACAGGACAAGCGGCTCACGGATCGTCTGCTCCACGGTCATGCGCGGATTCAGGGAGGAATATGGGTCCTGGAAAATAATCTGTACGGAATCCTCGCGCAGCTGCTTCAGCTCCTTGGAGTTGACGCGGGTGATATCCTTGCCCTCGAACAGGATCTTGCCGTCCGTACTCTCATGCAGGTGAATCAGGGTGCGGCCCAGTGTGGACTTGCCGCAGCCGGACTCGCCGACAACGCCCATTGTGGTGCCGCGTTCAATGGTGAAGCTCACATCGTCCACAGCGTGAAGCTGGCCGCGCGCCGTCGGGAAATATTTTTTTAGGTGTTGTACTTCAATCAATGGGGCCATGCTCACACTGCTCCTCTCTTTTGTCTGCCGATATAGCAGCTGCAGTAGTGCTTTTCAGCAATCTGCTCCGACTTCGGCGGCTTGGTCCGGCATTCCTCTGTGGCGTAGGGGCAGCGCGGCGCGAACGAACATCCGGTTGGCAGATTGGACGGGTCCGGTGGAAGTCCCTCAATGTTGGCAAGACGGCGCACATCGGATTCCAAATTCGGTATCGCACCGAAAAGACCGATGGTATACGGGTGACTGGGGTGGTCGTAAATTTCTTCCTTGCTGCCGTACTCGATGATCTCGCCCGCGTAGACGACGGCTACATCATCGCAGGAGGTTGCTACAAGGCCCAAATCATGGGTAATCAAAATAAGCGAGGTTCCCTGCTTTTCAATCAAGTCCTGAATCATCTCCATGACCTGTGCCTGAATCGTCACGTCCAGTGCGGAGGTCGGTTCGTCCGCAATCAGGAGCTGCGGGCTGTTGGCCAGTGCCATGGCGATGACCACGCGCTGCTTCATGCCGCCGGAGAACTGGTGCGGGTAGTTGCCGTACCGCTCGGCCGTGATGCCGACGGTTTCCAGCATTTTCTGGGCTTTCTGCATGGACTCCGCTTTCGTTACCTTGTCATGCAGACGAATGACTTCGGCAATCTGGTCGCCGATGCGCATGGTCGGATTCAGAGCCGTCATGGGGTCCTGGAAAATCATCGAAATCTCTTTGCCGCGGACCTTGCGCATATCGGCTTCGTTCAGCTTCATCAGGTCGCGGCCCTGCAATACCACCTGGCCGCTGCGTACATGGGCCGGTGGGTCCGGCAGGATGCGCATAATGGATTTGGCAATCGTGGTTTTTCCTGCGCCGGTCTCACCGACCAGGGCCAATGCCTTGCCGCGTTCCAAATCGAAGTTGACGCCGTTTACTGCATGGATGACCTTACCGTCTGAGGTGTATTCCACCACCAGATCGCGCACCTGCAAAAAGGTATTTGCATTCTGTGTCATAGTTCAAAGCTCCTCCATGTTATTTCTTCAACTTCGGGTCAAGGGCGTCGCGCAGACCGTCGCCGAACAGGTTCAGGCCCAGGACAGTGATCATGATAAAAATGCCCGGGAACATGATCAGATGCGGATAGCTGCGGATGTACGCGCGGCCAGCCGAAAGCATAGCGCCCCATTCCGGAGTGGGCGGCTGCACACCCAGGCCGACATAGCTCAGGGAGGCCGCTGTCAGGATGGTCTGGGCAACACTCATCGTTGCCTTGACGATAACCGGGGAGAGGGAGTTCGGTAGAACATAGCGCGTGATAATGCGGAACTTGCAGCAGGAGATGGACTCGGCTGCCTCGAGATATTCCTCGTCGCGAACGCTGAACACCTGGGCGCGCAGCAGGCGGACATACTGTGGAATCGATGTGATCGCCAGCGCCAGAATGGTCTTATCAAAGCCGGAGCCCAGAACGGCCGACACGCAGATCGTCAGCAGCAGACCGGGGATGGCCTCCAGAATATCCAGAAAGCGCATGAGGACCGTGTCCAGCGTGCCGCCAAAATAGCCCGTGATGGCACCGATGGCACAGCCGACGACCGCGCCAAACGCGGTTGCCGCAAGGCCGATGCTCAGCGAGTAGCGGCCGCCGTAAATAATGCGTGAGAAGACGTCGCGGCCCAGCTCATCGGTTCCAAACAGATGCTCAAGGCTCGGGCCGGACAGCATATTGGTGAGATCCATTTCCTCATAGCCGTAGGGGGCAGCCACCGGTGCGAAGATCGCAGCCAGCGCCAGAACGATAAAGATGATCAGGCCGATGACAGCGCCGCGGTTCTGGAACAGACGCTTTACGATTGCCTGGAAGTTGCTGTTCTTTTTTACGGGTGCAGCCGCGTTGGCGGCGGGCATGGTTGCAGATGCAGTCATATTAGTGTCCACCCTTTCCGCCCTCGTACTGGGCCTTGATACGCGGATCAATGTAGGCATAGGCCAGATCCACCAGCAGCATCATGATGCTGAACGTGATTGCCAGGAAGATGACGCAGCCCTCGACCACGGGATAGTCGCGGCTGTTCACGGCCGTGATCATGTAGGTGCCGATGCCGGGAATCGAGAATACCTGCTCAATGATAAGCGAACCGCCGAACATATGGGCCAGGTTGCTGCCTGCGACGGTGACGATCGGGATCAGGGCGTTTGGCAGCGCGTGGCCGTAGATGACCTTATGCTCCGAAACACCCTTGGCACGCGCGGTCGTGATGTAGTCGGAACGGATAACCTCCAGCATGGAGCTGCGCGCCTGACGTGCCTGTGTGGCAATACCGCCAAAGGAGTTGGCAATGCAGGGTAGTATGTAATACTGGATGCCGCCGATGCCCATGGCCGGGAGCCAGCCGAGCTTGAGCGCAAACAGGATGACCAGCATCAAAGCAACCCAGAACGTAGGCATGGAGACACCGACCAGCGCAATGAACATGCAGATGTTATCCATCCCGCCGCGCTGATGCCCAGCGGCACGCCGACGAGCAACGCAATAGCGATGGAAATCACACCGAGCAGAAGCGTGCGGGGCAGACGGCCCAGCAGTTCCTGTGTAATAGGGGTGTTGTTGATATAGCTCTTGCCGAAGTTGCCGTGCAGGAAGATATCGGAAAGGTAGGTTCCCAACCGCACCAAGTAGGGCTGATCCAGCCCCAGCTCTGTGCGCTTTGCCGCCAGGTCCGCTTCCGTTGCACTGGTTCCCAAAATGATCTGTGCCGGGTCACCTGGCACAAAATACATGATCGTAAAAATCGTGATGGCAACGCCAATGACAACAGGGATCATCAGCAACAGCCGCTTTCCGATATATTTACCCATCTCGTATACCTCATCCAATGGTAATGGGATGCCGCCCGCCGCCAAAGCCGCTGTGACGGCATCCCATTGCCTGATTTCTTATTTCTTACTGTTGATTAGTTCCAACTGTAGGTGCAGCTTGCCACGCAGGGGAACTGCTTGCCGTCCATCGAGATGGACTTGACGCTGTCACGGCAGACCGTATACATCTGCGCATTGAACAGGCCGACTGCATAGGCGTGGCTGTACAGGCAATCCTGGAACGCATCCATGTTGGCCTTGCTGTTGTCTTTCTCACAGGCTTCCATCAGGCTCTGCAGCTCGTCGTCATACACGCCGTTAATCGTGCCGCCGGTGGAGTATGCTTTGGCGTCGAACTTGCCGCGCCAAATCGTCATCAGGTAGTCAGAGCCGCCGCAGTTGTCCAGCAGGATATCATAAGCGGTCTCGTCGCTCTTGTAGGTGTTGAACAGCGAATCCTCGTAGCTGTTGATCTCGACCGTGATGCCTATCTGTGCCAGGTAGCCCTGCATGATCTGGGCAATGCTCTTGCGGATGGCATTGCCGTTCAGCACGATGCGCAGCGGTGTTGCGGTGTCAAAGCCGGACTCTGCCAGCAGGGTCTTGGCCTTTTCCACATCGTAGGTGTAGTAGGAATTTTCCTCCCACGCGGGGTCGTAGTCAGAGAACATGTTGCCGCCGAATGTGCTGCACACAGTGGCCTGGCCGTTTGCGGCACCGTCCACCAGACCCTGGAAGTCGATGGCGTACAGGATCGCCTGGCGCAGCTTTTCATTGCTGCAGGGGCTGTTGTCAGAACACTGGAAGAACAGCACCTGGCTCAGATTCTGCAGGTTCTCAAACACGGTAAAGCCGTCCGCGTTGGCACCGCCCTCCACAAAGCGCTGGCTCTCGGTGTAGGACAGGCCGTTGACCATATCCACCGTGTTGGATTCCAGTGCGATAGCCAGCTGGGAATCCTCGGGAATGTAGTAGTACTCAATGCGGTCCACGTTGGCGTACTGATAATCGGTGAAGTTATCTTCACTCTGCCAGTAGCTGTCCGCTTTCTCAAACGCGTACTCAGAGCCGGAGATGTAGTCGGTCAGCACGTAAGCGGTCGTGCCGACGGGGGTGGTAGCCATCTGGTCGCTGGAGGCCTCATACGCAGCCTTGGTCACGCAGCGGGTAGCCTGCAGCAACTTCTCAAACTGGCCGATGATGTCGGAGTTCATGACCAGTTCTACTGTGTAGTCGTCGATCTTCGTGCAGGTGTCCATGTAGCGGAAATCAACGAAGTTTCCGGTCTCTTTCATTGAGTTGCAGACGAACACGACGTCATCTGCCGTAAAGTGGTTGCCGGCCGTGTCATAGACATTGTCCCAGATGGTCAAATGGTAGGTCATATCGCCGACCTTTTCCCAGCTCTTGGCCACAACGGCCTTGCACTCGCCGCCGACACCCTGATACTCGGCCAGAGGTTCATAGATCGTGCGGAATGTTGCATTCTTGCCGTTGCCGCCCGCCTCAAACGGTCCAAAGGAGGCCGGGTCAGAACCGATGCCTACGCGAATGACGCTCTTGCCGTCTGCGGTGGTGGTTTGTGCGGTTGCCTGGGAGGAAGAGGCCTGCTCCGTTGTACTGCTGCTTGCGGAAGCGCCGCAGCCCGCCAGCATAGTTACTGCCAGTGCAGCAGCAACGCCCTTAACTAACTTTTTCATGAGATTTCTCCTTACTGAATGGTTTTGTGTTGATATACAGCTGTTGGTGACGAATCTGCACGAAGCGCGCTGCGCAGATTGCTGTGAACATTCACTAAAATTGCTTCACCAAACTTCTTTTTTCTGTCTACAATATTACGCGTTGCCATTCGCAAAGTCAATTCTGATATATTCTGCGGAATATTCCGTTTTGGAATTTCCTAAAATTCATATTTTTTTGCTTGTGCAGAATATACAAATAGCAGGAAAAACACCTCACAAAAAGGCGTTTTTCCTGCTATTTCAGGTGGTGCGCCCGGCATGTGCAACAACTAGGTGGTGAAAGACCATTACGCGCTCGGCAGTAGGAAGCGGACGCTGATGTCTTGGGTTGAATGGATGCGGCGCAGGTTCCGAATGTACATCTGGAAGCAGTGGAAGAAGCCCAGAACGAAGGTTGCCAATTTGAGAAAGCTGGGTATCCAGGCTGACAAGGCTTACCAGTGGGGCAACTCCAGACTGGACTATTGGCGTATCGCCGGGAGTCCGGCGCTTCAACGTTCCATTACAAACGAAAGACTCTCAGCAGCGGGATACTTTAGTATCCTCAACTACTACGAGTCCTTGCACTTATGCGGTTGAACCGCCGTGTACCGGTCGGTACGCACGGTGGTGTGAGAGGTCGGCTCTTTAGTTAAGAGAGCCTCCTACTCGATTATAGAAAGCTATTTTACGGCGTTATTTATATACTTTTGTTAAGAGATAGCTTTTCATCCGGCGCTGGAATTCCGGCTTTTTATCGCCCTTTACTTCCATAAGCACGAAGGGTTGCGGCTTTACGCCTTTCAGCTCAAACTTTTTCAGGCCGTCAATATGAAAGGCCGCAATGTCACTTTCGTAACACAGCATGGCGCGCGACTCGTATTGCAGGGAGAACAGCACCATATCACGCCGGATATCCGGGCGGCAGCCGATGCTTTTAAAATGAATATGGTAGAGCTGCTCTATATTTTTGGCAACCATTGTGCCGTAGTAGGTCTCCAGCAGCTCCATGCCGTCTAGGTCGTAGATGGAGACCTCCTCCCTGTCGGCCAGCGGGTGGTCCTTTGGCAGAATGATGCAGAGCGGGTCATTCTGCAGAAAGGTTTTTTCAATCTGCTCCTGCTCGTGCAAGGGGTCATGGGCAATCAGATAATCAATCTCACCGTTCAGCAGACACCGTTCTGCTATGCTAAAGTCGCGCTGGGTCAAAAATTCCACATAAATATTCGGGTTTTCGTCACGGAATGTCTGCATGGCATACAGTAAATTCTGGCGGGTGTCGTTTGGCACCACGCAGACCGTGACCTTGCACTTGGAGGTAAATGCTTTCAGCCGCCGTATGGCATGGTAGTAGTTGGGCAGCATCTTTTTTACATCTTCATAAAAGCATTCCCCGGCCGGGGTCAGCTCGATGGGGTGTTTCTTTCGGTCAAACAAATGCACGTTAAGCTCATTTTCCAGCCGCATGATGGCTTTGGAAAGCGATGACTGGGAAATGTTCTGGCTTTCTGCCGCTGCAGAAAAGCTGTGCTGCTCCGCAATATCAACAAAATAAATCAATGTTTGAATATCCATTCGTGCATCTCACCTCACAATATTATCTTATCATATTGCTCTGTTTTGTTCAAGAAACTTTCTTGACAAAAGAAAAAGCCCTCAAGCCCCTACAAAAGGGACCTGAGAGCCTTTTTATTATAAAGCGTTTTAATCTGACAGCAGCTTCCTTGTTTTCCACTTGCCGCTCAGGTAGTAGGCAAAGCAGAGGATGCCCGGCAAAATGCGCGAGAAAGCAATGCCCATAAAGTAGCCTACATAACCCATGCCCATAACGTTGACGAACAACAGGCTCAGACCGATCTTGCAGACAACGCCGTCCAGAATGCCGATCACAAAGCCGAGCGAGACAAAGCCGCAGCCTGTGACCATAGCCTGGAACGCGCCGACAAAGGCAGAAGCAAAGAAATGCACGACCATAATGCGCAGATATACCTTGCCCATATCGATGACTGCTACGTCCGTAGTGAAGATGCGGTACACATCCTGCGGGAAGAACAGCAGCACTACCACGATGATGCAGGCAAAGCCGAGGCCCAGTGACAGAGTAGCCCAGCAGACCTTTCCGGCGCGTTCTTTCTTATTGGCACCCAGATTCTGCCCGATCATGGCAGCGGATGCGGTGTCCACACCGCTGTTGAATACATCCGAGAATTTCTGAATCTTGTTGCCGATGCTGTTCGTAGCGGATACCGTCAGACCGTAGCTGTTGATGTTGGCGTTGATCCACAGCAGCGAGAAGCGAACCAGCAGCGAGCGAACCACCTGCGGCACACCCAGCACAACGATGGTTTCCAGAATTTTGGCATCCGGCCAGAAAAACTCCTTGCTGAGTTCAAACTCGAACTTTTCGCGGTTTTTCCACAGATAGCGGAACGATGCGACAAAAGAGCCAACCTGGGACAGGGTGGTGGCAATGGCCGTGCCGTCCGCCTGCATGCCCAGCACCGCGACAAAGAAGATGTCCAGTCCGATATTGATGACAGCTGCCACGCTGATAAAGTAGAGCGGCCGCTTGGATTCACCCATGCCGCGCAGTATGCCGCACACGGCATTATACCCGAACACAAACGGGTAGCCAAGGGCTGTTATGATCATGTAGGCCCGTGCCTGGGACAGGGCCTCCCCCGGGCAGTTCAGCGTGTGAAGAATTGGCAAGGAAAAAACGATCGCTGCAAGCATCAGCAGGGCGGAAACACCCAGCATAAAGCCGAGCAGTGTACCAACCGTCTTTTTTGCGCGCCGCTCATTCCTGGCACCGATAAGCTGCGCAATGTAAATTTGCCCGGCGGTAGAGAACCCCATCGCCACAGGGGTGACCAGGTCTGCAATCTCGCCGCCGGTTGAGATGCCGACCGTTCCCACGCTGCCGACGAACTGGCCAATGACCATCAGGTCCACCATGCTGTACAGCTGCTGGATCAGGTTTGTCAGAATAATGGGAACGGCAAATACAATCAGGGTCTTGTATATGGACCCCTGCGTAAGGTCATTTCCGACTTTTGGCTTTTTAGCCGCTGCTTCCATACGCATGCTCTCCTTATGTAAGATTTTTTGTGATCACATTACTCTTATCATAAAAGGAAAGCCTGGGATTTCGCAATTTTGATTTCCGCAGCGTAAATTTCCAAATCGGAATATAATAGAAATTGCAGCCGGGAAATTCAACATATTCGTTGTGCAGCACTGGCTTGGGCTGGAATTCCCGCGCGTTTTTTGCCTGTATTGCCCTACTTTTTACAGCACTTTTCCACGAATTTCTAAAACAGAATAGTTTTTATGCCGGATTTGAATACTGCCGTTTTGTGTCGCCTTGCATCCTTCAACTTCTTTTTCTATAATGGTAGAAAATCAACTGAAAAGGAGTTCCCGGCTATGTCATTTCGTGAAAAATATTTTTCGGATTACCGTGCAGAGACTACGCTGCACCCGAACGGAAAGGGCTATAAGGTGGAATATGTGTACTGCGGCGATTGGTATTGCTGGGATCTTGCCAAGCCGGATTTTCTCCGTTTCAAGGGAGCGATGCTGCTTTTGTGCGGCGCGGAGCTTGTGGTATATGCAATCTGCGCGCTGCAATATGCGCCAGCCAACACGTCGCCTATTGTTGCAGCTGGCGGTTTGCTGGCGATCATTGCACAGATTTTTCAGTGGATTGGCCTTGTGCAGCTCTGCCTGAGCCGCCGCAAGGTCAAGGACCGCGATTGCCACGAGATATGGGCAAAGCTGCGTGGCAGCTCCTGCCTGTGCGCGGCGCTGCTGGCGGTTGCCGCCTGTGGCTGCCTTTTGCGGCAAGGCTGGCTGCTGGCTGCCGGGTACGCGATGGATGCGTTGCTGGCTTATGCGATGTATCGCAAAATCAAGGGGCTTACATTTTCTCTGTTGCCCGGCGACGGAAGCACTTTCACTGAGGATTGAGCATTTTGCTGCTTTTCGTGTTTGATTTTTGCCACTATTCGCAAACGGAATCGATTTGCAGGAATATCTGAATTGCAGAAACCGCACGGCAGCGTTACTATTGTCTTAGCTCAAATACATATCTTGCAAGGAGGTAACATATGACGGAACTCACAAAATTGTACCCCATGGTGCAGATTAAGAAGAACACCTGGGAAATCGATGAATTTGACTGTGCCAGTATTTTCCTGCTGATCGGCACGGAAAAGGCGATGGTCATTGACTGCGGCATGGGTATTGGCGATCTGCGCGGCGCAATCGAGATGATTACCGACAAGCCGCTGATCTGCGTCATTTCCCACGGCCATATTGACCACACGGCCAATGCACGCCAATTCGGCGAAATCTGGCTCAACCCGAAGGATCAGGGCATTGAAATCCCCATGAACTACGCCCGCCGCCGCTATGACACGGAGCATATTGCTCAGCGGCAGAAAGGAAGCATTGGTGCGCCGTATAATATGTATCGTCTGTACGCCTACGATATTGAGGTCGATCTGCGCGAGCCCGGCCCCGGTGAACCCATGCCGGTCATCCACGATTTGACGGACGGAATGCAGTTTGACCTGGGCGGCCGCACCGTGACGGCCTATGAATGTCCCGGTCACACCGCCGGTGAGATGGTGTTTATCGATGACCAAACTCACCTGATGTTTGCGGGTGATGCGCTCAACTTCAATCTGGGCATCGGAGCTGTCCCAGTGGAAACCACGCTGAAAGCGCTGCGCCGTCTGCAGGCTATGCAGGACCAGTACACGGGCATCTTCAATGGCCACCACGACTTCCGCCCTCTGGGCATGCCGCTGGATGATGATTGTCTGCCCACCGTGATTTCGATGTGTGAGGACATCGTCGCCGGGCATTACAGCGCCTGCACGGTCCCCAGCTTCTGGGGCCAGCCCATGCCGCTGAGCGCTTCGGACAAGGCGGATTTCTCGCCCAAGGATGCCCCGCCGATGAACGCGAACAAGCCCCAGCCGCCCCGCAAGCGCGTTACCTACCGCAAGGGTCGCAACTTCCTGGGCTTCAACCCCAACCTCATCCACGAGGAGTAGGCGCGCGTATACAGTTTTTGCTTTTTTCTGATGCTTGCTTTCTTCTAAGTTCTTTTATCTCCCCACTCATTTGCAAAAATCCCCCTGTATTGCTGCATTGCGCAGCGACAGGGGGATTTTTGCGGTTGGGTTGCAGAGAAGTGGATAACGTCAGAAATTTTCTTGTGTGGATGGCTATATTCGTGGATTGGATAAATGGCTGTCAGGTATTCATTTTGAAATAAAACGATATGTGCCATAACTGGGCGATTCAAGAATCCCGGCGGCAGTCAGCTCCCGAATCACCAGATTGGCGCGGCTGTTTTTGACGTGGAACGCATCCGCGACGTGACGGGTGCGAAATTCATATTCATACCCATAGCGGCGGAACAATTCCAGTATCTTTTCCTTTGTGGATGCCTGCATCCGCAGCTTGGATAAGTCATGCTCCAGCTTTTCAATAGGGGTGGAGAATGCAGAAGTTTCCACATTGTGTGTAGAGGTTTCCACGTTTTTGATGGTAGTTTCCATGTTTTGCGCGGAGGTTTCCACGTTTTCGGAATCCATAGAAAGCTGCGCTGGCGCTGCGACGCTTCGATTGGGCAGCGTTACAAGGAAAAACGTGCTGTCGGAGTAAAATATCGGCTTTTGCGCACACTCGGCGTAGGAGGTCATAATGCGGTCAATGCCGCTGCCGCGCCGCTCCATGTAGTGCAGGCGGGAGAATACATCAGAAATCACCTGATTGCGCCGCATAGAAGGAATGTGCCGCAAATCCATGTCTTGGATCCGGCGGCCATTGGCCATGCCGCCCGGCGAAGAAATCTCCATGCGGTCATCGAACATTTCAATGTGTATTTCCGAGCCGAGAACCTGATAGTCGCGGTGAATCAGCGCATTTACCAACACCTCACGGACGGCCTTGTAGGGGTAGTCGCTGCGTTCTTCGCGCGTCATGCCACGAATGCTCCACGGATTTTTGCTATTGTTGCGGATGAAATCCTCTGCGTTTTGCAGCAGAGAAATCAGACTGGCACCCTGATATTCTTTGTCGTCCAGTGCATCGGCATCGATATTGCCCTTGTGCGTGCCCTTCCAGCGGGTGCAGAATATGCGAGACTGCGGCAGTACACCTTGGTCGCATAATAGCAAGCCGCCGTTTGTGACCTGACCGTCCTCGGTGACAAGGGCGGTAGAAAGCAAATCCTTGTCTGGCTGGAAATCTTCTTTAAGCGTGTTCTTGAAGGTGGCAGCTAACAGCGTAAAGCTGACATCTCCTATGTGATAAGGCGATGGTAGTGAATCGAAAGTCTTATTCATGCCCTTGAGAATTAGGGCGCTTAATTGCTGACGAGAGGCTTCTTCCGACTGATCGCCGTTTCGGATGTAGGCGACGCAGACGCCCTCGAAGCGGTAGTAGTACGGATAGGCAGGGCCGTTCTGAATTTCCAAGTCAACGCAGATTTTATTATCTTCGGCAAAGGCGTGAAGCTGATACCGGGGCGTCGGGTCGATGCGCGCTTTAATAAGCTCCGTAATTTTGCTGATGACCTCTTGTGGGTTAACCAGACCGCATACTTCACGCGGATTATCGCGGACGCCAAACACGATATGCCCGCCAAAGCTGTTGGCAAATGCAGAAACGGATTTCAGCCAGCTGCGCGGCTTTTTGATTTCCAGTGCCTCTTTGTAGTCAACGGAGGAACCCTCCAAGAGTAAGTCGTTCAGATTCACGGTATCACCTGCCGATATGATTTTGTTGTGGAGCCGAGATTTGTCAGTAATTAAATTATACTACGCCCAAAGCATCAAGGCAATCGTAAGTTGTACTCTCCGGTGTTAAGTTGTACGCATCACGGCAAGACTAGAGTGGGGAAAATCCAGTTTTTTGATGTTTTACGGATAGGATACGATAGTATCTTAGTATTTTATTTATTTAGTATTTATT
>OHXG01000687.1_pt1 | contig 12562 bp, 10 predicted proteins | sample 1579971 | NCBI WGS metagenome assembly OHXG01 (sample SAMEA3882517, study PRJEB24775) | human gut metagenome | biome: human-associated habitat; feature: intestine environment; material: feces | place: Netherlands | collected 2009/2010
AGGAGTACCGCTGTACTCCAACCTTTGTTAACCTTAAATCTAATACTATGAAAAAAATCACGTAACAAATGTATAGCTTCTTCACATATTTCCCAAATATTTACTCTTTTCCTGAATTTCTTTTAGTTTTCTTTTGCGAATATTTACTGTTTTCGTGCACGCTTGGACATCTTGACTTAAATAAAGTGTATATAATGACTATATGATAACTGTCGGATAAGCGAGGCTTGCTGTTGGGGCTTTTCGTGGAATATTCCGGTTCTTTGTCTGTATTGGAAGTAGCATAAGTTGCAAAAAACTTCCAATCGTTTCACAGAATCTTCCAAGTTGCTAAATGAGTTGGTTTTTCTGTATCTTCTTTAATTTTAATGGTTTATTTTTGGCTTTGTACAAAGCAAAGTTATGGTGAACCGTATCTATATAGTAACTCTTATAATGCTCTTTTTTTTATCAGTGGGAAGAGCATCTGTACGGGCTGACATATTGATGGTTGTAAACAGTGTAATGCTGGACTCGGTTATAAAACCGGACGAATGGAGAGAAGTATATCGGTGGGTACTCGCTGATAAGAATGTGCCGGACAGGAAAGAGGTTTTGATGTTAATCCGGTATCATTATGGGAATTTCGGCAAATTGACGGAACTGTTGTTCTATCTGAACGAAGGCAAGGCCTGTAAATATCTGTTGCAGTTTGTTTTTCCGCGGATAGGCAGCTATACGGTACATTCGAAGGAGTTTCCTATTGCCGGAATACGGATGCCGGAGAAGGCACTGCCGGTAATGTCTGCCGGTAGCGGAGAACTGGTTCCGACTGCGTTCCCTGAGAAAAGAAAAAGGCTGGGACCATCACATAAGGTTATGGTAGCTCTGAAGAATAATATGATATATGATTTGGCGTTGGCTCCGAATGTGGAAGTTGAGTTTTCGACAGGAAAGAGGTGGTCTTTGAATACTGAATATAAATGTCCTTGGTGGTTGAACAGTCGGAATGGCTTTTGTTATCAGCTTCTTTCGGGAGGTGTGGAAGTACGCTGTTGGCTGGGCAACAGAAATCTGTGTAACAGATTGACAGGGTATTTCCTGGGGGTATATACCGAGGGAGGAGTATATGATTTTCAGTTGAAAGAAGAGAGTGGCATTCGCGGTAAGTATTATATGACTTCGGGGCTGAGCTGCGGATATGCACGCAGAATAACCGGGCACCTTGCAATCGAGTGCAGTTTGGGAATAGGTTATTTGACAACGGAATACTGTAAATATACCTCTTATAAAGGGGAATTAGTCCGAACTAATGGAGGACACTTTCATTTTGTGGGTCCTACAAAGGTAGCGGTCTCTTTAGTATGGCATATAACAGCAGGACGATGAATGTGGTGGAAAATATCAGATATAATGTACCGTTGCCTCTGTTCTGTCTGTTGATAATCCTGTCAGGGTGCAATTTCAGGGAGGTGCTGGACGATTATCCTGTCAGTGGCGTACAGATAACGCTGGACTGGACGGGAGTTGCGGAGAATTTGCCGGAGACCGTGCGGGTAATATTTTATCCGAAAGATGCCGAGGGGCGGAAAGTAGACGGCTATTTGCCGGCTGCCGGCGGGGAAATGAAAGTACCGCCCGGCCATTATGCAATGATAGTTTACAACTATAATACGGAATGTGTCTGCATAGAAGGCGATGAGTGCTATGGTACTATCAGGGCATATACGGAACGGTGTATTGGAATGGATGCCGGAGAGGATATGATTTGGTCGCCGGACGATTTCTACGTTGTGGCGTTGGATGATGTGGAAATAACAAAAAGCGAAGCGGCTATGGTGATGAAACTGAAACCGGAACGGGTAGTAAGCAGTTATTCGTTTGCCGTGAAGGTGGATGGTGTAGAAAATATATCGACTGTTGTGTGCTACGTCAGCGGGTTGAATGGCGGTTACTTTCTCGGTAGAAGGCTGTGTACACTTGCAGAAGTGCCCGTTTATGTGGAGAATGATTGTAAAAACGGACTGTTGCAGGGGCATTTTTCGCATTTCAGGCTTCCGAAAAGTGCGGATACGCGGGGCGATAGTCCGGTAGTGTTGACCATCAGGATTATTAAGGTGGATAAGCAGGTGCAGGAGATTCTGGTTGATATCAAAAAGCTGATAACACCTCCGACCTCCGGTGAGGAAGAAGAAATACAGCCTGCTCCTGATGGGGAAATACATATTGAGGTGCCTGTTCCCGATGGACAGATTACGGTAGAGGTGGATAAGGAAGAAGGTGGAAATAGCGGTATCGGAGGTGATATAGGTGATTGGGATGATGAAACGAATGTGGATATAATCGTGTAGAAACAAGATAAGCAATTAATATATTAACTAAAAAACAGATGGTTATGAGAAAAATTTTATTGGTGGCTTTAACAGCCGCAGCAATGGTAAGTTGCTCTGAAAATGAAGGGCTTGAGAATGAAAGTACAATGAACCGGATTAAATTCGGGACAGTGGTGAAGACCGGAACAAAGACATTGGTTGCCACTACTGAGAATTTCAGTAAGTTTACTGTAAGCGCTTATAAAACAACAGATAACATGGGAGGAACTGTACAGTTGAATACGGGTTTTATGGATGATATAGAAGTTGATAAATCAAGCGGGGAATGGAAGTATAAGGGCGACTACTACTGGCCTGTCTCCGGTAAATTGCAATTTTTTGCTACCTCACCGGCGCAAACTTTGGATATTACTACCGCTGCCGGTTATCCGAAATTCGAGTATGCGGTGAAGGCGGTTGACAGTCAGGAAGATTTGGTTGCTGCCAACGTAATAAATCAGGTAAAGTCTGAGTCAGCCATTTCTCTTCCTTTCCAGCATCTTCTGACGCAGGTGAACTTTACAATCAAGGGTGATGTTGCCGATTTTATTTATACCGTATCGAAATTGGTGATTAAAGGTGCAAAGGATAAGGCTACTTTTACTTTTGACGGAAGCAGCACCGTGGGAGCTTGGAGTAACCTGGCAGAGTCTGCTTCGGGTGTGACATACGAATACACCGGCACTCCCGTATCCGTTACTCCGACTGCTGCTGAACCTGAAGCTTTTGCAGCATTTGAGACTTCCGGCAATGCCTTGTTTATGCTGATGCCTCAAGACGACCTGACAGGCGTTACTTTGGAGATTACCTATACTGCTGCACCGAAAGATAAATCAAGTGAGTATACTTGGAATGATACCAAGGTCGTTAACCTTACAGGCAGTTGGGGCATGGGCAAGAATATTCGGTATACATTGACGCTGACCAACAATGCTACTCCTATTAAGTTTACTCCGAATGTTGGCATATGGACCAATGAGGACGGAACATTCACCGGGCTATAAGAGCTTGATATAAGAGTCCTGTTGATTTCATTATATTTTGATTCTTCCCCGAAAACGTTTTTAAAGTTTTCGGGGAATATGTTTTTTTGTTGGCTGCTAATGTTTATTTTTGCCAAAGCAAACAAACAAAACATTCTATCCTGTCATGTACGACTCTCCCGCTTGTGAAGCGGTTAACGCCGATTGCCTGAAATGCCCCAAGGCTGTGGACAATCTTATCTTATACGCCTCTCATAGTAGAGGGTTTCACTTTATTATGCCCAAGTGCGATAACAATATCATTATGTTTCTTTTAAAAGGTGAGGCTCTTGTCAACAGTGAAGAATATGCAGGCGTGACGTTGCATGCCGGTGAGTTTATTCTGCAGGCTGTCGGTTCAAAATACGAAGTGCTTGCCATGACCGATGTAGAGTGTGTATGCTACCGTTTTTCCCAGCCGGAATCTTTTTGTGAGGGACGCTTTCAGCATATCGTAAAAGATGTGGTTCCACCTCTTATCTTTTTCCCGTTGAAAATATGTTCTGAACTGAATTTTTTCTTGGAAGCTTCGAAGTCTTATCTGGTTGAGGGGAAGATTTGTAGGGAGCTACTGCAATTTAAGCAGAAAGAACTGGCGTTTATCCTGTGGCGTTACTATTCGGATTATGAGCTTTCCATGTTGGTGCATACGTTATCGAAATACATGGATAGTTTTCAGTATTTCGTACTTAAGAATCATGATAAGGTCAAGACGGTTGAAGAATTTGCCGAATTAGGGGGATATACAGTGACGACTTTCCGCCGTATCTTTACTTCTGTATTCCATCAGCCTGTGTACGAGTGGATGCAGGAACGCAGAAAAGAAGGCATTCTTTATGAACTTCGGCATACAAACTTTACAATCTCTGAAATTTGTTATAAATATGGCTTTGAATCTTTATCTCATTTCTCTAATTTCTGCAAGAAGAATTTTGGGTTGTCTCCCCGTAATTTAAGGAAAGAGGTTGAGAAGCCATCCTTATCTGCAGCCCAGGATTCTATGTTTTTGTCTGTTTAACCTGCTTGGGATATCAAGCAGGTTCCATAATTTCTTATCATAAAAAAAACTCCTCTACCGGTTTTCCCGATAGAAGAGTTCTTGTGATATTAATCAAATGCAGAAAGTACGGTTAGTCTTTCAATTTTGCGGTAATGAAGTCGCGGTTCAGACGTGCGATGTTGCTGATAGAGACATTCTTCGGACATTCGGCCTCACAAGCACGGGTGTTTGTACAGTTACCGAAACCGAGTTCGTCCATTTTGCTCAACATGGCTTTGGCACGGCGCAATGCTTCCGGTTTGCCTTGAGGAAGCAGGTTCAACTGGCTTACCTTAGCGGAAACGAACAACATGGCGGAACCGTTCTTACAAGCGGCTACACAAGCACCGCAACCGATACAGGAAGCGGCATCCATGGCTTCATCGGCGATAGGCTTCGGAATCAGGATAGCGTTGGCATCCTGAGGCGCACCTGTACGTACGCTGACATAACCGCCTGCCTGCATAATCTTGTCGTATGCAGTACGGTCTACCATCAAGTCTTTGATTACCGGGAAGCCGGCAGAACGCCAGGGCTCTACGGTAATGGTGTCGCCGTCGTTGAAGCGGCGCATATAGATTTGGCAGGTAGTGGCTCCTGTTGCAGGACCGTGCGGATGTCCGTTGATGTAAAGAGAACACATACCGCAGATACCTTCGCGGCAGTCATGGTCGAATACAACCGGTTCTTTACCTTCACTGATGAGCTGTTCGTTCAGAATATCCAGCATTTCGAGGAATGAGGTATCGCCCGGAATATCTTTCATTTGGTATGTTTCAAAAGCGCCTTTTGCTTTCGGACCCTTCTGGCGCCATACCTTGAGCGTAAATGATATATTTTTATCCATTTTCTTTAATTCTTTAAATGTTCAACTTCCCGATTAGCTCTTGTAGTTACGAGTCTGTACCTTGATTGCTTCGTATACCAGAGGTTCTTTCAGCAATACCGGTTCTTTTTCGTCTGAACCCTGGTATTCCCAGCAGGCAACGTAGAAGTAGTTTTCGTCATCGCGCTTGGCTTCGCCTTCTTCTGTCTGGTACTCTTCGCGGAAGTGACCGCCGCAGCTTTCGTTACGGTTCAAGGCATCGTATGCTACGAGTTCGCCCATTGTGATGAAGTCGTACAGACGGATAGCCTTGTCGAGTTCGACGTTCATGCCTTCTTTCTCGCCGGGGATGAACAGCTCTTTCTCGAATTCCTTGCGGATTTCCTTCAGTCTCTTCAAGCCTTCTTTCAAGCCCTCTGCAGTACGTCCCATACCTACATATTCCCACATTACGTGGCCCAATTCCTTATGGATAGAGTCTACAGACTTCTTACCCTTGATGTTCATCATCCAGTCGATTTTGTCCTGAATGGCTTTTTCTGCCGCTGCGAACTCAGGCAGGTCGGTAGAGAAGCGGGGAACGGTAATCTGGTCGGCCAGGTAGTTCTGGATAGTATAAGGCAATACGAAGTAACCGTCTGCCAGACCCTGCATCAATGCGGAAGCACCGAGGCGGTTGGCGCCGTGGTCCGAGAAGTTACATTCACCGATGGCGAACAGGCCCTTGATAGAAGTCATCAGTTCGTAGTCTACCCAGATACCACCCATTGTATAGTGAATAGCCGGATAAATCATCATCGGGTTTTCGTACGGGCTGACATCTGTGATTTCTTCGTACATGTCGAAGAGGTTGCCGTAACGCTGTGCAACCACATCTTTGCCCAAACGGTTGATAGCTTCGGAGAAGTCGAGGAATACGGCAAGACCTGTATTGTTCACGCCATAACCCTTGTCGCAACGTTCTTTGGCAGCACGGCTGGCAACGTCACGCGGAACGAGGTTACCGAATGCCGGATAACGGCGCTCCAGGTAGTAGTCGCGGTCTTCTTCGGGAATATCTTTTCCTTGCAGCGTACCTTCCTGCAACTTCTTGGCATCTTCCAGTTTCTTCGGAACCCAGATACGTCCGTCGTTACGCAAAGATTCGGACATCAAAGTCAGTTTGGACTGCTTGTCGCCGTGAACGGGGATACAAGTCGGGTGAATCTGTACGTAAGCGGGGTTGGCAAACCAGGCTCCTTTACGGTAGCAGGCCATGGCAGCGGAACAGTTGCAAGCCATTGCATTGGTAGAGAGGAAGTATGCGTTGCCGTAACCGCCGGTAGCGATAACTACAGCGTGAGCAGCAAAACGTTCCAGCTTACCTGTTACGAGATTCTTGGCGATGATACCGCGGGCACGTCCGTCGATGATGACAACGTCTTCCATTTCATAACGCGTGTACAGTTTCACCGTACCCACGTTTACCTGACGGCTCAGTGCGGAGTAAGCTCCCAGCAGCAATTGCTGTCCTGTCTGTCCTTTGGCGTAGAATGTACGTGATACCTGTGCACCACCGAATGAACGGTTGTCGAGCAAGCCGCCGTATTCGCGTGCAAAAGGAACACCTTGTGCAACACACTGGTCGATGATGTTGTTGGAAACCTCGGCCAGACGGTAAACGTTTGCTTCGCGGGCACGATAGTCACCACCTTTTACCGTATCGTAGAACAGACGGTAAACGGAGTCGCCGTCGTTCTGGTAATTCTTTGCAGCATTGATACCACCTTGCGCAGCGATAGAGTGTGCGCGGCGCGGAGAGTCCTGAATGCAGAAGTTGAACACTCTGAAACCCATTTCACCGAGAGAAGCGGCAGCGGAAGCGCCGGCAAGTCCGGTTCCTACTACGATGATGTCCAAACGGCGTTTGTTGGCAGGGTTTACTAATTTTTGGTGAGCTTTATAGTTGGTCCATTTCTCAGCCACCGGTCCTTCCGGTATTTTAGAATCTATCTTAGTCATAATGCTATTACAATTTAATCATTTACAATAATTTATCAGCAAGCGCCGCTGCACATCAGTGATTTGATGAAGAATACGACAACTACCAGAGCGAAGCATACAACAACGATAGTGGAGTAGATGTTGGAGATACATTTCCAACGGTTGATCCATACTTTGTTGTTCCAGCCCAAAGACTGCATGGAGCTCCAGAAACCGTGAGTCAGGTGGAACCACAATGCACCCAGCCAAATGAGGTAAAGCACTACGAATACCGGGTTGGAGAAGGTGTTCTGAATGTGATAGACACCGTTGGCAGCGTAAGCCAGCGTGAGCATGTCGGCATGTGCGCCCATGTTGTGCATCAGTTCGGGGAGCTGCATCTTTGCCCAGAAGTTAACCAGGTGCAGGCCGAGACCTACGATTACCACGATACCCAGTACGAGCATGTTTTGAGAGGCCCATTCCACAGTTTTAGGCTTGTCTACTACTGCATAACGCTCGTTACCGCGCGCTTTGCGGTTTTGCATCGTCAGCCAGAAAGCGTAGATGATGTGGATGATGAATAAGGCAGCCAGACCTACCGTAGCCACCAATGCGTACCAGTTTGCTCCCAGGAACTCACAAACCATGTTGTAGCCATTAGCCGAGACTAATGCAACCAGGTTCATCGCCATGTGAAATGTCAGAAACAGGACAAGGGCGATACCGGTAACGCTCATCACCACTTTCCTTCCTACAGATGAATTACTTAACCACATAAATGATTGAATTTAAATTATTTAATAGTTAGAAAATATATTCTTAAAAGCTCGTCAGACTAATATCCTGCAAAAATAGAGGAAATACCTTGATTAAACAAGGAATTAAAGAAATTATTCCGTAATGAGCGGGTAGCAAGATTGCCGGGCGAATCAGCGGTGTCATTCGTCCTCTTGTTCCTTGTTATGTTCTTTACAGATAATAGTTATGTTTTCGCCGTTGGCAGTACGTTTGCGCAGAGAGCGCGGGGTGTCGCCGAAAGAGTCTTTGCAGAAATGGGCAAAGTGTGATAATGAATCGAATCCGTATCGGGTGCTGATTGTGGAGATACGTTGCTTGGTGTGTTGCAGGTCGTTTAAAATGCCCTCGCGTTTTTTGTCCAGAATCCATTCGTATACAGGTACGCCATACATATTCTTGAATAATCGGCGGAAAGTGGTTGTGGTATATCCGCCAAGGTGGGCAAACTCTTCTACGTTTTTCACTTTATCGTAGTTCTGCATGACGAAATAGTGGAAACTTTCTGTATATGTACTGATTGGATAGAAAAAAGTGGAGACTTGCTGGATTGGGTAGTAGCAAGTCAGGATATAAATTATCTCCTGGCATTTAACGTCAAGATACCTGCTGCACGTGTTCGGCTGCTCCCTGAAATATTCCGTTAAATCTCCGAATAATCTTTCCAGTTTAGGAATGATGGGCAAAGGAGTATAGGTCAGAGGGGCATAAGCCCTTTCAAGTATGTCTTTGTAGCGTTCTTCACAGAGGAGAGGAAGTTCGGTGAATCGATAGGTAAAATATTCAACATCGGTTAGCGCCAGCAATTCTACTTTGGAGCCGATAGCTTGCAAGATACATTGGCGGGCCTGCAGAGTAGTACCGGGATATTCCTCGCTATTGACAAGCAACTCGCCTTTCAATATAAATATTATACAATTTTGTGTACACTTTTCGGCAGGGAAATGCTGTCCTTTAGGATATTGGCTATATATCAATACTCCTTGGGATGTTTTAGGACATAGCGCACAATCAATTTGCCGAGAGCAACAACTATTTAATGCCATGAATAGATATGTGAATTGTATTAATATGTAAATTGTGGCAACAAAGATAAGATAATTTTGCGAATACTCTAAGGATTTCGGCTATCTTTGCGCCAAACTAATAGATAGGTTTTATGAGAAGAACCATTTTTTTTGTATTTTTTATTTCCTTTGTTGTATCAAATCTCTTTGCACAGAATTGGGATATTAATACCTTACATCGAGTTAATGGCTGGGATAATAAATTTGTCCGTAATTACAATAAATTTATTTCCCGTTCGGAGCCTTATGTGGCCATTGGTGTCCCGGTAGCTATGGCTTTGACGGCATGGGCTAAAAAGGACAAGGACTTGTTGAAGGATGCCGTATATGTCGGAACAAGTGTGGCGGGTGCTTTTGTGGTGGCGTATGGTATGAAATATCTTGTCGACCGCGAACGTCCGTATGAACGCTATCCGGATAGGGTACATCCGTATAGCCATGAGAGCAGTCCTTCATTTCCCTCCGGGCATACCGCATCGGCTTTCGCACTTGCCACTTCTCTGTGCATAAAATATCCTAAGTGGTACGTAATAGCCCCTTCTGCCTTGTGGGCTTGTTCCGTCGGAGTGTCCCGTATGAATGAGGGTGTACATTATCCCTCGGATGTACTGGCAGGTGCGGCTATCGGTGCAGGCTGTGCGATTGTGAATATCTATGTAAACCGCTGGCTGAACCGCTGGTTGTTTGGAAAGTGATAAGGTTATAACCTTACCACTTTTTCATACGCTCCTTCATTTAGAACTTTCAGGGCTTGTATTACGCTGCTGTCCGTAGTATTCATTATCTGGAAGTATTCATTCATATCCCACAGGTCGCGGGCTATCAACGCTTTTAGTTGCGTCTTGATGAGCGGCAGGGACTTCCGGTATTGCTTCTCGTCGAACTTAATCTTTTCTTGTTCCGCAAGAGTCTGCATGTTTGCTAATACCTCATCGCTGATTTCGAACTTATCGTTGAACGTTTCGAATTTCTTATATTTGCTTTGCAACTCTTTCCGATGGCTTTCTATAAATTTCATAGTTGTCTTGATAACGACACCTTTAGCAACGATATTCCGATGATAATCTGTGTATTGGGTGGTATCTATCGGCACGAAGAAGTCGGGCATGATACCGCCACCGCCATAAACAGTGCGCGCTAATTTTTTTGTCTGGTACTTCAGGGAATCGGGGAAATGTATGCTGTCGGCATGCATTAATTCGCCATGATTAAAGCGGTCTATCAATTCCTGGTTGTATTTTTCCAGATTATTTTCCCCGCTAAGCGTGCCGTCCAGGTTGGCGGTCTTGTCATAAGGCTTCTGTATGCAACGGCCGGAAGGAGTATAGTAGCGGGCAATGGTCAGGCGTATCATAGAGCCGTCCGGCAGGTCGATAGGGCGTTGCACCAATCCTTTGCCGAAAGTGCGCCGGCCTACGACTACACCTCTGTCCCAATCCTGAATGGCTCCGGTTACGATTTCACTGGCGGATGCGGAATATTCATCCACCAGAACGACGAGACGGCCGTCTTTAAACTTTCCGTTTCCTTTGGCATGGAAATTACTGCGGCGTGCGGCTCTGCCCTCCGTATAAACAATGAGGTCCTTTTGTTGCAGGAATTCATTGGCGAGGTCGATAGCGGCGTTCAGATAGCCACCGCCATTTCCTTGCAGGTCGAGTATCAGGTCTTTCATTCCTTTTTTCTGCAATTCCTTTAACGCTTTAAGAAACTCTTCGGCAGTGGTTGCCCCAAAGCGGTTGATGCGGATATAACCTGTCCGGGGCTGTATCATATATGCGGCATCCAGACTGAGAATAGGTATTTTATCCCGTTTTACAGTGAAGAATAAGGGTTCATTCACTCCGCGGCGCACGATTGTCAGTTTGACTTCCGAGCCTTTCTCTCCGCGTAACTGGCTCATGATGTCTTCCGTGCTCATTTTAACTCCGGCAATGGCGGAGTCGTTAACGGCTATGATGCGGTCGCCGGCAAGAATGCCCACCTTCTCCGAGGGACCGTTGCTGACGGGCTGTACTACAAGCAGCGTATCTTCTATCATTTGGAACTGTACGCCGATACCTTCGAAGTTGCCTTGCAGGGGTTCGTTCATTTTCTTTACTTCTTCGGCATTGTTGTAGGTAGAGTGCGGATCAAGCTGCGCCAGCATCTTGATAATGGCCTCTTCCACCAGTCTGTTCTCATCCACGGAGTCCACGTAGAGGTTGGCTATGGCAAACTCTGCCATTTGCAACTTGCGGAGGGCTTCATTGCCCATTTTCTGAGCCTGTGCCGTTACGGCACATATACATACTATAATAGCAAAAATCTTCTTCATTATTCTTGTCACTAACTACCAATCATTTCATCTCATCACTCATTTCCATTCCTTCCGGAAGGAACATGCTTATATCCTTTCCGAATTGCAGCAGTTCGCGTACGGTAGTGGAACTTACGCAGGTCAGTTCCGGTTCCGTAAAGAGCAGAATGGTTTCAATTCCTGTCAGCTTGCGGTTTATATCGGCAATCGTTTCCTCGTACTCGAAATCCTTTACCGTGCGTATGCCGCGTATAATCAGACTGGCATCCACTTCTTTGGCGAAGTCAATGGTCAGACAGTCGTATGACTGTACCTTGATGCGCGGCTCATTCTCGTCCGGCGTATAAACCTCGGAGATATAAATTTTCTCCACAAACTCCCGGAGAACAGAGGCGTCAAGCTGCTGCATATCAGTGTACTTCCTGACCGCTGCAATAAACTGTCTGACATTGACTTTCTGCTTTTCCTGTTCCTTGACTTCTTGCCGAAGATATTCGACAAGGTTTGTAAGGTTAGTCTGTTCCAATTCATAGTCACGGGACAGTATATCAGCATGGCGGCTCCCTCCGTGGGCCGCCGATCCTGCGCTGGGCAAAGAGAAGCGGCGGCCTTGATTTCTCAAAGCCGCCGCTGGTTTTATGGGCGTGTCAAAAGGGCTGTTGTACGACGGCTTTTTTTCTTTGCCGTCGCCCGGCAGTTGAAACAATACTGTTTATTTGATTTCCAATGAAATGGTTAGTGTATCATTTTCAATTTTAGCGAACACATTGCCGCCGAGCTTGTCAGTTAATAGTTTTACCACAGCAAGCCCCACTCCTGTACCGCTATTATGCCTTGATTTGTCCCCGGTATAAAATCTTTCAAATAGTCGGTTTGGGTCTATTTCCACCTTACTATCAATGGGATTTTCAATGATAAAAATAGCACTCTTTTCTTTGCCTTGCTTCAAGTCAATTTTAATCGAGCCAGAGGAATATCGAATAGCATTTATAATAAGATTTTGAAAAATACGTTCTACCATACCATAGTCCGAATGGAGATAAACGGAATGATTTGGCAGACCAATTACAGGAGATATGCCTTTTGCTTCCAATGCTGGGGCGTTCTCTGTGATAAGATTTATCAGCAAATTTGTTAAGTTGAAATCTTCACGCACAGGAGTTACTTCTTTTGCGTCTATTACAGAAACATCGTAAAA
>OHXG01000704.1_pt1 | contig 12354 bp, 8 predicted proteins | sample 1579971 | NCBI WGS metagenome assembly OHXG01 (sample SAMEA3882517, study PRJEB24775) | human gut metagenome | biome: human-associated habitat; feature: intestine environment; material: feces | place: Netherlands | collected 2009/2010
ACGAGCGCCCGGAGGGCGCAGACACCGAAGCAGGGGAGGCAGAAGCATGATCGAACTCAAGCGCCTGAAACTCATCAACTGGCACAACTTTGAAAACGTCACCTTTGACTGCGCCCGCCTGACCTATATGATCGGCGTGAACGCCGTGGGTAAGACCACCATTCTGGATGCCATCCGCTACTGCCTGACCACCAACCGCAACTTCAATGCCTTGGGCAATAAGAAGAGCGGCCGTACCCTGCAGGGCTCGGTCCACGCTAAGCAGCGCGGGGAAAACGCTTACCGCCGCCCCGGCCATACCGTGGCCTACATCGGCGCGGAGTTCTACGACAGTCTCAAGCGCGCCCCCTTTGTCATCGCGGTGCGGGTGGAGTCGGAAGGCCCCATGCAGGAGCTGCACCCCGGCGACCAGACCTGGTACCTCTCCGAGGACGGCTGCACGCTGGAACAGCTGCCCTTCATCGACCCGCGTACCGGTGCCCCCAGCGCCAAGGAGGACTTCAAGCCCGCCGTCGGCCGACTCTCCTACACCCGCAGCCCCAGCGAAGCCCGTGACCGCATCTGCCGGGCGCTGGGCATCGGGCGGGCGTCCAGCCCGCTGGGCAAAAAGTTCAACGAAGTGTTCCAGATGGGCACCAGCATGGACGAGATCCCCAACTTCCGGGAGTTCCTGTACCAGTACATCCTGCCCCAGCCGGAGCTGGATCTGGAAGCGCTGCAGGGCGACCGGCTGGAGCTGGAGAACCTGCACGCTGTGCTGGCCGAAGCCCAGACCCGCGCCGATGCACTGGAAGAGATCGTGAACTATGGCCGCGAAGCCGCCGGAAAGCAGACCGAAGCCCTTGTGAACCGGGGCGCGGCCCTGCTGGCCCGTGCTGCTGCCGACGGCGGGGAACAGGACGTGTGGCAGGGCCATCTGGACGCCGGGCACCGCCAGCTGGAGGCTCTGAACGCCCGTTATGCCGAGGCCAAGAACGCGGAGGCGGAAGCCCGCCGCGCCTACCTTGCCGCCCACAGCGCAGCCGGTGCCAGCGGCGAGGGCCGGGCACTGGATGCCATGGAGGAAGAACTGTCCCGCCGCAAGACGGCGCAGGATGCCGCCGCCCGCAAAGCTGCGCAGGCCGAGGATGCCGCATCCAAGGCCGAAGCCCTGCTCACGGCCCTGCGCCGCAGCGGGTTTGCTTCCGGCTGGAAGCTGGAAAACCTCACCGCCGACACCCTGCCGCAGCTCACCGACTGGCTTGCCGCGCAGGAAAAACCGCTGGAAGAAGCCTACTTTGCGGCCCGGCAGAACACCGCCGCCCTGCGCAAAGAGCAGGCGGACAAGCGCGCCGAGCTGGACGCCGTGTCCGGCGGCAAGTGGGTGTACCCCCACGGCGATGCCGCCACCCGTGTGCGGGATGCCGTGAACGCGGAGCTCCAGAGCCGCGGCATGCAGCCGGACGCCAAGATCTTCTGTGAGCTGCTGGCCGTGGCGGACGAGAGCTGGCAGGACTGCGTGGAAGCCTGCCTGGGCGACCGCCGGTTCGACATCCTTGTGCCGCCCGCCCATTACGAGGCCGCCAAGAGCGCCTTTGTGGCCCTGAAGGACAAGGTGGGGCCCATCAGCCTGCTGGACACGCCGGGCATCCGCAAGGCCAACCGCCATGCCGAGACTGCCCCGGCGGACAGTCTGGCGGCACAGGTCACCAGCGAAAACCCGCTGGCCGCGCAGTACGCCGACACCATCCTGCGCCGCATCGTCTGCTGCGACACCCCCGACACGCTGGAAAACTATCCCGACAGCGCCACCCGGGACCTTCTGCGCCACCATCCCTTCCGGTTGGAGCGTCTGCGCACCCCGCAGCGCTATATCGGTCTGGAAGCCCGCCGCGCCCGCGCCGGGGCACTGGCAGGGGAGATGAACGCCCTTGCTGAAGAGGTGCGCGCCGCCGCACAGGCGGAGCAGAACCTGAAAGCCGCATACAGCCAGTACCAGATCCTTTTGCGCGGCACCACGCTGGAAGAGCTTGCCGCCCTGTGGGACGCCCGCGCCGCCCTGACCGCCGCCCGCGCGGCGGTGGACAAGCAGGCCGCAAAGCTGGCCGAGTGCCGCGAGAACCCGCTTTTGCAGCAGCTGTATAAGGAGGAAGAGGTGCGCGAGGCCGCATGGGAAGCCGCCCGCACTGCCGTGGAGCAGACCGGCGGCGATCTGCGCGTGTGCGAAAAACAGATCTCCTCCTGTGAGGCGGAGCAGCAAAAGGCGGTGGACACCGCCGAAAAGAGCGCACAGGCCGCCGAGAGCTTTTTTGCCGCCCACCCGCTGGTGGAGCCGCTCTCCCGCAGCCGTCAGCAAGCGCTGACCGGGCCGGATAAATCCCCCCGCGCCGCCGCGCAGGCTGCCGAAAAGGCACAGGCCAAGCTGGACGATGCGCTGACTGTCTACCTGAACAGCACCCTTGAACCGGCGCAGCGGGAATACAACCGGCGCTATGTCTGCGATTATCCTCTGGGTCTTGCCGGGCTGGAACAGTACCGCGCCCAGCATGAGAGCCTTGTGCGCATCGACTTGGAGCGCTACGCCGCCCGTTTGGAGCAGGCGCAGCGGGACTGCAAGGACCGCTTCCGCAAGGATATCCTGTTCCGCATGAAGGACGATATCTTCAACGCCCGGCGGCAGTTCCGGGAGCTGAACAAGGTCATGGAGCAGCTGACCTACGGCGAGGAAGTCTACCGCTTTGAGCTGGAGCCCAGCCGCGACCCGCAGCTGGCGGCGTTCTATCAGGTCATCGTGGACAAGGGCAACCAGCAGATGACCGAAGGCGACTCTCTGGACAACCTTGCCGCCACCGCCGACCCCGCCTACGAGCGTCAGGTGGACGAACTGATGGAAAAGATCATGGCGGACGTGGACGAGAACACCCGCGCCCGGCAGGAGGGACGCACCGCCGCCGGTGCCACCCTTTCGGACTATGTGGACTACCGCACCTATCTGGACTACGATATCAAGGTGACCAATCAGGTCACCGGGCAGCAGGCGTATCTGTCCCGCGTCAGCCGCGATTCCTCCGGCGGCGAGAATCAGGCACCCTTCTATGTGGCCATCTGCGCCAGCCTTTTGCAAATCTACCAGAAGAGCGAGAACAGCATCCGTCTGGTGCTGCTGGACGAGGCCTTCAGCAAGATGACCAGCGACCGCATCCGCCCCATGATGGAACTGTTCCGCCGCCTGCAATTGCAGGTGCTGCTCATCTCCACCGTGGAAAAGAGCACCGCCATCCAGCCCTACTGCGACATTACCTACTCCATCGTCCGCCACGGCGACGCCAACGCCATCGCGCCCTTTGTCCGCCTTGCAGCGGAATGATGCAAAACGGGGCTTGACATAAAAAATAAACTTTGCTATACTGTTTTTCGCTCATCGGAGGGCTGTTTCAACGTAATTGAAGGGCCGGATAAGATGTCATCGTTCGCGCTTCCCGGAGGCTGTGGGCACCGTAGTGCCGCAGCAGAAGAGGGAATGCACCGGAGCGGTGGTTCTTATCCGGCCTTTTTGCATATGTGAAGTTCAAAAAGGAGGAGCTATGCCAAAGAAAACCATCCAATTGTCCGATCATTTTACCTATTCCCGCCTGCTGCGGTTCGTGCTGCCCTGCATCGGCACCATGCTGTTCACCTCCGTCTACGGCATCGTGGACGGCCTGTGCGTTTCCAACTTTGTGGGCAAAACGGCCTTTGCGGCGGTCAACCTCATCATGCCGCTGCCGCAGCTGCTGGGCACTGTCGGCTTTATGCTGGGCACCGGCGGCAGCGCCATCGTTGGTATCACGCTGGGCGAGGGTGACCAGAAAAAAGCCGACCGCTATTTTACTATGTTTCTGCTGGCGGCGCTTGTTTCGGTCAGCGTGCTGGCCGTGCTGGGCTTTGTGTTCCTGCGGCCGGTCGCCATGCTGCTGGGCGCAAAGGGAGAGCTGCTGGACTACGCCGTGCGCTACGGGCGCATCCTGATGCTGGCGCTGCCGCCCTTTGCGCTGCAAAATATGTTCCAAAGCTTTTTCGTCACCGCCGAAAAGCCGCTTCTGGGCTTCTGGTTCACCGTAGGTGCAGGCTGCACCAACATGGTGCTGGACGTGGTGATGGTGGGTATGCTGCACTGGGGCGTGGAGGGCGCTGCCGTTGCCACCCTTATCAGCCAATTGGTGGGCGGCGTGCTTCCGGTGTTCTACTTTATCGACCACGGCAATACCAGCCGCCTGCACCTGTGCAGAACACAGTTTTACGGCCGCGTGCTGTGGGATGCCTGTATCAACGGTTCTTCTGAGCTGATGACCAACCTTTCCATGTCGCTGGTCAATATCCTGTATAACTTCCAGCTGCTGCGGCTTGCCGGAGAAAACGGCGTGGCGGCTTACGGCGTCATCATGTACGCTGCCTTCCTGTTTGTGGCGGTGTTCGTGGGCTATGCGGTGGGCAGCGCACCCATCGTCAGCTTCCATTACGGCGCGCGCAACCACGCCGAGGTGCATAACCTTTATCAGAAGAGCCTGCGCCTCATCGCCGTGGTGGCTGTGACCATGACGGCGGCGTCTATGGTCATCATTCCCTATGTGGCACGCATCTTTGTGGGCTACGACGCCCAGCTGCTGGCGCTGACCAGCCGCGCCTTCCGGCTGTATGCGCTGAGCTTCCTCATCATGGGCTTCAACGTGTATGCGTCCTCCTTCTTCACGGCGCTGGGCGATGGCGTGACCAGCGCCCTCATCTCCTTTCTGCGCACGCTGGTGTTCCAGCTTGCCGCGCTGCTCCTGCTGCCCGCCCTGTGGGGCATTGACGGCGTGTGGCTGGCTGTCACCGCCGCCGAGCTGGCCGCGCTGGCGGTGAGCGTGTATATGTTTGTGACAAAAGACCAGAAATTCCATTACCGTCATGGTTGACGCACCATAACAAGAAAGCCGCCGGGACCCCGGCGGCTTTTTTGGTTATTCAAAGGTATATTCCACCAGCTGGCAGTTTTTGATGCCCGCAGCGGCGTACTCCTCGTTGGTCATATCGTAAAAATAGGAGTGCACCACCCGGGCAATGCCGTTGTGCGCTACCAGCAGGTAGGTCTTGCCGGTGTCTGCCTTCAATTCGTCCAGCAGGTTGTAGATGCGCTGTGCCAGCTGCATCATGCTTTCGCCGCCGTCATAGCGGTCGGCAAAGTGGGTCTTGGAGATGCGGAACTCCGCGCCGTCCCGGGGCGTGCCCTCGTATTTGCCAAAGCACTGCTCCCGCAGGCGGGGTTCGCAGCGGGCGGGCAGACCGGTAGCGGCGGCAATGGCTTTTGCGGTGTCGGCGGCGCGGGAAAGGGGAGAGTACAGAATTTCGTCGATGTGCAGGCCGCTGTCCCGGACAAGCGCGCCCAGCTGCCGCGCCTGCTCCTGCCCGCGGGCGGTCAGCGGACTGTCGGTCATGCCGCAGATCTTATTTTCCACGTTCCATACCGTCTCGCCGTGGCGGGTGAAATAGATATTATGCATAAAATTACTCCTTACAGCTTGTGCAGGGTGCCGTCCGGCAGCAGACAGACGGTGTCTCCCTCGTCGATGCCAAGACATGTCAGCTCCCTGTCCGGGTAGGGCAGAATGCGGGCAGCCCCGGCGGCATCGGTCAGGGTCACATCGCACAGCACCGGCTGCCCGGCGGGCAGCTCCTCGCAGCCGTACAGCTGCTCGTCAATGCGCAGCACGCGGTATTCCGGCATGGTACAGCCCCTCCTTTGTGTTTTTCCTTATTATATAGCACCCGGGGGCTTTGGTGCAAGGGGGAGCGGACTGAGAGGGTTTATTCTCCCCCGCTTGACAGCGACGCGGAGAAATTGTTACAATACAGTTACGACTGCAAACCACGCGGAGGGGTTCATGAATATTACGGAACTGCGGTATCTGGTAGCCATCATGAAATGGGGGTCGGTGTCGGCGGCGGCAAAGCAGCTGTACGCGGCGCAGCCCAACGTCAGCAAGGCGCTGAAGAATCTGGAAGAGGAATACGGGTTGCGCATCTTCGAGCGCTCCTCCACGGGTATGATCCCCACCGAGCAGGGCAAGCGGTTCATCCGGCAGGCGCAGCGGGTGCTGCAGCAGGTGGACGAGCTGAAGCAGGAGGCGCACCAGCAGCGCAGCTGCGCCGAGCTGCGGGTGGTGCTGACCCATGCCACCTACGCCTCCTATGCGGCGGTGGATTTTTTGCAGCAGGCAGCCCGCAGCGAGCAGCTGCGGGTGCATATCCGGGAGAGCGGTGCCATTGAAGCTTTGGATTTTGTGCTGCGGCAGGGCTACCACATAGCACTGCTGCGCTATGCCGCCGAGGACGAGGACTACTATCTGCGCTACTGCCAGCGCCACGGTCTGCGGCAGGAGCCTATCATGGAGTTTTCCTACCTGCTGCTCACCAGTCAGGACAGCCCGCTGGCGCGGCGGCAGGTGCGCGAGCTGGACGAACTGAACGATTACATCGAGGTGCTGCACGGCGACACCCATCTGCCCGGGGAGGAGAGCACTGTTTCCCGCTGGGAGGTGAACCCCAACCGCCGCATCCATGTGTATGAGCGGTGCAGCCAGTTCTCCATTCTGCAGAATCTGCCCACGGCCTATATGTGGTCGTCCCCTATGCCGCAGCGCGCGCTGGAGCAGTACCATCTGGCGTTGCATAACTGCCCGGCGCAGAAGCAGCAGATGCGGGACGTGCTGGTGTACTCGGAGCGGGAGCCTTTGCAGCCGGAGGAGCAGTTGTTTGTGCAGTTGCTGCACAAGCAGGCGGATGCCACCATCAAGGACAGCGGGTGGAAGAAGATTTGAAATGCGCGCCGCGTCTTCCGGGTTGCGGCACCCAGCATCCGCATCGTGCCTTGGGTGGCACGCGCGTCTTGCTGGCCGCTGCCCCAACAACTCCTCCCTGTTTCCGCCGCTGGCGGCGGTCGTCGTTGTTGCAGCGGAAGAATTATTTATAATTAATTAGAGCAATGTCGGGCAGCCTGCGAGCTGCCCGACATTGCATTTTCACGAGAGGGGGCGGATTTCCCTTCTTTTCGTCTCAAATTCCACGTTTTGGGGAGAAAATCGCAAATGATTAAGCAAAGTGCACAAAAAGGCGGCGCAAAGTTTGGCGGGGACGCTTTTGACCGTTTCCGGAAGAATATTTTTGAGAAACAATAGAGTGAATTAAAACGAACCATCGACATAAAATGCAAGTTTAAATAAACAAATAAAATAAGCTGCCATATACTTTTTGATATAGGAACCATACCTAAAAAATATTAACACAATTATGAAAAAGGTGTTAACATGAAGCCAGAGATCGGTCATAGCCGCAGTATGGCATAAGCTGTCGGCGGCTGAAATTCAAAAGGAGGTTTCTGGTATGATTAGTTTCTTACTGTGTCTGGCACTTCTGATCGTAGGCTACTTTGTCTATGGTAAGATCGTGGACAACACGTTCGGACCGGACGACCGCGAAACTCCTGCTGTGCGCATCAACGATGGCGTTGACTACGTTGTGATGCCCCAGTGGAAGCTGTTCCTCGTCCAGCTGCTGAACATTGCAGGTCTGGGCCCCATCTTTGGTGCACTGCAGGGTGCTCTGTGGGGTCCCGTGGTGTTCCTGTGGATCACCTTCGGCACCATCTTTGCCGGCGGCGTACATGACTACTTCTCCGGTATGATGAGCGAGCGCAATGAGGGCGCTTCCATCGCCGAGGTCACCGGCCGCTATCTGGGCCCCGTGATGCAGAACATCATGCGTGTGTTCTCTGTGGTGCTGCTGATCATGGTCGGTACCGTGTTCGCAGTCGGCCCCGCAGGCCTGATCGTTACCCTGTGCAAGAACAGCGGTATGTCCGGCGTGCTGACCACCACTCTGTTCTGGCTGATCATCATTCTGGTGTACTACTTCATCGCAACCTTTATCTCCATTGATGCCATCATCGGTAAGATTTACCCTGTGTTCGGCATCTGCCTGATTATCATGGCTGTGGGCGTTGTCTTTGGTATCTTCACCAACCCCGCCTACACCATCCCCGAGATCTGGGCAAACTTCAGCAATATGCACCCCTCCAACACTCCTATCTGGAGCTTCATGTTCATCACCGTTGCCTGTGGTGCTATCTCCGGTTTCCACTCCACCCAGTCGCCTTTGATGGCTCGCTGCATGAAGAGTGAGAAGCAGGGTCACTTCGTATTCTACGGTGCAATGGTCAGCGAGGGCATCATCGCTCTGATCTGGGCTGCTGCCGGCTGCGCACTGTACACCATCACCGATGGCAAGATGGTCGGTCTGGCCGAGGCTCTGGCTGCCGGTCAGTCTGCCGCTATCTACGACGTCTGCCTCAAGACCATGGGTAAGGTCGGCGTGGCACTGGCTATGATCGGTGTCGTTATCTGCCCCATCACCTCTGGTGATACTGCATTCCGTTCCGCTCGTCTGACTCTGGCCGACTGGCTCAAGATCGATCAGGACAGCTACGCAAACCGCCTGAAGCTCTGCATCCCCGTGCTGGGCGTTGGTGCCTTCCTTGGCATCGGCAACGCACTGGGCTTCATCGACTACACCGTCATCTGGCGTTACTTCAGCTGGACCAACCAGACGCTGGCTATGATCGTCCTGTGGGCTGCTTCCATGTACCTGTTCAAGGAGAAGAAGAACTTCTGGATCACCGCCGTGCCTGCAACCTTCATGAGCGCTGTGTCCTGCACCTACTTCGTGCTGGCTCCCGAGTGCCTGGGCAAGATGATCAACACCTATGCGGACGGCAAGCTGGTGGCTTACAACACCGCCGTTGCTTACCCCATCGGCATCGTCTTTGCCATTGCAATGCTGGCCATCTTCATCTATGCCACCAAGAAGCACACCGCTTCTCAGAAGGCATAAGGCTTTGACCGCACTGCTCAACTGAACCATCTGCGCCCGCCGCTGCCCGACCAAACAGCGGCGGGCGCTGTTGTTTTTGCAGCGCAGAAAGTTTGGGAAAACGCACAAACCTTTTTGGCAAATCTTAGCGGCCAAAGGGGTTGCATTTGCACCGGTAAGGTGCGAAAATAGAAGCAAATCTAAGCAAAGAAGGGAACGACCCATGATTTTCAGACCCGCACAACTGGGCATGGCAAAACTGGACCGACTGGAGCTGGAGGCAGACAAAAAAGCCTGCCGCAAGATCGGCCCCTGTGGTGTCGGCAAAAAGGCCCTGTACCTCAACAGCTTTTACATCGACCGCCGCTATTATCTGCCCTATGGCAGCATCTCCCGCGTGTTCAAGCGGGTGGCCATGAGTTCCGGCGGCTTTACCGGCAAGGGGATGTTTGCCTCCATGGCCTACCTTGTGGTGGAGTACGACGGCGGCAAGCAGAAGCAGTGCAATTTCAAGGATGAACGGGACGTGGACAAGCTGCTGGAGGTGCTGGCCAAAGAGCAGCCGCAGATCCCGCTGCTGAGCGAAGCCGGTGAGCAGGCCCTGCAGAAAAAGGAGGCCGAAAAGGCCGCCCGCAAGCTGCCGGAGCTGACCGACGAGGCAAAGCACAGCATCTCGATGCTGAAAAAGGCAAAGGAATATCTGGAGGAAAAGCCGGAGCTGGCCGAAGAGCTGAGCGCCGCCGAGCGCCGCAAGCGCGCCCAGCTGAAGAGCAAGCCGGTGTACCGCTATGTGGCGCTGGCCATCTTCGTGTTCGGCATCGTGTCGGCGGCCTACGGCCTGTATGCGGTGACGAACCATGTAGGCAACTACGGCATCTACTTTGCCTTGTTTGGCTTTGCGGCCATCTTCCTGTTCTCTAGCTACAACATGCTGCCCACGGCCCGCAACAACAACAATGCCATCATGAAGCGCGCCGACAAGGCGGAAACGGCCATGGCGGAGTATGTAAAGCACTACCCCAATGGTGCTTTCCCGGTGCCCAGCTGCTACGCCCATCCCATCGTGCTCAAGCAGATGACCGACGCCATTGAAGAGGGCCGTGCCGTGACCGTGCCCGAAGCACTGGACGCCGTGGAAGCTCGCCTGAAATCCCTGAACGCGGACGTGCAGGTGGAGCAGGAGGAATACGACGAGGTGGTGGTCATCAAGGCCATGTTCCTGAACCACAACTATCAGTGAAATCTTTTAAGGGACGGCTGCATGGTTGATGCGGCCGTCCTTTTTGTTGAGGCTAACTTCTTGCGCGGCCGACAGCGGCGGCCTATAATAAAAACAGGAATGCAAATTACCCCGGATGGAGGAAACGGCTATGGATATGGTCACCCTTGGCAGCACCGGCATCACGGTGAACAAAAACGGCTTCGGCGCACTGCCGATCCAGCGCATCTCGCAGGAGGATGCGGTCTATCTGGCCCGCAAGGCCTACCGGGCGGGCATCCGCTTTTTTGATACTGCCCGCGCCTACACCGACAGCGAGGTCAAGCTGGGCGAGGCCTTTGACGGCATCCGCACGGAGGTGTACATCGCCACCAAGACGGCGGCGCAGAATGCAGAGGACTTCTGGAAGGACCTGCACACCTCCCTGACCAACCTGCGCACCGATTACATCGACCTGTATCAGTTCCACAACCCGGCCTTCTGCCCGAAGCCCGGTGACGGCAGCGGCCTGTACGAGGCCATGCAGGAGGCCAAAGCCAAGGGCATGATCCGGCACATCGGCATCACGAACCATCGGCTGGCGGTGGCCCACGAGGCCATTGACAGCGGCCTGTATGAGACGCTGCAGTTCCCGTTCAGCTACATTTCCGGTGAGCAGGAGCTGGAACTGGTCAACAAGTGCAAGGCCGCCAACATGGGCTTTATCGCCATGAAGGGCCTTTCCGGCGGGCTCATCACCAACAGTGCCGCCGCCTACGCCTTTGAGGCCCAGTACGACGGGGTGCTGCCCATCTGGGGCGTGCAGCGGGAAAAGGAGCTGGACGAGTTCCTCTCCTACATCGACAACCCGCCCCGCATGACCGGAGAGATCAAGGCGGTCATCGACCATGACCGCGCTGAGCTGTGCGGCGAGTTCTGCCGGGGCTGCGGTTACTGCATGCCCTGCCCGGCGGGCATCGAGATCAACAACTGTGCCCGCATGAGCCTGCTGCTGCGGCGTTCGCCCTCGGCCGAGCACCTGAGCCCGGCGGGTCAGGCCAAAATGAAAAAGATCGAGGGCTGCCTGCACTGCAACCAGTGCAAGGCCAAGTGCCCCTACGGGCTGGATACGCCCGCCCTGCTGGCCCGCAACTATGAGGACTACAAGCGGGTCCTGGCCGGGGAAGTCAAGGTGTAACAGAGAAAACAAAAAAGATGGATGCCGCACGACATCCATCTTTTTGTTTTACAGCGAAGAGAGGATCGGCTCCCGGAAGATCTTCATGGCCTGCTTGTAGCAGCGGATGAAATAGAGGATCTCCGCAATGGCGGTCAGAGCCCAGGAGCAGGGGTAGAGCAGGTAAAGCGAGGGGATGGTATGGAAGTGGGCGAAGATGGTGTATACCCAGATCACCCGGAACACACAGGAACCCATGATGACGATGACAGTGGGCACCACGGTCTTGCCCAGACCGCGGGAAGCGGCAATGGTGCAGTCCATAAAGGCGGAAATGCAGTAGGCCAGCGCCATGACACCCACACGCTTCATACCGGCATCAATAACGGCGCTTTCGGTGGTGAAAAGGGCGAGGAACTGCCGCCCGAACAGGAACAGGCCGCCGCCCAGCGCCAGACCCACACCGAAGGAATAGGCCAGCGAGATGAAGTAGCTTTTCTTGACACGGTCGGGCTTGCCGGCACCGTAGTTCTGGCTCATGAAGCTGGCGCAGGCCATGTAGAAGGCGGCCATGCAGTCGTAGATCATGTTGTCGGCGTTGGCGGCAGCGCTGTTGCCCTTGACCATGAGGGAGTCAAAGGAGTTGACGCCGGCCTGGATGAACAGGTTGGCGATGGCAAAAATGGCGTTCTGGAACCCGGCAGGCACCCCCAGGGCCAGGATGCTCTTGGTGGTGGCAGGGTCCAGGTGCAGCTGGTGTACATCCAGCGCGTAGCAGTCCTGCGCGCGGGTCAGTGCCCGCAGGATCAGCGCGGCCGAGACGCACTGGGAGATGGCACTGGCCAGCGCCACGCCTGCCACGTCCAGGTTGCAGACGATGACAAAGAACAGGTTGAGGACGACGTTGACCACGCCCGACAGGGTCAAAAAGTAGAGCGGGCGCTTGGTGTCACCGATGGCACGCAGGATGGCAGCGCCGAAGTTGTACATCATAAAAGCGGGCATTCCTACAAAGTAGATGCGCATATACAGAACCGACAGGTCGATGACATCTTCCGGGGTGCCCATCATTTCCAGCATCGGACGAGCCAGCAGGATGCCGACAAAAATCAAGATG
>OHXG01000707.1_pt1 | contig 12283 bp, 10 predicted proteins | sample 1579971 | NCBI WGS metagenome assembly OHXG01 (sample SAMEA3882517, study PRJEB24775) | human gut metagenome | biome: human-associated habitat; feature: intestine environment; material: feces | place: Netherlands | collected 2009/2010
GGGCATTGCATATGGAAAGGACGCATACCAATGGATGACACGATGTACGACATGCAGGGCAGCCTGCCGGAGGATGGCGCGGGTCAGGCTCCGGTGAAGCGCAGGCCGGTCCGCCCGGCCGAGCTGCGCCTGGACGACTCCAAGGAGAACCTCGGCCTCGAACGGGTCGATTACGGCTACCTCTCCCCATACCTCGAAACCCAGGAGACGCCCGCGGTCGCGCGCCGGCTGATAGCCACCCCGTCGATGCACAGCCACAGGGACGACCCCCAATGGTGGAGCCTCCCGGTCGGCCACATCGGCAGGATCAAGGCGCAGAAGACCGCCGCACGATGGGCCAGGGCACGCACGCTCGACGGCAGAACGGTCAAATTCTCCGCCGTCGCGTTCCCGATCCGTGACAGCGACAAGAACCTCTGGGGCGTCGCCATCAGCTACGACCCCGCCGACCAACCGGCCACCGAACCGCACGAGCCGACAGCCGATCACCCCACATTCGACACCGGACATTGACCGGGAGTACGGGCGGGCACTGCAAGGGGATGCGTCTGGCGGACGTGTCCCCTTGCCCGGCTAGCCGAGGGCACATACCTACCTAAAGCCCTTGACTTGCTTAGGGTCGCCTCATGATCCTCAACGTATCCTCGACCAACAGAGTAGCCGCCGCGATGTAGATCGCCCATCGCCAGTGGACGCCGATACCGACTAGCGCGGACGTACGTTCGATAAGGTTCCAAAACGGCGCAATCATTTCCATGACGGCGTCTATGCAGATAGCAAAGTTCCGTTGAAATTCCAACGATTTAACAGTGCGTTCCGTATATCTAGAACCGCCGCTCAATCCTATTCCTGCAAGGACTGGGGTCACAGCGCGTACCTAAAGCCCCTCGAATGGTGGCTAAAGCCCACGACGCATGACGGAAACCTACCTAAAGCCCCTCAGATGGCCGAAACGTCTCACGGTGGCTAAAGCCCACGTGAGTTATCCACATCCGGCAGAGGTCCTTTCAAAATTCGCTCTCTAAGTATCTGTATATCTGTATATCTGGGACCCCCGCTCAGCCCTACTGCCACAAGGGCTAAGGACACATTGCGGTGGCTAAAGCCCCTCAAATGGTGGCTAAAGCCCCTCAAATGGTGGCTAAAGCCCCTCGCGGTGGCTAAAGTACACGCTCATTGGTGGCTAAAGTACACGCAGTTATCCACCGAACGTACCTAAAGTACACGCATGTCGGTGGCTAAAGTACACACCTGCCCTGCTAGCATGGTGGCTAAAGTACACACCGAAATTTGGTATAAAAATGCCCCCGCGAGGCTGGCACCTCCGAAGGCATGGCAACCACGTTAACTAGGAGCGTGATTAGCAATGGTCGATGATACCCGTTCCGGGGAACTGACTCTCCCGGAGGACGAACCGTGGATGTCACACGGCTTCATTTCCAAGATCGCCGCGCAGGTCTCCCTGCCCTACAGGAGGCCCAAGGACAACGCCAGAGAGATAGTCCGGCGTAATGGCAATCTGGTGGTTCGGTTCATCAGTGGCGAGGATTGTCTGCCTTACGGTAAGTATCCGCGCCTATTCGAGCTGTGGGCGTGCACGATGATCAAGACGAATAACCCGTGCTTCGACCCGGAAACGAACGTATTACATCTGGGCACCACGTTCCGCGAGTTCCTGCGCATGATTGACGTGCAGGTCGGCGGACGGCAGCTTAAATCCATCAAACCCCAACTGGAGCGTTTGTTCGCCTGTTCCTACCACATCTCCAACAACACCGAGAACGAGACGAACATGCGCAACTTCGTCGTCGCCGAGAAATCACGCATCGATTGGCTGCGGAATGAACCGCAGTCCCACGGCCTGTTCGAGAACTGGGTGCAGCTGAGCCAAGGCTACGTGGATATGCTGCGCGACCATCCGGTGCCGGTCGACCTCAAGGTGATAGCCAGGCTCCGCAAACCGATGGCGATCGACGTGTACTGGTGGCTGACCAAGCGCGTCTACAACCTGCACGAGCCGGTCACGATCGCATGGCAGCAGCTCTACCAGCAGTTCGGCAGCGACTCAGAGCTGAAGGAGTTTAAGCGGAAGTTCAAGCTTGCTGTGGCCGAGGTCGTGGAGGTGTACCCGTGCAGGCTCACGTTGGGGCCGCAGCGGGTGACGGTGTTCCCGAACCGGACGAGCGTGCCCACGGTGACGCAGACGCGGGCCATCGAACGCAGCCGTGAGGACGACACCAAGCGGAGCGAGAGGGAGCGGAGGAACGCCGAACGCGCCGAGGAACGGCGTGCGAGGGCAGAGTCTCGTGCCGAGGAGCAACGGCAGCGCGAGGAGATCCAGCGGCGGGTGTCCGAGGAACGCAAGCGGCATGGCGGCAGCATGTTCGCCGGCTCCGCCGGCTATGTGGAAGGGGAACCGGATGAGACAGGGGCAGAGGATGACGTCTGGCATGATCCCGACGAGATGACGCTGTTCTGACTGGAGGTATTCATGAATTATTGCTCTGGCGTATAAAAAAGCAAATTCAAACGAAGAAACCGGCATACGGCCATTAGCCGTTCTATACTTAAAGAGACGGCGAATCCAACGAGGGCTTCGCGTCAGAGAAAGGGGAAATTCCGATGAAACCGCGACGGCGGCGTATCGCCGCAATGGTAACTAGTTTAGCAGCAGCGCTGGTTATGTCACTCTCATGCGTGACGACTGCATCCGCATCTTCTGTATATCTTTCTGTGCCAATTTACGTACAGGAACAAAGTAACTGGTGCTGGGCCGCGACATCGAAAAGCGTATCCGTATATCTGGGAGGCAGCAATTCTTCCCAATGCCAGTATGTGAAATGGGGGAAGAACTCGTCTTCTTGCGCCAATGTAACCGGAGATTTATCGACTGACGTGAGGCGCGCCTTGTCAAGTGCGGGCATCCGCAACACAGGTTCGATGATAAATAGTGCCGCAAGCACTGCAACCATCAGCGGGCAAATTAACAATAGCAAACCGTTGATGGTACGTTGGGGCTGGGATAGCGGCGGTGGCCATATGCTTGTGATAAGGGGATATACCTCTGATCCGGGCTATCTTGTTGTCTCTTACATCGATCCGTTGCAGTCGTATTACAGCAGTGGAACTTACGACTGGATGAAAAGCGGAAGTGGTCATACATGGACGCACACACGATATGGCTTTAGCCGATAAAGGGGGAACAAATGAGTACATTCTATAATGTTCGTAAATCCCTGATTCAGGCGTTCCGTATATTATTCGCGGCGATGTTATTTGTCGTTGCTATAGGAACGGTCTGCCCTGATATCGCTCGCGCGGAGAATCTGCCCGAGAGCACGCAAATCAACGAGTTCGCTCAAAGCGACGAGGCGAGGACCCAAACGCTGGCGCTTATGGAAGCTGTCCAGAACGACGGAAGCCCTGAAGCATCCACGCAGATTGCAATAGGTTATGCCGATAAAGTGCATTATCTACGCTATGACGATTCAGGTGCCATAACGAACACAATCACGGACCCGCAGGATTACGACTGGGTGGCACCCGTTGAGGTTGAAGGTAGATTAGTGGGAAGGATCACGATCTGGGACAACAACGGAAGTCTGGAAGTGGGGAATTTTTCTCCCGATATAGAAGAGGCGTCCCTGCTCGATGATGATGACAGCACCACTCTCATCAGCGATGGCTTCTCCCGTGCGTATTATTCGATGGAAAACAGCAGAATCTCACCTCTCAACGAAGCTGCACGCGCTATTGTCCCCGAGTCTGTACAAGTGGAGCAGGGAGACATCGCGATCCGTAAGAACGCGCCATCTGGGTTTGACGATTCAGCCGGCGGCGGATCTATCGGCGTCGTGTCTTCCGACACCGCAATGGGCACGGATTCTTCCATGAACATATTCATGTTGATGGCTGTGTTCATTGTCGTGACAGCAGTTCTCGCCCTTATGTGCAGGATTCTGTGGCGCGGTCCGAACCGGCGGAACGATCGATGAGGAAGAGACAACCATTGTTTTCCGGCCTGTGTCTGGCGGTATTTGCGCTCATGTCGGGTTGTACCGGAGCACCGGTTCAAAGCGACGATGCCGGCGCTCATCTCGAATTTCGCGCCTATGCGGAGTCGGGGACCGTCAGGATTGAGTCGCAGAGCGAGACGGTTCTCGAAACCCGAATCAAAGGGGACTGGTTGAAAGTCGCTCCGGACGATTGGCTTGAGAACGACAGGCCGCTCACCTTCACGGTTGAACGTGATTCCGGCGGAGTGGAAGACAACGTCTCCTGCGAAATCATATTCAGTGGCCACACGATTGACGAACGACGAGTCACCGGCCCCGAAACATCGGCCACATGCCAGTATGACACATGGCGGGATGCGATTGACTACTGAAAATATTCTTAGCTGAAAGCCCGTCCGGGCGTGGAAGCTCGGACGGGCCGTGGTGCCGTTATTGGCGGCTGTGTGCGCTGATCGCGTATGCCGTGAGTGACAGCACCGCGATGTCGGCCGCGATGGGATGCATCGCGGGAGCGAGGCTGATGACGATGACCGCCATCAGCCAGACCACGAGGCCGCCGCGCGGCCCCTTTTCTGGTTTGCGCATGGCGCAATCCTTTCAGTAAGCCGCGCCGCGACTGGCGCGGCAGCGTCGTCCGGCGGTTGCCGGACGGTCGTTCTGGTCCCTGCAACAAGACCTTCTCGACATGAACGATGGTATCGGCTAACATGGAAGTGCCGGTTCGAGGCACTGCAAACTTCCTCCCATTCCAAGGCGGTGCGCAACGACTTCTTCGGGAGGATGGCCGAGACCGGTGGGTGGCCCTGATTCCACCCCCTTTCAGTAAGCGTTGGGCCGGTGTCTTCGGGCACCGGCCCTTTGCGTTGCCCGCGTTCGGGCACGCGCCTGTCCGGGACGTCGATGTCTGTTCTAGGATTCTGCGGCTATTCGTGCAGCATTCTCGCTATGGCTTGGTTGATGGTCTCGCCCATTTTCATGCCGTTGTCCGCGCAGTATCGTTTGAGTTCGGCTTTGAGGTCCGCGTCCATCTGGAACGTGGTCATGACCTTGCGGACGGTTTCGCCGTCGCCGCGGCCGGTGTTGTCCTGCACGTCCATGAGCTTGGTCACGGGTTTTCCTTCGAGTTCTCGGCGTGGCTGCATGCTCATGGTGAGTCGTCCCGAGGCCTTCTTCATCGCAGTTCCCCTCTCAGTTCGTTCCACACGTCCTCGTATCCGTTGAGGTTGCTTCTGAATGTGTGGCCGAAATCGGCCTTGAAGTCCTCGCGCAGCGGGATCTCCGTATCGAAGATGCCGGCACCGTATTCCTCGACGGCGGTCCTGAACGCGCGCAGGGCGTTGGTGCCCTTGCGGGCCATGACGATGAGCACGGCGTAGTCCTTGCCGGCGTCCTGGCATTGGGCGGCGGTGAGCATGGTCTGCTGCAGGTCGATGGGCGAGGACAGGGTGGGGATGACCACGAAGTCCGCGGTCTTGATGGCCTCGTCCACGACGGACCCGTTCGGCGGGGTGTCGATGACGATCAGTTCGCCGTTGCGGTCCGGGCGGCGTTCGCGCATGCGCCGTATCTCGGCCTGGTTCCTCGACACGACGGGGAAGGGGAGCGGGTCGTCCGCGTCCTCGGCGGCCTGTGCCCACAGCGTGGCGCTGCCTTGCGGGTCGGTGTCCACGACCGTCACGCTCAGTCCGGATCTTTGGGCCGCGGTGGCTATCGCCAGCGAGCTGGTGGTCTTGCCGACCCCGCCCTTGATGTTGATCACGCCGATGATCATCCTGCCTCCATGTTATTAAATATTTATTTTTATTTATTTATTTATTTATTGTAGCGTGGCCGATGGTCTTCGACCCCGGGGTCAGATGCCGGCACCGTAGCCTGCGCCGTGGCCCGCTCCCGCCGACCATGTCGGCGTCGCCTGGAAGGGGTCTGCATCATACGAGATCGAGGGCTGGGAGTCGTCGTAGCCGAGCAGGTGTTCGGTCTCGCGTTCGCGGAGCATGGCGGTGTAGTCGGCCCATCCGGGTCGGTGGCCGAGGGCCCGTTCGAGTTCGGCCAGGTCGTTCGTGATCTGCTCGCCGCGCGGGGCGTCCTGCCATGCCTGGTCGATGGCGGTTCTGTCGTGTTCGCGCACTTCGAGGCTCTTCCTGAGCTTCCGGGTCGCCTGGTCGATCTGGCGTGGGGTCATGGTGCGGAGCTGGTCCCGGTCCAGGCGTTGGTAGGCGGCGGTCTCGACCAGGGTGCCGAGCACGGCGTCGTCGCGGTATCGTATGTCCTCCGGTTCCTTGAAGTACGGTTCGAATTCGTCGCGGTAGTTGAACTGGTCGTTCCGCAGCACCGGCATGGCCCATCCGCCCCAGTTCGGATGTTCCTCCCGGAATCCGGTCAGCTCGTTCCAGAACCCGCGGCCCCAACCCTCTTCGAGCCGGCCGAGGACGGAGTTGTACTCATCGATCGCGTCGGGTCTGCGCATGTCGCGCAACGCGACCAAACGAGCCCGGTCGTCCAGGGTCTCCGCCTGCCGTATGTCCGCCATGCTCCGGCGGTCCGCGTTGGTCCGTAGGACCTCCTCGTATTCGTTGCCGAGCTCTTGGACACGGGCGCGCAGACGCTCCGGCGCACTGATCTCCGGATCACGTTCCCGCTCGTGTTCGAGGTCACGCATCCGATCGCGCAGATCGGTCACGGCCGGCGTCTCCTCGGCCCTGGCCCGGGCCAGGGCGGCGCGAAGCTCATGGCTGCTCCGGTATTCGCCGTAGCCGATGTGCCACCGGTCCTCGAACTCCGCCCGTGCGGCCTGGTATCGCATCAGCGACTGGTTCGCGCGTTCGGTGGCCTCTCCGGCCAGTCGGCGTCGGCCCATCACGAAGCTCCTGTATCCCGGTTCGTTCCGGTCGGTCAGGCGGAGCCTTTCGGTCTCGTCCTCGTGATGGCGTTCCAGCAGCCGGTGCACGTCCCGCCAGTCGTCCGCCATGTCCCGTTCAAGCCTTGCGGTCTCGGCGTCAAGCGCCGCGCCGCATTCGTCGGATAGTTCGCGCAGGCGGTCCCGGTAATCGTCCGCGACGTGTTCGGCCCGGCTCCGCGCCGTATCGTACTGATCCCGCATGTCGCGGATGCGTTCGGACAGTTCGCCGGCGCGACGCTGCTCCCGTTCGATCTCCGCATGGAGCTCCGGCAACGGCTCCGACGCCCATACCCTTCGATCGGCGCCCTGCAGGAGGCCGGTCTTCCGTTCTTGCAGCCATCGGTCGAGGTCACGCAGTTCGGACGACTCCTCGGCGTTCAGGCCGGCGTCGACGGGTTCGGCCATCTGCTCGATCTGCTCGCGGAGGCTGTTCTCGGCGGCTTCGAGCCCCTTGTCTCCCTTGTCCCTGGCGATGATGCGGGTCAGGGTGTCGAGGGCGTCCTCGTCGCCGCCCGCGGTCATGAACACCTGGTTGCCGGTCTTACCGCGGGTCAGGGCCACATAGGCGTCGGCACCGGACGCGCCCTCGGCGGCGTAGAAGATCGCGTGCCCGCTCGTGACGCCCTGGGCGCCGTAGGTGGTGCTCGCGTAGCCGAGCTGCACGGCCTCGGCCACGTATTCGGCGGGGAGCCTGTAGGTGCGTTTCCCGTCCCCGACGAGCATCCCCGACCGTTCGTCGATCCCGAGCACGGCGAACGTCTGCCGGTTCGCCACGCCTATATGGTTGTCGTTCCTGCGGGTCATGACGATGTCGCCCACATGGATCTCCTGGCCGTCGATCATGGAGGCGCAACGCTCGTCGCCCAACTGGCCGGCGTCGAGCCTCAACCGTTGGATCGCCCGGTTGACCTCGGCGGCCTGCCGGTTCGTGACGGTGCTGATCGTGGTGTCCGGGTGCTCCATCCACGCGGCGGCTATCGCGTTCACGGTCGCCTCGTCGCTGTCCCAATGCCGGACCATGCCGCGATCGAACAGTTCGCCGGCCAACCGTTCGGCGTTGGCGGGCGTCCGTTCGCGCAGACGGATGGTGTAGGCCGCGTAGTCGGGGTCCTTGAACCGGTGCACGTCGCGCATGGCCACCACGTTGCCCGTGTACCGTTCGGCCAGTTGCATGACGCCGCCGCGGCCCACGGCATTCAGTTGCATGGTGTCGCCCACCAGCGTCAGTCTCGCCCCGGTCTCGTCGGCCACGCGCAGCAGCGCAAGCGCCTGGTCCTGGTCCATCATGCCGGCCTCGTCCACGACCAGGAACGTGTCACGGTCCAGCCGGTACTCGTCGGGCACGCCCCGGTAGGTGTTGCCGCGATGGTCGGACTGCCCCTCGGCCACGCGATACCAGGGGTGTTCGGGATCGGTCTCGTCGTTCCGCCAGCCGTATGCCTCCAGCAGACGCATCAGGGTCCCCGTCCCGGTGCCGACCTCCTCGCCCGCGACCAGCGCCGCCTTCTGGGTCGGCGTGGCGATGACCAGCCGTTTGCCGTTCTCCCGGCAATAGTCGTTGACCGCGTTGAGCATGTGGGTCTTGCCCGCGCCGGCCGCGCCCTCGACCACGGCGAGGGGATCGCCCTTGCAGATCGTTTCGACGGCCTCGCGTTGTCCGGCGTCCAGCGTGTACCGTTCCGCGAGATCGTCCAGACGCGGGTTCGCGGTCTCCTCGACGCCGCGGGCGGCCAGACGGCCCTTGAGCTCGTCCTCGCACTCGACCACGGCCCGGCACGTCAGCGACTTCACCCAACCGGCCCTCGCCCGCGGGTCCTCGCTCAGCATGACGCACAGTTCCCGGGCCCGGTCGCGTATCCCCTCGGCCAGGGCCTGCAGCTCGTCGCGCGTTCCCGTCGCCCCGGTCAGGCGCACCTGGTCGTAGGCGGCGACCTCCAGCTGTTCCAGGCTCCACGCGCTGTTCATCTCGCGCAACGCGGCGACGGCCGCCACGGCGCACCGCCGCACCGCGTCGGCACCGAACCCGACGGCCCGTGGCCGCGGATCCGCCGCCGCGCCGGCAAGCATGGCGGGGATGTCGTAGCCAGCGGCGCGCAGCTCCTCGTTCCACGCCCCGTAGTCCACGCGCGTGTTCCACCGCCCCTTGGCCTGCCTCGTGTCGGCCCATGCCTGGAGGCGCAGACGCATCAGGGTCCGCTCGTCGGGCTCCGCCACCGTCCCGTAGCCGACCATGCCCACGACATCGCCGGTCCCCGGATCACGCACCCGGCGCATGCCGTCCGCATGCGCGGCCCTCCACTCGTCCACCAGCTCGGCCATACGCGCATTGATCGCGTCCCGGCGTTTGCTGAACACGTCCGAAGCATTCCCAAGCTCCGGCACACGCCCCTGCATGTCCAGCGTCATGCCGTGCGCGGCCATCGCGTCGCACAGGCCGGCGTCCCCGTACACCGTGGTCTCGTACACGGAACGGATGTTCTCGTACATGCCGAACAGTCGGCTGCTGTCGATGCTGTACCATTCATCGCCGACCCGCACCCGGTTGATCAGCTCCAGGTGGCGGTGCAGCTCGGGGTCGCCGGCACGGCTGGTGAAATGGGTCGCGGACACGAACATCACCTCGTCCGGCCGCACCCACCGCCGCCTGCCGTCCCCGCAGCGCAGACGCACCGTCAGCCGTTCGGCCAGGAACCTCCTGACCGCCTCCTCGCCACGCGCCTGGGCCTTCATGCGGGCCTCGCGCACGTCCCCGTACACGACCGACGCCACGTCCAGATCCTTACTGTCGTTCAAAGGGATCTCATAGGCGCGCACGTTCCCCGCACGGAACGACTTCAACAGCTCCCCGCTGTCCGGGTCGCGCCCGTCCAGCAGCATCTCCAAACCGCCGTCACGCAACCGCTTCGAGGAACATTTCGTGCCATCCGCGTAACGATGGAAGCGCAGACCGTCAGAATGCTCGCCAAGGTACGCTTCGAGGCCCTGTCCGGTCTGATTGCAGCCTTTCAGGTACTCCTCCAGGGAACGCCCCCCGGTGGTGACCTTGACGATATGCCCACGCATGACACCAATTCTACCCCGTTATCACGTTGGATACCGGCTTGCCCACGCAGTGGGCATAAGTACCTTGCTATTGATTACTGATTGGAGTTTTGTGGGTGAGGTATCGGGTCGGATGATGCTGCTGGAATATGGTGGGTCGTATGGATATGCGTATTGGGGTTGGTGATGGCGTGGGGGATACGGGCGGTTGATGTGTGATCATGCCCGATGTCTATTTAGAAGTGCAACACCCTTGTTGGTCCTGTAATTCTAACAGTTCGTCGGCGAACGCCTCGGCGGGCGTGCGGTAGCCGAGCACGCGCATGGGGCGGTTGTTGATCTCGTCGACGATCTCCCTGACCTCCTTTGCCATGTCCATCCGTATCTCGCAGCGTTTGGGCAGATACCGGCGGATCATGCCGTTGCGGTTCTCGTTGCTTCCCCGCTGCCAGCTGGAGTACGGGTCGGCGAAGTACGTGGCCATGCCCAGCCCGTCGCGCAGCCTTTCGTGGTGGGCGAACTCGGTGCCGTTGTCGTGCGTGACGCTGACGCGCGCGCCGGCCGGCAGCGGCGAGAACATGTCCAGCTGCGCCCCGACGCTCTCGCCGGCGGTCTTGTCCGGAACGATGCGGGCCATGAGGAACCTGGTCCTCCTCTCCACCTCGGTGTGCAGGTTGCATCCCACTCCGATGACGCTGTCGGCCTCCCAATGGCCGAACGCGCTCCTGCCGTCGGCCTCCGGCGGGCGTTCGGAGATGGGCACTCGGCCGGGGATCGGGAAGCGCGACGTCCTCCTGCCGCCGTGCCTGCGGCGCCGCCTGTGCCCTCGCGGCAGGCACCGCGCCCAGCGTTCCCGAAGCGGCCTGCTGGAGTAGACCCATCGGTAGATGGTCTCCGGGCACACGCGCATGAGCGCATCGTCCGGCCACAGGACGCGCAGCCTGCCGCTGATGAGCAGCGGCGACCAGCCGCGGCCCAGCCATTCGGCCACCTGCGCCCACAGGCGGTCGTGCGACAGCCGGTAGGGCTTTCGTGGCTTGGATCTCCTGCGGTCGGCCTTGCGCTGCGCGGGCCCGGCGATGTAGTAGCGGCCGGTCCATGGCCCCGCCTTCAGTCTTTTCGGCCGGTACGGGCGGTACGACTCGTTCTCGTTGGACGGGAACCATGTGTTGCGCTTGATCTCCCGGCTGATGCTGGACGGGCTGCGGCCCAGCATCGCGCCGATCCCGCGTATGCTGGCGCCGTTGCCTACCTCGATCTGGATGACCTGGCGTTCCTCTTCCGACAGGTGCGAATATACTTCTCCCATAGGTGCGACATCCCTTCGGACTGGTTTTCTAGGCAATTTCCAATCTAACGGGTGTTGCACTTTCATTTAGACAACGGGGTATGGATGCAGACAAGCCGGCGCAACGCAAATCCTATGCAGGGAACACCACCCTCGAAATCTTCGAGGTGCTGTGGCGTCACAGCTACTTTGGGCATGGCCTGACCGTGCGGCAAATACTCGATGAGCTTGCCCGTAAACACCAGCTGGAAGATCCAAGCGAGCTGCCGACCGAGAAGACCATACGAAACCAGCTCAAAAAGCTGACCTCCACGGAATTTCTCGGCAGACATATCGGGCATCTCACCGAAAGCGACCTTGCCGGCATCGAATGCAAGAATCCACAACCCGGCTGGTATCTTGATGCATTCCTGTCCACTGCCGAAATGCGACTGCTACTAGACAGTCTTACCCTATCTCGCATCAGCCTCGACACCATGGACGACCTCATCGGTAAAATCCGCGAGCTCGCAGGCGCCGCCGGGCAGGCAGTAGGCTACCTGGACCATGTGGCCACCTACACGCATATCAACGGTGAGTTCCTATCCACTATCGACCAGCTGAATCAAGCCATCGAAGAAGGCCACGGCGTAACCTTCCAATACCGTGATTACGGACCGGATGGCACCTTGATACCGCATAAAAGCCGTACGGGTGCAGGCCGAATTACCTACACCGCCGACCCTTACCAGATGGTGTACAAGAACGGACGCTATTACCTCATCTGCCACCTGCATGGCGAAGACAACCTCCGCATTTTCGTGGTCAACCGAATCGCCAACGTCAGCGCCAAAGGCAGGAACGGCACAGTGCCACTGGAAAAACCAGCACCAGCTGATTTTGACGCAGTGAACTTCATGCGCCACCGTCCATACCCCGTAGCCGATGCCCCGATTCGCATCCGCATGGCCGTACGAGACGAATCCATGCTCAACAACGTGTTCGAATGGTTCGACGACCCTCAAATCAAACATTCACCGGACGGCACACAGTTCGAAG
>OHXG01000712.1_pt1 | contig 12231 bp, 10 predicted proteins | sample 1579971 | NCBI WGS metagenome assembly OHXG01 (sample SAMEA3882517, study PRJEB24775) | human gut metagenome | biome: human-associated habitat; feature: intestine environment; material: feces | place: Netherlands | collected 2009/2010
TCCGGACCCAGCCAGCCCGCCACGGCGCCCAGCAGACCCTGCATGGCGGTGTCCATCAGCGCCGCGCCCTGCGCAGCCAGCAGATTGCCACCCACGATCATGATAGCGGCATCCAGCACCATGGTGCCCAGACGGCAGGTGACAAAGGTGCCGAACTCCTTGGCCATGGCTTTGCCGGTGGTCTTGCTGCGGAACACGAACGCCCGGTTGGTGCAGTAGGCAAACAGGATGCACAAGGCGTTATCCAGCACATTGCCCCAGCTGTTGGCGGCGGTATAGCCGAACAGCCGGCTGAACAGCGCATACAGCACAATATTCAGCAGGGTGGTCAGCACGCCGAAGATCAGATAACTGAGCACTTCCCAGTGCTTTTTGAAAAATTTTATCATGGCTTTGTTAACAAAAACAGCCCCGCCGCCGTTTTCCCGGCAACGGGGCTGCAAATCGCATTGTGTCAGAAGCTATGCTTTTGCACGAAGGGCTGATTACTCAGCGTCGTTGTTCAGCAGAGCCTTCATGGACAGGCTGATGCGCTTCTTGTCGAAGTCAACATCCAGCAGCTTCACATCGACCATATCGCCGACCTTCAGTGCGTCAGAGACCTTCTCAACGCGGTCATTGCTGATCTCGCTGATGTGGACCAGACCGTCAACACCCGGCAGGATGCGGACGAATGCACCGAACTTGGTCAGGGACACGACCGGAGCATGGAAGGTGCTGCCGATGGGGTAGTTGTTCTTCAGCTGCTCCCAGGGGTTGTCCTCGGACTTCTTGTAGCCCAGAGAGACCTTGTGGTTCTCGGTGTCGATGTCCTTGACATACACTTCGATGGTGTCACCAACGGAGACGACCTCGGAGGGATGCTTGATGCGGTTCCAGCTCAGCTCGCTGATGTGGCACAGGCCGTCAACACCACCGATGTCAACGAATGCACCATAAGAGGTCAGGCTCTTGACAACGCCGGTGTAGGTCTTGCCCACCTCAACGTTTGCCCAGAACTCCTCGCGCTTTGCCTTGTTCTGCTCAGCGGTCACCTTGTTGATGCTGCCCACGATCTTGCGGCCGGAGCACTCGGTGACGACCAGCTGAACGTGCTGGCCGACCAGAGCAGTGTAGTCCTCGTCGCGGCGCATAGTGGCCTGAGAACGGGGAACGAACACCTTGACGCCCTTGACGTTGACGACAACGCCGCCCTTATTGAACTCGGTAACATCGCCCTCGACGACTTCACCGGATTCTGCTGCCTTGGCGATCTCTTCCATGCCCTTGCGAGATGCGAGCTTCTTGCGGGAGAGCTGGATGACGCCATCCTGATCCATAACCTTCTCGACGATGAGGTCCAGCTCATCGCCAACCTTCACCAGGTCTTCGACCTTGGCGGAGGAATCATCGGTCAGCTCGCTCAGCTTGACAAAGCCGGTCTGCTTCGCTCCGATATCCACCTGGATCTCGTTGGCAGAGATGCTGGTCACGATTCCTTTCACAATACTGCCTGCATGAACACGCTTTTCCTCGGATGCATTCAGCATCTCCTCAAAGCTCATGCTGTCATTGATTTCTGCGCTCATACTGTTAAGTACCTCCTCAATAATAGACGATGGCGTTGAAGCCCCGGCTGTCACGCCCGCCACTTTAACATCTGCAAACCATTCCGGCCGAAGTTCGCTCGCTGTTTCGACCGTTACGGCACGCGTGTGTTTTGCGGCGACCTGTACCAGCTTTTGGGTATTGGAAGAATGATGACCGCCAATGACAACAACAATGTCGCATTTTTGGCTGAGGTCTTCCGCTTCCTGTTGCCTCGCCCACGTCGCATTACATATTGTATCAAAAATTCGGGCGTTTGTATAGGCTTTTTTGAGAAACTCCGAACTTTCTTTCCATTTTGTAACCTGAAATGTGGTCTGTGCAACTGCAAAAAGGGGTTTTTGCGGGTCCGAGGGGCCTTTCCAGGCCGCAAGCTCCTCCAAATCGGCAAAAACGAACACCTCTCCGCGGGTGTGCCCCACGATGCCCTGCACCTCCGGGTGGGTCTTATCGCCCGCCACCAGCAGCACCGCACCCTCTTTTTCGGCCTCGGCGGCAATGCGCTGGATCTTCTGCACAAAGGGGCAGGTGGCGTCATGGTACGGGATGCCGCGCGCTTCCAGTTCATCGTAAACGCTGCGGGGCACCCCGTGGCTGCGGATGACCACCTCGCACCCGGCGGGCACATCCTGCACGGTGTCCACTACCTGTGCGCCCTTGCGCCGCATATCCTCCACCGCCTGCGGGTTGTGGATCAGCGGACCCAGCGTTGCCACCTTATGCCCCTCGGCCAGCAGGCCGTAGGTCAGTTCCACGGCACGGTTCACGCCAAAGCAGAACCCCGCCGTTTTCGCCAAACGGATCTCCATCTCTTACGCCCCCATTTTTTCCCATGCTTCCAGCAGCGCCTGCTTGTTGGCACGGAGCTTTTTGGTGTCCCGGCGGCCCTCCATGGCAAACTGCGCTGCGGGCATCGGCTCGCCGTAGATCACCCGCACTTTGCAGAACAGGTGCATTCTTCCGTCCGGGGTGTCGTACAGGATGCGGCAGGGCACAACGTCCACCCCTGCCTCGGCGGCAATGACGAACAGACCGCTCTTGGGAGGCAGGAGCTTGCCCTCCTTTTCGCGGGTGCCCTCCGGGAAGATGAGCAGGGTCTTGCCCTGTTTGCAGGCCTCCACCGTCTGAGAGATGACCGCCATCTCGTCCTTGGTGCCGCGGACGCACACGCCGCCGCAGCAGCGGAAGAACCACGTCAGGAAGGCGTTGATCTCGAACAGTTCCTTTTTGGCAAACACCACCATCCGCCTGCCCCACCGGGTGACAACGATGAACACCGGGTCGATGGCAGACACATGGGTGGGCGCAAGGATGTAGCCCTTCGTCTGCACCTTTTTCAGGTTTTCACGCCCCTCCACCCGGATGCGGAAACCGATGTGCCACACAAGCCACGCAAGGGGCACCAGAATATAATATAGTACCATTTTTTATTCCTGTCCTGTTTGTTTTATCCGCCGATCTTTTTGGCAATGATCTGCTTCATGGCGTCAAGGCTCTGCTCAAAATCCAGTTCCGAGGTATCCAGCAGCACGGCGTCCTCTGCCTGTTTCAGCGGAGCGGCGGCGCGGTGGGTGTCCTGATAGTCCCGCTGCTTCACATCTGCCAGTACTTCCTCGTAGGGGGTGTCGATGCCCTTGGCCTGATACTCCTTCCAGCGGCGGGTGGCGCGTGCCTCCGGGCTGGCGGTCAGGAAGATCTTCACCGTAGCGTCCGGCAGCACCACCGTGCCGATATCCCGGCCGTCCATCAGCACATCCTGCTTTTTTGCCATACTGCGCTGCAAGTCCAGCAGAAATGCCCGCACCGCGGGGTTTGCGCCCACGGCAGAGGCTGCCATGCCCGCGGCTTCGGTGCGGATGGCGGTGCTCACATCCTCGTCCTTTAAGTAGATGTGCTGCTCGCCCGCAATGGATGCCAGCCGCAGCTCGATCTGGGGCAGCAGGGAGTCCACCGCTGCGTTGTCCTTGGGGTCCTTGCCCGCGCGCAGGGCGTACAGGCCGATGGCGCGGTACATTGCACCGGTGTCCACATAGATATAGCCCAGCTCTGCCGCCAGACGGCGTGCCAGAGTGGATTTGCCTGCACCCGCAGGCCCATCAATTGCAACAGATACCATGATATGTTCTCCTTATTTATATATAGTACACAGGAAATTAGCTGCGCTGTTTTTTACAGGTTATTCGCAAAGCTTTGTGCGGTGCAGAAAGCGATCTGCAGATTGTAGCCGCCGGTGTAGGCGTCCACGTCCAGCACCTCGCCCGCGAAGTACAGTCCCAGCGCCTTTTTGCTCTGCATGGTCTTGGGGTCTACCTCCCGCACCGATACGCCGCCGCTGGTGATCACCGCGTGGGCAAGGTCGCCCCGGGCGTCAATGGGCACCTGCCAGTGCTTGATCAGCTGCACCAGCTCCCGCTTCTGCTCCCGGGTGATCTGGTTGGCCTTGGTGGCGGGGTCAATGCCCCAGCGCGCCACCATGACCGGCTGCATACTGGAGGGCAGCAGCTTGACCAGCGCACCCTGCGCCGCGTGGTTTGCCAGCAGGGCAAAGTCCCGGGTAATGCGGTCGTACAGCTGCTCCTCGCTCAGGGCGGGCTTCAGGTCGATCTCCGCGATGTACCTGTGCTTTTTCATATCCCCCAGATGGCTGGACGCGCTCAGGGTCAGCGGCCCGCTGATGCCAAAGTGGGTAAACAGCATCTCGCCCTGCTCGTCAAAGATGGCCTTGCCGTCCTCCAGCAGGGTCAGGGTAACATTTTTCAGCGCCAGACCCATCATCTTTTTGCAGTCCGGGTCGCGGCTGACAAGGCTGACCAGACTGGGCACCGGCTCCACAAGGGTGTGCCCCGCCTGCTGCGCCAGCTTGTAGCCATCGCCGGTAGAGCCGGTGGTGGGGTAGCTTACGCCGCCGGTGGCCACCAGCACCGCATCCGCCCGGTACTCCCTGCCGGAGGTGCCCCGCACGCCCACGCAGCGCAGCGCCGGGCCCACCTTTTTCTTTTTGGGGTGGCGCGGGTTTTCCGCTGCCATCGGGGCAGGCTCCGCCTCCGGCACGATGTCCTCCAGCAGCAGCTTTTTTGCGCCGTCGTAGACGATGTCGGCGTCCTGCGCATAGCGCAGCAGCGCCTGCCGGATTTCCTCAGCCTTATCCGATACCGGGAACACCCGGCGGCCGCGCTCCACCTTCAGCTCCACGCCAAGGCCTTCGAACAGTTCCATGGTCTTTGCCGGGGGGAACGCCCCCAGCGAGGAGTACAAAAAGCGCGGGTTCGTGCGCACATGGCGCAAAAACTCCTCTGCCGGGCAGTCGTTGGTCACGTTGCAACGCCCCTTGCCGGTGACAAGGATCTTCTGCCCGGGCTTCTCGGTATGCTCCAGCACCGTCACCTGATGTCCCTGCCGCACGGCGGCACCCGCCGCCATCAGTCCGGCTGCCCCGGCTCCCACGATCAAAACCCTTGCCATCTGTCATCCTCCCAAAATCGCCTGTTGATTCTATTGTATCATACCAGAAACCCCGCGCAAAAGCAATGCAGCGCCGCAGGAAATGAATGGATTTTCGGTTCCACACCCTCTTGACAAAGCCGCCGGGCTGCTGTATTCTTTTTACAGACCGTTAGTTTGTAAAAAGGAGCATCCGCCATGCCGCGCAACAAATACCCGGAACAGACCGTTGAAAAGATCCTGGACGCCGCCGCCCTGCTCTTCCTCCAGAAGGGCTACCAGAATACCACCCTGCAGGACATCATCGATGCCACAAAGCTTTCCAAAGGGGCGGTGTACCATCACTTCCGCTCCAAGGAGGAGATCGCGCAGCGCGTCGGTGACCGTTTGGGCGACCAGATGTGGGAGCCGCTGCGCCATATCCGGGACGACCCGGCCCTGACCGGGCTGCAGAAGCTGCAGGCGGTGTTTGCAGTTTCCTTTGCCGGGCAGCGGCAGCAGCAGATCGCGCAGACTTTGCCGCACCTGTGCAGCAACCCGCAGTTCCTTGCCATGGAGCTGACCAACATTGAAGCGCATCTGGCCCCGGAGTGTATTGCACCCATGATCCGGCAGGGCATGGCAGACGGCTCCATCCACACCGCCGATGCCAATGCACTGGCCGAAGCGCTGTTCGTGCTGGCAGACATCTGGCTTTCTCCCCAGACGCGCCCCACCACACCGACCGAGCAGCGGGCGCGGAACCTCGTGTTTCAGCAAATGACCCATGCACTTGGGCTGGATCTTTTGACGGACGCACAGGCCGAACAGCTGGTGCAGCTGTGCACACCGGTCAAAGACTGAATTTCCCGGGCGGAACGCTCCGCCTTTTTTTGTATGTAAATACAGACCGGCAGTCTGTAAATAAAAAAGCAGGAGGTTTCCATGAACACTTTTATCCTTATCGTCCTCGGACAGATCGTCTCCCTGTTCGGCAATGCCGCCCTGCGGTTTGCGCTGCCGCTGTATCTGCTGCGGCAGACTGGTTCTGCCGCGCTGTACGGCGGCATCACCGCTCTGGCCATGCTGCCCGCCCTTGCTGGAATGCTGACCGGCGGCGCGCTGGCAGACCGCTGCCGTAAAGCCCGCCTGATGGCACTGCTGGATCTGGTGACCGCCGGTATTGCGGCGGCAGCCGCTGCTGGGTTGCCGCATCTGCCCCTGCTTCCGCTGGTCCTGACAGTGCTGGGCAGTCTGTACGCCATTCAGGGGCTTTACCAGCCCGTGGTACGCGCCTGCCTGCCTCTGCTACTGAACGGCACCCAGCTGCTGCGCGGCAACGCAGTCATCCAACTGGTGGATACCGTGGATGAGCTTCTCGGTCCCCTGCTGGGTGCTGTTCTGCTGGAGCACCTCGGCATCCGGGGTCTGCTGGTGCTCTGCGGCTGCTGCTTTGCACTTTCTGCCGGGATGGAGCTCTGTCTGCGCATCCCACAGGATGTCCCATATGACACAAAGCTCTCCGTCCGTTCTCTGTGGGCCGACCTGCGGGAAAGTGCGCAGTTCCTCACCGGGCAGGCTGCGGTGCTGCGGTTAGCTGCCGCCATGGCGGCTGTAAACCTGCTGGAAGTCCCCGCCCTCACCGTAGGTGTTCCGGTGCTGGTGGTACAGACCCTGCAGAAAAGTGATGCCTCCCTTGGTCTTGTGCAGGCGGTGCTGAGCGCAGGCGGCATTCTGGGCGGCGTGCTGGCCGGAACCGTCTTTGTCCGTCATCCCATCCGCAGCGGCACACCTCTTTTGCTGGCGCTCAGCGGCGTGTGCGCCGCGCTGGGGCTTGCCCTCCGGGTGTCAGTGCTGCAGTTCGGCAGCATTCTGGTGCTGGGGGCCGTGTTTATGGCCGTGGCAGCGCTGTTCAATGTATGGTTCTTTGCGCAGCTGCAAGTGCTGGTGCCGCAGGCACAGCTGGGCAAAACTACCGCCTGTTGCACCGTGCTGGCCTGCCTGACCCAGCCCATCGGACAGGCAGCCTATGGCAGTGCCTTCCAGCACTGGGCTGCGCACCCGGCAGATATACTGCTGGCAGCCGGGGTGCTTTCGGCGCTGGTTCTCTGGCTGCTGCAAACGCGCCGTACCGTCTAACACAGCAAAAAAGGAGCCGCTGTTGCAGCCCCTTTTATGGTTTGCTTACTCCGGCAGCTTTGCCGGATCGAGGTAGTTTTCGCCCTGCTTTACCTCCACATGGATGTGGCTCTCCTCGGCGCACTCGCAGCCGACAGTGCCCACCGTGCCAAGCTTCTGCCCGGCGGTCACGGTGTCCCCGGCCTTTACGGCAGGATCTGCCACACCGCACAGCCGCCAACTGCGGCCAGCGGCATCTTCCAGCACCACCACGGTGCCCCAGTTTCCCTCTGCCCCGGCAGAGACCACCTTGCCCGCCACGGGTGCCGCCACCGCTGCACCCTGCGTGCAGGCATAGTCCACGCCGTTGTGGGTGCGCCAGTCCCCAAGGGTCTTGTTATACACCAGCTCATCGCCGCTGAAGGCGTTGAGCACGCGCCCCGGCATAGAGGGCGCGGCGGCAGGCTGTGCCGAACTGCTGGCAGGCGAGGATGCGCCTTGCAGTGCCGAGGGTTCGCGCAGCGAACCAGAGCCAGACTGCGCACCAGAGGATGCACCAGAGCGCTCCTGCTGCGGCACATCTGCCTTGCTGTTTGCAACGTCGGTCACGGGCTGCTGCCATGTGGTGTCCTCCTGTGCGTCCCAGTCCGGTTCTGTTTCCGGGGTGGTCTGTTGGGTGGTGCCGGGGGCGTTTAGTCCATCCAGACTTTTTTGCAGTTCTGCCCGCAGGGCGCGCACCGCCCACACCCCTGCCGCAGCCGCAGCCAGCAGGCTTGCGGTCAGCAGCAGGGCAAAGCCCTTGCCGTGCAGAAATTTTTTGATCTGCTCCATGCTTGTTACTCCCATCTGTCCGTTTTGTGTACGGGAACTTTTCTGGGCTTAGTGTGGGACAGCGGCGGGCGGTTTATGCAAGGGGACAAAAAAGACACGCAAAAAGGCTGAGCAGCCGCTTTTTTGCAGCTGCTCAGCCTTGCTGTATCCCGTTTTGGGTTACTTCCGTGCGATCATTTCGGTATAGGCCAGCACCAGCGGGCCTACGCCCTTGGCATCGTTGCAGACCACCGGCTCGCTGAAGTAGTAGGCCAGAGAACCGTCACGGTGATCCTTGCCGCCCAGACCGGCCACAAGGCAGATGCCGTCCAGCTGCAAGCTGCCGTCCGGGTTCTTGGACAGATACCGGTCGCAGGTGCCGTAGAAGGCCTTCTCTGCCCATGCAGCCATGCGTTTGGGCAGATAGCCCAGACGCACGCCCTTGAGCACCGCGTAGGCGAACAGGGCGGTGCCGCTGGTCTCCAGATAGTTGCCCTCAGCCTCCGGGTGGTCGATGACCTGCCAGAACATCCCGCTCTGCTCGTCCTGGAACCTGTGCATATCCTCTACAGCCTGTTTGAGCATGGCCATGATGCCGCGATATTCGTTGTACAGCTGCTCGTCCATGCGCTCCAGCACATCCACCATTGCCACAAGGAACCAGCCCATGGCGCGCAGCCAAAAGTTGGGGCTGCAGCCGGTCTCGGGGTCTGCCCAGTACATCTGGCGGCTCTCGTCGTAGCCGTGGTAGTATAGGCCGGTCTTTTCGTCCCGCATATGCTTTTTGATGTTCATGAACTGCTTGTAGCTGTCGATACAGCCCTGCATCTTGTTAAAGCGGGTCTCGTACTCCATGTAGAAGGGCTGTGCCATATAGGTGCCGTCCAGCCACACCTGCCACGGGTAGATGTCCTTGTGCCAGAAGTTGCCCTCCTTGGTGCGGGGCTGGGTGAGCAGCTGGCTGCGGATGGTGTCGATTGCCTTGCGGTACTTCTCGTCCCCGTAGATGTCATACAAGATGAACAGGTTCTTGCCCTGATTCACGTTGTCCAGATTATACTCCTTGGGGTCGTAGGTCTTGATGGAGCCGTCCGGCTGCACAAAGTAGTCGATGAATTCCTTGGAAAACTCCAGATACTTCTCGTCGCCGGTGGTCTTGTACAGGCTCAGGCAGGCGGTGATCATGCAGCCGTCGATGTAGTTCCACTTGTTGGGCTTGCCGCTGCGCACCTTTTCGATGTTCCACATCGGTGTCTCGGCGCTGGAATTGGCGATCAGGTAGTCCACATAGTCGCCCAGCATGGACAGGATCTCTTCATGGGTCATGGGTCAGTCCTCCTCAAAATGTCCTACGTTGACAAAGTGCAGCCGCTCGCCCTCGTAGCCTTCGATCTTCACGTTGTGCAGGTCGATCTCCTTGACGTTCTCGGCATAGATGGCCAGCTTTTTCACCAGCGGGCGGTTGTCAGCCATGGCGGCCTGTCCCTCCTTGGCGTTGGGGTCGAAGGTGATGCTCACGTCCCGCATGGTCACCCGCTCGATGGGCTGCTCCGGCAGGCCGTCGAAGTAGCAGCCCGCGAACTGGGCATCGGTGGCCACGATGTTCTCCATGGTCAGGCTGCCCAGCTTGGGGGTGTACTCGTCCACCGGCATCGCCTCGCGGCACTGCACATAGGGGCCGTGGCCGTCCGGGTCGCAGAAGTAGAACATATTGATGACAAAGGGTGCCTTGACGCCCCGCATCTCCACGTTGCGGAACACCAGCCCGTCGATGACGGCGGTGTTGCCGCGGCCGCGGCGGGTCTTGACACGCAGACCGCGGTCGGTGTGGTCCATCAGGCACTGGGTCATCACCACATTTTTCACGCCGCCGCTCATCTCGCTGCCAATAACCAGGCCGCCATGGCCGCGGTTCAGGTTGCAGTTGCGGATGGTCACATTCTCGCAGGGGGTATGCATCACAGTGCCAAGGAAGAGTTTGCCGGACTTGAGGGCGATGCAGTCATCGCCAACATGGATGTAATCACCGATGATGTTCACATTCTTACAGCTTTCGGGGTCAATGCCGTCGGTGTTGGGGCTGTCGGCACGGTTGTGGATCTGCAGCTGCAGGATATTCACCCCGTCTGAGTAGGTGGGGTGGATGGTCCAGGAGAAGCTGTTGCACACCTCCACACCGTGCAGGGTCACATTCTTGGCTTTGCTGGTAAAGAAGAGCCGCGGCCGCCAGGCGATAAGTTTCACCTTGATGTGCTGGTACCAGTCGCCGTTGTCGGCGTTGGCGTTGATGCAGCCTTCGCCGGTGATGGTCACATTTTCGGCATTGATGACATTGATCAAACCGGCAAAGCAGTCCAGCGGGTTTCCCTCCCAGCCGCCGAGATAGGCTTCGTGCTGTTCATCGGCGCAGGGCAGCACACCGGGCAGGATGGGATATTCGCAGCGGTCGGTGCCGCCCAGCAGGGTGCAGCCTTTTTCCAGGTACAGGGTGGTGTTGCTGCACAAAAACAGGCTCTGGGTGCGGTAAGTACCGGCGGGCACATACACCGTGCCGCCCGGCGGGCAGGTGGAAAGCGCAGCCTGCAAAAAGGCGGTGTTGTCGGTCACGCCGTCATTCACCAGGCCATAGCGGGAAGCATCTACAAAAAAGCTTTCCGCCGCGGTGGCAAAGTCCAGTATACCGGTATCGCCATCAGTGGCAAGCACTTCCAGGTGGTAGGTTTTGCCGGGTTCCAGGCTGAACACGCTGAACACGTTGGTGCAGCAGGCTTCCAGCACAGTCTGGCCGTTCAGCTGAACCCGGAACGGGGCAGGGGCGGTATAGCAGGTGTTGTTTTGCAGCTCAAAACAGGCGCTGCGGGTACAGGCACGAACGAGAGCGAGTTTCATACGATAATTTCCTCCATAAAAGATGAAAAAAGTTTTGAAATTCAACAAGAAATGTGTTAATATGAAATAAATCAACAAAATTGAAGCGCGTTCTGCCCTAAAACTGGCAAAAATGCTTGGGCGGGGCGTGGCGGGAGGTTTGAACAGGATGGTCAAGGAATATACCTATTCCCCCCATGTGGACTTTTATATCGATATGATCGACCGCGAGCATAGCTACGATATGGGAAGTTTCCACACACACCACAAATATGAACTGTATTATGAAGTGGAAGGCGCGCGGCGCTATTTTATTGAGGATTCCGCCTATATCGTCAATGCAGGCAATGTGATTCTGATTGGGGAAAACCAGATCCACAAGACTGGTTCGGTAGGGGATGGCCCCACCAGCCGCATTGTGTGCAATTTCAGCCGCGAGTATCTGCAGGAGATCAGCGGGGCTTTCCCGGAGATTGACCTGTTCAGCTTTATGAGCGAGGAGAACAACCACCTGCTGAGCAACATCACGGTTAAGCAGCAGAACTATATCTACTCCATCCTGCAACAGCTGATCCAGATGCAGGACGAAAACAGCTCCGAAAGCGCTGTGACCCGCAAAATGCTGCTGGCCACGCTGCTGTTGCAGCTGAAAAAGATGTGCGAAAACCAGCATGAGCTGGGGGGCGACAGCGGCCGGGTGACCAACCGCATCGTCAGTCAGATCCAAAGCTATATTGCGGAGCATTACGCCGAGAAGCTGACCCTGACAAGCATTGCCAACCAGTTTTACATCAGCCCGTATTACCTCAGCCGTCTGTTCAAAAAGACCATCAACCTGAGCCTGATCGAATACATCAACGGCGTACGCATCAAAGCGGCGCAGAACATGATCGAAAAGACCAACGAAAGCATTTCCAGCGTGGCGGAAAAGACAGGCTTTATGACAAGCGCGCATTTCCGGCGGGTGTTCAAAGATGCCACAGGGCTTTCGCCCCAGCAGTACCGCCAATATTTCAAGCGGGTAAACAAACCGGAAAAATAAGGCTAAAAATGTTACAGCACAAAACCACAACCCCCGGCGGCTGCCAACAGGCAGCCGCTTTTGTTTTGCCCCTAACGGATAAGCAGGGCAGGGGAGAGCGATGCAAAGGAATCAGCAGAAAAGGCACCATCATGTGCCGGAATACAGCGGAAAGCCGAAAGCTTTTTTATTCCGGCTGTATCCTGAATATTAGGAACGGCCAAAAGCGAGAAAAGCCAGTGGCCGGAGTTTTCAAAGTAAAAGCTGCCCGGTACCCCTTTTGCAGCGGTACGGGGCAGCCTGTGTGGTGGTTTGGGCGCAAAAAGATCAAAAGTTTTGGAAAAAACTTGAAGCTTAGGGCAATACCGCATAATTCTAAGTGCCGATACGGCGAGCGAGGTGCGGCA
>OHXG01000715.1_pt1 | contig 12188 bp, 10 predicted proteins | sample 1579971 | NCBI WGS metagenome assembly OHXG01 (sample SAMEA3882517, study PRJEB24775) | human gut metagenome | biome: human-associated habitat; feature: intestine environment; material: feces | place: Netherlands | collected 2009/2010
GGCTTTTGCGCGATCGACGTCCTGGCCGAGAAGGCGGGCGTCAGCTATTGGAAGAACCAGGCGGGCGCCGAGGTCGCCGTCATCAACGTCAACGACGCTGAGGCCGAAGGCGGCAAGCGCGAGGTCGTCCTGGTCAAACCCCAGTCCTACATGAACACGAGCGGCGGCCCCATCTCCAAGCTCTGCGCGCAGTACAAGGTCAAGCCCGAGGAGCTGCTCGTCATCCACGACGAGCTCGATATCCCTGCGGGCGACGTGCGCGTGAAGGTCGGCGGCGGCCACGCCGGCCACAACGGTCTGCGCTCCATCATCGACAAGCTCGGCAGCCGCGACTTCTCGCGCATCCGCGCCGGCATCGGCAACCCCCCGGGTCGCATGCCCGTGGCCGACTTCGTCTTGAAGCAGCTGCGCTCCCGCGAGGCCGAGGACTTCGAGGTCATGACGCACCAGGCCGCCGAAGCTGCGGCACTCGCCGTGACCCGCGGCGTCGTATTCGCGCGCGACCATGTCAACGGCGGCGCGAACGCCAGCGGCAAACACTGACGACCCGGAGCAAAACCGCATCGCACCCAAAAGCGCCGACCTCAATTTAGGGACAGTCCCTAAATTGAGGTCGGCGCCCTCCTTTTCACCGCCCCCTCGCCCACCGAAAAACGTTTTACCGCTTGCCCGAAAGACGCGCGGGCAAGGCTTACACGCAAAGCCGCGGGGTATACTTGACAGCGCATGCGCATATTCGCCTTATGCGCATGCACAAGAGGTTGCAATCGGGGCATTTTGCTTGCGTGACCTGCGCATACGATGCTCCGGCCAATCAGAGAGGGGTTCTATGTTTGAAATCCTGAAGAAGACGCAGTTCTCGGAGAAGGTCTTCGAGTTCCGCGTCCACGCCCCGAGGATGGCCAAGAAGGCTCACGCCGGCCAGTTCCTCATGGTGCGCATCGACGAGACGGGCGAGCGCGTGCCGTTCACCTTCGCCAACTGGAATGCGGAGGAGGGCTGGATCGAGTTCATCTTCATGGTGGTGGGCAAGACCACGCAGTGCCTCTCCGAGCTCAACGAGGGCGACTTCATCCGCGACATCACCGGCCCGCTGGGCCAGCCCACCGAGGTCGAGGGCGACTCCGTGGCCGTCATCGGCGGCGGCGTGGGTCTCGCCATCGCCTACCCCGTGGCGCGCATGCTCTGCGAGCAGGGCAAGAACGTCTACGTGATCATGGGCGCCCGCACCAAGGACCTCCTCATCCTGCACGAGCAGTTCGACGCGCTGCCGCTCGCCGGCCTGTTCGTCACCACCGACGACGGCTCCATGGGCGAGAAGGGCGTCGTGACCCTGCCGCTCGCGCGCCTGTGCGAGACCGACTCCATCGACCACGCCTTCTGCGTTGGCCCCGTGCCGATGATGAAGTTCTCCTCCCTCACCTGCCACGAGCACAACATCCCGATCATCGCCAGCCTCAATCCCATCATGGTCGACGGCACCGGCATGTGCGGTTGCTGCCGCGTCGAGGTGGGCGGCGAGACCAAGTTTGCCTGCGTCGACGGCCCCGATTTTGACGGCTTTGAGGTCGATTTTGACGAGGCTATGCACCGCGGCACGATGTACAAGCCCTTTGAGGCACACGCCCGCGAGGCCGAGTGCAATTTGCTGAAGCAGGAGGTGCAGTGATCATGCCGAATATGGACCCGAAAAAATGCCCCATGCCCAGCCAGGAGCCGAACGTCCGCAACAAAAACTTTAAAGAGGTCGCCCTTGGCTACACCGAGGAGATGGCCGTGAACGAGGCCAAGCGCTGCCTGCAGTGCAAGAACCACCCCTGCCGCAGCGGCTGCCCTGTTGAAATTGATATTCCCGGCTTCATCAAGCATGTGGCCGAGGGCGACTTTGAGGCCGCCTATAACGTGATTGCCCAGTCCAGCGCACTGCCCGCTGTCTGCGGACGTGTCTGCCCGCAGGAGCACCAGTGCGAGGGCAAGTGCGTCCGCGGCATCAAGGGCGAGGCCGTCGGCATTGGCCGTCTCGAGCGCTTTGTTGCCGACTGGTACCGCAACAACGTACATACCAAGCCCACCGCCCCCGCGCCCAACGGCCACAAGGTCGCTGTCATCGGCGCTGGCCCGTCCGGCCTGACCGTCGCGGGCGACCTGGCCAAGCTGGGCTACAAGGTCACCGTCTACGAAGCCCTGCACGTTGCGGGTGGCGTGTTGATGTACGGCATCCCCGAGTTCCGTCTGCCCAAGGACATCGTCCAGCACGAGGTCGAGGGCCTGAAGGAGCTGGGCGTTGACATCGAGACCAACATGGTCATCGGCAAGGTGCTGACCATTGACGAGCTGATGAACGACTACGGCTTTGAGGCCGTCTATGTCGCGTCCGGTGCCGGTCTGCCCCGCTTTATGGGCATCCCCGGCGAGAGCCTGAACGGCGTCTACTCCGCCAACGAGTACCTGACCCGCGTGAACCTGATGAAGGCGTACAAGGAGGATTCCCGCACGCCCATCATGAAGAGCAAGTCCGTTGCCGTTGTCGGCGGCGGCAACGTCGCCATGGACGCTGCCCGCTGCGCGAAGCGTCTGGGTGCCGAGAATGTCTACATCGTCTACCGCCGCGGCATGGCCGAGCTGCCTGCCCGTAAGGAGGAGGTCGAGCACGCCGAGGAGGAGGGCATCGTCTTTAAGACGCTGACGAACCCCACCGAGGTGCTGGGCGACGAGAACGGCTGGGTCAAGGGTATGACCTGCGTTGAGATGGAACTGGGCGAGCCGGATGCGTCCGGACGCCGCCGCCCCATCGTCAAGGAGGGCAGCGAGTTCGTTCTGAACGTTGATACGATGATCATGGCATTGGGCACCAGCCCCAACCCGCTGATCCGCTCCACCACGCCGGGTCTGGATGCCGACAAGCACGGCTGCCTGATCACGAACGGCCCCGACGGCCTGACGAGCCGCCCGATGGTCTACGCCGGCGGCGATGCCGTCACCGGTGCCGCTACCGTCATTCTGGCCATGGGCGCCGGTAAGGAAGCCGCCCGCGCGATTGACGCGGCCATTAAGGCGAAGGAACAGTAAAAATTAAATTTCAGCCCCGTGCCGCGAGGTGCGGGGCTGTTTTTGTTAAAAAGCCTTCCCCTCATCCGTCTGCGGGCGGGGCCGCAGACACCTTCCCCCAAGGGGGAAGGCACTCTTACCGAACAAAGGCATCAACCATGTATCATCCTTTCTTCCAATTCGTTCTTCCGCGCCTCGGGCAGGTGGCGCTGGATGCTTTGCTGTACCTGAACTTTTTGCAGCTGCCGCCTTTACAGCTGGTGGCCCGGTGGCCGGTGCTGTATTACGGACTGCCGCTTGTGCTGATGGGCGTGCTGGCGTATATCAGCCGCGACCCGCTCGGGCTGGGCATTGTGTTTGCCGGACATCTTGTGACATTCTACTGCATCGGTACTGCCATCGGGCTGGCGCTGCGGCGCATCGGCGGCACACCGCTGACTGTTTGGCATATTATCTGGCTGGACGGCATAACGCCGTGGCTGTTGACGGGCCTTATCATGTGGTGGGGGCGGCGGCGTGCGCTGCGGCTCTGTACGACAAAATACAGCCTGACTACACGGAAAAATCTGCCGAACGGCAGGCTGACCATCGTGCAGGTCAGTGATGTCCACCCGCGCGCCTGTGCGGCGATGGATCACACCCGCATCCCTGAGCTGAAAGCCAAAGTCGAGGCGTGCCGCCCCGACCTGCTTGTGCTGACCGGCGATATTTTCGACGAGTTCACCGAGCCGGAGGAGCTGGACGCTTTCTGCAAGCTGTTTGGCGAGCTGGACGCGCCGCTGGGCAAGTATTACGTCCTCGGCAACCACGACCTGTTCCACCACTGGCGGGAGCCGAGCTTTGGCCGCGCGGATCTGGAGCGCGGGTTCGCCGCCGCGGGCGTGCGCATCCTGGAGGACACGTCCGTCCTGCTGCCCTGCGGTGTGCGCGTCGTGGGCCGCAAGGATTATCTGTACACGAACGGCAGCCGCTTCACGGCGGCACAGCTTATGCCCGGCGGCCCCGACGACCGCTACACGGTCTGGCTCGACCATGAACCGCGGGACTTTAAGAACGCCGCCGCGGCGGGGGCGGACCTGATTTTGAGCGGCCACACCCACGGCGGGCAGGTCTGGCCTGCGGGTGCGGTGGGCATGGTTGCCAAAAATGAGCGCAACTACGGCAGAAAGCACATTGCAGACCATTGCGATGCCATCGTCAGCGGCGGCACGGGCACCTGGGGTTACAAGTTCCGCACCCAGGGCCGCACGGAAATTGTCTGCGCGGAAATCACTACCGAAAGGGAAAACTGATTTATGAACGAACGCGAACGCCTGAGCAGCCGCCTGGGCTTTATCATGCTGTCGGCAGGGTGCGCCATCGGCTGCGGCAACGTCTGGAAATTCCCCTGGATGTGCGGCCAGAACGGCGGCGGCAGCTTTATGCTGCTCTACATCCTCTGCCTGCTGGTGCTGGGCCTGCCCGTCATGGTCATGGAGTTTGCCGTGGGCCGCGCCGCCCAGGCCAGCCCCGTTACGATGTACCAGCGCCTGGAAAAGCCCGGCCATAAGTGGGGCGTATTCGGCGTCGTCAGCCTCATCGGCAACATTGCCATCATGGCGTTCTACACGGTGGTCACGGGCTGGATCTTGTACTATTTTGTCAAGTTCCTGACCGGGCAGCATGCGGATTTCGGCTTTGCGCAGATGATCGCCGACCCCGGGCTGAACGTGACCTACCTGCTTGTGGTCGTTATAGCGGCGTTTGTGCTGCTGAGCTTTAATTTGCAGGGCGGGCTGGAGCGCGTGACCAAATACATGATGAGCGCGCTGCTGGTGCTGATGCTGGTGCTGGCCGTGCACAGCCTGACGTTTGCCGGTGCGGCGGAGGGGCTGCGGTTCTACCTTGTGCCGGATTTCTCGGCCATTGACGGCGGGGTCATCGTGGCGGCCATGAACCAGGCGTTTTTCTCGCTGTCCGTCGGCATGGGCGGCATGGCGATCTTCGGCAGCTACATCGGCAAGGATCACGCGCTCATGGGCGAGTCGCTGCGGGTCATTTTTCTGGACACGTTCGTGGCCGTGCTGGCGGGCATCGTCATCTTCCCGGCGTGCTTCACCTACGGGCTGGAGGTCACGGCAGGCCCCAGTCTGCTGTTTGACACGATGGCGGGGGTGTTCGGCAATATGGCCGGGGGCCGCTGGTGGGGCGCGCTGTTCTTCCTGTTCATGGTGTTTGCGGCGCTGTCCACCGTGCTGGGCGTCTGCGAGAATATCCTTGCCATGGTGCGTGAGCTGACCGGGTGGAGCCGCCCGAAGGGCTGCGTGGTCTGCGGCGTCGGCATCTTTCTGCTGGCGCTGACGACGGCGCTGGGCTACAGCGTGCTGCACTTCCAGCCGTTTGCGCCGGGCAGCGCGTGGCTGGACTTCTGGGACTTCATCGTCAGCAACAATGTGCTGCCGCTGGGGTCGCTGGTGCTGGCGCTGTTCTGCTGCAACCGCTTTGGCTGGGGCTGGGACAACTTTGTGGCCGAAGCCAACACCGGCAGGGGCCTGAAGGTCCGCCCCTGGATGAAGCCGATTTTTAAGTATTTTGTGCCGGGTGCGATTTTGTTTATTTATATTTACGGCATGGTTACGTTTCACTGGCGGTAAAAAGGAAAAAGTCCTGTCTCCGGGAAAGGGAGGCAGGACTTTTCGGTTTTACGCTGGGATAAGCGGGCAAAGCCCCTCCGGCCTCGTTCCACTCGGCCACCTCCCCACTTCGTGAGGAGGCTTTCTCGCGGGCGATGCCCGTTTGCGGGTGCTACGACACCTTGCGGAAGTAATTTATCAGAATACTCTTGATATAATTATACCGCCGCGCGTAGCTGTTCTCGACGCGGATCAGCTCAAAGCCGTGCTCGCGGCAGATCTGGTCCTTCTTGCGGTCACGGCGTTGGACGGCGGGGTCGTCGCGGTGCTCGCGGCCATCCAGCTCGATGGCTAAAATCGGCATCAGGCGGCGGCCCTCCCGCTGGTAGACGACGAAGTCGAACCGCCCGGTGTAGAAAAGGTCGGCACAGCCGGGGTTATCCTCAAACACCTGGGCGATGGGTACCTCCTTGCGGACCGTGCAGCGGCTGCCGTCGAGGAAGGCGTTGTCCAGCGCGTGGTTCAGATTTTCCAAAAAGGCATCCTCGGTTTTGGTGCTGTAGGGCTTGATGCCCAGCGCACGGCTGGCGGCGGGCTTCTCGGTCACCTCGGACTGGCCGTTTTTGCGCACGTACTGCACCAGCTCGTAAATATCGTCATCGGTGCTGTCGGCGTGCAGGCGGTCCAGCGCGGCCTGATTCGAGAGGATGACCAGCTGCTCCCGCGCGCGGGAGGTCGCCACGTTGATGAGCTCCTTGTTCGTTTTCAACCAGTCGTAGGTGCGCGGGCGGGTCTGGTCGGTCAGCGCCAGGGAGAAGATGACCACGTCTTTCTCGTCGCCCTGAAAGGCGTGCACCGTGCCGCAGGCGGCGTTCTCAAAGTGCTTCGCGCGCAGCATGGCCTCGATGGCGGCGCGCTGCTTCGCAAACGGCGTGATGATGCCCACCTGCTTGTCCGGGTGCGCGGTCAGGTATGCCTCGATGCGGCGCACCTCCTGCGGGGCGGTGTTTTTCTCGTCGGTGGTGTCGTTGGGCACGTCCACATAGACGAGCGGCGTGGGGTCTGTCTCGTGGCTGGCAATGTGCAGCTTGTGGTTGTAGTATTTGCGATTGTTGAACTCGATGATCTTGGGGCTGCACCGGTAGTGGTAGCTCAACAGCGTCTCGTCGCTGACGGCGTCGCAGGCCAGAAAGCATTTGTAGATCGAGTTTTCGATGTAATCGTACTCCTGCGTGACACCGTAGCGGCGGCGCAGCGTGCGGTTGTCGGCGGGGTCCAGCAGAATGACAGGCGAGAGCTGCTGCGGGTCGCCCACAAGCATCAGCGACGCCCCGCGCAGGATGGGCACAAGAGACATGGCCGTGCTGCACTGGCTGGCCTCGTCCATGATGACCATGTCAAAGCTCGGCTCCGGGTCGCCCAGACGGTGGGCGGAGATGCAGGTCGTGGCCACAATGGGAAAGACGCGCAGCAGCTTTTTCAGGTTCTCCGGCTCCGAGATGTACTTGTTGAACTGCGTGACCCGCTCCTTGTCGGTGTCGGGGCTGTGGACGATGCTCATTAAATCGTTGTATTTCGGCTCCTCCAACCGGCGGATGCAGCGGGCTGAGGTGTAGTAGAGGTAGCGCAGCAGCTCGTCCTCGTTGCGGTCCAGCAGAGCCAGCGCGTCGGCAGAGTCGATGCTGCCGTAGGCGGCCAGCTCACGGTCCACCTGCGGCAGCTGCCCGGCCTGCAGCTCGTACTGGAAGTTCATCTGGCCGCGGGCGTCCAGCAGGCGCCGGATGGTCTCCCGCCGCTCCCGCAAATCAAGGATGCGCTCATACCGTTCCAGCAGGGCGGTCAGCTGTTTGGCGCGGGCCGTGCGGTCCGCGTGGTTTTTGTCCAGCAGCCGCTCCGGCACGGGGATTTTTTTGCACTGCTCAAACAGTTGGTCGATGGTGCGCAGGGCTTCGGCGGTTTTTTCGTTGTTGCCAAGGCGCAGGATCGGGAACGGCACGGTCTGGCCGTGGTAGGTGACGGCCTGCAGCTTTTCCACAACGCCGTCGATGGGATGGTTGTTGTAACTGGAAAAAAGCACCGTGCGCTCGTTGAAAAACGCCGTCGTCAGCGTGTTGACGATGGTGTTGGTCTTGCCGGTGCCCGGCGGGCCCTGCACGTAGGCCAGCGGGTAGCGCATGGCGTTGTTGATGGCCAGCAGCTGGTCCAGATTGACCTTGTTGTTCAGCAGCGCCAGCGGGTAGGACTTGCGGCGGCGCGGCTTGGCGGTCATCTCGCCGAAGAAGGCCCGCAGCGGGGCGGTGGCCGTCTCGCCGGAGGGGTCCTCGAACATAGTAAGGATGCCGCGGTACTCATGCTCTAAGTCCACGGGGCAGTCGCGGCTGATGGCGACGAGGTAGGGCAGGTCATCGACCCGCACCCGCGGGTTGCTGCGGGTGATGCGGTCCTTGATGGTCTCGGCGTGCTTCGTGAACTCGTCCAGCAGCGTATAGTCGTCGGCATCCAGAAATTGATGGATGCTCAGCTTGCTGCCGTTGACGGTGAACTCCCGGCAGATGACCGGCTCCGGCTCGGCCCGCAGGACGCGCTTTTTTACGTCGAGCCGCAGCGGGCGGTAGGCCAGCACGTACAGCCCCTGCCGGGTGTCAATACTGATAAGGTTCAGCCCCAGCGTGGGCAGGCTGGGGCGGGCGGCGTTCTGGCGGCGGTCCTCGACCCGGCGCTGGAACCGGCCCACCAGCTCACGGAACTGGTCGTCGGTCAGCTCCAGCGTGTCCTCCTTATAATCGGCAAAGCAGTCGGCGTCAATTTGATGGATCAGGCTGTAGTTGGACTGGTAGGGCGTGGCGTCCAGCCGGTTGCAGGCGGCCAGATAATCCAGCACCCGCAGGTTGGCGGCGTTGTCAAACAGCGCCGCGTACCGCCCGGGGTTGTCGCGGATGTCGTCGATGAGCGTCTGGTTGACGGGGCACCACGAGCCGTCGACGACCTCGGCGGTCTGGATGCGGTCAATGCTGATATGGTCGAGCGCCTGCACGCTTAATCTGCCCAGATGCAGCCCGTCAACGTTCAGGGTGCGGGTCCTGGGGTTCAGCCCGCGGATAGCGACCCAGTATTTGGTCTGCTGGGTCTGTTGGTTTTTGTATTCAATGCTCAACCACCGCCCCTCATGAATGGCACGGAAAATCGAGCGCGTGATGTTGTTCAATTTTCCGCTCCTTTCGGGTCGTGGCTTTCTTGCCTCCCACTGCGAGGGAGGTGGCCAAGGGCATTTTACTTCGACAAGCGCCGGTATTCCAGCGGGGTCAGGCGGAACTGGTCGTAGAACGCCTGGGCAAAGCGGCCCTGGCTCTCGTAGCCGACCTGGGCGGCGATGTCCTGCACCCGCTGGGGGGTCGTGCGCAGCAGCTCGGCGGCTCTTTCAAGCCGGCGGCGGCGGAAGTAGGCGAGATACCCCTCGCCCAGCACGTTCTGGCAGTACAGCTTGAAGCCGCTCTCGCTCAAACCAAAATGGTCGGCCAGCTCCCGGGCCGGGCGGCGGACCGAGAGGTCCTGCAGAACCAGCGTCTCGGCCTCGCGCACGCATTCGACCTGCCGCGCGGGGCAGCGGGCCGTGTCTGCCTCGTCGGGCAGGCGCAGCAGCTCATACAGCAGCCGCACGGCGGCATAGCGCAGCTCGCCGGGGGCGGCGTAGGCGGCGTCGTCCCAGACCTCGTCCACAATGGCCGTGATGGCGTCGCTCATCGGGCAGCAGTGAACGCCGCCGCGGCAGAAATAATCCGCGATGCCGCCTATTTCCAGCCCCATCAGCGTCAAAAAGCTGTCTGCCTGCACGGCGTCGGGGTCAATGAAAAGCTGCAGCGCCTCGTACTGGCTGCCGGGCAGGTAGAAGTCCGCACCGGGCACAGCAAAGCTGACGGCGGCATGACCCTCCGTCACGATGGCATATTGTGCGCCGTCCGGGATGGCGCGTCGTCCGCTGCGGCAGAAGTCAAAGACGAGCAGCCGCGGCCAGTCCAGCGGGGGCGGGCAGAGCGGCGCGTCCAGCCGGGTGAAGCAGAGCTGCACGCCGGGTGCAAGCTCCCGCCGGTCAAGCGGGGCTGCGGGGATGAGGTTGTCTGTTTTCATGTTTGGTTATACAGTAACTAAATATTTTGAATTTTCGAAAAACTGTGCGCAAAATTCCGATACTGAAATGCACTGAAACGGCCACACGAGCCGAAAAAGCGCGGATATAAAACTGCTAAAAAGGCAAAATGTGCGAAATCGGAAAAATGGCAAAATAAGGGAAACGTGTGCCAAAAACCGGAAAAAATCAGTCTGTGACCGGCACATCCAGCCCGAACTCCTGCGGGCGGAACCGCGGGCAGACATTCTCCGAGATGCAGATGACCGACGCGGCCAGGCGGCTGCCGATCTCGCAGGCCTCGGCCAGCGTCTTGCCGTAGGTCAGGCCGATGACCGTCCCGGCGAAGAAAGCATCCCCCGCGCCGGTGGTGTCGATGACATCGACCTTCTTGGCAGGCACCATGCCGCTCTCGCCGTCGGCGCGGGCGTAGACGGCGCCCTGCTCGCCCATCGTCACGACCATGCAGGGAATGTTGGCGCTGCGCACGTTGGCGGCCAGCGTGGCGCACATCTCGTCCGGCGTCAGGTGGCCGTAATCGTCGGAGAACATCAGCCCGGCCTCCTGCTGGTTGCAGACAAAGCAGTCGACCTCCTGCAGGAGGCTGCGGCGCTCCATGGCAATGCTCATGTTGGAGACCGCGGCGTAGACCTTTTTGCGGTACTTTTTGGCGAAGTGCAAAATCTGCTTGACGGTGTCCTTCTCCAGATCAAACTCGATGGCGATGCCGTCGCAGTCGGCAAAGATCTCGTCGCCCTTTTCCTTTAATAATGCGGTCAGCGGCGTCGTGTCGGGCCGCTTCGAGATGGCGGCGCAGACATCGCCGTCGTTGTTGAACACGGCCAGCCAGGTGCCCATGCCGTCCGGCATGCGCTGAATGTAGCGGGTGTTGACCTTGTGCCGGGCCAGCTTGTCAATGACGTCCTGGCCGGAGCCGGTGTCGTCCACCAGACTGACGAAGGTGGGGCGCAGCTCGACATTGGCAATGTCCTCCGCCACGTTGCGGCAGACGCCGCCGTGTACCTGCTCGACCCGGCCCGCGTTGCGCCCGCCCGGGATATAGGTGGACAGCGGATACCCCTTGATGTCCACAAAAACCGCACCGATGACTACAATGCCCATAAGATGACCCCCAAAAAGCTGATTTTACCTGTATTTTACCATACATTCGACATTTGCGCAAACCCCGCCCGAACGGGCAAAATGCGTACAAAAATCCGCCCCGGATGCTGAAAGATTCGACATCCGGGGCGGGGGTTGTTTTTGTGCTTTTTAGGGCAGCGGGAGGATCGTATCATCCTTCTCGGTGTATGCGCAGTATTTCAATCGGCAAGGCAATGCCCTCGATGCACGAATTTCTGCGCATCTGTGAATACCTCGGCGTAACCCCGCAGGAATTCTTTACCGGTGCTGGGGACGAAACTGACCGTATCAACATTTTTAACCGACTGCAAGACCTCGATGACGGTGGCATACAGAAATTGCAAACATTCCTTGGTTGGATGGAAGAAAAGTAAATCCACTTTCTGCCCGCGCCCCTCCGAGTTTTGAGGTCTATTCAAGGAGACTCAAAATTCAGGAGGTTTACGATGGCAAAGGAAAAAAAATCCTACAATCAATCAATTTCTGGTGAGGATGTCGAACTGCTAGCACAATTCACCGGAAAACTGGACAAGGTTCTGCACAACAAGAGAGTTTCATATCTGCGGAACCAGAAGGAGACGAAGGAAGTTTCCTTTGAAGCAAATGCCTCTTACTTAGAGAGTGTATCCTGCAGAATTGAGATATCTGTTGAAGAGTGCATTGAAGAAAAGCTGATGTTGGAAGAGACTGACAAACATCTGCAGAATCTTCCTGTTAGAGAGTATGCGGTTATCACATGCCTCTACATCAACGAGATGAGCGTAAAGGAGACTGCCAAGGAGTTGCGCATCAAGCCCAGTACGGTCAGCACGCATAAGAAAAATGCAACTGCACGGATTCGCAAAAAGATGGAGGCCAAGTAATATGGGAATGTTTAAGCATATTCTGGTAAGGGCACACCATGGTGACAAAGAGGCCGTAGACAAACTCTATGAGCAGTATAAACCCCTGCTGCGGAAGTACAGCTTCGTGAATGGGGTTTTTGATGAGGATTTGCATCATATCCTTGTGATTGCATTTCTCGAAATGATTCGGACATTCAAGGTCTAATCTTTCTCTGACAAAGGGGGACTGTTGCACATGTGACAGCCCCTTTTATTCGTAGAATCGAAGAATCAAAAAGCACATTTGGATGAAAGCAAAACATGTGTAACAGCGCCTTTTGTTTTAGGCTACCCCACAACTCCCAAACAAGTATTTTAGATTCCGTTCAACGAAGAATCATTTTGAAAAACCGCAAATTATCCCTCGAATTTTGGCAT
>OHXG01000717.1_pt1 | contig 12178 bp, 10 predicted proteins | sample 1579971 | NCBI WGS metagenome assembly OHXG01 (sample SAMEA3882517, study PRJEB24775) | human gut metagenome | biome: human-associated habitat; feature: intestine environment; material: feces | place: Netherlands | collected 2009/2010
TGCCATCAGCATTGAATCTTTTCCACCGGAAATACATACTGCGATCCGGTCACCTTCTTTGACCAGTTCATATTCTCTGACAGCTTTTGTAAATTTGGACCAGATCTTCTTTTTGAACTTCTTGCGGATACTAAGCTCCACATGTTCACAGACATCATCTGCTTCCTTTTTCTTCATATCTGCCATCAGCCATCCAACATAACCGCCCTTCAGGCTGTATGCTTCATATCCCTGCTCCTGCAGTTCTTCTGCGATATCCCTGCTGATCTGTCCTCTGCTGCAGCAGATAATGATCTTCTTTTCCTTATCTTCCGGCGGATTCTCCATCAGTACATCTGCTGAGCTTGCCGTCGAATTCGGCAGGATTCCATGGGCGCGCTCAATCTCGCCACGGATATCAAAAAGCTCGTAGGACTCTGCAGGAAGCGCTTCCATTTCCTCGATCGTAATATCTATACTCATTGATTTTCTCCTTGTAAAAAGAATGTCCCCTGACACATAATCCTCTTTATTGAACAGAAAGTTCCATCTGGATTGTTGTCAAATAAAAAATGCGCATGTATCGGTACATATCATAGCATAATCTGTGCATCTGGTCAAAGGGAGATCCATCCGAAAATACTGGATTTCCGCTTATTTCCGCTTATCGCACAGCATTTTCAACACTCCTGACTGCCACAATTCCTTTCGGAAATGTAGCTGCACATGATCGGAATGGATTTCAGAAAAGCATTTTTTCTGATCTGTGCCTTTGTCATAGTGTTTTCTCCTTAAAATTTTCTGTGCACATCGAAAAAGACGAAGGTTTCGAAAAACCTCCGTCCAAAATTCCTGTGTGTATAATATTTATTTGCCCTGAACCGCTGCAAATCCACCTTCAAGATCTGCGATGATATCATCGATATGTTCTGTACCGATAGAAAGACGGATTGTGTTCAGTTTGATTCCCTGATCAAGCAGTTCTTCTTCTGTCAGCTGAGAATGTGTTGTTGTTGCCGGATGGATAACAAGGCTCTTAACATCCGCAACATTTGCAAGCAGCGAAAAGATCTTCAGGTTGTCGATGAACTTGTGAGCTTCTTCCTGTCCGCCTTTGATCTCGAATGTGAAGATAGATGCTCCACCATTCGGGAAATATTTTTCATAAAGTGCATGATCCGGATGATTCGGCAGTGACGGATGGTTCACATGCTCTACCATTGGATGGTTAGAGAGGTATTCTACTACTTTCTTTGTATTTTCTACATGACGGTCAATTCTAAGTGACAGTGTCTCTGTTCCCTGCAGAAGAAGGAATGCGTTAAATGGAGAAATTGTTGCTCCCATATCACGAAGAAGGATTGCACGGATGTAAGTTACAAATGCTGCCGGACCTGCTGCATCTACGAAAGATACTCCGTGGTAGCTTGGGTTTGCATCTGCGATTGCCGGGTATTTTCCACTTGCTTTCCAGTCAAATTTGCCGCTGTCCACGATGATGCCGCCCAGGGTGGTGCCGTGGCCGCCGATGAACTTGGTGGCGGATTCCACAACGACGTCGGCGCCATGCTCCAGCGGGCGGAACAGGTACGGGGATGCGAAGGTGTTGTCCACGATCACCGGCAGGTGGTGCTTGTGCGCGATGGCGGTGATGGCCTCGAAGTCCGGAAGGTCGGCGTTCGGGTTTCCGAAGGTCTCGAAGTAGACGAGCTTGGTGTTCTCCTGGATGGCGTCCTCGAACTCCTGCGGGTTCTCGGCGGAGACGAAGGTGGTGGTGATGCCGTCGCGCGGCAGGGTGTGGCGCAGCAGGTTGAAGGTGCCGCCGTACACGTTCTTGGCCGCGACGATGTGGTCGCCGGACTGGGTGATGTTGCGCACCGCGTATTCCACGGCGGCCGCGCCGGACGCGACGGCAAGACCAGCGGTGCCGCCTTCAAGGGCCGCGATGCGGTCCTCGAACACGCTCTGGGTGGAGTTGGTCAGACGGCCATAGATGTTGCCCGGGTCGGCGAGTCCGAAACGGGCCTCGGCGTGGTCGAAGTTGTGGAAGACGTAGCTGGTGGTCTGGTAGATCGGCACCGCGCGGGAGTCGGTGGCCGGGTCGGCCTGCTCCTGGCCGACGTGCAGCTGCAGGGTTTCGAAACGATAGTTCTTGTTTGCCATGATGCGCTCTCCTTGGATAAGGGTTCGTTGTTCTCGTCTTGGTTGGCCACCCGTCCTGCCGTGTAGGGCGGTTGGCCAGGTGTTGGTAGCGACAATAAACCGGCCGGCGAGCGCAACGCAAGCCGAACGTTATCGTACTTGCCTATACCCCTTTATAAACCGTTGGAATCATTGACTTCCCATACTCCCCCAACCGTTGAAAAAACCATTCGGAACCATTCGACACGCCGAAGTCCCGCATGCCGGTGACCCACCGTGAGGAACGGATGCGCGTCAGGTCAGGGGAACGGCTAAAGTCATGGGCAGGCAAATCGCAAGAGAGGTTCCGATATGAGCGATGAGATTCTGTACGACCGTGATCCGCGGTATATTCCGCGCGTCGCCGCGGTGCATGACATGTGCGGTTATGGCAAGTGTTCGCTGACGGCGGCCATTCCGATTCTGTCGGCGGCCGGCTGCGACGTTTGTCCGGTGCCGACGGCGCTGTTTTCCGCGCACACGCGCTACGAGGTATTCACGTTCCACGATACGACCGAGATTCTGGACGGCTATCTGGACGCATGGCGTCAGGAGAACGTCGATTTGGATGGCGTCTATTCCGGTTTTCTTGGTTCCGCGGACCAGGTCGCAATCATCAAACGCCTATACGCGGAGTATCCGCATGCCTTGCGGTTGGTGGATCCGGTGATGGGCGACGGCGGAGAAATCTACGCCACGTACACTCCTGCGCTGTGTCGGGCGATGGGCACGCTGGTGGATGGCGCGGATGCGCTGATGCCGAATCTTACCGAGGCATCCATTTTGACGGGCCGTGACTATCCAGGCCAGGATATCGACGACGCGCAGGTGGATGAGATTCTTGGGGCGTTGCTTGCCGCCGGCGCGAAGAACGTGGTGCTTAAGGGCATCGATCGAGGGGATGGCATGATTCGCAACTATGTGGCGTCAGCTTCGACGGGCGTCGCCGGAAAACAGGAGCTGGCGCATGCCAAGCTGCCGTTCATGACCCACGGCACCGGCGACGCGTTCGCGTCGGCGCTGTGCGGCGCGGTGATGGCTGGCCGTCCTCTGGCCGAGGCCGCGAACATCGCCGGCGAGTTCGTCCGCCATGCGATGGAAAGCACCCAGTATCAGCCGAATCATGAGGAACGAGGCGTGAGCTTCGAACTCAATCTCGACGAATTGACCGCTTTGACCCGTCGTTGACGGTTCATCGGTCACTCTTTTCGCACAGAGGCCTTGGATCGTGTTGTGGATAGGTGTGGATAGCGTCGACTCATCCACCGACTATCCACGACACGCCCGAGATACGTAAGTTATCCACATTAGCCTATCGGCCTTGTCATGCGTGGCTTCTGTCTGTTGGACTAGGGCCATGAACCATTCATCATCACATGATGTTCCGGCCCCAACGCAGCCGCCGGAGCAGATTCTCGATTCCCTAGCGCGGCGTCTGCATGACGGCACGCTGCGTTCCCGACAGATCGGCGAGCTGGGAGAACAGTACGCCGCCGCATGGTTGGAAAGCCAAGGGTGGCGGACGCTCGACCGCAACTGGCATTGCCGATACGGCGAACTCGACGTCGTGTCGCGCAATCCGATGGGCCAGATCGTTTTCGTCGAGGTCAAAACCAGACGTACGATGCGCTACGGCACCCCTCAGGAGGCGGTGACCGCTTCCAAGCAAATCAATCTGCGCCATGCAGCCGTGCAATGGCTGACGGCGCCGGAGCACCGCATGCCGAACAGTGGCGTGCGTTTTGACGTCGTCACCGTCGTGGTGCAGGGAGACAGACCTTTGCTGCATCATATCGAGGGAGCGTTCTGATGGCCATCGGCAGCGCCCTTTCCGTAGGACTGATCGGTTTGAAAGCCTTCATCGTCCAGATTCAAGCGTTCGTATCCCCTGGACTTCCCTATTTCTCCATCATCGGCCTGCCCGACACCTCATTGTCCGAGGCGCGCGAACGGGTCAAGTCGGCATGCCAGGCAAGTGGTTTCAAATGGCCGGAAACCCGTGTCACGGTCAATCTCTCCCCAGCGTCCATGCCGAAGAAAGGCTCTTCGCATGATCTGGCCATCGCGGCCAGCGTGCTCAGCGCGGCCGGCGCAATCGCCCATGACTGTCTGGCCGGCACCATCGTGCTTGGCGAGGTGAATCTTGACGGCACCGTATTGCCCATCAACGGACTGCTGCCCATCATGCTGCATGCGCGGGAGCAGGGAATCGCAACAATCATCGTGCCTTACGCCAACCTTGATGAGGCCCGTCTCGTTCCGGATGTCAAGGCGATCGGCGTGAGGCATGTCGGAGAGCTCATCGAACTGATGGGAGGCGATGCGGACTACCGGATTCCCGAAGCCACGCATGCCGTGAACGACGATGTCGGCGCCACGGGCATGTGTCCTCCGCCCGGCGACATGAGCGAAGTGATGGGCCAGCATGCGGCCAAATGGGCGTTGGAGGTGGCTGCCGCCGGAGGCCATCATCTGATGATGACCGGTCCGCCCGGCACAGGCAAGACCATGCTCGCTTCGCGCATTCCCGGCATCATGAGTCCTTTGAACGAGACGGAACAGCTTGAAGTGGCCTCGATTCGTTCGTTATGCGGCACGCTTCCCGGATACGGAATCAGCGACGTTCCACCGTTCGAGGCGCCCCACCATACCGCGTCGACCGCCGCGCTGGTGGGTGGAGGCGCGGGATTGGCCCAGCCCGGAGCCATCACCCGCGCGCATCGCGGCATCCTGTTCATGGACGAGGCTCCGGAATTCTCGGCGCGTACGCTGCAGACGCTGCGCGAACCTTTGGAATCCGGATATGTCGCGATTTCCAGAGCGAAAGGCACCACATACTATCCGGCTCGCTTCCAACTGATTATGGCGGCGAATCCCTGCCCGTGCGGCTACGCGTACGGCAACGGCGAGCGCTGCACCTGCCGAGAAAAGGACCGCGTCAAGTATTTCAGCCGGCTTTCCGGACCGATCCTCGACCGTATCGACATCCAGATCGAGGTGCCTCCGGTGGAGCGGATAAGTCCGGGGAACGCTCCCTCCGGCGATTCGAGCCATGCCATACGTCTGCGTGTCATCGTTGCCCGGCAGATGGCGCAGGAACGGTTCCGCGAATTCGGCTGGTGCTGCAACGCGCAGGCTACCGGCACCTGGCTGAGAGCCAACACCTCCCCCAAGGCCATCGAATTGGTCAACCGCGCCTTGGCGAGCGAGCGGCTGAGCCTGCGTGGCGCCGACCGTGCCATGCGGCTTGCGTGGACATTATCCGATCTGACGGGAAAGACTTCCCCAGGACCTGAGGAAATGATGCAGGGAATATCCATGAGAACGAGGCTGGCATGATGGTGACGATCGACGACGAGACCCTGGCCCGCGCGGTGCTCACCTTCTGCCTGGACAGCGCCGACGCGATGATGTACGCGCTGGTCAAAGGCACCGGCTCCGCGGCAAGCGCGCTACAGCTGATCGCTGACAGCGGCCCTGGCAATCACGAAAACGTGACGGCCGCGGCCTGCACGTCATTGGATGCGGCGTTCATCAACGGCGTCACTCGTTGGGGACGCACCATCAACGCCCGCGGAATGGCTTCGTTCCATGGCTCGCTGGTGTCATGGCAGCAACGTCTGGCATCGTTGCCCAGCAAGGATCCGGACGCATTGCGAGACTGGTTCACAGCAGACGGCACGCAGTGGATCATCGCCCCGCATCACCCCTGTTGGCCCAGCCAACTGAACGACCTTTCACTGCGCACCGACTGGGCCTCCCCGCTCTGCCTATGGGGCAAAGGCGATCCGAAGGCGCTGGTGTCATGCCCCGAGCCGGTGGGTATCGTCGGCTCACGGGGCGTAAGCGACTACGGTAGGCAAAGCGCCCACGAATTGGCCCTTCGGATGGCGCGTGCCGGACATCTGGTGGTATCCGGCGGCGCGCTGGGCACCGACGCCGCGGCACATTGGGGCGCGGTCAAAGCCATGGACGAAATGAGCGCCGCGCTGGCAGGACGCACCGTCGCCGTATTCGCTGGCGGACTGAACCATATCGGTCCGAAAAGCAACCAGAACCTGTTCGAGCAGATCGAAAGCCATTCGGGCGCTTTGATTTCCGAACTGTGCCCCGGAACCGTGCCGGAGGCAAGACGGTTCCTGCTGCGCAACCGTCTGATCGCGGCATTGTCATCCACTCTGATCGTGGCGCAGGCACGTGCGCGTTCCGGCGCGCTCAACACCGCAGGCTGGGCGAACGAACTCAACCGCAATCTGTTCGCCGTGCCGGGAGACATCACCATGCCGCATAACACCGGCTGCAATCGCCTTATCCAAGACGGCAAAGCCACCATCATCTGCTCACTGGCGGAGATCGACGAACTATGCCATAGCGCGCATCGCCCGCAACATGTCGACCTGCCGGATGACACCGAACATCCGCAGGAATCGACAGACGAATCCGACGATGCCATACTCGCCGCCATTAAAACTTGCGCCGAAGCAAACGGCCACGTCTCCGCCGACGATCTGCTCGATCTAATGGACAAGACGTATCCGGGAGAATATCCCATCTCGCGAATCATGCGCGAACTGGGCTCCTTGGAGCTTGAAGGCCGCATCAGCATGCGGTCCGGATGGATCATCGCCGAGCAGCGATAGCAGGCCCGGCACCTCCACCTCAGCCGCGTCGAACGTGCGAGGTCACACCTTGTGCGAGAATCGGTGGTATGAGTCCGAAGCATGTTGAAGATATGTATGATGCAGTGATCGTCGGCGCAGGCGCGGCCGGCCTGTCCGCAGCGTTGGGAATGCTCCGTAGCGAGCGGATGCGCCAGATGAGGGCGGACGGCATCGAACCGAACGTCCTGGTGATATCCAAACTGCAGCCGCTGCGTTCGCACACCGGCTCCGCGGAAGGCGGCATTGCGGCCAGCCTTGGCAACGTGGAGAAAGACGATTGGCATTGGCATTACTATGACACAGTCAAAGGCGGCGACTGGCTTGTCGACCAGGATGCGGCGAAGCTGCTTGCCGAACAGGCTCCTGCCACTGTGATCGCGCTGGAGCATGCCGGCGTCGCGTTCTCGCGTACCGATGACGGCCATATCGCGCAGCGCCGTTTCGGAGGCCATACCAAGGATTTCGGCAAGGAACCGGTCCGCCGCGCCGCTTATGCGGCCGACCGCATCGGGCATCAGATTCTGTTCTCGCTGTGGCAGCAGTGCGTGGCCGAGGGCGTTGAGTTCGCCGAGGTGACCGATCTGGTGGTTTCCGAAGACCACGGCAAGGTCGAGGGCGTGGTGGCGTTCGACACGCACAAGGGCGAGACGCATGCCATCCACGCACGCAATGTGCTGATGGCCACTGGCGGTGCCGGCCGTCTGTTCCATACCACGTCGAATTCGTGGGATCTGACCGGTGACGGCATGGCGTTGACATTGTCCGCCGGCCTTCAGCTTGAGGATAGCGAGTTCGTGCAGTTCCATCCGACCGGTCTCGCCCATACCGGCATTCTGCTGTCTGAGGCGGCACGTGCGGAAGGCGGCGTGCTGCGCGACTCCGATGGCGAGGCGTTCATGGAACATTACGCGCCGGGGCATGCCGACCTTGCCGCGCGTGATGTGGTGAGCCGTTCCATCATGGCTGAAATCGACGCCGGACGAGGAATCGCCGATCCGAAGGATCCGGATGGGCCGAAGGATTGTGTCTGGCTGGATATGACCGGCATCGATGCGGATCATATGCATGAGGTGCTGCCGCAGGTGGTGGAGACCATCGAACAGTATGCCGATCTCGATCCGACCCGCGACTATGTGCCGGTCAAACCCACCGCGCATTACACCATGGGCGGCATCCCCATCACCACCGACGGCGAAGTCTACCGTTGGGTCGATGGCGAACGCGCCGTCGTGGACGGTCTGTTCGCCGCTGGCGAATGCTCCTGCGTGTCGGTGCATGGCGCGAACCGTCTGGGCGGCAACTCGCTGTTGGACGCCTGCCTCTTCGGCACCCGTTCGGGCAAGGCGATGGCTGAACGTGTCGTCGATAATCCAGTGAACGATCCGATGGCCGAGCCTGCCGACGAAGCATCTATCGACGCGGTGTCGCAGGCTGCCGACAAGCGTTCCGCGCAGGTCAAGGAACTGTTGACGCGGCCGTCCGATGACGACGATGCGTCGTCGGACAATCCGTACCAGCTGATGGCCGATTTGGGATCCGTCATGGAGCAGGCGGTCGCGGTGCGTTGTGACCGGAACAGCATCGAACAGGCGTTGGCTACGCTGGACGATACGCTCACGCCGCGTGCCGAGGCGCTGCATGCGCATTCCGACTCCCCCACGTTCAATCAGGAAATCACCGCCATCTGGGAGGTGCGCCATCTGTTGGAGCTCGGCAAGGCCGTGCTCGCCGCCTCCGATGCGCGTCACGAATCCCGTGGATCGTTGAAGCGTCTTGATTTCCCGGAGCGTGACGACGAGCATTTCCTGGCCCATTCCATGACGGATGTTTCCTGCCAGGTCTCCTGGCAGCCGGTGCACATCGTGGACATGCCGCCAAAGGCCCGTGAATACTGACACCCTGGGCACGGCGTATGGCAGACTGGTTGACGGTTTTTTATCGAAAGGCAGGTATATGAGCGGCATGGAGAACGGCATGGAAACGGTGACGTTGCGGGTGAACAGGTTCACGCCGCGTCCCGAACGCGGCCGTGAACGAGGCGGCTCGCCGTTCGCTAGGAAGAGCTCTCCCTTCGGCGATTCCGGATCCACGCGCAGGCGTCCGCGAGGCAAGCAGTGGGTGCAGGATTACGTGGTGCCGGCGCGTCCGGAGGACACCGTGCTTGACTGCCTGCTCAAAGTCAAGCGCACCATCGATCCGACGCTTGCCTTCCGTTATTCGTGCGGTCATGGCATGTGCGGTTCCGATGCCATGTCCATCAACGGCACGCCTACGCTTCTGTGCACCGCCACGGTGAAGGCTTGGGCAAAGCAGCCGTCCGACGCACAGGTGGATGAGGACGGCTTCCGTCATACGGGCGAAGACGTTCAACCCGCGCAAACGCAGGATGCCGACGATTTGGGTGTCATCGAGCTCGCACCGCTGCCCGGTTTCCCCGTGCAGCGTGATCTGATCGCCGATATCGACCAGATGCTTGACCAAATCAGGAAACTCAAGCCGTATCTGCAGGCCAGTGGCGAACTCGCCACCACCGCGGACGGCAAGATCAACGCATTCGAATATCTGCAGAATCCCCAGCAGCTCGCCAAGTATGAGCTGCTGAGCAACTGCATAGCCTGCGGCACCTGTGAGGGAAGCTGTCCGGTATATGCAGGCGGCGAGGCGTTCATCGGCCCTGCGGCTCTTATCGCCGCCTCCCGTTTCATCAATGATTCACGCGACGGCCAGACGGATGCACGTATGGATGCCATCGATTCCGCCGATGGCATCGCCGCGTGTCAGTCGGTGCGCGCCTGCACGCGTGAATGCCCGCGTGGCATCGATGTCGGTGAGGAGATCTGGCAGCTGATCGCCCAAATCAAGGAGCGCTGAAATGGATAGGACGTCATATACCAATCTCGCGAAATCGTGGGAGTACGTCGAGGATCATGCGTTCTCACGCCAGTCTGCCGAACTCAATGCGATCAGGACCGCGGCCGAGGAAGCCGGCATTCCCCAAGGATCCGCGGCGCAGGCCGAATTGCTGCGCATGCTGGTGCGAATGTTGGACGCCTCGTCGGTGATCGCCATCGGCACCGGTTCCGTGGTGGAGACGATGCAGCTGATCAACGGTCTTGACAATGCAGGCCAGCTTACGGCCGTCGATTCGTCCACGCAGGGCATCGCGCTGATTCGCAAACTGTTCAATCGTCTGTCCGATGACACCGAAACCACATTGCGTGCCGTGAACGCGTCCGCAGGTGTGTTTCTGCCCCGTCTGAACGCCGAGAATTACGATTTGATCGTCGTGGCCGGCGATCCGGAGAATTATGCGGCGGCTTTCGCGCAGGCTCCACGCCTGCTGAAACCGCATGCCGCGATTGTCTTCACCGATGTACTTGCCTTTGATTCGGCCACATCGGCCGGCGGCGTGCTGAATCCCGCCAATCGTGATGCCAAATCCATCGCGATGCGCGAATTGCTGGAAACAGTGGAGTCGGATGAACGGTTCGTCACTGCGTTGACGCCGACCGGCACTGGTCTGCTGGTTGCCTTCAAGAAATAGACCAATCAGATTAATCAGCCGTGCCGCAATGGCACGATATGTTGAAAGGGCCACGCATGGGAATGCGTGGCCCTTTCAACATATGGAAATCCCTTTTACTGTTCCTGGTGGGTGCCGATTATCTGGCTGACCACCACGGTACCGTCTTCCAGCACCGTCTCAACTTCGTTCATGGCATCTTCGTCGCCGGTATGGTGCTTATGCTTCGTACCGTCCTCCAGTTCGAATCGTTTGGATTGATGGCTCAGCAGAATACCTGAGATCACGGCTGCGACCATGGACCCCACCAGGACGCCGAAACGGGCTTCAGCCGATAGTTCGGCATCCTGATATGCCAGCGACGCGATGAGAAACGACACCGTGAAACCAATGCCGCAGGCGCAGGCGGCGGGGAACATGTCGCGCACGCGCAGCCCCTTGGCCATCTTCAGACCGCCCACGTGCGTGGACAGCCATGCGGTGGTCATGATGCCCAGAGGTTTGCCGACCACGAGCGCCACCATCACGGCAACGACCACCGGCGAGACGAACAGCGCCAAGGTCAACGACTCGAAGTGCACACCAGTGGCGAACAGTGCGAAGATCGGCAACGCCAGCAGTGCGGAGAACGGCTGCAGCTTGTCGGCGTAACGTTCCGCACGCGGCGTCTTCTCACCGAAACGCTCATGCGCCGGCGTGAGCAGTCCCACGAGCACGCCGGCCAAAGTGGGGTGCACGCCGGCTTCGAACATCATGACCCATGCCAGCACGCCCACGATGGCCACGGCCAGCCACGGTACCTTGCGCATGCGGACCAGGAAGTACCAGACGACCGCGCATACGGCTATGCCAAGGAACCAGTACCATGCGTTCACCGATGAGAAGAACACCGCGATCAGGATGATGGCCAGCAGGTCGTCCACTGTGGCCAATGTCATCAGAAAAGCGCGGATGGATCCCGGCAACGCTTTGGCGAACAGGGCCAATACGGCCAATGAGAACGCGATATCCGTGGCTGTGGGCACCGCCCAGCCATTGGACATCTGTGCGAAGGAGAACGACGTTCCTGAAGCGATGACGAGTTGCCCTGATCCTGCCGCCGCAAACAATGAGATCACGCCGATGAACAGTACCGGCGGAGCAAGCATACCGCCAACCGCGCACAGCATCGGCACGGCCGCGGCTTTGGGATTGGACAGTGATCCCGTGGTGAGTTCCTGCTTCAATTCCAGGCCTACGGTCAGGAAGAACACCGTCAGCAGGCCATCCTGCACCCAATGGCCCAATCCCATGTCGATATTGGTGTGTGGAATGGCTATACGGAAGTTCTCAAGCTGTTCGAACGCATGCGCGGTGAACGGCAGATTGGCGAGCAATAGGCCGGCAAGAGCGAAACCGAGCATAATCAGACCGGATATGCGGTCGGACGCGGCTATACGTCGGATTGTTGCCCAGGTTCCCCTCTTCGATGTGGCCATCATGCTCCTTGTCTTGCGGTCCCCGTTCGACCGCAGTATCCGTAAACGTAGTATCAAGTGTATCGGAGGGTCTTGGCGTTCATCCCTGCCGCATATTGCGCTCCGCTGTGCGCGCAATCAATTGCAGGCTTCACAAAAATCCACGGAAAATAAAGAAAGCCTCCTCCGCATTCGCGAAGGAGGTTCATGTGCGCGAGACAGGATTCGAACCTGCGACCTGCTGATCCGTAGTCAGCTGCTCTAATCCGCTGGGCTACTGGCGCATGTTGTCTTTCAGACAACTCGATATATAATACACGCCGTTCAGCTGAATGCAACTCGGCGTGTTGCGGCGAGTCGCACCATCCCGACCACTA
>OHXG01000728.1_pt1 | contig 12041 bp, 6 predicted proteins | sample 1579971 | NCBI WGS metagenome assembly OHXG01 (sample SAMEA3882517, study PRJEB24775) | human gut metagenome | biome: human-associated habitat; feature: intestine environment; material: feces | place: Netherlands | collected 2009/2010
CAATAGGAACGCGCACCTGTTGGATAATCTCACCGGTATCTATCTCATGTTTCAAGAAAAAAGTCGTAATACCAGTTTCCGTATCTCCGTTTATCACCGCCCAATTTATAGGAGCAGCTCCTCTATATTGAGGTAATAAAGATGCATGCAAGTTAAATGTGCCCAAACGCGGCATATTCCATACTATTTCGGGAAGCATACGGAAAGCAACTACAATTTGTAAATCGGCTTGTAAAGACCGGAGTTCCTCTATAAAAGCCTCATCCTTCAATTTCTCCGGCTGAAGTATCCTCAGACCTTGAGAAACAGCATATTCTTTCACCGGACTAGGTTGCAGCACACTGCCATGTCGTCCCATCGGTTTGTCGGGCATAGTTATCACACCTACTACATTATAGCCTCCTTCAACCAATCTTTTCAGGCTCTCCACCGCAAAATCGGGAGTACCCATATATACGATCCGCAAATCTTTCTTTTCCATATACTTACATTATTTAATCTTCAGAGAAATCAACCAACACCTGCCGGTACGAATTAAATATTTTGGACTTGGAAACAAACCCTTTGTATTTTCCCTCTTCATTAATCACAGGCAGGTTCCAGGCCTTTGTATCATCAAACTTCTTCATCACTTCTTCCATTGAATCAGTAACATTGATCCGTGCCGGAGGAGAAATCATAAATTTTTCCACCTTGAAACGATGGTATAATTCCTGACGGAACATAATATTACGGATATCATCCAATACCACAATGCCCAAAAGTTCTCCATTGACATCCACTACCGGAAACAAATTGCGTTTAGCCTGCGAAATGACTTTAACCATTTCACCTAAATCCATATCAGGACGCACTTTCTCAAAATCAGTTTCAACCACACTGTCAATATTCATCAGAGTCAATACGGCCTTGTCTTTATGATGCGTTATCAATTCACCTTTCTTAGCCAAACGCATAGAATAAATACTATGCGGCTCGAATATCATAATGGTAAGATAAGAGCTGACAGATACCATCATCAGCGGAAGGAACAAATCATACCCGCCAGTCAGTTCTGCAATCAGAAAAATACCAGTCAGCGGAGCATGCATTACTCCCGACATCAATCCCGCCATTCCCAACAAGGCAAAATTTTTCTCCGGGATATAAGGACCTACATGCAGTTCATTACAGAAATGAGCGAAGATAAACCCGGTGATACACCCCAAGAACAAACTGGGAGCAAAAATTCCCCCGCAACCACCACCGCCATTCGTTGCACTGGAAGCAAAGACTTTGAAAAGTACAATCATGGCCAAATAAACGAGTAACAAATTATCGAACCCATAAAAGATAGAGTTATTCATTACTGTATTCCAGTCATGATTGGTTACGCCATTCAGCAATAAATTAATAGTATCATATCCTTCACCATACAATGGAGGAAACAAGAAAATCAATATGCTCAGCATTGCACCGCCTATAGCCAGCTTGATATACGGATTACTATATCGACGAAATATATTCTCCACAGAATTCATAGCCCGCGTAAAATACAAAGAAACCAATCCGCACGCAATGCCTAACAGAATTGCCGAAGGAATGCGCTCCATCAGAAACGGTTCATCCATATGGAACTTGAACATGGCATCGGGACCGGTAAGAATATAAGAAACAGTAGCTGCCGTGACACAGGAAACAAGAAGAGGCAACAATGATGCCATCGTCAGATCAATCATCAAGACTTCCAAAGTAAAAACCAAGCCTGCAATAGGAGCCTTAAAAATACCGGCCACAGCACCTGCCGCACCACACCCCACCAACAGCATCAGGGTCTTATGCTCCATCTTGAATACACTTCCCAAATTAGAACCGATAGCCGATCCGGTCAGCACAATCGGAGCCTCTGCACCTACGGAACCACCAAAACCGATAGTAATGGCACTGGCTATCACAGACGACCATGTATTATGCCGCTTGATGCGGCTTTGGCGACGGGATATGGCATATAATATTTTCGTCACCCCATGACTGATGTCATCTTTCACAATATAACGAATGAACAATCCGGTAAGAAAAATACCAAAAACCGGATACACCAAATACAACCAGTTGACTCCTGTAGAATCAAAATTTTCAGTCAGAAATTCCTTGATCCATTCTACTAGAAACTTCAGAAACCATGCGGCCAATGCCGTAAAAATACCAGCAAGAAAACTTAATATAAGAATAAAGTGTTTCTCTTTTATCTTCTTTTCGCGCCATAAGATAAAGCGCTGTAACCAACTTTTCTTATTTTCGTCTATAATTGCGTCCATTCCTTTTTTTACTCTCTAATAATCTTCACTTCTCCCCCTTTACCCAGTTTGATAATGCTGGATGGTTTGGGATGCCCCACTTCATCTTGTCTATACTCCACAATATAGTCTACAGCTTGTTTTACTTCTTCACTGATTTCACTGAAGTTGGCAGGTGAAGGCTGACCGCTGATATTGGCAGAAGTCGACACAATAGCTTTACGAAACCGGAAACAAAGTTGTTTGGAGAATTCCTCAGCCGTAACACGAATACCTACACTGCCGTCCTCAGCCAGCAAATTCTCAGCCAGATTACGTGCCCCATCATAAATAATAGTCAATGGTTTTGTGGTAAACTCAATCAAATCCCAAGCTACCGCAGGTACATCACTAACATAAAAATTTACTTTTACCGTACTGTCCACCAATACAAGCATCGCCTTACTGTCAGCACGCTTCTTTATATCATAAACTCGTTTCACCGCCTCCGGATTAGTTGCATCACAACCTATTCCCCAAATAGTATCAGTAGGATAAAGAATCACTCCTCCCTTCTGCATCACTTCACAGGCTCTCTTCAAATCCTCTCTAAAATCTCCGTTCATATCGTTTTTTATTATTTGGTTCTCATTTTAACAAGTTGCAAATGTAGCAAATCCTCTTGATAATGACGAGTTAAACCCGAAAAAAAGATACCTTGATTGTTTTCCGAAACAGTCAAGGCATCTTGTCCACACAATAAGGATACTAATTCTCCCTTTATCTTCTATTTTAAAACAAAGTATTCGTATCCTCCACCAGCCTGCCCATAGCCCAAGCCGCCCGGATATTCAGTTCTCTATCCAAAATCAACACATCGGCATCCATATCTTTCTGCAATGCCCCCTTCCGGTCATCCACTCCCATAATCCGTGCCGGAGTTTCAGAAGCCATCCGCACGGCATCGGCCAGCGGAATACCAGCTTTTACCATTGTCCGTACCAATACATCCATGGTTGCTATGCTACCTGCCAATGAAGAATGATCAGCCATTTTGCATACACCATCTTCTATAATCACATTAGGATCTGTTATTTCCATTCCATCAGCGGCGGCATATGCCAAAGCATCCGTAACCAAACAAGTTTTTTCCACTCCCTTCAACTTATAAGCCAACCGAAGAATAGTAGCAGGTAAATGGATACCGTCGGCAATCAATTCAATGGTCATTCCGTCTGTCAGATAAACACTTTCCACTGTCCCTTCGTATTTATATTCACGACATTTATGGAATCCCGGCATACCGTTATAGAAATGGGCAGTATGAGTAAACCCAGCTTCAAACGCAGCTTTTATCCCCTCGTATTCCGATTCTGTATGTGACACAGCCACTAATATACCTTTTGATTTCAAATAGCGGGCAAATTCCAACGCGCCCGGAAGTTCAGGTGAAGCGTCCCAACGCTTGATGCAGTCAGTACTTTCCAATAAAGAAGTATATTCCTCTTTATCAGGATTCTTCAATTTCCCGGCAAACTGCTCACCTGCTCTTTTCGGATTCAGATAAGGGCCTTCTACATGCAACCCCAACACAGGACTGTCCTTCTCGTTCATCAAGGTTTCGCACACAGTTACCGCCTTACGGATTTCTGAAAAAGGAGAAGAAGACAAAGTTGGGAAAATACTGGTCGCCCCATGCTTCTGATGCGCTTTTATAGCTGCGCGGAACGCCTCTTCCGTACATTCATTAAAATCGTGACCACCACCGCCATGAGCATGCATACACACATATCCGGGTACAATATACATCCCTTTAGCATCAATCAATTTTGCACCGATCAGTGCCAGGTCACAGTTAGTCACTTCCAATATTTTATTATCCCGTATCAGTACAGAGCCTTCGTCCAGCCAACCTTGCGGAGTAAAAATCTTGCCGTTAATAATTTGAGTCAACATGATTAGCGAGTATTAGATAATATTTATTCAACGTTTTTTTGTAACAACAAAAGTAAACACTTCTATTGAAAAAGAAAAGTAAAACCTTTATTATCTTTTTTGTTTCTTCAATGAGAATATAGGCAAAAACAAAAATATTCCAAGTATAGACATAACTAACCCGCCTATAGTACCTGCTGCCAAAGGGAACCAGAAAGCCTCTTTTCCATCTCCCACCATAAAAGGAATAAATCCCAGAATAGTAGAAACGACCGTCAGAAAGATAGGCAGAATTTTCGAATTCCATGCCTTGGTGAAGGCACGTACCGGTAATAACAGAGGATACCTTTTTCTTATCGCATTATATTCATTTAGAATATAAATACTGGCATTTACTGTAATACCGCAAAGTAATACAAAAGAAGCAAATCCCCCCTGATCAAAATTCAGTCCGAAAAGATAAAACGTAAGGAATACGCCGATATAGGATATCGGAATAACAAAAATGATAGCCAAAGGCTGTTTCAAGGAATTAAACAAAATAGCCGTCGTAAAGAAAATAATGGCGATTACAATCAACAGCAATGCGTATTGCTTGTTATCTTTCTTATTCCATGACCAGTAATCCTGCTCATTTTCGGCTGTATATCCCATAGGCAATATCTTATTAAATTCTTCCAAGTCTTTCTTCAACAGTTTTTTTCCTTGTTCGGAAGAACCGATATATTCATATTGCAGACAAAGCCGGTATTGCTGGTTTTCTTTAGCGACTTTCTGAGGTGACTGTCCCTTCCGGACAGTAGCGAAATCAGCCAGTTTATAAGAACGGCCATCAATAAAAAAGGGTATATTGACCAATCCCCATACATCATATCGTTGTCCCTGAACCGATGAAAGTTTCAATTGCTCCGTCTGACTGTCAAACAACACGTTACCACAATAAATATCCCTTCCGAAAACAGGGCGCAAAGCGGCGAACAGCTGCGTGGCTGTAATATGCTCTTTCGCCATCCTCAACCTGTCCAAATCCAGATAGAACTCGCTATAATCATCTTTCCACCAAGAGAACTCCGAATTTACCGTAACCTCTTTAATACGACGGTGTAATAACAACTTCTCTTTCAGCTGTTCTGTCCAATAAGAAAGTTCGTCATAATTATATCCATACAGTTTCACACGGAAACTTCCCGCACTCTCACGCACATCGTTACTGAAGCCCTGATCCTGCAAACCATATACACTCCAGCTACCACCTCCCAAAGTCAGTGCCTTACTGATTATATTAGCTTTCAAAGTATACGGGAATCCGCTCCGCTGATTTTCTTTTGTAAAATAAATCTGGATATTAGCCTGACGCGCATTATAGATATACGTCTGAAACTGCCTGATTTCCTTGAAATCGCTCAGATAAGTTTCCATCCTCTTAATCAGCACATTCATCTGCTCCAATGTACTGCCATTAGGCAACGTAGCATAAACGGAAAGCACCACTTCACCTTCATCACGATTGAAATAACTTCCCTCGTATACTTTTTCCGCAAAAAGACGGAGGCTGCCACCTAAAGCCTTGTTGATTACCGGCTTTACCTTATCCTTGAAGGTAGGATTATCAAATACCTTATTATAATATTCCACCCATTTACCTTCTCCTTCCATCTTCTCGGGCAGCATAAATACAGGCAGACCGAACCCCAGCAGCAATAATAGGCAAGCTATCACCCTGAAACGGCATAAATAATAAATCACCCCTTGATAGAAACGGGTAAAATAGACAGTCAACCGTTTCATAAAAGTGGGTCTGAGCAGAAAACGTCTTCTTTTTCTTCTCTTTTTCTTTTCCAAACCTATTTTATCAATCATGGACGGAACAAAGAATAATGCAACAAACAAAGATACTGCCAGATTGATAATGACCACCGCTGCAAAATCCTGCAAGTTCAGACGTATCTTCTCATCCAGAAAGAAAATAATAACCAATGCCCCGATAGTAGTCAGCGTGGCCGCCAGTACAGAAACAAACGCCTTCAGATTGCGGCGATGCAGAATATGGTCTGTCATCACTATCGTATTATCTATCACCAAATTCAATGAGATGGTAATACCCGCCAATGAATAAAGCTGCATTTCCAGACCAAATGCATAATAAAGAATGACGGCAACAGATATATTAACCGCCAGACTGGTCACAATCAGGAACAGATAACGCAGATTTCGTGTTATCAACGCTACAAACAGCAATAAAATCAATACGGTCAGTCCGGTACGGAAATAAATCTTATCCAATTCTTTCTGAATATATTCCGTAGCGTCATAACTGATATGTACCTCATAGCCCGGAGGCATCTTCTGTTGCAACTCACCCATAAGGTGCTTCACTTCCCCACTTAAATTTAATTGATTGGCAGTTTCCTCGGCTGTGATATACAGGTAGACAGAATTCAGCCCGTTTATCCGGTAATAACTTTGCGGTCGTTCTTCCACATGCCTTACCTTTATCAGTTTATCCAGCGTAACCATCGTTCCATCTTCGGCTTGCAGTTGAATGGCTCCCGGTTCAAATTCCATTTCTTTTTCAGTAGATGTACGTACCAGTCTGATCCACTCTCTGCCCTCCGCACCTTTTTCAATAGAACAGATCCCCAGAAACTCTTTTTCATAATGGCGGTTAATGGCCCGTTGCACAGCCTGCAGTGTGATTCCCAAACGCGAAAGCTGGTCACTGTCATACTCCAACTGCCACTCCATAGGTGTAGCTCCATTCAGTTCCACTTTATAAATCCCCTTCAACTGTCCCAATACCGGCTTGATATTCTCTTCCGCATACTGCTGAATCAAAATAGGATTGGCAGGCGCATTCAGTGTATAAGTAATAAAAGGTCTGGATGCCTTATCATCCGAACGTCGCGTACTGATTTGAGGATAACTCACCCCCTCGGGCAGCTGAGGCCAGGTCTGTCTGATGATGGTAGACACTTCAAAGCGGGTAACGTCAATATCCGCATGCTTGTCCAGTTCCAAAGAAATTGAGCCGCTGCCGTTATCCGAAGTAGAGTTCACCTTCCTGATTCCCTTTACTCTGGCCATCATCGCCTCCAGTTTACTGGTAACCTCCGCCTCAATAACCCGTGACGAATTGCCGGGCATACTGAAAGAAACAGTCAGACCGGGCAAGGTACGCGACGGCGCCAGCTTAACCGGCAACAGCGGTACTAATACCACCCCTATCAGTGACAGGCAGACAAATGTCACTATCAAGGTAAACGAGGAGAGGTTACGCGGATTACTCATCGATAAATTCCTGTATTAAAATCAAACTTGTCCGCAAGGGAAAAACCGGACTCAAAATCGTGCAGCGTCAGTTTACGTATCTTATAATAATTCAACCAATAATTCTGCAAAGCCGAAATATAATTTTTCTGCGCCTCCTGCTGGCGGTTCAACGAAAGAGTAAGACTATTCACATCCGCCTTTCCGATGATAAAACGTTGGCGTGTCTGCTCGTATGCCATTACGGCAAGATCCAAAGCCTCCTCCGCACTCGCAATCAAACTCTGCTGAATATTAAAATCATTCACCGTCATAATCACCTCTTCCTCCACACTCAGTTCTTCCTGACGGGCGGCAATCCTCACCACATTCAGATTATTTCTCGCCATATTATATTTACCCTTTCTCACCCCCCAGTCAATCAAAGGAATAGAAACACTGACAGAAACCAAGTCCTGTTGCAAAGGATGCCTGTAAGCATCTCCCAGTTTATCCGCCACCTGGTTAAAGCCCACACTGGCATTAAAGCTGGCATTGAAACGGGATTCTTTCTTTGTCTTGTCCACATTCTGTTCCGCTTCCAGCACATTCTGCCGTTGTTCCAGGAAAGTAGGATTATTCTCTTTGGCCCGCATCAACGCATCATCTACGGGAATCATCTTTCCTGTGGGACGTCCCGGTATATCCAATTCAATCACAGTATTCTTATCCAGGTTCAGAAAGGAAGCCAATGAAAACATAGCGCGTTTCAAAGCAATCTGCGCATTCTGCAACGTATTATGCGCATTCACTTTGTCCAGCTGCAATGTCAGCAAATCGGCACGTGATATGGCTGCTATCTTATGACGCTGGAGTCCGATGCTATAAAGGGTATCACTGGACGCCACATTCTCCTCCGCCAAGCGGTAATCCGCCTGTGCCATAGCCAACGCAAAGAAATAAGTCACCGCTTCTTCTGAAACCATTTCCGTGTTATAAATGAATTGCTTCTTCACCTTTTCATACTTCAACGGCTCTATTTTCCGGTCCCAACGAAAAGCATTATATCCCAACAGGCTCTGTTGATATCCCACACGCACAGGGATACTGGAATACTGTGTAGACTTTGAGTCACCGAAATTACGCATAAAGTCCAGTTCCGAATCAATATAGAAAGTACCGCCCGTCCAGTCCAGATTCTGTTTGATACTCAATCCACCCGATGCGCTGAACATCTGTTGTTCACGATACACATCCATATCCTCATTCGAATCATAACGCTGGGTGATATAGCGATAATATTTAGCCGGAGTCAGATCCAGCGTAAGACTCGGCAAACGGTTCGCCTTGTAAGTACGATATTCCCAATATCCCGACAAATAAAGATTCTGATATCTGAAAGCGGACAAGGAACTATCATTCGCAATCTCTATCGTGCGTTGCAAATCCAGCTTCACCACCTGCTGCGCCTTTGCTCCGAGAGACAACAGCATACACCCCACCATCCATATGCTAATGTACTTCATTTTTGTCATGTTTTCTATAAATAAACCAATATATTAAAGGAATGATAAACAAGCTGACCAAAGTTCCCACCACCATAGAGCCAATCATGGCAATAGACAAAGGCTTCTGCATCTCCGACCCCATATCCGAGGTAAACAGCAACGGAACCATTGCAAAGACAGTTGTCAGCGAAGTCATGATAATCGCTCTCAACCTGCGCCTGCCCGCTGTATGAATGGCTTCCACCAAAGGCATCCCCGCTTTCCGTAATTCATTGATGGCATCCATTTTTAAAATAGAGTCATTCACCACAATACCACAAGTCACGATAATGCCTATGGCAGACATCAAATTCAACGTGTGACCGAAAACCCATAATGCCAGCAAAGCAAAAGCCGTATCAATAGGAATTTCCATCAAGACAATCAGCGGTTGCAGGAAACTCTCGAATTGCGCGCAAAGGATAAAATACATCAGCAACAAAGAAACAAAAAGAATCACAGTCAATTCCCCCATCATTTTTTCATTCGAAAAGAAACTACCCGAGAAATCCACTTCCCATTCCTTTTCCTCACTAACCACCTCTTTTACATTCCGCATCAGTTCCGGTGCATCCCTGGATTTTTGCACAGAGGGACGGATATTTTTCCCACTCCGCTTAGACTGGCGGGGAGACTTATCCACAAGGTTTTCTGCTTTTTCCCCCTGTTTTGTTCCCATCTGCACATCACTGGCACGGTTACTGACACGAACAGAAGATTTATCCGTCAGGTTTTCTTCCACCAGACCATCTTTGGTCATCTTCTGGACCTTCTTATCCCTGACTTTCATTCTCTGTTCTGCCACTGATTACTCCTCCTTCTTCGGATACCCTTTCCCTGCCTGTAATAAACAGAGAAAAGCGATGCCAAATACAGCACCGCCACTAAAAGTTAATACATATGAAATTGCTCGTAACATTGTTTTCTCCTTTGTTTTAACCTGCTTCAGAAGTCTCCTCCAAGCGGGTTGTCATGATTTTATAGAGGGAATTCTTCGGGAATCTGTCTACAAACGGAATAATCACATTTCCATAGAACAGAAGTCCTTCACCCTCATTACTGTTGGTTACATAAGACAGCTGGGTTGGTGAAATATTCAACTGTTTAGCCAGAATCTGCCTGTCACCGGATGCCTGGTTGAGCATATAGATAAAATCAGAGTTTTCAAAAATATTCTCGATTTCCCTGGAAGCTAAAAGATCCTTAATGTTCTGGGTAATTCCTGTCGGAATACCGCCCCATTTACGGAATCGCTTCCAGATTTCCACGCTGTAGGCTGCTGTCTGTTCTTCTTTTAAGAGAAGATGGAATTCATCCACATAGTAACGGGTGGATTTATGAGCGGAACGGTTGATCGTCACTCGGTTCCATACCTGGTCCTGCACAATCAGCATCCCGATCTTCTTCAGCTGTTTTCCAAGCTCCTTGATATCAAAACATACGATACGGTTGTTGATGTCCACATTTGTGCGATGATTAAATACATTTAGGGAACCTGTAACGTAAATCTCCAATGAAGTTGCCAGACGCTGTGCTTCCGGCTCTTCCTGTTTCCGCAACAGATTATATAAATCCTCCAGTATCGGCATCTTCTCTGGCACCGGATCAGCGAGATATTCCTGATAGACCAGCCGCACACAACGGTCAATGATCGTCTTTTCTACCGGTTCCAGTCCATTCTTTCCACCGACAATCAGTTCACACAGGGACAGAATAAAATCTGCCTTTAAGGACAGCGGATTATCTTCCTCTGAATAATTCAGGTTCAGATCCATCGGATTGATATACTGGTCTGATACCGGTGAAATCCGGATGACCTGTCCGTGCAGTGCCTGCACCAGTGGATAATACTCGGCTTCTGGATCACAAATAATAATATCGTCCTCCGTAATCAGGAAACAGTTCGTAATTTCTCTTTTTGCTGAGAAGGATTTACCGGAACCAGGTGTACCAAGAATCAGTCCATTCGGGTTCTTCAGACGCTTCCGGTCAACCATAATCATGTTGTTGGATAATGCATTCAATCCATAATAAAGAGCTTCCCCTTCCTGGAACAGTTCCTGTGTCGTAAATGGCACAAAGATCGCTGTTGCCGATGTGGTAAGCCCTCTCTGAATCTCAATTCGATTGACTCCCAGTGGAATACAGGACATCAATGCTGCTTCCTGCTGATAGTCCAGCTGTTTTAAGGAACAGTTGTATTTTTGTGCGATACCCTGTACCTGGAAGATATTGTTATCCAGCTTCTGACGCTTCTTTGCGGTATTCATCACCAACACTGTCACAAGAAACATACGCTCATTTCTGGACTGTAAATCTTCCAGCAGATTCTTTGCTTCTTCCCCGTAGGTCACAAGATCCGATGGAAGCACATCCATGTCATACCCGGAACGTACCGCCCGCTTCTGCTCTTCAATCTTCATCTTATCCAAATCTGAAATCTTGCTCTTGATCATCTTGATCGCAGAACTCTGGTCAATGGACTGGATATGAATATTGACATTGATGCTGTCATCCACATCCAGGAAATCTGCAAGCATCCGGTCTGTAAGCTCCGGTGCCAGGATCTGCAGATAACTCACGCTTCCCATGGTCTTTCCCATCAGAAATGTCTGATTCTTGGAAAAGTTAAAGGAAGTTGGTGCAATAAAGTCTTTGGTCTTTAATCCTGTTTCCGGCAGCATCTTGTACTGGAACTTAAATGGTTCAATCCGATCCTGGTTGAACACATGATACAGAATCTCCAGTCGCTCCAGACCATTTAAGGAATGTGCCTGTGCTCCCAGAACTTTAAAGTTGTTCAGGATATCGGCTTCAATCCTTTCAAGCCTTGGTCTTGCCACCTTCAGGCTTTCTGCTTCGATTCCAAAAGTGATATACTTGGTTTTCACCAGACCATTGTTTCCCTTGGAAAGCTGATTTTTTAACATGGTCCGGTACTCCTCACGAATGGCATTGAAGTCATCGTTCTGATCCGGAATATCAATACTTTTCTCAAATTCAGCCACATCCACCTGCTGATTGATAAAGGACAGCTGCACACTGATGGAAGAATCAA
>OHXG01000750.1_pt1 | contig 11834 bp, 9 predicted proteins | sample 1579971 | NCBI WGS metagenome assembly OHXG01 (sample SAMEA3882517, study PRJEB24775) | human gut metagenome | biome: human-associated habitat; feature: intestine environment; material: feces | place: Netherlands | collected 2009/2010
GCCGACTACATCGTGACCCAGATGTTCTTCGACAACAGCAAGTACTTCGATTTCGTGGAGCGCTGCCGCAAAGCGGGCATCACGGTACCGATCATCCCGGGCATCAAGCCGATCTCGACGCCCAAGCACCTGGAGATCCTGCCCCGCACCTTCAGCGTCAGCCTGCCCGAAGAGCTGGTGAAGGCCGTCCGGGCCTGCGGCGAGGACACACAGGCGGCCCGCGAGGTCGGGATAGAATGGGCGATCCACCAGGCCAAGGAGCTCAAGGCGGCCGAAGTGCCGATCATCCATTTCTACACGATGGGACGCACGGACAACATCCGCAAGATCGCCCGCAACGTATTCTAATTCCGAATAGGGCAAAGTAATTGCTATTAAACGCTTAACCATGACACCCGTAGAGTTTCGCCGCCACCTGCACCGCCACCCGGAGCTTTCGTTCCGCGAAACGGAGAGCGCCCGCTTCATCGCCGAGGCGCTCCGCGAGGCAGGCATCCCCTGCCGTCCGATCGCCGGAACCGGCGTACTGGCCAAAATCGAAGGACGCGGCGACCTGCGGCGAGCCGTCGTGCTGCGAGCCGACATCGACGCCCTGCCCATCCGCGAACAGAGCGGCGCGGCGTGGAGTTCCGAGAACGACGGAGTGATGCACGCCTGCGGGCACGACATCCACGCAGCGGTGCTCTACGGCACCCTGCTCCGGCTCTCCGCCGAGCGGAATTTCGAGGGTACTCTTTTCGGAATCTTCCAACCCGGAGAGGAATCGAATCCCGGCGGAGCCTCCAAAGTGCTGGCCGAAAACCCCTTCGAAGGCTATACGGTGCTGGCCGTCGTCGGCGAGCACGTCGAACCCGCTTTGGACGCGGGCACGCTGGGCTTCCGCGCGGGCAAGTACATGGCCTCCAACGACGAACTGCGCCTCACGCTCGAAGGCGCGGGCGGCCACGCGGCCATGCGTGCCGAACACCGCGACACGGTGAGCGCCGCCGCACAACTGATCCTGCACCTCACGGCCCTGAACACGCCCGAACGGGTCGTTTCGATCGGCAAGGTCGAAGCTGCGGGCGCTACGAACGTCATCCCGGACCGGGTCTATATGGAGGGAACGATGCGTACCTTCGACGAACGGGAACGGGCCGAAGTGAAACGCAGGATCGAAGAACTCGCCGCCGCGAACGACGCCTCGTACGGCGTACGAACCCGGGTACACTTCACCCCCGGCTACCCGTGCGTGGTCAATGACCCGGAGTTGATCCGGCAGGCCGTCGCACTGGCCGAAACCGAAGGAATTCCCTTTCAAATGCTGCCCCTGCGCATGACTTCCGAAGATTTCGGCTTCTACGGCACCCGCTACCCGGCGATCTTCTACCGCCTGGGCGTCGGTCCCGGAGCCGGAAAACTGCATACATCCACCTTCAATCCCGACGAGGCGGCCATTCCGACCGGCATCCGGTTCATGGAACTCCTCGCCCGTAACTATTTCAACCGATGAATAAACTGAAAAATACGAAGAAGTCGGCCGCATTCGACCGCTCTTCGCTGATCATTAACCTGTTCCGGGAATTCCCGAACAACAAGTTCTCCCTCAAGCATCTGGCTTCGGCCTCGGGCGGCGCCACCAAGGAGGGCCGTCTTCGTACCCGTGAAATCATCACGGAACTGCTCGCCCAGGGCACTATCGAGGAGTGCGGGCAGGAAAAGTACCGTCTCAGCGGCAAGGAGCGTCCCCGTCAGGAGGGCATCGTACAGATGATCTCGACAGGAGCGATGTATATCCGCTCCGAGGAGTTCGAAAACGACGTATATGTCAGCCAGCGCAATTCGCTGAATGCTCTGGACGGCGACCGCGTGGAGTTCGTCATCACCCGCCGCTCCCACGCCGGGTCCCTCGAAGGCGAGATCACCCGCATCGTGGAGCGCAGCCGCAAGCAATACGTGGGCACGGCCGACGTGAGCGACCACGCCATCTTCGTCAAGATGGATCCCCGGCGTATGCCGATGGACGTCTATCTCTCCAAGCGGGACAACCCTAACGTACAGCACGGCGACAAAGTCGTGATCCGCATCACGGACTGGGCGCTGGGTTCCAAAAGCCCCGCCGGAGAGCTGGTCGAGGTATTGGGCCGCGCCGGAGAGAACAATACCGAGATGCACGCCATCCTGGCCGAATACGGCCTGCCCTACCATTTCGAGCAAAAGGTCGAAGATGCGGCCCAGGCCATTCCTTCGACGATCACCAAAGCCGATTATGCCGCCCGGCGCGACTTCCGCAAGATAACGACCTTCACCATCGACCCGGCGGACGCCAAGGACTTCGACGACGCCCTCTCGATCCGCAAGATCGAAGACGGCGTGTGGGAGGTGGGCGTACATATCGCCGACGTGACCCACTACGTTCAACCCCGCTCGGTGATCGACACCGAAGCCGAGGAGCGCGGCACGTCGGTCTATCTGGTCGATCGTACGATTCCGATGCTGCCCGAAAAATTGAGCAACGAACTTTGCTCGCTGCGCCCCGACGAAGAGAGTCTCTGCTTCTCGGCGGTCTTCACGCTCAACGAGGAAGCCGAAGTACTGGACAAATGGTTCGGCCGCACGGTCATCCTCTCCGACCGCCGCTTCACCTACGAAGAGGCGCAGCAGATTATCGAAACCAAAGAGGGAGATTTTAAAGAGGAAATCCTCAAACTGGACTCGCTTGCCAAGATATTGCGTGAAAAACGGTTTACTGCCGGCGCCATCAACTTCGACCGCTATGAGGTGAAATTTGAGATTGACGAGCAGGGCAAGCCAGTCAGCGTATATTTCAAGGAATCCAAAGACGCCAACAAACTGGTAGAAGAGTTCATGCTACTCGCCAACCGCACTGTGGCGGAAAAAATAGGACGTGTACCCAAAAACAAAAAGCCGAAAGTATTCCCCTATCGTATTCACGACCTTCCGGACCCTGAAAAGTTGGATAACCTGGCACAGTTCATCGCCCGCTTCGGCTACAAACTGCGCACCGGCGGAACCAAAACGGATGTATCCAAATCCATCAACCATCTGCTGGATGATATTCAGGGGAAGAAAGAGGAGAACCTTATTGAAACCGTATCCATCCGCGCCATGCAAAAAGCACGCTATTCCGTGCACAACATCGGTCACTACGGATTGGCATTCGATTATTACACCCATTTCACTTCGCCCATCCGACGCTATCCGGACATGCTGGTGCACCGGTTGCTGACCAAATACCTGGATTTAGGCGGACGAAGCGTTTCCGAACAGAAATACGAAGCCCTCTGCGAGCATTCCAGCAGCATGGAACAGATAGCCGCCAATGCGGAACGCGCCTCTATCAAGTACAAACAGGTGGAATACATGACGGAACGCCTGGGACAGACTTATGACGGCGTTATTTCCGGTGTTACCGAATGGGGACTGTACGTTGAGCTGAATGAGAATAAATGTGAAGGAATGATACCTATCCGCGACCTCGATGATGATTACTACGAATTCGACGAAAAGAATTATTGCCTGCGCGGACGACGGAAGAAACGCACATACAGCCTCGGCGACGCTATCACCATCAAGGTGGCACGCGCCAACCTGGAGAAAAAGCAGTTGGACTTTGCACTGGTTGAATAGGCGGAATTATCATTGTCAGTTACAAAAGCTTACCTACACATACATGAAGACAATTACTATTACAGACCGCTCGCAAATAGAAGATATCATCCGTAAATGCCCTTATTGTACGGTCGGGATTATCGACGGAGAGGGTAATCCGTATGTAATACCTATGAACTTTGCCTGGGAAAATGATACTATTTATCTGCATTCGGGCCCCGAAGGAAGTAAAGTAGAAATGGTGGCACGGCATCCGCAGGTCTGCATCACCTTCTGTGAAGGGCACGAACTGGTGTATATGCATAAACAGATAGCTTGCAGTTACAGCATGAAATCCCGCAGCGTTATCTGTAAAGGCAAAGTGCGTTTCATAGAAGATATGGATGAAAAGCGACGGATACTCGACCTGCTTATGAAGCAATATACGGACAATGCATGTAGCTATGCCGAACCGGCTGTACGCAATGTGAAAATATGGGAAGTGAAAGTAGATGAAATAAGCTGCAAATCGTTCGGGCTGAGACCGAGTGAATTGAAATAATCTCTACAAAAAACTTTGCCCGAAGTTTGATTGCCACTAACCTGCATATTCAAGGTATCCCAGTCCTATACTCAGAATACTTCAGTCACTTAGGTAGTCTCTGTATAGGACTGAGCACATAACTCATCATAAGGGATATTCCTCAAAGGCATACAACAACGTCGACAAATAGCGTTCTCCCGTATCAGGGAGCAACACTACTATGTTTTTACCCTCATTCTCCGGCAACTGCGCCAACCGGGTTGCAGCACTGACAGCCGCTCCCGAAGAAATCCCCACCAACAGGCCTTCGTATTTCGCCAGTTCCCGCCCGGTACGAATGGCATCATCATTGGATACCTGCATAATTCCGTCTACCACGGCACTATTATAGTTTTTCGGAACAAAACCTGCACCGATACCCTGAATCTTATGCGGGCCCGGTTTTCCGCCTGACAATACCGGAGAATCTTCCGGTTCTACGGCTACCACTTGTATCCGGGAGTTATGTTTCTTCAAAGCCGCACCCACGCTGCTCACCGTTCCGCCGGTCCCCACACCGGCCACGAATATATCGACCTTCCCGGCCGTATCCTGCCAGATTTCCTGCCCGGTAGTGCGCTCATGAACGGCAGGGTTAGCCCGATTATTAAACTGCTGCAGAATCAGTGAACCGGGAGTGCTTGCCTGCAACTCTTCGGCACGGGCTATAGCACCTTTCATACCGTCTGCACCGGGCGTCAAAACAAGTTCCGCACCAAGGGCTTTCAGCAGATTGCGACGTTCCGTACTCATGGTATCCGGCATAGTCAAAATCAATTTATAGCCTTTGGAAGCTGCCACAAAGGCAAGCCCTACCCCGGTATTCCCGCTGGTCGGCTCAATAACCGTTGCACCGGGCTTCAACAGCCCTTTCGTTTCCGCATCTTCTATCATAGCCAGCGCAACACGGTCCTTTACGCTGCCCGCAGGATTAAAGTATTCCAGTTTGACGATGACACGAGCTTTCAAGTTCTTGTTTTTACCATAATTATTCAACTCCAACAAAGGAGTATTGCCAACTAAATCAGTCAGGCGTTGTGCTATTTTTTTCATATCTTACAGTGAATTATCAATAAGACAAAAGTACGGCGGAGTCCGTTCATTCAAAATACCATAAATGTGGTAAATCCATACTATAAATGAGGGATATGTAGGAAAATTGGTGAGTATTTTATACCTTTGTAGCCACTTTATTAATAAAGGATATCATAATGAGTCCACTTAATTTTACTCACATCCTGACACAGGCAGTCGATGAGCTATCGGAAAGCGAATCCTACAAAGGACTGTTTCACCAGCACACGGACGGCAATCCATTGCCTTCAGCTAAGGCATTGTGCGATATTATCGAACTTGCACGTGCCATTATCTTCCCCGGATATTTTGGAAATTCAACGGTCAACAGCCGTACGGTAACTTACCATATCGGAGTCAATGTAGAAAGACTGTTCGACCTGCTGACCGAGCAAATATTGGCAGGACTCTGTTTCGGCAGTGATGACGAATGCAGTTGCTGTACCGAACTTCAACGTGAGGAGGCCGCATCAATTGCCGCCCGGTTCATCAGCCATTTACCTGAACTGCGTCGCATACTGGCTACGGATGTTGAAGCCGCTTACAACGGCGACCCTGCCGCACATTCGTTTGGCGAGGTTATCAGTTGCTATCCGGCCATACGCGCTATCAGCAATTACCGCATAGCACACGAACTGTTGGTACTCGGCGTGCCTCTCATTCCGCGTATCATCACCGAAATGGCCCATAGCGAAACCGGTATCGATATTCATCCGGGAGCTGCCATAGGCGGTTATTTCACGATAGACCACGGTACAGGTGTGGTAATCGGCGAGACTTGTATCATCGGCAAGAACGTAAAACTATACCAGGGTGTAACCCTCGGAGCCAAAAGTTTCCCGCTGGATCAGGACGGTAAACCCATCAAAGGCATACCCCGCCATCCCATACTGGAAGACAATGTCATTGTCTATTCCAATGCCACCATATTAGGGCGTATCACCATCGGAAAAGACGCTACCGTAGGCGGCAACATCTGGGTAACGGAAGATGTGCCCGCAGGCGCAAGAATAGTACAAACCAAAGCAAAAAAGTAAGAGATTTTATGATTTCAGAATTATAATCCATACCATATGCGTAATAGTAAAAATGAAATCATACCGGAATAAATCATAAATTATAAATCATAAATAAGTAGATGAGCGAACAATCATTCGAAATGATTGCCAAAACTTTCCAGGGACTGGAAGAAACATTGGCACAGGAACTGACCTCTTTGGGTGCAGACGAGATACAGATAGGACGTCGTATGGTATCATTCCGCGGCGACAAGGAAATGATGTACAAGGCGAATTTCTGCCTGCGGACCGCTATCCGCATCCTGAAACCTATCAAACAGTTTGTAGCGAAAAATGCCGATGAGGTGTATGAACAGATCAAGGCAATCCACTGGGAAGATTATCTGGATATAGATAAAACTTTCGCCGTAGACGCAGTTGTGTTCAGCGAGGAATTCCGCCATTCCAAATTTGTTTCCTACAAAGTGAAGGATGCCATTGTGGACTATTTCCGGGATGCATACGACAAACGCCCGTCCGTACGCATCAGCAAGCCGGATGTATTATTGAACATTCACATTGCAGAAACCAAATGCACTCTTTCTCTCGATTCATCCGGCGAGTCTCTGCACCGCCGCGGTTATCGTCAGGAAGCCGTGGAAGCTCCTCTGAATGAGGTTTTGGCAGCCGGCATGATATTAATGAGCGGTTGGCACGGAGAATGTGACCTGATAGACCCGATGTGCGGCTCGGGAACAATCCCCATCGAAGCTGCCTTGATAGCCAGGAATATCGCACCGGGCGTATTCCGTAAGGAGTTTGCTTTTGAAAAATGGATTGATTTCGACCAGGAGCTGTTCGATAAGATTTATAACGATGACAGCCAGGAACGTGAATTCGCTCATAAGATATACGGGTACGACAACAACCCGAAAGCCAACGAAATCGCAACCCATAACATCAAGGCAGCAGGCGTATCCAAAGACGTAACGCTGAAGTTGCAACCTTTCCAGCAGTTTGAGCAACCTAAGGAAAAGGCTGTTATCATTACCAACCCGCCTTATGGAGAGCGTATATCTACCAACGACCTGCTGGGCTTATACTCTATGATTGGCGAACGGCTGAAACACGCGTTTACAGGCAACACCGCGTGGATACTTTCTTATCGTGAAGAATGCTTCGATCAAATCGGATTGAAACCTACTGCCAAGATACCTCTGTTCAACGGTGCTCTGGAATGTGAGTTCCGTAAATACGAAATCTTCGACGGAAAATACAAAGAATTCAAAAAGCAGGAAAGCGAAGAGGGTAATAAAGAGTACAGACCTTACGCTGCAAGAGAAAAAAGAGAATTCAAGACCGGAGAAAGAAGAGAGTTTAAATCCGGAGAGAAAAGGGAATTCAAGCCGAGAGAGAGAAGAGAATTCAAATCGGATGATAAACGGGAGTTCAAGCCTCGTGAATACAGAAAACCGGCAGACGGAGAATGGAAACCGAAGCGAGAATTTGACAGAGAGCGAGAATTTAATAAAGAACGTAAACCGGGAGAGTTTCGGAAACGGAACAACGAACGGAATAACGACTGAAACCGTTAAAATTAAAAGCTATGAACATAAAGAGAATCGGTAAGGCAATCATGGTATTGCTACTGGCAACACCTGCTTTATCTTCAATGGAGCTTATGGCACAAAACTTGAAAATGCCCACTCTGGAAGACCTTCTTCCCGGTGGCGCAACCTATCGTATCGCTGAGAACCTGCCGGGTTTGCAGTGGTGGGGTGACGTATGTATAAAACCCGGCATCGACTCTTTGTTTGCCGTCAATCCCAAAAACGGGAAGGAGACATTGCTCACAACCCGGGAAAAGGTAAATAAAGTACTCAACTCACTGATAACTCCTACGGAAACAACCGCAACACCCGGCCATAAGGGAAATAAAGTACAGCATTTCTACAATACCGAATTTCCATGGCCGGACAAACCGTATATGCTTATCAAATTGCCTGCGAGATACATCGTTTATGATTTCGAGAAAGATGAATTCGTCAAAGGTCTGCCGCAGGCTGGAGAAAGAAACGGTGCAAACATTGACTATACCCCGGAAGGCGGACACATAGCCTATACCGTTAAGAATAACCTCTTCGTAGACAACAAAGCCGTAACCGAAGAACCCGAAGGAATTGTATGCGGGCAGAGCGTACACCGCAATGAATTCGGAATCGGCAAGGGCACCTTCTGGAGTCCTCAAGGAAACCTGCTGGCCTTTTACCGCATGAACGAAAGCATGGTAACTCCCTATCCGCTGGTGGATATTACTCCCAGAATAGCGCTGGTGGACAAGATACGTTATCCGATGGCAGGAATGCTCAGCCATCAGGTTACCGTAGGTATCTATAATCCGGACACTCAAAAAACCGTTTACTTGAATACCGGCGATCCTACCAACCGTTATTTCACCAATATCAGTTGGGCGCCCGACGGAAAGAGTCTTTATCTCATAGAGCTAAACCGTGACCAGAATCATGCAAAACTTTGCCGATACAACAGCGAGACCGGCGAACTGATGTCCACGCTTATCGAAGAAACGCATCCCAAATATGTGGAGCCTCAACAACCCATCCTGTTCCTGCCTTGGGATCATACTCAATTTATCTACCAGAGCCAGAAAGACGGCTACAATCATCTGTATCTCTACAATACGGACGGCAAGCTCATCAAGCAACTGACAAAAGGGGAGTGGCTGGTACAGAACATTTTAGGATTCAATGCCAGAAAGAAAGAAGTTATCATCGCTTCTACGGAAGTATCTCCTTTGCAAAGCAACCTGTACAAGGTCAATGTCAATACCGGCAAACGTACTCCATTGGACAACAGCAAGGGAGTACACAACGGAATACTTTCCGCTTCGGGCAATTATATTATCGACCGGTATTCAACTCCGGATACTCCCCGCAAAATAGAGATAACCAATACCCAAAACAAGAAAAGTGTCTCTTTGCTCACTGCGAAGAATCCTTATGAAGGCTTTGTCATGCCTGCCATAGAAACCGGTACAATAAAGGCTGCCGACGGCAAGACCGACTTATATTACCGCCTTGTAAAGCCTGCCGACTTCGACCCGAATAAGAAATATCCTGCAATCGTCTATGTATATGGCGGTCCTCATGCCCAGATGATTACCAACGGCTGGATGAATGACGCACGCGGCTGGGACATCTATATGGCCAATAAGGGTTATATCATGTTCACGCTCGACAACCGCGGTAGCAGTAACCGGGGACTGGAGTTCGAAAACGTCACCTTCAGACACTTGGGTATTGAAGAGGGCAAAGACCAGGTAAAAGGAGTGGACTACCTGAAAAGCCTGCCTTACATAGACAGCAACCGCATCGGTGTTCACGGCTGGAGTTTCGGCGGACACATGACTACCGCACTCATGCTGCGCTATCCGGAGATTTTCAAAGTAGGCGTGGCCGGCGGACCGGTCATCGACTGGAAATATTATGAGATAATGTATGGCGAGCGCTATATGGACACCCCGCAGACAAACCCCGAAGGTTATGAACTGTGCGACTTGAAGAACCTCGCAGGGCAACTGAAAGGACATCTGCTCATTATCCACGATGACCACGACGACACCTGCGTGCCCCAGCATACGCTTTCTTTCATGAAGGCATGCATAGATGCACGCACCTATCCCGATCTGTTTATCTATCCCGGACATAAGCACAACGTTTTGGGACGCGACCGCGTACATCTGCACGAAAAGATAACCCGATATTTCGAGGATTATTTATAAACCGGACACATTTTCAACAGTAAACAATTAAACGTATCCATAAAATGAAAGTATTATTGCTTGGCTCAGGTGGCCGTGAACACGCTTTGGCTTGGAAAATTGCACAAAGCCCCAAAATAGAGAAACTGTATATCGCTCCCGGCAATGCGGGAACAAGTGCAGTGGGCGAAAATGTAGCCATCAAAGCTACGGACTTCCCCGCCCTCAAGGCTTTTGCCCTTGAACATAAGATTGACATGATTGTAGTGGGTCCCGAAGACCCGTTGGTACAGGGCATTTTCGACTTCTTCAAAGAAGATGCCGCTACACGGCACATTGCTGTCATCGGTCCTTCTGCAAAAGGTGCACAATTGGAAGGCAGCAAAGAATTTGCCAAGGAATTCATGCTGCGCCATCACATCCCTACCGCCCGCTATAAAAGCGTGACTGCTGCAACACTCGAAGAAGGACTTGCTTTTCTCGAAACGCTCACCGCTCCCTACGTTCTGAAAGCCGATGGCCTGTGCGCCGGTAAAGGCGTGCTGATTCTTCCGACTCTGGAAGAAGCCCGGAAAGAGCTGAAGGAGATGCTCAGCGGTATGTTCGGCGATGCCAGTGCAACAGTGGTTATCGAAGAATTCCTCAGCGGGATAGAGTGCTCGGTATTTGTCCTGAGCGATGGTGAGCACTATAAGGTACTGCCTGTAGCCAAAGACTATAAACGTATCGGAGAAGGTGATAAGGGATTGAACACCGGCGGTATGGGTAGCGTAACACCCGTTCCGTTTGCCGATGAGGTATTTATGGAAAAGGTGCGCAAACGCATCATAGAGCCTACCATCAACGGGCTGCGCGAAGAAGGTATCCTGTACAAAGGCTTCATTTTCCTGGGACTTATCAATGTACAGAACGAGCCTATGGTTATCGAATACAATGTACGTATGGGCGACCCGGAAACCGAAAGTGTCATGTTGCGCATCAAGAGCGACATTGTAGAGCTTTTCGAAGGCGTGCACAAGGTAAACCTCGACACCAAGACAATGGAACTCGACCTGCGCACGGCTGCCTGCGTAATGCTGGTCAGCGGCGGGTATCCCGAAACGTATCAGAAAGGCTATCCCATGAGCGGCTTTGACTTGGCAGCAACCACGGACAGCATTCTGTTCCATGCCGGTACCGCCGTAAAAGACGGGCATATCGTCACCAACGGCGGACGCGTCATAGCTGTCTGCTCCTATGGAGAGACAAAAGAAGAGGCTTTGAAAAAGAGTTATAAAGTGGCCGACATGTTAAGTTTTGAAGGCAAATACTTCCGTCGCGATATCGGATTCGACCTTTAACAGTCAATGAGAAGCCAAAGATTCCAAAATCGGGTTACGGCGGGACGATTTACGCTTCCCGCCGCCATCCTTATATCAGTAGCCTGCTGGATACTGAGCGCTATTCTGTTGCCCGATTTGGAGATACGGAAAGGCAATTACCCCCTATGGGACATATTCTATAGCTCATGTATTCCAACGTGGGGCACTCGTCTTTTCAGCTTCATCCTGTACTCCGTCATAGGATATTTTCTTATCGGGCTGAACAACGCCTTTGCCATCATCCGCATGCGGGCCTCAGTACAGACAGCCATTTATTTCCTGCTGATTTCCGTCTGCCCTACCATGCACATACTGTATGCAGGAGATTTGGTAGCGGTCACTTTTCTCATTGCTCTGTATTTCCTGTTCAAGAGCTATCAGCAATCCAAGCCTGCAAGCTATCTGTTTCACGCATTCGTATTTATAGGAATGGGGAGTCTGCTTTTTCC
>OHXG01000758.1_pt1 | contig 11734 bp, 6 predicted proteins | sample 1579971 | NCBI WGS metagenome assembly OHXG01 (sample SAMEA3882517, study PRJEB24775) | human gut metagenome | biome: human-associated habitat; feature: intestine environment; material: feces | place: Netherlands | collected 2009/2010
CGCTCAGACGCTCGGTCACCTCGGAGAACGTACCGCCGGCATCCATGAAGACATCGGACATGGAGCGCGTGAAATCGGACGAACGGCTGTCGTGACGTGCCTGCTCCCCGCGGTCGTTAAGATCGCGCAGGACCTCCCCGCCGCGCGCGTTCAGCCCATCAAGGAGCTCCTTGCCTTTCTCCGCGGTCACCGCCGCGGCACCGAAGCCGACGTTGACCATACCGTTGACGAGCTCTTCGAATTTCGTGGCCATGGAAGCCTCCTAGACATTCACCGCGCGCCCGTTGCGCGCGCTCCCGTAGAAACACTTGTACCCATCGCCGCTCCTGAAAAGCCGACGGCAGCGAACGGTTTTGCAACCTCGCCGCCGTCGCGATGAATATCGGGTTAGCTGGAGCTTAGCGCTCGTTGTCGGACATCGCGAAGCCGTTCTTCATCGCGCAGCTCGTGATGTAGAGCACCTGCCCGAGCAGCTTGTCCGTTGCGACCTTGAGATCGGCGCACAGCGCATCGTTGGCCTTGGCAAGCAGGGCGGGAATCTGCTCGTCGGCAAGATCGGCAGCGGCCTTATCCGTTTCACGCAGCATCTTGTGACCGAGAGAGCCGATCTTCTCCTGGTAGGACTCGATCTTCGCGGAAGTCTCGTTGAAACGGGCGTCGGCAAGGGCGGCGATGACGCGATTTGCCCAGTAGAAGCTCTCGGTCGTCACGCGCTCGGTGGTGCCGGACAGGTACGCGGGCATCTCGTCGACGTTCGCGTACAGCGCGACCAGGGAGTTGAACGCATTCGAACCAAAGGCCATCCACTGGATGCACTGAAGCGGCTCGGGAACATACGGGCGGATCTGCAGAACGGCGAGCTGGCTGTTGCGGTTGATGCCGATGGGACGATACGCGTTACGCGTGGCATGCGTGCCCTTGTTGCCGTAGCAATCGTATTCGGTTCCCTGGTAATGGGAGGACAGGACATACTTCACATCCTCGATGGTCACCTTGCGCTCAGGCACACGGCTCCAGGGGATATCGTCCGATTCGGGCGTGAACGCGGCATCCGGGCCGTCCCAGCCGTCGTGCGGGTTCAGGCAACGCTGCATATACCAAGCGCGCGGAGTGTTATAGACATGGTCGGAATCGGAATGAGAGCCAAAGGCCTCACGCGGGTTGAAAATCTCACCCGAGCGCATGCCCTCGCGGACATCCGCAATCAGATCCATGAGGTCGGCGAGATACTCCTCGTACGCATCCGCCTCCTCGCCCTCAAGATCGTCGAGGTCGTCCGTGAAGTACTCCTCGTCCAGGATGTCCTCGGGCTCGAGGCGATTCGTATTGGTGAGGTTGAGGTGGTTCTCCGCCATCCACTCACGCAGATCGGGACTGGCCATGTGCTCGACCTGCTCGCCCTCGGCGTCCAACAGATCGAAGTAGTCGATGCCAAGCTGGTTGGGAATAATCGCGCATTTGTCGTCCGGCACGCGGCGGGCGATCCAATGGTGTCCACCGATGGTTTCGACGTACCAGATTTCGTCCACATCAGAAATGATGATGCCGTTCGATTCGTACGTTCCGTACGTTTCGAGCAGTTCGGCCAGACGTTTCACGCCTTCGCGCGCGGTGTTGACGTACGGCAGCACGAGGGTGATGATGTCTTCTTCGCCGATGCCGCCTGGGGTTTCCGGCTTACCATTGGCTTCGTCGGCTGGCTGCAATACGACCAGCGGGTCGGCGCCGAGCACGCGCTCGTTGACGGCGATGGTTTCGGTGGCGCTCATGGCCACGTTGCGTTCGTTGACGCCAGCTTCCGCAAGGATTCCACGATTTGGAAGCACGTTCGGTACGATGCTGTACCGGCATGGATTGTCGGGAAGGTCGATTTCAACGTGGCTCAGCACACTGCGGTAGTGCCGCGGCTGCTCCTGCGGTGCGACGACTACGAATTTCTTGGGATCGTAACGTCCCGAACCAGAGTCGTCATCTCGGGCGATGATGGTCGAACCGTCGTAACTTGCTTTTTTGCCTACAAGAATTGTGGTACATGACATGGTTTCGATTGTAGGCACACCAACACTCCGAAGGCCATTTCGACGCCCGTCCGACGCCCGTGGTGGCGATTGGTCCGAATATGCTGTATACTGTGTTGCTGTTGCCCCTCTAGCTCAACGGTTAGAGCAGCGTCCTTTTAAGTCGTGGGTTGTGGGTTCGAATCCCACGGGGGGCACAGGTTCGAAGTCCTGGAAGCCGATGGTTCTCAGGACTTTTTCATTTGTTTCGGGATGAGGTCTCAGCACTTCAATACGGAACGCACCATATCGCGCACCCTCTTTCGCTCACGAATCGCAATTTCGGTCGATTATTTCGCGACGTGCGCCGAAAAGTATGGAAAATAAGGCGATTTATACCCCCTACCGCACTATGCGGCACCACCTTTCGCTCACAATCGTAAGAAAACGAGCGAAATCGCAATATGTGTTCCGAAATGAATAGCGAACAGCCCGCGGGCGATTCGCGGACGGACCATACGCATGCAACCGGCGTGGCGCAATCGAGGATAATGATAGACTCGAATATATCGAACATTTGTTCGCATAGATTCGGTATTACGGGAAATTCCCCACTATATACAGTGGGCGAACGCACGAAACGCCACTACGGGTAGTGTATACTGATGAACGGCCTGCTCAGCCGGGCAAAATCGAAAAACGTGGCCGACAAGATCTTCCGCACCAAAGGAAGCCGATTGCATAGGGAGGAAAAGTAATGACCGTGACCGTCTTCACCAATCCGAACAATCCTCAATGCGAGGCCACCGAACAAGAGCTTTCCAAACTGGGAGTGCGGTACGTGGCGGTCGATTTGACGCAGAATCCGTCCACATTCGAACAGATCAAGGACGCCGGCTTCAAGCAAATTCCGGTCGTCATCTCACCGAATTCCTCATGGAGCGGACATCGCCCCGACCTCATCCGCCAGCTGGCGCAAAGCATCGCGGCGTAGGCGCGGCAACAGCAGTCAAGCATCCAAACAGCCGGAAGGCACGAATCCCAAACGGCAATAATCCGGAAGAATCAAATCCCCCGCGGCAAAACCCGCAACAAAACCCCACTGCAATCGTCCGAAATCGTTCAAAATCAGCCACCCAAAGCAAAGCGGCCAGCCGGAACATCGCCCGACCAGCCGCTTAGCAAAACCCGCAAAACGCAAAAACCAGCCTACATACGACCGGCAGTGGACGGGTCGATCTTCATGGTCTGGAATCGGTGGGCCATGAAATCGTCATTGAAATACGTGGCGAAGAACTGCGAAACGGGCGAATTCTGCGCAACCCCAGCCATGCGGGAATACCAAGCGTCAAGCGCCATCAGCGTCATCACGCCATCGACGAAAATGAGTATGAAACAGACCAGCGTCAACGAATAGCGAATCTTCCACGGAATACGCTGGATCAATCGCAACAATCGCGGCAAAATCAACTTGACCCAAATCAAGCCGAGGATACCCCAGAAGAACATGTATTTGCCGGACGTACGCCCGTCAATCGAAAGCCATTGCCCCGTGTAATCCCATGCGCGAATACCGAACGCGGCCTGCATGAACCAGCTGGTGAAATATTCGAACGCGCCACCGATCACCGCGCTTGAGCAGAAAATCAGCAACCAATTCGACTGCCACAAATGGTTGAGCAACACGGTGACGATCACCACGCCGAAGCCGTAAATCGGCGAGAACGGCCCCCACAGGAAGCCTGCGCGATCCTGGTATTCGCCGAACAGCACGAAATGGTAGATGGTCTCGATCACCAAACCGAACACACAACCGATGGCGAACAACCAGAACAAATTGAAGAAATCCAGCGAAATATAGCCCTTGCCGGTCAAATCGCGGCCAGCCATACCCTGGGAAGCGGCGTCTTCGTATGCGCTACGGGCATCCATACGTCGCAACGCGAACTGGAGACGACGTTCCTCACGCAGCGACGGATCGGCAGTGACATGCAGGGCTATGAGCACGACAAGCTGGATAGCCGGGCCGATCAAATTCACACCAAGTCCCTGCAATGCCAGCGACAGCAAGCCTTCGGCAAGGGTGAGCGGAATCATCAGATACGTCCATTGCGCGATATGCCGACGCTTGTTCATAATGAGCATCACGCCGAACACCGCCAGACACGCGGTGGCGACCAGCAGCACGGCCGCGTGAACCACCGACAGAATCGCGGTGAGGCTGAGCGCATCGAACGCCACTTTGCCGGAAAACACCGCGCGAATCGAGTACAGGCACGCCAACACAATGAACGGCAGCGTCACCACGCCTTCAATAAGCATGACGATGCCGTAAATGCGAACGATTAACGGCAGACGACGGTCAGCGGGATTGCCGACTTCGCCAGTGCCCTGCTTTCCGCCTTCTTCGATAGCCGCGATTTCGGTTTCGGCGGCAATCGCCTTGATTTCTCCATCCGTCTTGCCCGCGGCGGAATCCTCGGATCGTGATTCAGATTGTGCGGTTTCGCTCATATGCCGCTCCTTCCTTCAGCCCACGCTACCAAACGTAGGCAATATCCGCCGCAAGAAAAGCGGTTCAGGTGCGATTATTGGCGGACGCGAGCAAAAGAGGGGGACGTCAGCTGGCTGCAATCGCCATTCGCACACCACCTTTCGCTCACGTCCGCAAGAAATGGCGATGCATAGCGCATCGTGAGCGAATGGGGGTATAAATACGGACGGAAAATAGCGATTTATTACCACCTTTCGCTCACGGACATACAGAAATGGCGATTTGTCACGGACGTGAGCGGAAGGGGCTACGTCAGCCGGCGATGGTTTTGCCGAGGCTTTGCCGCAGTACTCGACCCGATTTCCGTCATCCATGAAACGCGATGGCGATTGTCCAAGAGCACGGTATACGATACGAACCGCGTAGCGCTACGGAACACGTATCGCCATATAAGGGAATTGATTCGCCAAACCGGAGAGACAATGCACAACGTACTGCAGATCCTGCGCCGTGACTTCAAACGATTGGTCACCGTACCCGCCGCGTGGGTGATTATGATCGGCCTGATTCTCATTCCCCCGCTATACGCATGGTTCAACATCTACGGGTTCTGGAATCCCTATGGCAACACGGACAGCATCAAAGTGGCCGTGGCCAACATGGACGAAGGCACAGACAACGCGCTGCTTGGCAAAGTCAATCTCGGCGATCAAATCGAAGGCACGCTGAAGAGCAACGACCAGCTCGGCTGGGAGTTCATGGGCAAAGCCAACGCGATGGAAGCGGTGGAGTCGGGCGACTGCTACGCCGCAATCGTCATCCCTTCCGACTTCAGCGAAGATCTGGCCAACGTCGTCACCAACAGCAAGCATCGCCCCACGCTCGAATATTACGTGAACGAGAAGGCGAGTCCGATTTCGCCGAAAATCACCGACCAAGGCGCGACCGTGGTCGACCGCACCGTCAACAACACCTTCGTCTCCACCGTCAGCGACGTGCTCGTCAAAGCCGTCAACTCAGCCAACAGCACCATCAGCGGCAACACCAACGCCATCGCCAACGAAACCATCGGCGAACTCGACAACACCAAGCGGAACGTAGGCACGATCCGCTCCGCAATCGCGGATCTCGACACCCAGTTAGCCAATGTGCCACAGCAGACAAAAGCAGCACGCAATGCCCTGAACGACGTGCAGCTGGCCGCGGCGAGCGCAGGCAGAGGACTAGCAGGCGCATCCACCGCCATCGGCACAGCGCAAACCCAGCTCAACACGCTTTCGTCCAACGCCAACAGCGCGCTGGAAACCGGATCCGGACTTGTTTCCCAAGCGACGGCGCAATCCACAGCCAGCATCAACCAGATCTCGTCGGCGGTATCCGCGGCAAGTGGATCGGCACAGCAGGCGGTGACCGGCATGCAAAACATCACCGACAGCAATGCGAAACTGCTCGAGAAGCTCAAATCCGCCAGCGACAACGCGCAATACCAGCAAATCATCAGCAAACTGGAGAATACCAACAACACGGCAGCCGGAACACTCGCCGACCTCAAAACCCTGAGCGAGAACACACAGGCCACAGCCGGCAGCGTATCCAAACTGTCCACCGATTTCAACATAGGCACGCAGAACTCGCTCAAAAGCGCAGGCACGGCGCGCAACGCCATCAATTCAGGCGCACTGCCGCGACTGAATTCCGCGCTGGGCTCGCTGGCTGGGACGGCCGGAACACTTGCCGGCACCGTGACCAGCCAGGACAGCGTGGTCAGGCAAACCAACATCGTGCTCGACCAACTCGACCAAGTGGCGTCAGACACCCGCATCGGCCTTGAGCAAACCGACCAGCAGCTGGCGAAGATGGAGACGAAGCTCACCACCGTCAGCACCGACCTGAAGGCGCTGGGCACTACGGATCTGCTCGCATCGTTGACCGGCAGCAGTTCGCTTGACGCGGATAAGATCGCCTCGTTCATGGAGTCCCCGACCGTAATCGACACGAAGAACGTGTATCCCGTCAACTCCTACGGCTCCGGCATGGCTCCGCTGATGACCAATCTGGCACTGTGGGTGGGCGCGTTCGCCTTTGTGGTGATCTACAAAGTGGAGGTGGACGACGAGGGGCTTGAGGGTCTCGATCCGACCGCAACCGAAAAGTATCTGGCCCGATACCTGTTGCTCGGCACGATGGGCGTCATTCAAGGCGCGATCTGCACCGTTGGCGATCTGATACTCGGCGTGCAGACGGCTTGCGCGCCACTGTTCATACTGACCGGCATGATCACATCGCTGGTATATCTGAGCATCACGTACGCGCTGTCCACCACGTTCATGCACATCGGCAAGGGCCTGTGCGTGGCGTTGGTGATCGTGCAGATTCCAGGCGCTTCCGGCCTGTATCCGATCGAGATGATGCCGAAGTTCTTCCGCATGGTCTATCCGTTCGTGCCATTCAGCTATTCGATAGACGCATTCCGCGAGACCATTGCCGGCTTCTACGACGGCCATTGGACCAAGGCGATCGGCACGCTGCTGCTGTTTGCCGGCATGGCGTTCGTCATCGGCCTGGTGGTCCGTCCTCTGTTGGTCAACCTCAACCGACTCTTCGCCCGCGAAATCAAGGAAAGCGACATGATTATCGGCGAGGAAGTGGAGCTTCCGGAACGCGGATACAACATGTCCCAAGCCATTCAGGTGCTGGCCGACAAAGGCGGCTACCGCGAGGTGATCGAGGAACGCGCAAGTCGGTTCGCGGAACTGTACCCGAAACTCAAGCGCGGAGCTCTGGTGATCGGATTCGTAGTTCCGGTAACTCTGGCGGCGGTGTTCTCGTTCACCAACGGAGAGAAAGTGGTGGTACTGGCCACGTGGGTCGTCTGGATTCTGCTCATCATGGGCTTCCTCATGGTCATCGAATACATGCGCGATAATCTGAACCGTCAAGTGGAGCTCGGCCATTTGAGCGATGAATCGATCCAATCCATGCTGGTGGAGCGCCAAGCGGCACGCATCCGTCGCAAAAAGCGGGCGCAACAGGAACGGCGGAACAGACTGCTGCGCAAAACGCGAAAACGCACCAGCGGCAAACGCACGACATCCGATAATCGCAATACCAGCGTCATCAAAGAAACGACGGAAAACGTGACGGGCGTCAACCACAATGAAGATGACGGAATCGCCATACTGGTGCAGAAAATGCAGACGACCGGTCCAAGCGCCGCCGCGAACGATGCCGCCACGGACACCACCGAGACTACCGAGACCGCCGAGACAACCGAGACAACCGAAAACACCGAGGAAAGGAGCAACGCATGAAAACCATCTGGAAACTGTTCGTCGGCGACATCCGGCGAATCACCAGCAACGTCGTCTCCATCATCATCGTCATCGGACTCGTTGTGATCCCCGGCATCTTCACATGGTTCAACGTGGCCGCCAGCTGGGACCCGTTCGCCAATACCGGCAATCTGAAATTCGCCGTAGCCAATGAGGACGACGGATACCGGTCCGACCTCATTCCAGTGAAGATCAACATCGGCGACCAAGTGGTTAACACGCTGCGTTCCAACGATCAGCTCGACTGGACCTTCACCACCAAAAAAGAAGCCATCAACGGCACCAAATCCGGCAAATATTACGCAGCTGTGGTGATTCCAAAGAACTTCAGCACCCGTATGATGACGTTCTTCGCATCCGATGGCGACCACGCCGAAATCGCCTACTACAACAATGAAAAGAAGAACGCCTTGGCTCCGAAGATCACAGGCCAAGGCGCCGATACGGTCAGCGCGCAGGTCAACGAGACGTTCTCCGAAACACTGACCAGCACCGCGCTGAGTGTGGCATCGCAGCTCGCCAACCAACTCGACAAGCCAGCCGCGCAGGAACAACTCACGCAGTTCAACGGCAATATCAGCGACTTCGCGGAAACGCTCACCGACGCTTCCGGAACGCTCCGCACGTTCAGCACGCTGACCCAAAGCGCACGGCATCTGCTTGAGTCCTCCGACGGTCTGATCGCCAATGTCAGCGGCAATGCGAAAAGCGTAGGAACAACACTCAAGCAAGCCGGCAGCGGCGTGGAGGATCTGACGGGCGCGTTGAAGACCGGCACCACCGCGCTGGGCACGGCTCTGACTGATTCCGCCAACAGCTTCACAGCCATGGAAGCAGATGTGGACAGCCTATTCGGCAATGCGGGCACGCAGGCCGGCAACACCGCCAACGCATTACGCAACCAGGCCACGAACATCAGCAAGCAGGCGCAAAGCTACCAGCAGATCTATGATTCGCTCGACGCGCTCAGCGCAAACGAAAAGCTGCCGGAAGCGGTGAGGAACGCCATCGACCATCTCAAAACCAACGTCGGCACCACCATCACACAGCTCAACGACCTAGCATCGGCGCTGAATGGCAGCGCCGACAACATCGACGCCAAAGTAAGCGATACCACGGCCGAACATGCGGAGATCAAGAAACTGGCGCAGCAGGCGGCAACGTCCGTCAGTGGCATCAAAACCGACTATGAGAGCCAACTGAAACCGCAACTTGACGATATCGCCACGTCCATTACCAGCACCACCACCGCGCTCAATGCCACAGCGGCCGATCTGAAAGGCGCGCTGGGCAATCTGAACGGCACCACCAAGACCGCGGATAAGAATCTGACCGCCATCAGCAGCGTGTTGGATTCCACCGCCGATAGTCTGGCCGGCGCGGGCAAAAAACTGGGCGCATTCACAGGAACATTGACCGATGCGCTGAACAGCGGCGATATGAGCGCCGTCAAAGATGTGCTCAGCGATAATACCGACTCGTTGGCCGCCGCGCTTGCAGCCCCTGTAAAAGTGAAACGCAACGCGGTGTTCCCAGTCAAGAATTTCGGTTCGCAGATGGCACCGTTCTACACGATCCTGCCACTGTGGGTCGGTTCGCTGCTCATGGCAGTGACGCTCAAGACCACCGTCTCGCGTAAGGTGCGCAAGGAACTCGGCGACCCGAAACCGCATCAGCTGTTTCTCGGACATTACGGTGTGTTCGGCGTGATCGGACTATTGCAGAGCACGTTCTCCTTGGGAGGCAGTCTGCTGTTCCTCCATGTCCAGGCGGTGCATCCGCTGCTGTTCATGCTGTCCGGCTGGGTGAGCAGCCTAGTGTTCTCGTTCTTCACCTACACGCTCGTGGCCAGCTTCGGCAACGTCGGCAAAGCCATCGGCGTGCTGTTTCTCGTCATGCAGATCTCCGGAGCGAACGGCGCATATCCGCTGGCCGTGCTGCCGAAAATCATCAGCGGCATCAGCCCGTTCCTGCCTGCGACGCATTCAATCACAGCAATGCGTGCGGCGATCGGCGGAATCTACAGTAACGATTACTGGTTTGCGATTGGCGCGCTACTGCTGTTCATTCCGCCGCTGCTGCTGATAGGCCTGTTACTGCGCATTCCACTGGTCAAGTTCAACCATTGGTACGTAAGCAAGCTGGAAAGCACGAAAGTGATCGCGGCATGATGGGCGGAACCACGCAAGAGGGCACGCGAAAGACGGTGCAAAAAACCACGCAGGAAGACGTCGGCACAGTACGTGGCCGACGTGAGCGATTACGGGAGCAAACCGACCGCAAAATCATGAAAGCCACATTGGGGATAGTGATTTCCGATGGTATCGGAGCGGTGACCATCGAAGAGGTCGCACGACGTTCAGGGGTAGCAAAGACCACAATCTACCGACGCTACCGAAACGCCGACGATTTATTGCAACGCATCCAACCGGAAGTTGCCGGACTACCGAATTTCAACGATTTGAAGCCGTCGCGGAACGGACTGGCCACCATGCTGCAACGCATCCAGGACTGCTTCGACAGCGAACTCGGATTGAAAGCCGTGGGCGTGGTGCTGTCTTCCGACAACGCCACGCTGAAGGCGATCGCAGCACAAGTGCTGGCGCCGGCCGAAGAACGGTTCGTGGGGTTCATGGAACGTGGCATCGCCGACGGAGTGTTTCAAAACCGTTTGGACTACACGTTCCTGTTCAGCACGGTGCTGGGTTCCATGCTGGCTTGCAAAGCGTTGGCGGGACAGGAAGCCGGAGGGGAACGGCAATCCGGCAAGGAACGCAAGTCTGATTCCTGGGCCGAGAACATGGCCACGTTGCTCTGGCCGAACGTATGCGCCGAATCCGCACGGTAACCACAGGAAAACCGTCCGCACCGACGCAAGACGGGCATGCCGTGTCGGTTTCAGAAGGAATGGGCTATTGGATTGACGCTTCCTGACGCGCCACTTCCAACGCCTTGTTGAAGGCTTCGGAGGTCCAGCTGGCGCCGGCGAGCTTGTCTACTTTAAGGTCCTTCAACGGCTTGCCGACCACCGCGTCCGGCACGGCTTTGGCGAAGTCGTTCTGATGCTTTTTGGAGATGGACGTGAACGGATGGCCGACGATCTTCACGGCCGTCACGTTCTGGTCTTTGACGGTCAGTTGCACGTCGATGGTGTCCTCGCCGACCGGGCCGTACTGGCCGTTGACCGAATAATCGCCATCCGCGTAGTTGCCGGTGTCCTGCTTGCTGGACGTCGTGGAATTCGCGTCATCGGCATGGTTTTTGGTGGTGGCGTCGCCGCCGGCCGTATTGTCAGCCGCCTTGCCGTCGGTTTTCGACTTATTTTCCTGCGATTGCACGCTTTCGCCGGAATTGCCGGCGTATTCGTCGTCCATCGGCGTGGCTTTCGGCTCGCCGCATGCCGACAGCAGCGCGATGCTCGCCGCGGATAGCGCGATGACTTTGACTGCGTTCGATTGTGCGGTGCTCATGCCTGCTCCCCTTCCGTGCCGTCCGCGTCCGTATCTCCGGTTTTTGCGGCCTTCGTAGGGTCGACGAACAAAATCGCGACACCGCCGTTCTGTGCGCCTTCCTCGGCGGAACCGGTGTGCGCAGGCTTGCCACCGGCCGCCTCGTACGCACGTTTCGCCTCCTCGTCATTCCACTGTTCACCGACGAGCACACCATGGTTGAGCATGATCTCGCGTTGTGCGCAGGAGGCGACGAGCGCGTCATGCGTCACGACGATGATCGTAGTGCCCTGCTCGTGCAGCTGACGGAACAGGTCGAGCACGATCTTCTCATTCCTCTCATCGAGATTGCCGGTCGGCTCGTCGGCGAGAATCAGCTTCGGGCAGTTGATGAGCGCTCGGGCGATGCACACGCGCTGCTGCTCACCGCCGGACAGCTGGCCGGGCAGGTGATGCGCACGC
>OHXG01000763.1_pt1 | contig 11685 bp, 8 predicted proteins | sample 1579971 | NCBI WGS metagenome assembly OHXG01 (sample SAMEA3882517, study PRJEB24775) | human gut metagenome | biome: human-associated habitat; feature: intestine environment; material: feces | place: Netherlands | collected 2009/2010
AAACATAGTGGTAATCGTTTAAATGTTATAATTGAGCACTATAAATTTAATAACTTTATCAATATATCACTAATAATCAAGCAAATATATTAATCCTAATATCGAATTCACGTTAAGATATCTTCGTGGAACAAATACGTGGTGTTACTTTGCTCGGAAACATATCTTACTTTGTCCACGAAGATATCTCACTTTTCTTTACAACAATACAGACCTCATTGCCGCCAAGCTAAAACAATAATACCAAAGCTTATCGCCAACCGAGGTGCCTCTAAACCGTTATCTCTGTTTCAAAGGCACATATTCCAGTTCTTCCAACACATTCTTGTATGCCGGACGAATAATGCGTTTTCCTTCAAAATTCAGCTCCTCATTGCGGTGTGCGCACCACCCCACGATACGAGCCATCGCAAACAAAGGTGTAAATATTTCCTGTGGCAGACCAATCATTTCATATACGAAACCTGAATAGAAATCGATATTGCTGGACACCGTCTTGCCGTTATTCTTAATCTTTCCGAACATAGCAATGGCACGTTCCTCCAACAATTCCAGGAAGGCAAATTCTTCTTCCTTGCCTTTTTCTTTTGCCAAGTCACGAGCCAATTCTTTCAACAAAATAGCACGAGGATCGGATATCGTATAGACCGCATGGCCGATACCATAAATCAGACCGGACTTATCATACGCTTCCTTATTCAACATACGGGTAAAGTAAGTATCAATTTCGTCCACATTGGTCCAATCCTTGATATTTTCCTGCAAATGATGGAACATATCCGCCACTTGGATATTTGCCCCTCCATGAAGCGGACCTTTCAACGAGCCGATACCTGCAGCAATGGCCGAATAAGTATCCGTACGGCTGGACGAAACTACACGGACGGTAAAAGTAGAGTTATTACCACCTCCGTGTTCAGCCTGAAGTACCAACAGCAAATCAAGCGTACGCGCATCCAGTTCCGTATAATCCTTTTTCAACATATACAGGAAGTTTTCTGCGATAGACAGTTTTTCACGCGGATGACGGATATGCAACGAACGACCATACGTGGCATGGCGCAACATGTTATAAGCGTATGCAATAATGGTCGGGAACTTGGATATCAAGTCAATACTCTGACGCATCAGGTTATCACGCGAAGTATCATCCGCCTGCGGGTCAAAACGGTACATTTCAAGCACGCTACGGGCCAGAATGTTCATAATGTTATTTCCCTCCAACTCAATGATATTCATTTTGGTCTTCTGTTCCAACGGAGTATTGTCATTAATCAACTCACAGAAAGACGCCAACTCTTCCTTGTCAGGCAAATGACCGGACAATAACAGATAAGCCACCTCCTCAAAACCAAAACGTTTCTCCTTAATGATACTATGTGCCAAATCTTCCAAATCATACCCACGATAGAAAAGTTTGCCGGGAATCGGCTTCAATCCTCCGCCGGGAATACGTTCATACCCTACTACATTGCCTATCTTGGTCAACCCTACCAAAACACCGGTGCCATCTTCGTTACGCAATCCGCGCTTTACATCAAACTTCTTGAACAATTCGTTCTCAATCCGGGTCGCATTCTTCATTTCCTCGGAGAGTTTGTAAATGATATATTCTTTCTTCATATCCGTGAGTTTTTAGGAGTTTATTCTTTCTATTATTTCTTTTGTAAATGCCGACGTGCCAAGCGAGACACCTCCGGGCATAAAACGAGCAAGGTCATGTGTGGCACGTCCCTCGCCAAAACTGGATTCCAAGGCATTCACTATCAGCTCCGCCGCCTTATTCCAGCCAAAATGTTCCAACATCATGACAGCCGAGAGGATTAATGAACAAGGATTCACCACATCCTTTCCGGCAATATTGGGAGCCGTACCGTGAGTTGCTTCAAAAATGGCATGACCGGTATTGTAATTGATGTTCGCTCCGGGGGCAATTCCGATGCCGCCTACCATGGCAGCCAACTGATCCGAGATGTAATCTCCGTTCAAATTCAAGGTAGCCACCACCGAATATTCTTCGGGAATCAATAACGTATTCTGCAAGAATGCATCGGCTATGCAGTCTTTTATCACCAACTTGCCTGACGCAATGGCATCTCCGAATTCACGTTCCGCCAGTTCATATCCCCATTTCTTGAAGCCGCCTTCAGTAAACTTCATGATATTTCCTTTATGCACCAACGTCACTGACGGCAAGCCATGCTCCAAAGCATATTTACATGCCGCACGTACCAGACGTTCCGTTCCTTCTTTGGACACCGGTTTCACGCCAAACGAAGAACTTTCGGGAAAGCGCACCTTAGCCACTCCCATTTCATCATGCAAAAAACGATAAAACTTCTCAGCTTCCGGCGTACCTGCTTCCCATTCTATACCTGCATAAATATCTTCCGTATTTTCGCGGAAAATATGCATATCCACCTTCTGAGGTTCTTTCACCGGAGATACCACTCCGCTGAACCAACGTACGGGGCGCAGACACACATACAGATCCAGCGTCTGGCGCAAAGCCACATTCAAGGAACGGATACCACCTCCTACCGGAGTAGTCAACGGACCTTTTATGCCCACACCATATTTCTTGAAAGCCTCCATCGTCTCATCCGGCAACCAGGAACCTGTTTCGTTGAAAGCACGTTCACCTGCCAGCACTTCCATCCATTCTATTTCATGTTCATTGCCATACGCCTTCTTCACGGCCGCATTCACTATGGCTTGCATAGCGGGAGTGATTTCTACTCCCACTCCGTCTCCTGTAATATAAGGTACTGTCTTTTTCATCTTTTATCTTGCATTTAGAGCAGAGCCGGCACGGAACCAACCTATCTGCTGTTCATTATAAGTATGCTGTACTTCAAAACGATCCTGAGTGCCATCTTCATGGTGTAAAGTCACAGTCAGATTTCTTCCGGGAGCAAAGTCCGCCAATCCGCTGACGGTAATCAAATCATGTTCTTGAATCTTGTCATAGTCCGCTTTGTCTATAAAAGTCACCGCCAGCATTCCCTGCTTCTTCAGATTCGTTTCATGGATGCGGGCAAAACTCTTTGCCAAAATAACCTTTACATTCAGAAAACGAGGCTCCATAGCAGCATGTTCACGACTGGAACCTTCTCCATAATTTTCCTCCGCAACTACCATAGACCCGATGCCTTGCGCTTTATACTGCTTAGCCGCGCCCGATACACTCTCATAGGTATTTGTCAATCGGTTCCACACCTTGTTCGTTTCACCATTGAAAGCATTCACCGCCCCCATCAGCATATTATCCGAAATATTTTCCAGATGACCACGGAAACGCAGCCACGGGCCTGCCATCGAAATATGGTCTGTGGTACATTTACCTTGAGCCTTAATCAGTAAAGGCATATCCGTAAAATCCTTTCCATCCCATGCCGGAAACGGAGCCAATAACTGCAAACGCTGTGATTCGGGATTCACCTTAATTTCTACCTGTGCACCGGCAGGAGCCAAATAACCGGGATTACCTTGAGTGAAACCTGCCGACGGCAATTCATCTCCCTCGGGAACGCTCAATTTCACCTTCTCGCCTTCTTGATTTATCAACGTATCTTTCAACGGATTGAAACATAAATCACCGGCAATAGTCAGAGCCAATACCAATTCAGGAGAAGCCACAAATGCATGTGTATTCGGATTACCATCGGCACGTTTGGCAAAATTACGGTTGAAAGAAGTGACAATCGAGTTTTTGCGGACAGGATCATCGGTATGGCGTTTCCACTGTCCGATGCACGGACCGCAAGCATTCGCCATAATAGTAGCCCCAATCTTTTGGAAAGCATCAATCATCCCGTCACGCTCGGCAGTGGCTCGAATCTGTTCAGAACCCGGATTGACAATCAAAGGAGCAGCCACAGCCAAATGTTTTTCAGCTACCTGACGGGCAATGGAAGCAGCCCGACTTAAATCCTGATAAGATGAATTGGTACATGAACCTATCAGCCCGACTTCCATCTTACGCGGATAACCATTAACCAATACCTTTTCGGCAAACTCTGAAATAGGTGTTGCGGCATCCGGTGTAAACGGCCCGTTGATATAAGGTTCCAACTCGGACAAATTAATTTCAATCACACGGTCGTAGAAAGCAGAAGGATTGGCAACAACCTCAGCATCGGCACGTAAATCATTTGCCACTTTTCCGGCCATCTCTGCTACAGACTCTCTTCCGGTAGCTTTCAGATACACAGCCATCCGGTCGTCATAGGGGAACAAGGATGTGGTAGCCCCCACTTCTGCACCCATATTGCAAATAGTAGCCTTACCGGTTGCCGAAAGTGAAGCTGTCCCTTCTCCAAAATATTCTATAATGGCATTCGTTCCACCTTTCACGGTCAGAATACCGGCCAATTTCAAAATCACATCCTTTGGCGAAGCCCATCCGTTCAAGCTTCCAGTCAAATGAACTCCAATCAGTTTCGGCATCTTTAACTCCCATTCCATACCGGTCATTACATCCACAGCATCGGCACCACCGACTCCGATTGCCACCATTCCCAATCCTCCGGCATTAGGGGTATGAGAATCCGTCCCCACCATCATTCCCCCGGGAAAAGCATAGTTTTCGAGTACCACCTGATGAATGATTCCTGCTCCCGGTTTCCAAAACCCGATACCGAAACGCGAAGAAACATCTCGTAAGAAATCGTATACCTCACGGTTGGTTTCTGTTGCCGTCGCAATATCCGGGCCCGCTCCTTTATATGCCTGAATCAAATGGTCACAATGCACAGTAGAAGGTACGGCAGCGGAATCCTTTCCTGCATTGATAAATTGCAACAATGCCATTTGCGCCGTCGCGTCTTGCATAGCCACGCGGTCGGGGCGGAAATTCACATAGTCCTCGCCACGTTCATAATTCTTCAGTTGAGCATCATCATAAAGATGTGTATACAGAATTTTCTCAGCCAATGTCAGCGGACGCTGCAACACGGCTCTTACCCGACCTATCTTCTTTTCGAAAGAAGCATAAAAGGCCTTTAACATGTCCAAGTCATATACCATACCTTTTACTATTTATAATTATTACAGTTTTAAATCTATTTTATTTTTGGCAATATAGGAATAATATTTGAATTCTTGTGTTATCTATAATACGTTTAACAAAATAAAACATAAAGTCCTACCTAAAGGATTATTATTATCTTTGCAATTCTTATAGAAAAAAGCATCATTATGAACCAACATATACCCCTTTCTAATATAATTAACAAACTACAACGCAAAGAGTTGTTACTAAAATTAGAATATGATTACGAAAAAGAGACTTTCAGGCAACAGACTGAAGCAATGGGCATCGGTCGCAAAGTGAAACGGGGTATGTGCTGGTATCCTATATCGGCAGGCAGAAGCTATTATAACTCATTGAATCAATTGGTTGTAGAAGTTGAAAGGCAAGAAGACAAAGACATAGAACATGTATTTGAATTCGGCCGTCCGGTATGCTTTTTTACGCAAAATGCATCAGGCCAATTACATTATTTCAATTTTACGGCAACTGTCAACTACGTGGACGAAGACCGAATGGTAATCGTTCTCCCCTCGGCAGATGCATTGCTCAGCATACAGGCAACCGAGCGACAATTGGGAGTACAGCTTTATTTTGATGAAACCAGTTACCGGTTGATGTTCGAAGCGTTGGGACAAGTCCTCAAGGCAAAAGGGAATCGTCTGGCAGAGTTACGTGAGATTTTTCATGGCAACCAAAAGGCGGAAACTTTCAGTTTCGGCTTCACCCGTTTCCCTTGGTTAAACAATACGCAGGAGGAAGCAGTAAATAAAGTGATGCATGCCAAAGATGTTGCTATAGTCCACGGTCCGCCCGGAACCGGTAAGACTACCACATTGGTAGAAGCCATTTACGAGACCCTTCACCGGGAAAATCAAGTGATGGTTTGCGCACAAAGCAATATGGCTGTAGACTGGATTAGCGAGAAACTGGTGGACCGGGGTGTTCCCGTTCTCCGTATTGGTAATCCCACCCGCGTCAATGACAAAATGCTTGCTTTTACCTATGAACGCCGTTTTGAAAGCCATCCCGATTATCCGCAATTATGGAGTATCCGAAAAGCAATACGCGAGCTCTACGGACGTTCGCGCAAAGGAGCGGAGCGTGAGAATATCCGACAGAAAATAAACTCACTGAAAGACCGTGCCACCGAACTGGAAATTCGCATCAACGAAGCATTGTTCGGCGAAGCACGTGTGATAGCCTGCACACTGGTAAGTTCCGCCAACCGAATATTGACAGGACGCAAATTCAGTACCTTATTCATAGACGAAGCCGCACAAGCTCTAGAACCTGCCTGCTGGATTGCCATCCGCAAAGCAGACCGTGTCATTCTGGCCGGTGATTATTGCCAGCTTCCTCCTACCATTAAATGCATGGAAGCAGCTCGTGGAGGATTAGACCGGACACTGATGCAGGAGATTGCAGACAACAAACCCGACACTGTATCCTTGTTAAAGGTACAATATAGAATGAATGACGAAATTATGCGTTTCTCTTCAGAATGGTTCTATCAGGGTGAACTGAAATCAGCTCCCGAAGTAAAATATCGGAGTATATTGGACTATGACACACCGATAGAATGGATAAATACGGAAGGAATGGAATGCAACGAAGAGTTTGTGGGTGAAAGCTTCGGCCGTATCAATAAAGAGGAGGCGGCACTCTCCATTTCCCAACTCACCAACTATATCAATAAAATAGGTAAAGACCGTTTTCTGGAAGAACGGATTGATGTGGGAGTGATTTCTCCTTATAAAGCACAAGTACAATATCTCCGTCAACTGATAAAACGAGATGCTTTCTTCAAGCCTTACCGACACCTTATCACCATCAATACGGTAGATGGTTTTCAGGGACAGGAACGAGACGTTATCCTCATCAGTTTAGTACGTGCAAATGAAGAGGGACAGATTGGTTTTCTAAATGACTTGCGACGAATGAATGTAGCAATTACACGTGCACGCATGAAACTTATTATATTAGGAGATGCCTCTACGCTGACGAAACATCCGTTTTATAAGAAGTTATACGAATATATCTTGGCGCTGCAAGAATAAAAGAAGGAGGGCAGAACTCCATGACACTCTTTTTCAGATTGTCATTCGTTTTGCTCTCCTTAAATATTTTTTATTAAAGCACGTTCTTCATTCCTCTACTTGATTTCCCGTTATCGGAACAAATAATATTCAGAATCACAAAAGAAGGGAAGCTCTCAGTTGTGGCATAATTTCAAATAATTATTAAGACAATTTACTCATAAACTTCTCTTTGTCCACAATATAACGTACATGTGTACCTTCTCCAATCACGCCCTTGCTATCTTGCGCCCGCACTTCAAAAGTAAGTTTTCTGCCTTCCACCTCTTTTAATACGGCAGTAGCCGAAACCGTGTCTCCCACAGCCGAGGGCTTGATATGAGTAGTGTTCATCATGGCCCCTACTGTAGTGGAACCTTCAGGCAACTCATCTGCCACGGCACTCATGGCAGCATTCTCCATCAACGCCACCATAGCGGGAGTGGCAAACACATTCAAATCGCCGCTACCCATGGTGGCAGCTACATTTTCTTTTGAAACGACAACAGTCGAAGTATAAGTTAATCCTGTTTCCATCATGCTGTTTTTTTATTCTAAATGCAAATGTAACTGAATATCGTATATCATACAAATCTATTTTTCCACATTCATCTTTTACTCTCTCATCAAAATCACAAAAAATGTATAACAGAAATACAAATTCACATTTCAACTGCCTGCCACAAAAATCATAATGTTTAAGCCCCCCAAAGCTGTCCGACCCTATGAAACATCCGCCTGTTTACCTAGCATAGCCTAGGGGATAATAAAATTACAACCAAACGCCGTCCTTATCTACCTTTACTTTAAGCTCTTTATCGATCTGTTTGTTTTCCAAATCAAGTATATACCATTCATTATCAGGTGTCACCACATAATCAGCATCATCTATCACATAGTCTGAATATTTTTCCATAACCGATTTTTTTACCGCTTCCGGTAAATTTGCCACCTGTACATCCCAGCTTGTTCCCATCCATTCGTTCCGCTCATTGAAATAAACCTCTTTCTCTTTGTTTTCATCTAAAATAGTAAGTTCCTGCAAACCTTTTTCACGTTCTATTTCTACAATTGTCGCATTGGGATATTTCTGCTTGACAATAGCTATAATGCCGTTTGCATCAGGCTGCGGCAAATAATCATCATAATCTTCTTCGTGTCCGGTATCTACAACAGTTTTTACCAATATGCCTGTAGACGAATAAAACAAATCCAGCTCGGATTCTCCTTTCTCCACCTCAATGACATAAAGAGTTTCCATTCCCTCACGAGTCAACTTATCCACATCATCCACCCGCCAATCAGCATATTTGCCTGCTTTATGGGCAGCAAGTACAGGTTCGGGAAGATTTTCATAACGAACATCTGTTTCTGTCATATACCAGGCAGCCGATAACGGATTGAACCATGCAGAATGCTCTCCACCATCCCAATAAAAATCTGCTACAGCATAATCACCTTTCAGCTCCCATTCCACGTCTTTGGCTTGCGGATATTTTGCATTAAATGCAGCCTGTACTTCTTTTGAAACCAAATGTGTGTTTTCAGGAACATCACTATTGTCATCATCACTACAACCACTAAAAGTTAGTGCAGCAAAAGCTGCGAAAAATAAAAATAACATCCAATTCTTTTTCATAATTACATTGTTTTATAGTTTCTTTTTGATGCAAAATTCTTATAGGATTCTGAAAAGAAACTGAAATCATAGAGAAAAGTTCAAAAGACATTCGTCAAACAGCAAATAACAGAAAAACCATACCTAACAGCCCATTTGCACTGAAATGACCTTAAAGCCCCCGATACCTACTTTTAAATTCTTATAAAAGAAGAACTAATAAAGACAAAACAAAATCTCTTCCGAGGTTTTTATTACCTTTGCAATCCTATTTGAACAGAAACGAAAAAAAATATGATAGTTTGTATTGCCGAAAAACCTTCCGTAGCCCGTGACATAGCGGATGTACTGGGAGCAAAAACCAAAAAAGACGGATATATAGAAGGAAACGGATATCAGGTTACCTGGACATTCGGACACCTCTGTACTTTGAAGGAGCCTCATGAATACACTCCCTCATGGAAAGCATGGAGTCTGTCCAGCCTTCCTATGATTCCACCTCGTTTCGGCATTAAGCTAATCAGCGATCCGGGCATTGAAAAACAATTTCGTATTATAGAAGGACTGATGCAAAATGCCGATGAAATTATAAATTGCGGTGATGCCGGCCAGGAAGGAGAACTTATTCAACGATGGGTCATGCAGAAAGCAGGAGCACACTGCCCGGTGAAACGTCTATGGATTTCATCCTTGACTGAAGAAGCCATACGCGAAGGATTCAGCAAACTAAAAGATCAAAAAGAATTCCAACCTTTATACGAAGCCGGATTAAGCCGTGCTATCGGCGATTGGGTATTGGGCATGAACGCCACCCGGCTCTATACCTTAAAGTACGGACAAAACAGACAAATTCTATCGATAGGACGGGTGCAGACTCCGACTTTGGCACTGATAGTAAAGCGTCAGCAAGAAATAGAGAACTTCACTCCTCAACAATATTGGGTACTGGCTACTTTATACCGGGAAACCACATTCTCTGCCATCATCCGCAAAAGCGATGAGGAACTGGCTCAGGAAGAAAGCGATGCTAAAGAGAACCCCAAGAAAGCCAAAAAGGCTGAAGGGAACAGGGGAATTCCTCCCATCACCGATCTTGCTACCGGACAGGCACTTATGGAACGTATCAAAAATGTTCCTTTTACCGTGACAGAAGTAGCAAAAAAACAAGGCACAGAAGCACCTCCCCGTCTTTTTGACCTGACTTCCCTACAGGTGGAATGTAACAAAAAATTTGCTTATTCAGCTGACGAAACTCTAAAACTTATCCAGTCATTGTATGAAAAGAAAGTGACTACTTATCCTCGTGTAGATACTACTTTCTTAAGCGATGACATCTATCCCAAATGTCCCAATATCTTGGCGGGACTAACTCCATATACAGTATTTACCGCTCCGTTGGCAGGACAAAAGCTCATCAAGTCCAAAAAAGTATTTGACAATTCAAAAGTAACGGATCACCATGCCATTATTCCTACGGGACAACCTCCTGTAAATCTGACAGAAATGGAGAAACGGGTATTTGATTTAGTAGCACGCCGCTTTATTGCCGTATTCTATCCCGACTGCAAGTTTGCCACTACTACCGTAATAGGCGAAGCTGACAGTATAGAATTCAAAGCCACAGGAAAACAGATTCTAGATCCCGGATGGCGCGTTATCTTTGCCAAACCACAAACCAATCTGCCAGAAGGTATGACCGATCCCGATGCAGAAGCCCGTGAAAATGACGAAGAACACTCCTTGCCCGCTTTTGTGAAAGGAGAAAGCGGGCCGCATCTGCCCAAACTGGACGAGAAGTGGACACAACCCCCACGGCCATATACAGAAGCAACTTTACTACGCGCTATGGAAACTGCCGGTAAGCTGGTAGATAATGACGAGCTACGCGATGCATTAAAAGAAAATGGAATAGGACGTCCGTCTACACGTGCAGCCATTATTGAAACCCTATTTAAACGCCATTATATCCGTAAAGAACGTAAAAATCTGATCGCAACCCCTACCGGAATAGAACTGGTGGGACTAATTCGCGAAGAACTGTTGAAATCCGCCGAATTAACGGGAATATGGGAAAAGAAACTACGTGAAATAGAAAAGAAAAGCTATGATGCAACGACTTTTCTAAATGAATTAAAGCAAATGGTAAGTGAAATAGTACACAGCGTTTTAAGTGATAATACAAACCGCCGCGTCACCACAATAGAGGAAACAGCAACGAAAACTGCAACAACCTCTACGGTCAAACAGCCGAAAAAAAAGGCAGGGACCTCACGAAAAAACGCTTCTTCAGCCACGCCCGCTCCCACTATCCCATCCGATAACGAATTGGTGGGAAAATCCTGCCCGCTATGTGGCAAAGGAACGATTATAAAAGGAAAAACCGCGTATGGCTGCTCAGAATGGAAAAACGGGTGTACCTACAGGAAGCCTTTCTGATAATCACATTTTCCTTGTACGAAGCCAAACAAATTTGTATATTATAGAATACAAACAAGTCTGTACCCGGAGAAGCATTGCGCCAGTCTATGAAAAACAATATGCACAATCTTCCCGAACAAATCTATGGCTCCTTTTAGCATACAAAAGAAAGTTCTTCGGGTAAATAACCGCTTCGGATACGCCATTCCTGCGGATAGAGGTTATTAGCCCGATTGCCAATGTTCTTGGCAAATCCTAATGGAATGTTTTTATAAGTCAAAAGTATATAACCACGCGGAACAGAAGCATCCAATGTGATCGCTTCTTTACGCAAATAAGCAATAGCCTGTTCATAGGTCAATTCAAAACGAGAGAAACCATCATGATTCAGCAATGTGCTCATTGCCAACGAATGATCCGGTATAACGTCTTTTCCTTTCAACTCACCTATAGTAACACCCGCATGAACAACTTTTAATTCCTGACGGAACAGATCATATTCTGAAAGATGGACATTGGGGAAGGCTATCACCTTCGTG
>OHXG01000768.1_pt1 | contig 11647 bp, 6 predicted proteins | sample 1579971 | NCBI WGS metagenome assembly OHXG01 (sample SAMEA3882517, study PRJEB24775) | human gut metagenome | biome: human-associated habitat; feature: intestine environment; material: feces | place: Netherlands | collected 2009/2010
TCTGCCGCACCTCGCTCGCCGTATCGGCACTTAGAATTATGCGGTATTGCCCTAACTTTCTTTATTTGTCATTTGCCCGGCTTTCCAGCAGGCTTCTTCCTTCTCCTGCCAACGCTTCACTTTCATTTGTCGTAAAGATACATTCAGACTGCTCTTTCCCGATTCTGAAAAACACCTGATAGTCTTTATTTCCCTGAAACGTCAGCACATCCAGCATCATGGGTTCGCTTTTCCCTGCCTGATAAGTAACCCAAAAGCGCAGCCGCAATGGATTGGGGGTGATTTTTCCCGCCTGTTCATTGGTCACGCCATTGCGGCAGACAAGATATGCGGTTGTATTCCCCTGGTCGGAAGGCAGGTCCACCCGCTGCATATAAACACCATTTCCCATTGTTTCGCAGTGCTGCATCCATGCGGCAACCTCGGGGAAGCTCTGCCATTCCTCCTGCGGCATACTCCAGATGGCCTTGCTTTGGTAGTTTGCTGATGCCACAAAAGCAACGCTCCATAGAACGAGTGCCAGCAGCATTGCCGCTATCAGATACAACATTCTTTTGCCTGTTGATTTTGCAGCCGCCGCAATACCGCTTTTCCCTGTCGTTATCAAAAAGAGCACAATCATTAGAATCAGCAAGAGCAGCAGAAGCCCCACTGCCGCGCCAAGCCCAACAAATTGCAGAGCAAACCACAGCAGAATTGCCCCTGCCGCAAGCAGCATCCACTTCTGCTTTGCTGTCAGGCTTTCTGCTTTTTCTGTGTTTGCTAATGTTCCCGATTTTTCCGTTCCCGTTGTCCCTTCTAAATCAGTCGCTTCCATATCCGCTGCTTCCAACGGAATTCCCAGCAGCTGCCGCAGCATAAACTGGTTGGCTGTGCCGGGCAGAGCTTTCCCTGTTTCCCACCTTGCCACAGCCTGCCGTGTTACCCCCAGCTGCTCTGCCAGCATTTCCTGGGTCATGCCTTTTTCTTTCCGGGCAGATGCAATTTTTTCTCCCAATGTCATGGTGCTATCCCCCTTTCTTTGGGGCCAGCATAGCACAGCTGTACTACTATTTTCAAGCAACTTTGTATCACTTTTCTGCCACTTTTCCGCAATAAGCAGTTTCATTCCCCGCAAAGCAGCATAAAAAATCCCCCACAGTACCCTTTCCGTTCGCAGTTGCCCGTGCGGAGAATGCTGTGGGGGATGTTATGTTTTATTGTCAGGCTAAGCTTATCAGATAAGAAAAGTCTTACTTTTCAGCGTGGTCGTAAGCGCTGCCTTCAGCATCGCGGATTTCCTCGGCGCGAGCCAGCTCTTCTTCAACCTCCGGCAAACCGGTTCCGGCGGGGATCAGCTTACCGATGATGACGTTCTCCTTCAGACCGGCCAACGGGTCAACCTTGCCCTTGATGGCGGCTTCGGTCAGAACGCGGGTGGTTTCCTGGAAGGATGCAGCGGACAGGAAGCTGTCGGTTGCCAGGCTGGACTTGGTGATACCAAGCAGGATCTGACTGGCCTGGACCAGCTTCAGGTCGGTTTCGCCTGCATCAATGCGTTCCTGAATCTTCTCGTTTTCGATCATCACATCGCGGCGGTTGACAACGCTGCCCATGATGAACTCGCTGGAACCTGCATCGTCAATGCGAACCTTACGCATCATCTGGCGGACGATAACTTCGATATGCTTATCGTTGATTTCAACGCCCTGCAGACGGTAAACCTTCTGGACTTCGCTGATCAGGTAGTTCTGGGTAGCAATGCGGCCCTTGACAGCCAGGATATCCTGCGGATAAGCATGGCCTTCGGTCAACAGTGCGCCCTTGACGAGCACATCGCCCTCCATCACCTTCAGGCGGTGGCCGAACGGGATCAGGTAGCTCTTGGTAACCGGTGCGCCGTTATCGTCAACACCGGTCACTTCAACGTGGCGGCTCTTCTTGGTATCGTCAATATGGACGGTACCGGCGATCTCGGACATGATGGCCATCGCCTTCGGGCGGCGGCTCTCAAACAGTTCCTCAACGCGGGGAAGACCCTGGGTGATGTCTTCGGCAGATGCGATACCGCCGGTATGGAAGGTACGCATGGTCAGCTGGGTACCGGGCTCACCGATGGACTCAGCGGCAATGATACCGACAGACTCACCGACCTTGACGCATTCACCGTTGGACATGTTGGAACCGTAGCAGTGGGCGCAGACGCCGACGTGCGCGCGGCAGGTCATGACGGAGCGGATCTCCAGCTCGGTAATACCAGCGTTGACGATCTTCTCGGCGTCGAACATATCCATCATCTTTTCCTTGCTGACGAGCAGCTCACCCGTGGCGGGATCGTGCACATCATGCAGGGAGTAGCGGCCATTCAGACGCTCCTTGAAGCTCTCGACAACAGAGTTGCCCTCGCTGATCTCGCGGACCCAGATGCCCTCGGTAGCGTGGCAGTCCTCCTCGCGGATGATGACTTCCTGAGAGACATCGACCAGACGGCGGGTCAGGTAGCCGGAGTCAGCGGTACGCAGAGCGGTATCGGCCAGACCCTTACGAGCGCCTCGGGAGGAGATGAAGTATTCCAGGATATTCAGGCCCTCACGGTAGTTGGCGCGGATAGGCATCTCCAGCGTCTTACCGGCAGTATTGGCCAGCAGGCCGCGCATACCGGCCAGCTGCTTGATCTGGTCCATAGAACCACGGGCACCGGAATCGGACATCATATAGATGGGGTTGCGCTGGTGGTTCTTCTTCAGGTTTTCGCTCAGAGCCTCGGAGACCTCCTCCGTGGCGGCCTGCCAGATCTCAACCGTCTTGCGGTAGCGCTCCTCATCGGAAATCAGGCCGCGGTTGAAGTTCTTCATGACCTTCTCGATCTTCTTATCGGCGGCAGCCAGAATTTCCGGCTTCTCGTCAGGCATAATAGCATCGGGAACAGCGACGGTGATGGCAGACAGGGTGGAGTACTTGTAGCCCTGAGCCTTGATCTGATCCAGCATCATGGCGCAGGTCTTGGTGCCGTGCTTCGTCAGGCAGCGGCTGATGATGTCGGGCAGGCCCTTCTTCGTCAGCTTGTCGCTCTTGCCGCCGGATGCGATCTTGAGGGTGCGGGGGTTCATCTCGTAGTCGAACTTGGTGGCGGGATTGGTGCGGTCCACGTAGCCCAGATCCTGCGGGATGGGGGTGTTGAAGATGATCTGGCCCATCGTGGTATCGACCAGGCCGGTCTCCGCAACGCCGTCAAAGACCATCGTGCGGCGCACCTTGATGGGTGCCTGCAGCGTGATGAGGCCCTCGGAATAGGCCATCATGGCCTCGTCCTCGTCGCGGAAGATCTTGCCGTGGCCCTTATCGTCGGGGTTGACGAGGGTCAGGTAGTAGCTGCCCAGGATCATATCCTGCGTGGGCACGGTGACGGGCTCACCGTCAGAGGGCTTCAGCAGGTTGCCGGAGGCCAGCATCAGCATCTTGGCCTCGCGCTGGGCCTCGGTGGACAGCGGCAGGTGGACAGCCATCTGGTCGCCGTCGAAGTCAGCGTTGAAGGGGGTGCAGACCAGGGGGTGCAGCTTGATGGCACGGCCCTCGACCAGGACAGGCTCAAAAGCCTGAATGCCCAGACGGTGCAGCGTAGGTGCACGGTTCAGGAGCACCGGATGCTCGGAGATGACCTCTTCGAGCACGCCCCACACTTCGGAGTCGGCGCGGTCCACGAGGCGCTTGGCGCTCTTCATGTTCTGCGCGAAGCCCTGGTCCACGAGGCGCTTGATGACGAACGGCTTGAACAGCTCGAGGGCCATCGGCTTCGGCAGACCGCACTGGTGCATGCGCAGGGACGGGCCGACCACGATCACGGAACGGCCAGAGTAATCCACACGCTTACCGAGCAGGTTCTGACGGAAACGGCCCTGCTTGCCCTTGAGCATGTCGCTCAGGGACTTGAGCGGACGGTTCGAAGCGCCGGTGACCGGACGGCCACGACGGCCGTTGTCGAACAGGGAGTCGACGGCTTCCTGGAGCATGCGCTTCTCGTTGTTGAGCATGATTTCAGGGGCGCCGAGCTCGATCAGTCGCTTCAGACGGTTGTTACGGTTGATCACACGACGGTAGAGGTCGTTGAGGTCGGAGGTGGCGAAACGGCCACCGTCGAGCTGCACCATCGGGCGCAGGTCCGGCGGGATGACCGGGATCACGTCGAGCACCATGGCCTCCGGCTTGTTGCCGGTGGTCAGGAACGCGTTGACGACCTTCAGACGCTTCAGGGCGCGGGCCTTGCGCTGGCCGGTGCCCGTGTCGATCTCTTCGCGCAGCTGCTTGGAGGCTGCCTCGAGGTCGAAGTCCTGCAGACGCTTCTTGATGGCTTCGGCGCCCATGCAGCCTTCGAAGTAATCGCCGTAGCGGTCTTCCATCTCACGCCACAGGTCGACGTCGCCTTCCATGTCTCCCGGCTTCAGGGTCTTGAAGCGGTCGAACACGGCGCTCAGACGCTGGATCTGCTCGTCGTAGCGGGTACGGATGGCGGCCATTTCACGCTCGGCGCTGTTGCGCAGCTTGGCGCGTGCGGAGCCCTTGGCTTCGCCTTCGGCTTCGAGCTCGGCCAAATCGGCTTCGACCTTCTTGGCGCGCTCCTCGATTTCGGCGTTGCGGCGCTTCTCGAGGTTGGCGATCTCGTTGTCGAACTCCTGCTGCAGGTCCGGCAGGTCCTGATGACGCTGCTCTTCGTCCACCTTGGTGACCATGTAGGCCGCGAAGTAGATGACCTTCTCGAGGTCCTTCGGCGCGATGTCCAGCAGGTAGCCCAGTCGGGACGGCACACCCTTGAAGAACCAGATGTGGGTCACCGGAGCGGCGAGCTCGATGTGGCCCATGCGCTCACGACGCACACGGCTCTTGGTGACTTCCACGCCGCAGCGTTCGCAGACGATGCCCTTGAAGCGCACGCGCTTGTACTTGCCGCAGGCGCATTCCCAGTCGCGGGTAGGTCCGAAGATCTGCTCGCCGAACAGGCCGTCTTTCTCCGGCTTCAGGGTACGGTAGTTGATGGTCTCCGGCTTCTTGACCTCGCCGTAGCTCCAGTTACGGATGTCGTCGGCGGTGGCCAGTCCGATCCTCAGTTTGTCAAATTCGTTGACGTCCAGCACTCTATTGTCCTGTCTATCGATTCTTAATGCTTATCACGTTGTTCGGGGATTGGCCGCGCTGCACGCTGTGCTGCAGCGCGGCCAATCCTTTCAATCACTGGAATTCGGGCTCCTCGGCAACCTGGTCTTCCTTGGCGGCGGCGTCAGGACGCGCACCGATGTTGAAGCCGAGGTCATCGGAGGAAGTGGACGGATCGTCATCCTCGTCCTTCATGTCGATGGCCACGCCTTCGGCGTTGAGCACTTCGACATTCAGGGACAGGGACTGCATTTCCTTAAGCAGCACCTTGAAGGACTCCGGGATGCCTGCCGGCGGCAGGTTCTCACCCTTCACGATGGCGCCGTAGACGCGCACGCGGCCGTCGACGTCATCGGACTTGGTGGTCATCATTTCGTGCAGCGTGTAGGCGGCACCGTAGGCCTCGAGGGCCCACACTTCCATCTCGCCGAAGCGCTGGCCACCGAACTGAGCCTTGCCGCCCAGCGGCTGCTGGGTGATCATGGAGTACGGGCCGGTGGAGCGGGCGTGGATCTTGTCGTCGACCAGGTGGTGCAGCTTCAGCATGTACATGTAGCCCACGGAGATCGGCTTCGGGAACGGTTCGCCGGTACGGCCGTCGAACAGGGTCGCCTTGCCGTCGGGGCCGACGAGCTTGTTGCCGTCGCGGTCCGGAAGGGTGCAGCTGAGCAGGCCCTTGATGGTCTCCGGACGGACGCCGTCGAACACCGGGGTGGCCACCGGAGTGCCCGGAGCGCCCTTTTCGGCGCCCTGCGGCACGTACTTCTTCCAAGCGGCCTCGGCATCCGGGTCGAGGGAGATGTCCCAGCCGGCGTGCGCGATCCAGCCGAGGTGCAGTTCCAGCACCTGGCCAAGGTTCATTCGAGAAGGCACGCCCAGCGGGTTCAGCATGATGTCGACCGGAGTACCGTCGGCGAGGAACGGCATGTCCTCTTCCGGCAGGATGCGGGAGATGACGCCCTTGTTGCCGTGACGGCCGGAGAGCTTGTCGCCCTGGGTGATCTTACGGTGCTGTGCGATGTAGACGCGAATCATCTGGTTCACGCCGTTCGGCAGTTCGTCGCCGTCTTCCTCGGCATCCTCGCGGGTGATTTCCTTGACCGCGATGACGGTGCCGGTCTCGCCGTGAGGCACGCGCAGCGAGGTGTCACGCACCTCGCGGCTCTTCTCACCGAAGATGGCGCGCAGCAGACGCTCTTCCGGAGTCAGCTCGGTCTCGCCCTTCGGGGTGACCTTGCCGACCAGAATGTCGCCGGCTTCGACTTCGGCGCCGATGCGGATGATGCCACGCTCGTCGAGGTTGGCCACCGCGTCCTCGCCGACGTTCGGCAGGTCGCGGGTGATCTCTTCGGCACCCAGCTTGGTTTCGCGGGCGTCGATCTCGTACTCCTCGATGTGGATGGAGGAGAGGGTGTCGTCCTGCACGAGGCGCTGGGAGATGATCACAGCATCCTCGTAGTTGTAGCCGTTCCAAGGCATGAAGGCGATGAGCAGGTTCTTGCCCAGTGCCATCTCGCCCTTCTGGGTTGCCGGACCATCGGCCAGCACGGTGCCGGCTTCCACGCGTTCGCCGTCGTGGATGAGCGGGACCTGGTTGTAGCAGGTGGTCTGGTTGGAGCGCTGGAACTTGGCCAGCTTGTAGGAGCTGGTGGTGCCATCGTCGTTCATGGTACGGATGATGTCGGCGGACACGTAGGTCACCACGCCCGGCTTCTCAGCCAGGATGACGTCGCCGGAATCGACGGCGGCGCGCCATTCGGCGCCGGTGCCCACGAGCGGACGCTCGGATTCGATCAGCGGCACGGCCTGACGCTGCATGTTGGTGCCCATCAGCGCTCGGTGTCCCTCATCGTGCTCCAGGAACGGAATCAGGGAGGCGCCGACGGAAACCATCTGACGCGGGGAGACGTCCATGTAATCGACGGAGCTGACCGGCACATCGACCGCTTCCTCTTCGCCGACTCGGGCAAGGGCCTGCTTCTTGACGAAGTTGCCGTTCTCGTCGAGCTCCTGGTTGGCCTGGGCGATGACGTGCTCGGCATCGCGGTCAGCGGTCATGTACTCGACTTCGTCGGTGACGTGGCCGTTGACGACCTTGCGGTACGGGGTCTCGATGAAACCGAACGGGTTGATGCGTCCGAAGGTTGCCAGGGAGCCGATCAGACCGATGTTCGGGCCTTCAGGAGACTCGATCGGGCACATACGGCCGAAGTGGGACGGGTGCACGTCTCGCACTTCCATGGAGGCGCGGTCGCGGGACAGGCCGCCGGGGCCCAGAGCGGACAGACGACGCTTGTTGGTCACGCCAGCCAGCGGGTTGTTCTGGTCCATGAACTGGGACAGCTGGGAGGTTCCGAAGAACTCCTTGATGGTGGCGTTCACCGGACGGATGTTGATCAGGGACTGCGGGGTGATGGCCTCCGGATCCTGGGTGGTCATACGCTCGCGGACCACACGCTCCATACGGCTCAGGCCGGTGCGCAGCTGGTTCTGGATCAGCTCGCCGACCTGGCGGATACGACGGTTGCCGAAGTGGTCGATATCGTCGACGTCCACGCGCAGGTCAACGTCCTTGCCGTCGCGCTTGCCCGGGAACTTGGTATCGCCCGCATGCAGGGTGACCAGGTACTTGATGGTGGCGATGATGTCCTCGCGGGACAGGCTGCGGTCGTTGACGTCCTTTTCCAGACCAAGCTTGCGGTTGATCTTGTAACGGCCGACGCGGGCCAGATCGTAACGCTTGGTGTTGAAGTAGAAGGAGTCCAGCAGGTTCTTGCCGGCTTCCGGGGTCGGGGTGTCGGCCGGACGGATCTTGCGGTACAGGTCGGTCAGGGCCTCGTCCTGGGTCTGCACGGTCTCCTTGGCGAGAGCGTCCATGACCAGCGGGTAGTCCTTGAAGGCGTCGGCAATTTCATCCTTGGTCATGCCGATGGCCATGAGGAACACGATGGCGGACTGCTTGCGCTTACGGTCCACGCGCACGCCGAGGACGTCGCGCTTGTCGATCTCGAACTCGAGCCATGCGCCACGGCTCGGGATGATCTTCGCGCCGAAGACTTCCTTATCGGAGGTACGGTCCTGGGAGCGGTCGAAGTACACGCCCGGGGAACGCACGAGCTGGGACACGATCACTCGCTCGGTGCCGCCGATGATGAAGGTGCCGTGCGGGGTCTGCAGCGGGAAATCGCCCATGAACACGGTCTGGGACTTGATTTCGCCGGTGTCGCCGTTCTCGAATTCGGCGTTCACGTACAGCGGAGCGGAGTAGGTGTAATCCTTCTCCTTGCACTCCTGCACGGTGTGGCGTGGCTCTTCGAAGTACGGATCGGAGAAGGTCAGGCTCATGGTCTGAGCGAAGTTCTCGATCGGGGAGATCTCCTGGAAGACCTCGTCAAGACCGGAGGTGTGGGGCACGGTGTTGGTGCCGTTCTCCAGATCCTCCTGGACTCGCTTCTGCCAGCGCTCGTTGCCGATGAGCCAGTCAAAGCTGTCAGTCTGTACACCCAACAGGTAGGGTACATCAATGGGCTCGCGGATGGAGCCGAAGTTCACACGGTCCGACGCTTTGTGCAGATCAATATCATGCTGGTCGGCGCGTGCGATGATGGTGGTGGTGTTCGTCGTAGCCTCAGCCAATGGACGTTCCTTATCGCTCGCTAATCGTATCGATATGTTTCCCCGGAAGCGCTCTCATTGGCCACCATATGCCTAATACGCGGGCGCCTCTTCCTTGTCAGCGTGCCCGCTATATGACACGCATCTACGCAAAGTCATAAGAATAGCATAGCCTGTAGATTTTATTCCACTGTGATGCCGACCGGTTCCGACTTGGTTTTCGCATGTCCTTTGACCGACAGTTGGGCCGAATACACGCCACGGTCCACGTTCGGCAGGTCCGCCGCGTCGGCGCATTCGCTGCCGGAACGCACGCCCGGCCAAGTGATCGTCTGCTTGACCTCGTCGCCCTTGGCTATCAGCCGGTAATCCGTGTCCACGGGGCATACGTTCGATTTCCAGACCACGTCCTTGCCCGACTTGATCGTCAGCACCATGCCCGCCTGGGACACGTCGATCAGACAGCCAGCCTTGCCGGAACCGTTGTATTTCACGGAAGCGGTGAAGTCCATCGTGCCGCCCACACCGAAGCTCGATGCGGCCGGAGTAAGCGACAGCGCGACGTTGGATGCGTCGCAATCGGGGACGCTGCTTTTCTGCTGTTGGGTCGGCGACGGCACCTCCTTGCGGGAGATCGCGTAAACATCGGCATGGTGGATTTCGCGGTTGACAGCGACGACGCCCTGCGTCAGCGAATACAGGCAGAATACGATGAAGCTCAGCACCAGCACCGTCGCGATACCGAAAACGATGCGGCGGCGGCGATACATCGCCTGCTGTTGTTTCGTACGTTTCTTACCGGTCCGCGGGGAGGTCTTGTAAGCCATGGCTCCCAGTCTAGCGTGTCATCCTCCGTGCGGCACCGCGGCCGCACGCACCACGCATGCCGTGTACGTTACACCGGCAGCCGCACCCCTCCCCCGGGCAGGATTTCGATCAGACCGTCCTCGTCAAGCGACGCGATGCATTTGTCCAGCTGCACGTGGTCTTTCCACAGCCGTTCGACGCTCTTGCGATCAAGCACCGTCTCGCCATCCGGCAGGCCGCGCAGCGCGTTCAGCACCAGCCCGCGCACCTGCCGGTCCGTACCTTGGAATAGTTGGCGTGGTCGCGTACGCCGCTGCCCCAATCCCGGTCTTCCGTTGCGTAGGAACGCGCATTTTCCGGCGATCGGACAGGCTTCGCATAATGGCGATTTCGCAGTGCACACCGTCGCGCCGAGTTCCATGACGGCCTGGTTCCACACGACGGACGGGCGATCGAAACGACGGCATTTCGCGGAATCATCGTCCGGCAGCAGCCGTTTCGCCAGCGCGCGTTCCGCGGGACTTGCGCTGCCGCCGAGCGATTCGACGCCGACGAACGCACGTGACAGCACACGGCGGATGTTCGTGTCGACCACCGCGATACGTTCGCCGAAAGCGAACGACAGCACCGCGCTTGCCGTGTAATCACCGATGCCGGGCAGAGCAAGCAATTCGTCGTACGTATGCGGCAGCTCGTCGGCGTAATCGTATGCGATGACGTGCGCACATTCCTGCAATCGCAGGGCGCGCCGCGGATAGCCAAGCCGCCCCCATGCGGTGATCACGTCGGATTTCGGGGCGTCGGCGAGCGCGGCTGCGTCCGGCCATCGGTCCATCCATGCGGTCCAATACGGCACGACGCGGCCCATCTGCGTCTGCTGGCTCATCACTTCGGAAACGAGCACGCCCCACGGTGTGGTGCGGCCGAATCGCCATGGCAGGTCGCGCGCGTTGGTCTGCCACCATTGCGCGAGCGTCATTGCGATTTCGTCAGCATCGGAAGCATCGGAGGTGACGGCGGTGGCGGAATCGGCAAAGTCGTCAAAGTCGGCGTCACGTACGGCGGTGTCGTATGTGGTGTTCGTGTCGTTCATCGTTCCTATTCTTAGCATTTATGACGAACGAAGAACATACCGATAACGCGCAGGGCGCAACGCGCGACGCCGAGACGCAGGCGGCCGAGGCCAAGGTCGAGAAGATGTTCGAATACGGGTACCGCAAGTCCAATTACGGCCCGGACGAACTGGTGACCGACGCGCACGGCAATCCGATTTCCGTGGTGGACGCGATGCTGAGCGCGAAGGACGCGGCGAAGGCGGAGACCTCCACTCCGCACCTGTGCTACTACTCCCCGCGTATTCCAGGCAACACGGGTTCCGCGATCCGCCTGTGCGCCGTGACGGGAACGATTCTGCACCTGGTGGAACCTTTGGGTTTCAATCTGCGGGATACCAAGCTGCGCCGTGCGGGGCTCGACTACCATGACATGGCGCATGTGGTGCTGCACCCGAATTTCGAGGATCTGGTGGAATCGATGCCGGATTCGCGCATCATCGCCTTCACCGCGCACGCCACCAAGCTGTACACCGACATCGAATACAGGCCGACCGACATCCTGCTGTTCGGTCCGGAACCGGGCAATATCCCCGATCCGATGGACATCATGGCCGGCCCGCATGTGGCCGAGCAGGTGCGTCTGCCGATGCGTCCTTCGCTGCGTAGCCTGAATCTCACCAACTGCGCCTCCATCGCCATCTACGAAGCCTGGCGACAGTTGAACTTTGCCGGCGGTAAGTAAAAACAGTTTTACAAACGCAAAAGAGCCCGGCCCTCCGTGCAGGAAGGTCGGGTTCTTTCGTAAGAACGTCAGTTCTTGAAGGAGTGGATCGGCGCCGGAATGCGGCCGCCACGGGTCACGAAGGCCTCGCAGCTGGTCTGGTTCACCGGAATGATCGGCGCGTAGCCCATGAGGCCGCCGAAGTTGGCCATCTCGCCCACGCCCTTGCCTTCCACCGGGATTACACGCACGGCGGTGGTCTTCTGGTTGACCATGCCGATGGCCGCCTCGTCGGCGATGATGCCGGAGATGGTGGCCGCGG
>OHXG01000775.1_pt1 | contig 11543 bp, 9 predicted proteins | sample 1579971 | NCBI WGS metagenome assembly OHXG01 (sample SAMEA3882517, study PRJEB24775) | human gut metagenome | biome: human-associated habitat; feature: intestine environment; material: feces | place: Netherlands | collected 2009/2010
CGATCAGTTTGAATGCAATATAGCTTTTTCCGGTGCCAGTGGGATGAACAATGGCGGCCTTGCCATACTGCTCCATCATCCGGACTGCCGCATGATATGCTTTCTCGTTGTGCTCAAACAGACGCAGTGCCACCTAGTTCACCCCTTTCCGCAATAAAGGAGTATCCTTCACATGGAAAATGGAGGATACCGTTCCTTTGACATCGTTGTCTATAATCTCATCTTATTTTATCATGGTTATATCTGGGATTCAATAGAAATCATCATAAATGTATCACATTTGCCCCTGAAAAAACATCGCGAAGGCCGGATCGTTTTTGTGCCATGCCCAGTTCTGTATAATAATTCCAGCTGTAAACGAAGATTGAGAAAATAAGGGGTCAGATGAGGGTCTAAACAGCAGGAGGAAACAGCGATGGCGCGACGGGGAGAAAACATTCGCAAGCGTAAGGACGGCCGGTGGGAAGGCAGGTACATCAAAGCGCGCACACCGGAGGGGAAGATCCAATGGGGTTACGTTTACGGAACGGCCTATGTGGAGGTCAAACGGGTGCTGATTCAAAGGAAAGCCGAGGCGGGCTTTTACAACCTGAATCGAACTGACCTGACCTTTGAAGCACTGGCCGAGGTATGGCTGCATTCCCTGCGGAACAGTATAAAAGAATCCACCTATGCGCATTATTCGTACACACTGCACAAGTATCTTCTCCCTGTTTTGAGCAAAGTGCCTGTTGCGTTCCTTGACGAGAGCTTTCTGGAACAGGCCATGCAGCAGATCATCACGCCTACGGATGCCGTACACAAGCCACTGGGAAACTCCTCTGCCCGGGAATGCCTCTCGATGCTGCGCCGCATCTGCAAATATGCCGCGCATTTACGCCTGATTCGTCCGATGGAACTGGAAGTAGCACTGCCAAAAGCTATCGACAAAATTTCTGCACCTCTCTCCCCGTCAGAACAGCAACGGCTTTATCAATATGCGCAGGAGAATCCAACAGCACGCAAGATGGGACTACTATTGGGACTTGAATTAGGTCTGCGTATTGGTGAGATTTGCGGCCTGCAATGGGGTGATTTTGACCTGAAACTTGGAATACTGAAAATCAATCGGACGGTCTGTCGAATTTCCTGTGGAAACGGTCATACAAAGGTAGTCATTCAAACGCCCAAGACCCGCACCTCACGTCGAGAAATTCCAATCCCGAAACAGCTGCTTGTTATCCTGAAAAAGCTGCGCGGAAACGCCAGTAATTCTACATGGTTTCTGTCCGGCAACGAGTCTAAGCCTACCGAACCCCGCTGCTACCGGAAAAGCATCAAGGCATATCTGAAGCAGGCAGCTGTCCGGCAAGTACGTCCACACGCGCTGCGCCATACCTTTGCAACGACCTGTCTGCAGGCGGGGTGCGATGTGAAAACGCTCAGCGAATTGTTAGGCCACGCTAACGCCAACATCACCTTGCAGCGTTATGTGCATTCTGACCTGACCCGAAAGCGCAGGGAGATGAACCGAATTTTCTCCCATCAGGTGTCCATGAGGGGTAGAAAAACGTTAAATGTGACGTAATAGCGATAGATTTGTCCGTCGTTCCTCCATTTTCCATGTGGAGGATACCCCTTTATGCGGGAAGGGGTGAACAAGGTGGCATTGCGCCTGTTTGAGCACAACGAAAAAGCATATCATGCGGCAGTCCGGATGATGGAGCAGTACGGCAAGGCTGCCATTGTTCATCCCACCGGCACCGGAAAGAGCTACATTGCGTTCAAGCTGATCGAGGACAACCCGGAGAAGGTTGTAATCTGGCTTTCTCCCAGTGAATATATCTTCAAGACCCAGCTGGAAAGCCTGAAAAGGAACGACCCGGATTTTCCGTTGGCAAACGTTCACTTTTATACCTACGCCAAACTGATGTGTTGCACGCAGACACAGCTGGACGAAATAGCAGCGCAGAAGCCTGCCTATATTATACTCGATGAATTCCACCGTGCCGGTGCCGAATGTTGGGGCGAAAGTACGGTGGCTTTATTAAAGTTATGCCCGGATGCAAAACTGCTGGGGCTGACGGCGACGAATATCCGATATCTGGACAATAACCGCAATATGGCTGAAGAACTTTTTGACGGACATGTTGCCAGTGAGATGACCCTTGGCGAAGCAGTCGTCAGGGGTATTTTGCCTGCCCCGAAATATGTGACCACAGTTTATCAGTATCGGAAAACGCTTGCAAAGTATCAGGCACGGGTGGACAACCTGCGAACACCGGGCATTCAGGATGTGAATCAGAAATATCTGGACGAGCTGCGCCGCGCTTTGGAACAAGCAGACGGTCTGGACAAGGTCTTTGCCCATCATATCACAAACAAATCTGGTAAGTACATCGTGTTCTGCGCCAACAAGGAGCATATGGACGAGATGGTGTCCCATGTGCCGGAGTGGTTCGCCGGGGTAAACCCGAATGTTGTGGTGTATCAGGCTTACTCGGATGACCCGAACACGGATAAGGTCTTTGCGGACTTCAAAACGGACACCGGTGACAGGCTGAAGCTGCTGTTCTGTATCGATATGCTCAACGAGGGCGTCCATGTAGAAGGCATTTCTGGCGTAATCCTGTTCCGACCAACGATTTCGCCCATCATCTACAAGCAACAGATCGGTCGCGCCCTGACTGCCGGTGACACCGCAGCCCCGCTGATTCTGGATGTGGTCAACAACTTTGAGGGCTTGACCAGCATTTCCGGTCTGCAATGCGAGATGCAGGAGGCTGTTCACCGGCTCTATGCCAACGGTGAGGGTGATAAGATCGTCACCGAGCGGTTCGAGGTCATCGAGCAGGTGCACAATTGTCGGGTACTGTTCGAGCAGCTGCAGGCAAGCCTTTCTTCCGGCTGGGAGCACTATTTCTCCGAAGCAAGCATCTACTATGCGGAGCACGGCAATTTGAACGTCCCGAAACGATATACCACACCTGGAGGTCTGAGCCTTGGGGTGTGGCTGATCACCCAGCGCCGTGTGCGTGAAGGGCAGATCCAGGGCGATCTGACCCAGCAGCAGATCGCACGGCTGGACAGCATCGGCATGGTCTGGGGCAATCGGAAGGAAATTGCATGGCAGCACGGGTTCGAGGCTGCAAAGAAATACCATGACACCTACGGAGATCTGCTGGTGGCTGGAAAGTATGTGGACCCGGAGGGCTATCCCTTGGGCCAATGGATCCTCAAGACCCGGCAGCAGAAGTTGAATGGCTGCTTGAAGGAAGAACGCATCGCACAGATGGATGAGATCGGTATGGTGTGGAGCATCTTCGACGCCAAGTGGGAAAAGGCCTATGCCCTGGCTGTGGCCTATTACGAGGAAAACGGGAACTTGAATATTCCCCGCTCCTATGTAACAGCGGCCGGGGAACGGCTTGGAATATGGCTCGCAAATCAGCAATGGTCGTACCCGAAAGGAAAGCTGACGGAGGAGCAGATCGAACGGCTCAACAGGATCGGAATGTACTGGGGCAACCGCAATGACCGCCAGTGGAACCAAGGATATCAGGAAGCAAAACGTTATTTTGAAGCCCACGGGGATCTGAGGGTCCCGGTCAACTATGTTTCGCCGGAGGGATATGCCCTCGGTAAATGGGTCAAGCGGCAGCGTTACACACGGCTGAATCCCGAAAAAAGCAGCGGCGCACTGACAGAAGAACGGATGGAGCGGCTGGACGCCATCGGGATGATTTGGAACAAGATGGGCTCGTAATAGAGTCAAAAAGAATTGATGATAGGGTGAAAAAGGAGTAGTTAGGGAATTATGACAAAAATTCGGCACGATGTGATGTTGAGACTCGTAAAGGTATTGGATGTGGTGATGATCACACTTCCGTTTGCGGCTTGCTGGATCTGGTACTATGCGGCAAAAACACCGATGGATGGAACTTGGCAAGGCCATGCAGTTATTCTGGGCCTGTATGCGGTGCTGTTTATTCTGCTGGGCAAGACCTATGATGCATTCTGGATGTCCATGCAGCGAGTTTCCGAGTTGATGTACGGTCAGGTACTGGCGGCGATGGCAACGGACGGGATCTTTTACATTGTGATCTGTCTGATGGCCACTAAGCTGTGCAATCTTCTGCCGGGAATCGCTGCCATTGCAGGGCAGTTTGTGATGGCTGGCATCTGGTCTGCGGTTGCACATCGCTGGTATTACAAAGCATTCCCTCCGCAGCCTACCACCGTGGTCTATGATGTGCGCCGTGGTATGGAAAAGCTGATTCGGGACTACGGTTTGGATAGCAAGTACGAGGTAAGAAATGTTCTGAGCGTAGAGGAATGCCTGAAAGATCTGAGCGTTCTGGACGGTATGAAGACCGTATTCCTCAGCGGCGTTCACAGCCATGAGCGCAACATCATCCTGAAGTATTGCGTGATGAACGACATCAATACCTTCATCATCCCTCGTGTGGGCGATGTTCTGATGAGTGGTGCCTGGCCGATGCACATGCTTCACCTTCCGGTGCTGCGAGTCGGTCGGTACATGGCAAAGCCGGAGTATCTGTTCGTTAAGCGGGCAATGGATATTGTGCTGTCCCTGGTGGCCCTGATCATTCTTAGCCCGGTTTTCCTGATTACGACGATTGCGGTGAAGTCGGATGGCGGCCCTGCATTCTATAAGCAGGTGCGTCTGACCAAGGATGGTAAGCCCTTCGAGATCCTGAAGTTCCGTTCGATGCGTGTGGATGCTGAAAAGGACGGCGTGGCTCGCCTTTCCACCGGTGACAAGGATGATCGCATTACGAAGGTTGGCCATATTATCCGTGCTTGCCGTCTGGATGAGTTGCCGCAGCTGGTGAACATCCTGAAGGGTGATCTGTCCATTGTAGGTCCTCGCCCGGAGCGTCCGGAAATCGCAGCACAGTACTGTGAAGAAATGCCGGAGTTTGCGCTGCGTCTGCAGGCGAAGGCTGGCCTCACCGGCTATGCACAGGTGTACGGAAAATATAACACCACACCGTATGATAAGCTGCAAATGGACCTGATGTATATTGCCCACCCCAGCCTGGTCGAGGACCTGAAGATCATGCTGGCTACGGTGAAGATCCTGTTTATGCCTGAAAGTACCGAGGGAATTTCTGAGGGCCAAACCACTGCAATGAGTGGAGAAAACCACTAAATATCGACGATTTCGTACATTTTAAGCTGCTAAAAATTGGAAGAAATTCCAGAGCGGAATCGGGTATAAATGCGGCTCTTACAGTAACGTCAAGGCAGGGGTTACCGTAACGAGCGTTGGTGCCATTAGGGCTAAAGACGGGAGCTACCGTAGCGTCAAAAATGGTGCAATTTAAGAGCGTAGTGGAGACCCAATGCAGCGGCACAAGACATTGTGGTGGTACAAGAGACATAGCGGCAGTGTGATTTACACAGCTGAGGACGATTAGTAGAGCTTTATATAAGGAATAAACGGCTCAGACTCTTTGAGATGAGTCTGGGCTGTAATCTTTGATATGCGGAGAGGGACTATGAGTGTTGTGGAATACAGAGAATACTCCGTTCTTATGTCGGTTTATCACAAAGAGAAGCCGGAGTATCTGAAGCAGGCGATAGAGAGCATACAAACGCAGACGCTCTCCACAAATGATTTCGTGCTGGTATGTGATGGACCGCTGAATGGACAGCTAGATAGCGTGATTGCTACAAAGCGGCAGGAGATGGGTGAATCTCTGAATGTTGTCCGCCTCGCGAAGAACGGGGGGCTTGGCAATGCACTGAACGAGGGAATCAAGCATTGTAAAAATGAGTTGGTCGCTAGAATGGACAGCGATGACATTGCATATCAGGATCGCTGTGAAAAACAGATGGCGGTCTTTAACGCACATCCCGAAGTGAGCATCTGCTCCGGTATCGTGGAGGAGTTTACTACTGATCCGAACACCGTCGATGCGAAGCGTGTGCCGCCGGAAACGAATGCGGAAATCGTGGAGTTTGCAAAGAAGCGTAATCCGTTCAATCACCCCTGTGTGATGTATAAAAAATCCGCAGTCGAGGCGGCTGGGTCTTATCAGGACTTCTATTTGCTGGAGGATTATTACCTCTGGCTACGGATGCTGATGGCTGGATATCAAGGCTATAACATTCAAGAACCGCTGCTTCACATGCGAGCCGGCTCGGATATGTATAAACGGCGGGCCGGTTGGAAATACGCCAAGACGCAGGCAAGACTGTTCAAATTTATGAAACAGCAAGGCTTTATTGGAAATGGTCAGTACATTAAAAGTTGCGTAATCCGCAGCGGGTCGGCGCTGGCTCCCAACTGGCTGCGGAAGTTTATGTTTGAAAGGGTATTAAGAGATGCAGGCTAAGACAGAGAACCGAAATCAATTTGTGGATATCATGCGTGGCATTGCGATGCTTTTGGTTGTTCTGGGGCATACGATGACTGAATGTACTGTTGACTCACAGAAAAGTTTTATTTTCAACATCATCTGGTCGTTGCAGATGCCGCTGTTTATCTTGATTAGCGGATATGTAACAAAATATAGCCGCCCCATCTCTAACAGCAAGGGACTGTGGAAATATGTGAAACGCAGAACGGTTGCGTATATGCTGCCGTGGGCTGTATGGAGCTTTTTAGTCAGGGGCATCATTTTTGGAGAGGATGATTTCTTAAACGTTAAGCATCTCCTATGGAATATGGATTCCGGCTATTGGTTCCTTGCAACGATTTGGACGATTAGCATGATCTTTGGCATTGCGTCTTTCGTTGCGGAACGTTTGAGCAAAGAAAACCTGCTGAAGAGGCAGATCGTACTTCTGGGGTTCTACTTGGTGGGAATGATTCTGCTGGTTGGAATTGGCGCAATTTTAGGGCTTTCGTTCTTTGCAATCAAATTGACGCTCTATTATATGCCTTTCTACTATGCAGGGTTCTTATATGGTCAGTTTGATGACAGGATGAAGGAATCTGAGATTGGCAAAAAGATTATTGATAGCGTAGTTGCAATCTGCTTTGTAGTGTGGCTGTTCATCATTCTTAGAATTTCGCTTTATGAGATGTCGGATGGCGGCTCTGCGATTATCTTGCGTGCGGCAACATCGTTGTCTGGGTGTATTGCGGTATGTGGCCTCTGTAAGGGAATCTTCTCCAGTAAAATCGGGGGGGGTACTCTTGCATGGGTCGGAGAACACTCGTTGGAAGTGTATCTCACGCACTATCTGCTGCTCAGTTTGATCCGGCTAGACAAGGCACCGACGCTGTACAGCCCAATGGGGCTGAGCCTGGTTCTGGTCAACTATGTGATTACGGTAGCACTCACTGTGATGGCAATAGTGATGATGAGCCAAAATGCCGTGCTGAGATTTATATTAACCGGAAAGAAAAAGTAAGGGAGTTTTTCCTTTGGGCAGGAAAACAAAGCCTAGAAATTTACATGATGCACGGTCTGCTTCTCAATATCTTCAAAAGCAGTGTTGCAATCCAATTTAGCAGTATTGAGGGGTATTTACTGACTGCCGGAAACTTTGCCCTGACAATAGGGCTATGTGCAGTGGTTATCCGCCTGCTCGATCAAAATGCCGTACTCAAGAAAGTATTAAATATTCGATAAAAGTTCAAAGGAGAAACGATATGCATCCGAGAGTGCTGATCGTAGGAACGGTTCCATATAACACAAAATCAACGTCACGCGCTTTTGATGCGTACTTTCACTATTGGGAGAAAGAGAATATTGCACAGATATTCTCTAATACAAAGAAGCCGTGCAAGGGGCATTGCGAAACGCTTTTCCAAATTACGGATCACCGTGTGTTGCAGCGGTGGATGGGGAAGAAAGTCGATACTGGCGTAATTTATCATTATGATGAGCTTGACACCGAGTGGAAAGACAATGATTTGGAACTTGGAAATGCAAAAGCAGAAGTTGCCTACAAGTTCGGTGGAAAGCATACGCCTCTTACGCATTTGCTAAGGGGAATCCTTTGGCGTAAGAGATTCTGGTGCACGGAGAAGCTAAATAATTGGCTAGATGACTTCAAACCAGAATGCGTGTTTCTGGCTTTTTCGGATGACTATTTTATCCCGCAGATTGCAATGTATGTCGCCAAGAGATATAACGTGCCAATTGTCTCCTGCATTGGCGATGACTATTATTTCAATGTGGAAAAGACGCTGAATCCGATCTATCACCTTTATAAATCGACCTACAAGAAATTGATTGACAAGGTTCTGGCTTGGCCAGGTAGTGCGATTTACATCAGCGACAAGATTCGGGATAAGTATAATTCGGAATTTGGACTGGACGGCGAAACGGTTTATTTGACTTCTACGGTTCAGCGTAAACCGTTCAGCGTGATTAACAAAGATTACCCGGTTATTACTTACTTCGGAAATATCGGTATGGGACGCAACAACTCCCTGAACGATATTGGTTACGCCCTTGGGAAAATCAATCCAGAATATATGCTGGAGGTTTATTCCAACGAAAAGGACGAGCAGGTCTATTCTGTATTCAAGGACAATCAAAATGTCAAATATATGGGTTCTGTGCCGTACACGCAGGTTCAAAAGCGCATGGCAGAAAGCGACATAACTGTTATTGTAGAGGGATTTGAGGAAAAGGACATCAACCTTTCACGGTATTCACTCTCTACGAAGGCAGCGGACGCATTGGCGAGTGGCGCATCCATTCTAACATATGGCTCGCTAGAAAGCGGCATCATTGAGTATATGCAGTCAACGGATGCGGCAATGGTTTGTACGGATAAAGCTAAATTGGTGGATTCGATTACACAGCTGATTTCGAATCAGGAAATTCAAAAGAAATACTACGAACAGGCGATTGTGATGACAAGAGAGCATCATAATCTGCAGGCTAGCTGCAAGACCTCAGAAAATGTGGTTGCAAAGGCAATCCAACATATGAAATAAGTGGCAGAGGATACATGGTGATGGAGAACAACTTTTCAATTATTATTTCGACGTGCGACAAGTTTTCGGATTTGTGGGATGCACATATTTTGCTTTTGAATCAGAATTGGGCAGACCGAAACGTGGAGACGTTTTTGGTAACCGATAAACCCACTGATCGTACTTTTGAAAATGTAACAGTGGTGGCAGCAGGCGAAGGCACAGAAATAACGGAACGTCTGAAAGTTGTGCTGCCGCTGATTAAGACAGAGTATGTTCTCTTTACCTTGGATGACTATTTCCTGACGGAAAAGATTTCTACTCAAGCGCTTAATGAAGATATTCAAATCATGGAAAAGCATCAGATTGATTATCTGCGTCTGTTTGTTATGACTATGAAGAGCCTGAGGAACAGAAAAGCTAAGGAATTGGAATCAGGCATTTTTCTGCTGAACAATTACGCAGGCGATTACATTGTCAGTCTGTACGCAGGCATCTGGCGTAAGGATTTTATGGAAAAAACGCTGACGAAAACGCTGAATGCATGGCAGTATGAGGTTGCGTTGACGAATATGGCACGGCAGTTGAATGCCCGTTGCGCAGATAGCCGCCGAGGTGAATTTCCGATTCTTGATGTGATCCGTAAAGGAAAGGTACTGACGAAAGCACGCAAGTATTTCGATGGGAATCCTATTTATAAAGGTGACCGAGAGGATATGCGAGTTAAAGATGAATGGATGCTTGAATTCCGGACGTGGCTTCGTGAGTGGCTTCCGAAGCCGCTGTTCAATCTCTCAAAGGCAATCATGAGGCGTAGAGGATATACATTTTTTAGCGATAATCAGTGAGGGGTACGAGGAATGCGTATTGTGCAGATTAACGGTGGGGCAAAAGGAAGCACCGGAAAAATCATGATGGGGATTGCCGAGGTAGCAAGAGCGCAGGGTCACGAGGTAATGTGTGCGTCGCCTATTACCACAACGAACCGTGATGCAGGTGAGGACTGCGGCTATTATCGAATCGGAACATTCAATAGTCGTCGGGTAAATGTTGCGCTTGCCAGAATCACGGGATTCAATGGATGTTTTGCGTGGTTTGAGACATATAAACTTTTGAAGAAGATTGATGAATTCAAGCCCGATATTATTCATCTGCACAATTTACATGATTCGTATATCAATCTTTCCATGCTTTTTTCGTACATAAAAAAGCACAATGTTCCGACAGTATGGACATTGCACGATTGCTGGTCATTTACAGGGCAATGTCCACACTTTACTATAGTAAAGTGCGATAAGTGGAAGGTTGGCTGCCACAACTGTCCGCAATATAAAGAGTACCCTGCATCACTGTATGACAATACAAAAAAAATGTGGCAGCTTAAAAAGAAATGGTTCACCGGCGTAAAGAACATGACAATTGTTACGCCGTCTGAATGGTTGGCAGGATTGGCTCGAGAATCGTATTTAAAACAGTATCCAATTGAAGTCATCAATAATGGCATTGACTTAAATGCGTTCAAACCTACCCATAGCAACTTCCGCGAACAGTACGGGATTCCGGGAGACAAATATATAGTTTTGGGTGTTTCCTTTGGATGGGGTTATCGCAAAGGGTTAGATTGCTTTGTCGAGATGGCAGAAAAACTAGGCGAGCGGTATCAGATTGTCCTTGTCGGTACGGATAACGAAATTGATAAAAACTTGCCGCAGAGCATTATTTCAATTCATCGAACTCAGAATCAAAAAGAGCTTGCAGAAATCTATAGTGCGGCAGATGTGTTTGCAATGCCGACAAGAGAGGAAAACTATCCGACCGTCAACATGGAAGCTATTGCATGTGGAACTCCGGTAGTCACATTTAGAACTGGGGGAAGTCCGGAGATGCTTGATGACAAAACAGGAATAGTTGTAGAAGCAAATAATATTGAGGCGACAGAGAAAGCAATAAAGGACATCTGCGAGAAAAAAAGGTGCAACGATGAGGACTATATCGTCGCATATTCTAAAAAATTCAATATGCAAAAAAAGTTTACAGATTATATCGAATTGTATGCAACTGTTTTAGAGGAATAAAGAATGCTCTCAGAAAGAAATTTCACAAGCAGGATGATATATATACTTCTTTTCCTGTTTTCATTAAACGTATTCAATCAAAGCAGTTTGATCCTTGCGGCAGTATTTATACTTGTAGTGATTTTTGATAGGGGAAAGCTGTATATTCCGGCAAATGATAATGTGTTTGTTGTACTTGTATTTTTTGCGGCTGTCTTTTTTGTTTTTTCAGCGCAGAATGGTTTAAATGCAGGAATATCCGCAATTGGATGCCCTATGGCTTATTATATCGGGCTTCGAGTGCAGAATGAACGAATAGCATTGGCTCAGGCAGAAAAGCAGTTGAAATCGGTGACGACACTGTTGGTAGCAGGCATGACATGTCATGCTGTTGTGAATTTTTTGTATGAGTTGGTTCGTTTCGGCGGAATCAATTCTGGCGGAACACATTACGACTTCTTTAGTCTGGGAGCAAAAACATCAGCAACGGGTGCTGCAACATATTTAACACTTTTTGCAGGTGTGATTTTTTACCTGATTATTGAAAGCAATTTGGTTAAAAAATGGGCTGCGGGTATCTTGTTAATAGTAATTGCCTTCGC
>OHXG01000777.1_pt1 | contig 11530 bp, 8 predicted proteins | sample 1579971 | NCBI WGS metagenome assembly OHXG01 (sample SAMEA3882517, study PRJEB24775) | human gut metagenome | biome: human-associated habitat; feature: intestine environment; material: feces | place: Netherlands | collected 2009/2010
GCCGTCGGCCGGGGGTCCTTGTATCGATTGCGGCGTTTCGCTGTTGTTACTTTTTCAGCGCCTGCACGGCAGCCCGGAGGGCGTCCACGTTCTCCTGAGTGGTGGCCCAGCTGGCACAGAAGCGCACGCCGGAGTGGGTGGGATCGGTGCGCTCCCAGTACTCATAGCCGAAGTTCTTCCCCAGAATGGCCAACTCCTCATCGGGCATAATGGGGTACTGCTGGTTGGTAGGGGAGTCGAACAGCAGAGGATACCCGGCGGAGACGAAGATATCCCGGATCTGATAGGCCATCTCGTCGGCGTGGCGGGAAATTCTGAAATACAGATCGTCAGTGAACAGGGCGTCGAACTGGATGCCCAGCAGACGGCCCTTGGCCAGACGGCCGCCCCGCTGCTTCATCATAAAGCGGAAGTCCTTTTTCAGTGCCTCGTTCATGATGACCACAGCCTCGCCGAACAGAGCGCCGACCTTGGTGCCGCCGATGTAGAACACGTCGCACAGGCGGGCGATCTCCGGCAGGGTCAGATCGGTGCCGTCGGCCATCAGGCCGTAGCCCAGCCGGGCACCGTCCAGAAACAGCGGCATCCGGTATTCCTGACAGACGGTGTGCAGATCTTCCAGCTCCTGTTTTGTGTACAGGGTGCCGTACTCGGAGGGGTGGGAGATGTACACCATGCCGGGGAACACCATGTGGTCGTGGTTGGCGTCGGCATAGAAGGTGGCGCACCAGTCCCGTACATCGGCGGCAGACACCTTGCCCTCGTGGGCCGGCAGGCTGATCACCTTGTGGCCGGTGTACTCGATGGCACCTGCCTCGTGCCCGGCTACATGGCCGGTGGCAGCAGCCACCACGCCCTGCCACCGCTGCAGCATGGACGCGATGACGATGGCGTTGCTCTGGGTGCCGCCGGAGATGAACTGCACATCGGCCTCCGGGCAGGCGCAGGCGGCGCGGATCTTCTCGCGGGCGCTGGCGCAGTAGGGGTCGGTGCCGTAGCCGGAGACCTTTTCAAAGTTGGTCTCGGTCAGCTTTTGCAGAATGGCGGGGTGTGCACCCTCGCAGTAGTCGTTTTCAAAATACAGCATGGCAAAACGCTCCTCTATATAATTGTAAGAAAACAGTACCTCTATTCTACATCGCCGCGAAAACCCTGTCAAATCCAAAACCGTGCACAGCGCACGCAAGGCACCGCAAAAACGCTTACAGGATACCCGGTGCGACACTATGTTGACCGGAACTACAGCCTACGACAGCTTTTTTTACGAAAGTATGATCCTTTCCAAAAAGATGAAAAGTTTTTCAAAAAAGTGCTTGACAATTCTGCTGCATCTGGTATAATAACTATCGTTCCCGGCGCTACGGCGCAGGAACACAACAGAATATGCGGATATGGCGGAATTGGCAGACGCGTTAGATTCAGGTTCTAATCGGGGCAACTCGGTGGAGGTTCAAGTCCTCTTATCCGCACCAAACCATGAAAATCCGAACCTTTTCTCGATAGGAGAAGGGTTCGGATTTTTTGTTTTCTTCGGAAAGCAGAATGAAGGCTCTATCCAGCTGAGCTACGATCGCACATACTGATGCTGTCAGTATAAAACGGTATAGCACAGCCGCGCTAAAAATGCAAACGGAAATGTTCGCCCTGTTTTTCCGTTCTTCCTTTTGCTATAATAAGGACAGATATCGGGACAAGGAGGGAGCCTTTTCATGGAACTATTCACCCCGCAGCAGATCAAAAATCTGAACGAGTTGGAACTGCTGGTCTACCAGTACATCATCGAGCATCCGAACACGGTGCCCTTCATGCGCATCCGGGAGTTGGCAGCGGAAGCGCACGTTTCCACCACCACAGTGCTGCACTTCTGCAAAAAGGTGGGCTGTGACGGTTATGCGCAATTCAAATGGAAGCTGAAGGAGCAGGCCGGTTCCGCGCAGGGATCCCGTCTGCCGGACACGCTGGGCGAGTTGCAGAACTTTCTGTGGAAAGTCGGCACGCCGGAATACGATGCAGCGCTGGACGAAGCCGCCGGTATGATCGCACGGGCAGAGCGGGTGTTTCTGGTGGGCATCGGCAATTCCGGCAGCATAGCCGAGTATGGTGCACGGTATCTGTCCAATCTGGGCAAATTCGCGCTGGGCGTGACCGACCCGTTCTATCCCATCACCGTCACGCCCAACACCACCATCGCAGCCGTCATTCTTTCGGTATCCGGCGAAACGAAGCAGGTGCTGCATCTGGCCCGGCAGCTGAAGGAGAAAAACGCCGGACTGATCGCCATTACCTGTTCCGACCAGAGTTCTGCGGCAAAGCTTTCCGACATCACCCTGCCGTACTACAGTTCCGTGCACCGCGTGACCACCGAAAGCTACGACCTGACCAGTCAGATGCCTGCACTTTACCTGCTGGAAGCACTGGCCCGCCGGGTGTACAACCGCCTGCTGGAGTGACCGCAGAAACGCTCCGTCAATTTGTACAGATGTTTGTATCCATGTGCAGAAAAAACAAGCTGTTTTTTCTGCACATTTTTGTTTTTTGGCGCATCAAATCAGCTGACAATGCGGTTTTTCCTCTGTATAATGAGGACACAAGGCAAACCCGTGATCTGATGAAAAGGAGAGAACATCATGGCAAACAAAATCCGCGATTACACAAAGCTTGCCGCCGACATCTGTGCCGCCGTCGGCAAGGACAATATCCTCAGCGCGACCCACTGTGCCACCCGCCTGCGTCTGGTGCTGAGGGAAACACCCTCGGACGAAGTGACCAAACAGATCTCCGAGATGCCCGCCGTCATCAAGGTGATGGAAAGCGGCGGCCAGTATCAGGTGGTCATCGGCACCCATGCCAAGGACGTGTACGAAGCACTGGCCCAGCTGCTGGATCTGGACAACAGCACCGCTGCCGCGCCGGAAGTCAAGCAGGGCCTCGGCAGCCGCATCATCGCCACCATGTCCGCCGTGTTCGCACCCTTTGTGTACATTCTGGCCGCAGCCGGTCTGGTGCAAGGCGCACTGATCATCATTACCCACTTCTTCCCCGCTTTTGCGGCCACCGGTACGTATTCCGTGCTCAGCTTCATCAGCTGGACGCCCTTCACCTTCCTGCCGGTCATGATCGCCGTCACTGCTTCCAAGCACTTCAAGTGTAACACCTTCATTGCCATGTGGTGCTGCATGGCGCTGGTCAACCCGGACTGGGCTTCCATCGCTGCCCGCATCGCAGACGGTGAGGTCATCAAGTTCCTGGCCTTCCCCATGAGCCAGACCACCTACACCTCCACCGTGCTGCCGCCGCTGTTCCTGGTGCTGGTGCTCAGCTGGCTGGAGCACTGGCTGGACGAGCATCTGCCCGACATCATCAAGGCGCTGGCTGTGCCCTTTATCTGCACCATTGTTATGGTTCCCCTGACTATTCTGGTCATCGGCCCGGTGTCCAATGTGCTGGCAAACGCCATTGCTGCTGCCTACAACTTCCTTGCCAACAACGTTCCCGCACTGGCCGCCATTCTGGTGGGCGGCATCTGGCAGGTGTTCGTCATCTTCGGCGTGCACTGGGGCGTCACTCCCATGTGCCTTGCCAACTTTGCCAACTACGGCTGCGATTCCTTTCAGGCATTCCAGACCTGCGCCGTCATCGCACAGGCTGCTGCCTGCTTCGGCGTGTTCCTCAAGACCAAAAAGGCCGACATCAAGAACGTTTCCCTGTCCGCTGGCCTGACCGGCATCTTCGGCATCACCGAGCCCGCCATCTACGGCGTGACCCTACGCCTGAAGAAGCCCTTCGTCTGCGGCTGCATCGGCGGTGCCATCGGTGCGCTGATCATCAGCTTCTTCAACACCAAGTACTATGTATACGCTGGTCTGCCCGGCCTGTTGACCACCGTCAACGCCATGAGCGACGCCAATCCCTCTTCCTTTACCGGCATGATGATCGGCGTGCTGGCCACCATTATCATCACCATTGTTCTGGTGCAGGTGGTGGGCTGCGACGAAAAAGAATCCCAGAAAAACTGATATACATTTGACCAAGGAGAAAGAATATGCTTCCTGAAAACTTTTTGTGGGGCGGTGCCGTTGCTGCCCATCAGCTGGAAGGCGGCTGGAACGCCGATGGCCGCGGCCCGTCCGTCAGCGACGTGATGACCGGCGGTGCCAACGGTGTGGCCCGCCGCATCACCGATGGCATTGTGCCCGGCGAATTTTACCCCAACCACGAGGGCATCGACTTCTACCACACCTACAAGGAAGATGTGAAGCTGTTTGCCGAACTGGGCTTCAAGTGTTTCCGCACCTCCATCTCGTGGAGCCGCATCTTCCCCCGCGGGGACGAGCAGCAGCCCAACGAGGCCGGTCTGCAGTTCTACGACGATCTGTTTGACGAACTGCTCAAGTACGGCATCCAGCCGGTGATCACCCTGAGCCATTTTGAGATGCCCTACGCCCTTGCCAAGGAGTACGGCGGCTGGTACAACCGCAAGTGCATCGACTTCTTCGTGCACTACGCCGTCACTGTGATGGAGCGCTACAAACACAAGGTCAGGTACTGGATGACCTTCAACGAGATCAACAACCAGAGCAACACCACCAACGACATCTTTGGCTGGACCAACTCCGGCGTGCGGTTCTCCCAGTTCGAGAACAAGAAGAAGGCCCTGTATCAGGTGGTACACCACGAACTGGTGGCCTCGGCCCTCGTGGTCAAAAAGGGCCATGCCATCAACCCGGACTTCCAGATCGGTTGCATGTGCTCCTTTGTGCCGTACTATCCCTACTCCTGCAACCCGGACGACGTGATGCTGGCGCTGGAATCCATGCACGAGCGCTACTACTTTGCGGATGTGCACTGCCGCGGTCACTACCCCGCCTACGCTAAGAAGGAATGGGAGCGCGAGGGCACTGCCCCGGTGATGGAGCCGGGCGACGAGGCCATTCTGGCCGAGGGTGCTGTGGACTATCTGGGCTTCAGCTACTACATGAGCAACGCGGTGCGTTCGGACGTGGCCGTGGAGAGCGACGGCATCAGCGGCGGCAATGCCCACACCGTGCCGAACCCCTACGTCAAGGCCAGCGACTGGGGCTGGCAGATCGACCCGGTGGGCCTGCGCTACGCACTGGCCACCCTGTACGAGCGGTACGAGAAGCCGCTGTTTATCGTGGAGAACGGCTTCGGCGCCATCGACAAACTCCAGCCCGACCACACCTGTGACGACAGCTACCGCATCGACTACCTGCGCGCCCACATCGAGGAGATGAAAAAGGCCGTGGAGTTGGACGGCGTGGACCTGCTGGGCTACACCCCGTGGGGCTGCATCGACGTGGTGTCCTTTACCACCGGCGAACTACGCAAGCGGTACGGCTTTATCTACGTGGACCGCAACGACGACGGCTCCGGCACCGGGAACCGCTATAAGAAAAAGAGTTTTGACTGGTACAAGCAGGTCATTGCCACCAACGGTGAGGACCTGGGCTGAGATATTTTCCGCAAAAAACACGACGCCCCGCCGGGTGCCGTGTTTTTTTTGCGCCATTTTGCCGTTTCCATCTTGCAAAAGTAGCGTAGTGCCTTATAAAAGAGGCTGTGCCCCGGTGTGCGCGGGCACGGTTTAGGGATATATAGGATAAAGGGAAAAAGAGTATGAGTTCTCAAACGAATACGCTGACGGAAGGCCCTCTGGCCAAGCAGATCTTTCTGGTCAGTCTGCCGCTGGCGCTTTCCAACCTGCTGCAGGTGCTGTTCAATATGTCGGACGTGGCGGTGGTGGGGCGCTTTGCCGGGTCTACGGCGCTGGGCGCTGTGGGCTCCACCAGCACGCTGGTGACCCTGTTCACCGGCTTTCTCATCGGCCTGAGCAACGGCATCAACGTGCTGGTGGCGCGTTTTTACGGTGCGCGTCACCCCAAGGACGTGGAAAAGACCGTCCACTCGGCGGCCATCATCAGCGCCGTTGCCGGTGTGGCGTTGCTGCTCATCGGCCTGCTGGGCTCCCCCGCCATGCTGCGGCTGCTGAACACCAAGGAGGATCTGCTGCCCGGCGCGATCTTGTATCTGCGGGTGTATTTTCTGGGTATGCCGGCGCTGGCGCTGTACAACTTCGGCAACGCGGTGTTCAGCTCCATCGGTGATACCAAAAAGCCGCTGATGTATCTGTCCATTGCCGGTGCACTGAACATTGCGCTGAACCTGTTCTTTGTCATCGTGTGCGATTTGAGCGTGGTGGGCGTGGCGCTGGCCAGCGCCATCAGCCAGTGCGTTTCCGCGTTTCTGATCCTGCGGGCGCTGACCCGGGTGCAGGACTGCTACGCGCTGGACCCGCACAAATTACAGCTGGACCCGGTACAGGCCAAGAGCATCCTTGCGCTGGGCGTGCCCGCCGGGCTGCAGAACGCTATTTTTGCCATTGCCAACCTGTTCATTCAGGCGGGCGTCAACTCCTTTGACTCTCTGATGGTCAAGGGCAACAGCGCCGCCGCCAACGCGGATGGGCTGATCTACGACTGCATGGCGGCCTTCTACATGGCCTGCGCCAGCTTTATGAGCCAGAACTACGGCGCGGGACGGCCTGACCGGGTGAAGAAGAGCTACTTCATCAGTCTGGGCTACTCCTTCGGCGTGGGGCTTGTGCTGGGCGCGGCGCTGTTCTTCTGCGGGCCGGCCTTCCTTGCGCTGTTCACCACCGAAGCGGCGGTCATTGACACCGGCATGAAGCGCGTAGCCGTGATGGCCTTTGCCTACTGCGTCTCCGCCTTTATGGACTGCACCATCGCCGCCTCCCGCGGGCTGGGCAAGACAGTGATTCCCACCGTCATCGTAGTGCTGGGCTCCTGCGTATTCCGGGTGATCTGGGTGTACACCATCTTTGCCCACTTCCACACCATCCCGGCGCTGTACCTGCTGTACCCGTGCAGCTGGACGCTGACCGCGCTGGCGGAGATCGCCTATTTCGCCAGCTGCTACAAGCGCGCAATGGCGATTTTCCGCAAGCCTGCGGCGGCGTAAGAGGAAATATGATATAAAAAGGGCTGCTGCACGGTTTGTGCAGCAGCCCTTTATTTATGCTTTTGTCAGGGGGGCAGAGCGCAGCTCAGATCTCCTTCTTCAGGGTCTCGCCCATGATGTAGCCGTAGGTCAGAGCGGCGTCGAAGCCCATGCCGTACTGCTTGGCGTCCTTCTCCTCGATGGAGCCGCAGACGTCGCCGGCAGCGTACAGGCCGGGGATGGCCTTCTTGTCCTCGGTCAGGACGTGGCAATCGGTGTCGATGGCCAGACCTGCGGTGGTCAGGTAGAAGGTGGGGTCAACGCGGATGGCCCACAGACCGTCGCGGGTCTCGATGTAGGGGCAGTTGCGGCGGCCGAACTCATCGGGCTCGCCGGCCAGAGCGGCGGCGTTGTTGGCCTCGATGGCGTCTGCCAGATTGGGCAGGTTCAGCTCCTCAGAGGCCTTCTCCACGCTGTCGTAGTGCACAGCCTCGCCCTTCTCGAACATAGCAACGTAACCGTTGAAGCCGTAGGACTCGCTGTCGCGCAGCTTGACGGCAGAGGACTCGTCGAACACATAGTAGAAGGTGTCGCCGTTGTCTTTATTCAGCTTTGCCTTGGCCATGGTGTAGTGGTTATCGGAGACGATGTTGCCGATGTTGTCGCCCTTGATGTTGACCATGATGCCGGGGGCAGACTGGTGGATGAAGGCCAGCTCGAACTTGCTCTTGTAGCTGGACAGGAAGGCGGGCAGAGCGCGGTTTTCGCACTCCACATAGCCGCCGGCGTCGATACCCATCTGGATGCCCTCGCCGGTCATGCTGGAGGCGCAGTTGAAGAAGAAGTCGGCGTAGTCGGGGCTGTACTTCTTCAGCATTTCGGGGTTCTTGGCAAAGCCGCCGGAGGCAAGGCAGACCGCCTTGCCGCGCAGGGTATAGCTTGCGCCGTTTTCGCCCTTGGCGTGGAAGCCCACAACACGGCCGCTCTCGTCCTTGATCAGGTCGGTGACGCTGGTGGAGTAGATGATCTTGCCCTTCTCGTACTTTTCCACGCGCTGTGCCATGAACATCATGGCGTAGCCTGCGCCGCCCTCGTAGCAGCCGGGTGCCAGATACGGGGTGGAAGCGCCGTACTGGGTAGCGCTTTCGTAGTTGCCCATGGTGTTGAAGCCGATGCCGATGCCTGCCATCCAGTCCACCAGATCACCGGCGACGGTGTACTGCTTGGTCATGTAGGGCATTTCACCGTTGAAGAACTCGGTGCGGTGGTACTTCTCCATGGTCTGCCAGAAGTTCATCATGCCCTCCAGCGTGCCCATGGCAGAGCTGCGGAAGCTGCCGTCCACATCGTAGTTGTACTGCAGCTTGGAGCCTGCGGTGGCAACGCCGCCGTAGGTCATGGACATGGAGCCGCCGGGGATATCGCGCTTCTCCACCAGAATGACGCTGTAGCCGGCCTCCAGCAGGCGGCAGGCGCAGGTCAGGCCGGAGGTGCCGGCACCCATGATGACGACATCAGCCTCTTCCTCGATGACCTCGTTGGAAGCAGCGATGGTGACCTCCTTGGAGAAGTCGTCCACGTTATAACCGGCCAGCTCGATGGCCTCCTTCACAGCTGCCTTGACAGCCATGGAGGTGATGGAGGAGCCGCGCAGGTTGGGCACGTTGACACTCTGGTGCTCGACGATGGCGGCGGGGATGCGGGAGCAGGCATAGTTGCCGATGCCGATGGTCTCCTCGTGAGACAGCACCTCACAGGCAGTGATCTTGCCGTCAAAGAAGGTGGTGGCAACGTGCACCCAGCTTTCGTGACCCATTGCCTTGGTGACGTACTTGCCGTCCACCGGGGAGGAGGGCTTGGTCACAGCGGAGGAGGCAGCAGAGGAAGCTGCGGAGGAAGCGGGAGCACCGGTGGTGCTGGAAGCGGAGTTGCCGCAGGCGGTCAGCAGACCGGCAGCAGCTGCGCCCATGGTGCCCACAGCGGCACCGCGCATAAAGTTGCGACGAGAGATCTTAGCCATAAGGTTCGCCTTTCTTTTTCTTTTCTCTTCTTTTTTGCGTTTTTCCTGTTCCTTCGTGTATTTTGAACATTGATACGATTATAGCAAAGTTTTGCCCCGGTGTGAAATACAAATTTGTGTCAGAATTTATCAAATCTCTTTATAAATCGTTTTCCCTTTACGGCCTGTGCGGAATCCTGTATAATAAAGATGACCAGCTTTTTACACAAGGAGGGGCGCCGTTCTATGACGATTTACCAATTGGAGTGCTTTATTGCCGTAGCAGAGGAGCTGAATTTCAGCGCCGCCGCCGAGCGGCTGTTCACCACCCAGCCCGCCATCACCTACCAGATCAATGCGCTGGAAAAGGAGACCGGGCTGCACCTGTTCGAGCGCACCACCCGCCGCACCAAGCTGACCGCTGCCGGGCAGTCCTTTTATCTGGACATGGTGCAGATGACCAGCTTTGGGCGGCAGGCGCTGAAGAAGGCGCAGGATATTCAGGACGCCGACCGCTCCCACCTGACCGTCGGGCTGCGGCAGCTGTTCGATTACAGCACCTTTTCCAGCATTCTGGCCCAGTTCCAGCACCAGTTTCCCAACGCCTGCGTGGACGTTGTGCCGCAGGACAACCGCCGCCCACTGGAACAGCTGCGCTCCGGGCAGCTGGATATCGGCTTCTTCTACGCCACCGAGCACTCCCGCGACCGGGACATCTCCTTTACGCCCCTGTTCGCCCTGGGCTACCATGTGCTGATGAACCCCAACTCTCCCCTTGCCGACCGGCGGGCGCTGCATCTGGCAGACCTGAAGGGGCAGAGCGTGGTGTCCTCCGGCGCGTTCGACAGCTTTCTGTCCGCCTGTCAGGGACCTTCGCTGGAGCAGCTGGCGCAGGTGGGGGTGGATTGCAGCAAGATCACCCCCAGCTTTGAGGGCGCGCTGATCATGATCCAGATGGGCACCGCCATGTCCATTGTGCCCTGCCTGTCCACGGCGGTGATCCCGGGCATCGTCAAGGTGCCGCTGCTGGATTTTCCCCCGGTGACGGTGGAGATCGCCGCTATGCGCCACGCACCCCGGCTGGAGGTGCAGTCCTTTATCGAGATCGCCAAGCAGAAATACGCCCATCACCCCGACCCGCTGCGGATGGAGGCACTGATCTAAAAATTATCCCCCGGGAAAATCTGCGGATCTTCCCGGGGGACTTTTTCAACTATTTTACTGATAATCGTGGTTGAGGAACAGGGCCTTGATGACCACCACCTCGTCGTATTCCTCCTGCTCCACCTCCACGTCCGCGTTCAAGGATTTCAGGCGTGCCTTGACTGCATCCAGTGCCTCGGGCACGGTGACGGCGCGGCCTTCTTCCACGGCGTCCATCATCTGCTTGAGCACGATGGGGTGGGCGTACCAGCTTGCCACCGGGAAAGCACCGTGGGGGTAGTGCTTGACATACTCTGCCATGGCAGCCTCGGCCTTTTCCGCACGCTTCATGATGGCGTTGTTGTTATTGTGGGCGGTGGGCAGCATATTGTAGCTGGAAAACAGGAAGATGGCGGCAAAGCCGAACAGCGCAAAGTACACGCCGTAGCTGCCGGTGTGGCTGAACACGGAGTACAGACCGTAGGCCGCAGCCGCAACGCCCAGCACAAAGATGGCCAGCGCCACATAGCGGTACACCGGCTTGCTTTGCAGCTGCGCACGCTTGCGGCGCTGGGCAGCGCTCAGCTCGGCGGAAAGCTCCGGCTTTGCGTCCAGATACTCCTTTGCCCGACGCAGCACGGTAAGGCTGTGCTGCGCGTCCTCGGAAAGCTCCGGCAGCTTGCGGGCGGCCTTTTCAGCGGCCTTTTTCTCCAGCGCCTGCTCACCGGCAGCGCTGAGCAGATGCAGCTGCGGCTGCTCCTTGGCAAGCACTTCCAGCAGGGCGTCCACGTCCCGCTCGTCCTTGAAGTTGCACTGCTTCTGCTTGCCGCCGTCGTACTCCACCACAAGATACGCCATGGAGGCAAACACGCCCTTGCCGGAAAAGCCGCCGGAGCTCATAGCCACCCGCTTGAACACCCGGGTGATGCTGCCGTAGGGCAGATAATAGCGGCGGTCGATGTAAAAGCTGTTCAGGTACAGCGCCTTTTTGCCTACGCCGCAGGGGCCGATCTTTTTGCAGGACTTTCTGTCCTCCACCAGCTCCTGTTGATCAAGCTTTGCCATACCCAGCTGTGCAGGTTTGAAGATCATGGAAGTTCCCTTCTTTACTGTTAGTTTCCGGTCCGGCCGCAGATGCTGCAGCCATTCCAAATAAAATCACCGGTTCTATTTTCGCACTGCAGCCCTCAAAATGCAACCCCTTCTGCTGCTAAGATTTGCACAAAAGGTTTGTCTGTTATGTCAAAACACCCCCGTCACTGCGGGGTGCAGCGGCGGGGGTGTCAGAGTTTAAGGCTTATGCGGTGCGGCAGACATCCTTATGCCTTCTGAGAAGCGGTGTGCTTCTTGGTAGCATGGATGAAGAGTGCCAACATTGCGATTGCAAAGATGATGCCGATGGGGTATGCA